>Ga0180435_10005140_pt1 | contig 12783 bp, 13 predicted proteins | sample SS_ome_3_FD_132467 | JGI IMG/M metagenome (GOLD analysis project Ga0180435, IMG submission 132467) | Hypersaline lake sediment archaeal communities from the Salton Sea, California, USA - SS_3_S_1 metaG | ecosystem: Environmental > Aquatic > Non-marine Saline and Alkaline > Hypersaline >... | reverse complement strand
GGATGGCTTTCGTGTTGCGCACGGCAGGTGATCCATCGTTGGTAGTAGAACCGGCCCGGTCGGAGGTGCTGAGGCTGGATCCAAGGCTGCCCATGTACCGGGTCATGACTCTTGAAGATCATATATCCGAGCAGCAGGGCGGGAATTTCATCATGGCGAAGATCATGTCGGTGCTCGCCCTCGTCGCGCTGGTGCTAGCCGTAGTAGGAGTTTACGGCGTGATGGCGCATTCTGTTACGCAACGCACCCAGGAAGTGGGCATTCGAATGGCGCTCGGGGCGGGGCGGGGCAGTGTGCTCGGAATGATTTTGCGCCAAGGTACCGTCTTGGCCGCCATCGGAATTGGAATCGGACTCTTGATAGCCGCCGCTGTGGCCCGCGGCTTGTCTCTTTTCTTGTTCGGTATGAGTCCGTATGACCCTGTCACATTTGCCGGCGTATCAATAGTGCTCCTACTATCCGGAATTCTCGCCACGTATTTCCCGGCTCGCCGCGCCACAAAGGTTGATCCGGTGGAGGCGCTGAGGGCTGAATAGGGGGAGCGGGGAGCAGGGAGCGGGGAGCAGGTGAAGTCTGAATATCCAACAAGGAATGTTGAACAACGAAGTTGTCACGACTTCAATATTGGATATTCCGTGCTGAACATTGGAAATTCAGCACCGCTCCCCGTTCCCCGCTCCCTGCTCCCGCTCCCCACTCAACATCCGACCCCCAACTGCCGATAAACAAAGCAGGAATCGACCTACTGAAACAAAACTCTTCGGAAGGGCCGAGCATTGGCATTCTTCATACAAGAGCTGAACGAGCTATTGCAGCGGAAGGAAGAGCTTCCGACCCTGCCCGATGTGGTGTTCCAGCTCCATGCGGCCCTCGAGGATGAAAACGTCAGTCAGGGTCAGATTGCCGACATAATCGAGAGAGACCCCGCTCTGACAGCGAGGATGTTGAGGGTAGGGAATTCCGCCCTTTTCAATACCGGCGTCGAGATAAGCACCGTACTCGGAGCTATTCAACGATTGGGTATCCGAGAAGTCAGGGCAACCTGCATAGTTCTGTCGGTAGTCAAGTGCTTTTCAGATAAGGGCACCGGCCTCAACCACCAGATGTTTTGGGACCACTGCGCTGCGGTTGGTCTCGTGACCCGTCTTCTGTGGAAGAAGCTCAAGAAATTCGGGGGACCTGTGGGTGCGGACGATCTCTACGTCGCTGGCCTTCTTCACGATGTTGGGTTGTTGCTCTTAGATCAGTTTTTCCCAGAGAAGTTCAAGGAGACACAGGAGGTCCGAGAGCTGTCCGGAGACCCTCTTTGGAAGAGTGAGGACCTGGTTCTTGGCATGGATCATGGCGAAATCGGTGGATTACTGCTGGGATGTTGGCAGCTTCCCGAGTCGCTGACCCGCATCGTGGCAGCACATCACAATCCCGATTCGGGCCCCGAAGAGATTCGGGACGCGGCGATGGTAGTCAACGTCGCGGAGGAGGTATGTGGCAAGGAAGGGTCTAGCTGGTCACTCGAAGGATCAGTCGAACTGGATCCGGCTGAAAAGGTCGCGAGTCTCGGGATGGAAGCAGGCGATGTGGATGACGTATTGCAGGCGCTCGAGGATATCAACGACGGTTCGGAGGGGCTGCTAGAGGCAGCGTAGCTCAACCCGCTTTTTCAAAGCAAATCTCTGCCGCCGATGGCTAGCGGCACTCTTCAGTCAGACGCCTAGCTGCTCACCTTCAGCCTTTGCCACAACAGCTGCGGCCGTGAGGTCTCCCAGCACATTTACCCCTGTTCGGAACATGTCGAGGAAGCGGTCCAAGCCGACCACCAATGCAATGCCGGCAGCAGCCTGGGGTCCCATTCCTATTGCTCCAAGCACAATCAGGGTGGTGACGAGCGAGCTTCCAGGTACACCTACGCCGGCAACGGCGGCCATCGTCGACGCCAGGATGATCGTTACGTATTCCATTGGCCCAAGCGGTACGCCGTAGACCTGAGCGATGAAGACAACGGTGAGCCCCTTGTAGAGTGCCGAGCCGTTCATGTTGAGGGTCGCACCGACGGGCAATACGAAGCTGCGAACCTCCTTCGAGATTCCAAGGTTCCGTTCGGCCACCTCCAGACTCACCGGAAGGGCGGCGTTCGAGGAGGCTGTCGAAAACGCCATCAGTGGGCCGTCTGCGACGGCTTTCAAAAACGCGAGTGCCTTCAGACGCGCAAAGCGGAGCAATAGCATCAACACTCCGAATGAATGCGTGAGCTCACCCACGATTATCAGCAGCGAGTAGAGCAGCAGCGCGCGAAGCAGTTCCACGCCGAACCGCGCCAAAGCGCCTGCAATCAGCACGAAGACGGCGTATGGCGCGAGCTTCATCACCCAATGGATGACCACACCGGAGGCTCCGTTTATGCCCTCGAAGAACGCCACAAGTGGTTCTCGTTGTGACGGCTCGAGGGTCGACGCGGCCACTCCAAACACAAGTGTGGCAAAGATCAGGGGTAAGAGATTCATGTCTGCCGCAGCGCCGATGGGGTTGCGCGGGATTATCTCGACGAGCTGTTCGGTCAGCGACACGGATACCGCTGCTGCAGCCGATTCATCGACACCTTCCTGGTATTCGGCGGCGATGCTGTCTCGTACTTCCGGGTCGATCGAGGCGCCCGGCTTCACCAATGCGGCGATGCCAAGGCCGATTGAAGACGCAATCAATGTGGTGACCAGAAAGTACAACAGCGATCTAGATCCGATTCGGCCCAGCCTTCGTATGTCTCCAACGGCGCAGGTTCCGACAAACAGGCTCGCAACGACCAGGGGCACTACCACCATGCTGATGAGTCGGATGAACGCGTTTCCCAACGGCTCGAATGCCAGAACCACGTTCCTTGCTGTCTCCGATCCGGATGCTTGGACCGATACACCGACGACCGCACCCAAAACAAGGCCCAACAGAATCTTGGTCGTGAGCTTCACTCGTTTTCCTCCGGAAATCTCCCGTGCTCCCTGAGATAGGGAACCAATCCTCCCGCGGACAAAATCTTCAATATGAAACTGGGGAACGCCGCAGCAGTCAATTCTGCCTCACTGGTTCGGTTGGTGATCACCACTCGATCGTGACAGAGGCTGAGGGACAGCTCGTCTCCTTCGCTTATCGTGGAGGTATCGCAGACAATCGGCATCAGCCCGTTGTTTATCGCATTGCGATAGTAGGTGCGGGAGAAGCTCCTGGCCAGAACGGCCTTGATTCCCGCTGCGGTGACCACGGTGACCGCAACCTCCATGGCCGATCCGCAACCAAACGCCTGCCCTGCCACCAAGATGTCACCCGGCTTCACAGTGCGCGCGAAATTGAGGTCGACCGCTTCCAATAGCCATCGTTTCAGCTGAGAAGGGTCGATTGTATCCTTCTTCCGAGTAGACGAGATGATGTAGTCGGTGTTCACCCTGTCGGGTAGCACCCGCGCTCGGCCGACGATTGTGGGATTCACAGGATCTCCCTCGGATCGACGAGCCGGCCGGTTGCTGCCGCCGCAGCGCAGGTGATATGCGAGCCGAGGTAGATGTTCGCCGTGGGCTCGCCCATGCGTCCTCGGAAATTTCGGTTTGCCGTGGAAAGCACTTTCGTGTTTTCGTGCGGAATGGGCCCCGACGTGCCGCAACAGGCGCCGCAACCGGTTTCAGTCACGGTGGCGCCGAGGGCCTCGAGTCTCTGGAGCGTGCCGTCTCGTTCGAGATCGAGTCTCACAGATCGGGTCGGGGGTGTGACAACGAGAGTGACGCCTTGTGCCACGCCGTTGCCGGCGTCCAGAACGTCGAGGGCCTCGCGGTAGCTTTGGGCATGGCCGCCGGTACAGGTGCCCAGGAACACCCGGTCGATGCTGGTGCCCGCGACTTCGCCGACAGGTAAACCGCTCGCGGGATCGTGAGGGGTCGCCACCAAAGGTTGTAGCGTTCCACAATCGATTAGGATTTCGGATACTATGCCAGACCCTTCGTCCGATGCCCACTCCCCCGTCGGAAAGACTGCTGCCTTTGCGCCAGTCTCCGCTGCGAGATTCGAGACGATCTCTCGGCCTTCGGTAGTCAACGTCCTTTCTTCCGGAACGATGAACTCGATCGTCTGGTAGTTTGCTCCCTCGATTCCAAGAGAACTCACCAGTTCGAGTGCGAGGTCCTTGGGTGTTACTCCGTGTGGCAGGGCTCCTTGCAACACAACCCGACTGGTCTCAGGCACTCTGAGCCAAACCTCTCCGGTCAGAAAAACCGCAGCGAGGTCGGTTGAGCCAATCCCGCATGCGAAGGCCCCGGCCGCGCCGCAGGTGACTGTGTGACTGTCTGCCCCGACGACGAGACTCCCTGCGCTTACCATGCCGGCCTCGAGAGCGACGGAAAACCCTATGCCATCGTCAACGGAGAGAAGGCTGATTCCGTGTTGATTGGCAAAGGCCTCCATTCGGTCGTGGAATTGACGCGTGGCATTCGTTGTAGCGGGGGCATAGTGATCGCGCGACAGAATCACGCGTTCCGGGTAGCGCACTCCCCTACCACCCATTTGCTCAAAAAGGTCGATCGCCATGGGTGTAGAACCGTCGGTGCCCAATACCAGGTCGGGTTCACAGAGAACAATGTCTCCCGCCCTGGCATCGGTGCCGGATTTCGATCCTAGGATCTTCTCGGAAGTCGTTTTCGGGGGCATCAGGCTTCTAGGAGAGCCGCCAGTGTCCTTTCGACGTCAGCCATTCTGATATCGCCCATGTGACCGATTCTGATGCATGTCGGTTTGTATTTCCCAAGGCCAACGGCTATCTGGATTCCGGCCTCTCGAACGCTTGCTCGTATTGCCGAAGGATCTGCGCCGGCAGGTACTTCCAGCGCCGATAGCGTTGGCGACCGCTGGGAGTCGGGGTGCCCCGCTAGCCGATAGCCGTTCTCAATCGCAGTTGAGCGCAGTTTTTGTGCGAGGTCATGGTGCCGGGAGAAGACGGCGTCCAGCCCTTCCTCGTGGATCATTCTGGTCGCCTCGAGCAGCTGAAGTACCAATGATACCGGTGTGGTTCCAGGCGTCTCAGGATTGTCGCTGCTCATGGTACGCTTGATCGCCGAAAAATCGAGGTAAGCCCTGGGCATTCCTCCCCGTTCCGCCGACTGCCAAGCCCTCTCCCCTACCACCGCCAGCGCCAGGCCCGGACTCGACATGAGGCATTTCTGCGATGATGTGACCGCGAAGTCCAGATCCCACTCATCGAACTCGAACGGCACTCCTCCAACCGAGCTGATGCCGTCAACCAGCATGAGAACGCCACGGTCGCGAGCCACGGCCGCAACATCGGCGACAGGGTTCAGTGCTCCGGTGCTCGTGTCGGAGTGTACCATCAGCAGCGCGAGTGAGTCGGGGTTTTCCTCCAATATCTCTGCGGCTTCGCCCGCAGAAACACTACGGCTCCAGTCTGTCGCGAAACGAAGAACATCCAAACCGTAGCGTTCGGCGAAACCCGCCCACATTTCCCCGAACTTGCCGTTGCAGCAAACGACCACCTTGTCACCGGGTTGGAAGAAATTGACAATCGCTCCCTCCATGGCCGCGCGACCGGTTCCATGAACGGGCAGTATGTCTGCCGAAGCGGTACCGAAAAGCGGACGTGCCTTATCGACCAACTCATACAGTGCTGCGGAGAACTCGGGCGTGCGGTGGTGCAAAACGCGTGTACCTGCCTGGAGAACGCGATCGGGTATGCGCGTGGGTCCCGGCGTCATTAGAAGGGGCGGCACCGGCGACGTCACTCGATTACGCCTTTGCTCCGCAGGGTATCGTCGATCTCCGACTTGAACAACTCGCCCGCATCGATCCCCGCTATGCGTTTCTGCTCACGTTTCTCAAGGGCCAAAACCAGCTCCAGTACCTCGCTCGCATCTTCGCGCGGTACAACCACCACACCATCTTCGTCGCCCAACACGATGTCGCCGGGCATGACCACTGTATTGCCGCAGGATATTGGGAGGTTCACTTCTCCCGGTCCGTCCTTGTCGCACGATCCTGGCGTAACCGTTCTCGAAAACGCGGGCAAGGCGAGCGAGCTCAATCCATCCACGTCTCTTATCGCGCCGTCCACAACTATGCCGCCGAGGTTCGCGGCCTTTGCGGTGCGGCCCATGAGTTCACCAAATACCGCCGTTGTGGTGCTGCCGTTGGTCGAGACGACGATGATATCGCCCGGCTGTGCGACTTGCAGGGCCTTGTGAACCATCAGGTTGTCGCCTGGCCGGGCATTGACCGTTACCGCGACGCCGCACAGCGGTAAACCGGTTCTGCTCGAGATGCCGGGGTCCATAAACCGGAATCTTCCCATCGCGTCGGCAACGTTCGGCGAAGCCTTGCCAACAAATGCCGCCACGAGTTCTTCCGGAGGCCTTGGGAAATCCGTCACCACCCGAAAGCCCAACTTTTCTTTTCCGTTTGCCACTCTTTTCCTCCCAGGCTTTTGCTGTCAGCTTCGAGTTCACGTGGTCGTTCAGCGGCCGGGGCGGTATTCCCGTTCAATGTGGCCTTCGAGATCATCCCTGTAGAACCACACGTCGCGCAGGTCGCCGGTGCTATAACGCAATGCTTGATCGTCGAAATGCGGAGATTCGGGATCACCGCTCTGGCCGCCCGCGGTGATCGCCCGGGCTCTCACTCTTTCACCGAACTCCACCACAGCCACGAAGCTGTTGCCGGAGGTGCCGTACCACTTCTTGGTGCCGTTTCGAGGGCGCGCACCGTACGACGCGAGCGAACCCCAACGACCGGAGGCGAAGCCGACCGGCAAGCTGGGCTCATTGTCGTCGAATGGATGCACGATATCGCCGGTCAGGCGCTGGAAACGGTTGATCTCACCCCACGGCGTCCGCCAGGTGCCGAAATCTTCCTCCAGCTTCGCTGATGCCGCGGCAAGCGCCTCGAGATGTTGAGTTCGCGTTGCCCGGTTTTCGATATAGTCGTATACGGATACTCCGGCGCGGCGTGCCGCGGCGGAGGCGGTCTGCATCAGCTCCTGGCCCCAGAATATCGCGAGTGATGTCGGCACCGATTCGATGCTGAACCTCAGGTCCCAATCTCGCAGCATCTCCACTTGTTCCGAGACGCTGGATTTGAGCTGGCTGGAGGGCGTCCTGTCGTAAGCGCGAATGAGTGCCGGTATCAAGTCCTCAAAGCCTGTCAAATAGCTGTCGTACGCGGCGTCTATGAGTGTCTGCGGGGTGAAATCGGTCTTCCCGTCGAGCACCCGAATCGCATGCAAACCTCTGAAGTTTTCTCCCGAGCGCGACATGTACGCGGGGTAATCCGACTGGCGGGGACTGTGTTCGCCAGCTGCGGAGTAGGGCCAGTTGTTGCAGTTCTGTATCCAACCATTCGGCGGATTCAACAGATGGGGAATCTCGTCTACCGTGTGCAGGCCCTGCCATTCTGTCGCGGGATTGCTGCCGTCGACGGGCCGACTCCAGTCGAACCGAGTGTCTCGACGCGGTATGAAGTTGCCGTGGAAATAGGCGATGTTGCCGTCAGCGTCGGCGTAGACGGTGTTGTTCGAGGAGTTGGTGTTCAACTCCATGGTCTCATAAAGACTCTCGTAATCCGTAGCCTTCGTGCGAGTGTACGACTGGGTGAGGGCCTTGATCGGTTCCTGCATCAATTTTACGGCTACCCATTTGCCATCGGCCTCCCTCACAATGGGGCCGTGATGGCTGTAATAAGCGGTAATTTCCTTCTCCGCCATACCGGTTTCCGTGCGGTATGGCAGGGTGATTTGCTTCTCCGTCAGTCGACGCTCCTCATTCCCATATCGGTAGTAGAGGCCGTCTTCGCGCTCTACGATCGTCTCGAGGTATTCGTCCAAAAAGTCCGAGTTGGTGGATGTGTGCATCCAGCCGAGACGGTCGTTGAACCCCTGATAGATGAAGAACTGACCCCAGGTTACCGCTCCGTAGGCGTTCAGACCCTCCTCACTCACCATGTGAACTTCGGCTCGGAAATAGAATGACGTGTGGGGGTTGATCCAGAACAACGCGTTGCCCGACGCTGTGTTCGATGGAGCGACGGCGAAACCGTTCGAGCCGCGAGGCTCCCGAAACAGGTCGTCAGCGGCAGCAATCTGTTGCCCGTCGGCCTGGTCGCCGTAGAATGCCTCCAATTGACCTGTCGAAACCCTTTCGATGTCTCCGCCAATGCTCCCCTCGGTGAAGGTCAACGCCATCCAGGGCTCGAACCGCGTGATTACTCGTGGGGTGACATCGGGGTTCCTGTAGAGGTAGTAGTTGAGACCTGCCGCCCATGCATCCATGAGGTCTCGTAGCCATTCGGGGCTCTCTGCGTATAGCGCCTGCATCTCCTCGGGGTCGATGAAGAGCTTCATTCGCAGATCCCGGTACAGCTCCTCCTCACCCTCGGCCTCCGCAAGTCGGCCCATTGCATTGATGTAGTTCAGTTCAACGCGCGGAAAATCATCCTCGGCCTGTGCGTATATCATCCCGAAAACGGCGTCGGCGTCTGTTTCTCCATACACGTGGGGAATGCCCCAATTGTCTCTGATGATCGTGACATTGTTGGCGTATTCCCTCCAAACGGCCACCTCGGGATCTTGAGGCGCACATGATACTGCAAGTGCAAGAAGCGCTAGGGCTAAGAATCTCTTCATAAGTCGATAACTCCAGTGTCAGCTCTTCAGGGCTATGCCTACAATTCGAACGACTCAGGTAACGATGCAAAATTGGGCTCATGAGGTTGCTTTCCGCAGATGCTGCGCGGGTCGCCACGGCCCTGCTCAAGAGACTCGACGGCAACGATACAGTCAAGTCGTTCACCGAATTGACCAGTCGTTTTGGTCGACGAGTTCGACAGAAGAAACACTCCTGTTACAGAGCCCGATTGCGGGTTACTTTGCGGGTACCACCCTCTAAATTCCGCAAGCTTTTTCGGTTGCCGTCACCGGCGCCCGAGGATGTGAGGTGACCCTTTGAAGCGATTTAGCGAACGATGAACACAGCCGATTGCGATTCAACTCCGACTGTTCTGGTCGTCGACGACGATTCCGCCACCACCGAGCTGGCGCGAGTGGTGCTGGAGCGAGCCGGATTTTTGGTTAGAGATGCTTCAAATGGCGAGCTGGCCCTGCACCTCTACCGAGAAGTGCCCGCAGATGTAGTGCTAACCGACATGGCGATGCCGCGGATGGGGGGGCTGGAGCTGATAGAGAGTCTTCGCCGCGAGTTTCCTCAATCGAAGATCGTTGCGATGTCTGGTGGAGGAAACATACTCGACGAGGCGCTTACTCAAGGGGCAGATAGAGTGGTTGAGAAGCCCTTCTCACCCGCATACCTCAGCCGGACGATAGCAGATCTTTGCGAAGACCGGTTGGCTGATCCATCCAGCTCTAGCTAATCCAAGCCTACTCGATCCAGGTCTCGCCCTCGATCAGCTCCTTGCAAATGTCTTCGGCTGTTCGCCCGGCGGCCTCCGCGGCGAAATTGACCACTAGCCGATGCCTCAAAACCGATAGCGCAACGTCCTTCACGTCGTCTAAATCGGCCATGGGTCGTCCGTCCAGGGCCGCGCGAGCCTTGGCGCCGAGCACCAGGAACTGAGAGGCGCGGGGGCCCGCACCCCAATCCACATATTCGCGCACGATCGACGGAGCGCCGTCCTCGCCCGGCCGTGTCGTTCTCGCAAGCGCTACGGCGGCTCGAACCACCGGCTTCGGGGCAGGAATGCGGCGCACCAGCTGTTGAGTCTTGATCAGCTCTTCGCCGGTCAGCACAGCGTTCACCTGCTGCGTCTCGTCTCCCGTCGTTGCCTCGACAATGCGCTCCTCTTCGTCCCTGTCGGGATAGGAAACCCGAAGTTCGAGCATGAAGCGGTCCAGCTGGGCTTCGGGCAGTGGGTAGGTCCCCTCCTGCTCGATGGGGTTCTGGGTGGCGAGAACAAAGAAGGGCTCGGGTAGGTGGTACGTCTCACCGGCCGCTGTGACTTCATGTTCCTGCATCGCCTGAAGGAGTGCGGCCTGGGTCTTCGGCGGTGTCCGGTTGATCTCATCCGCGAGTACTACGTTTGCGAATACCGGACCGTGAATGAACCGAAATGCCCTCTTCCCGGTTGCCGGGTCTTCCTCCATGATCTCTGTGCCGGTGATATCGCTCGGCATCAAATCGGGCGTGAACTGAATTCGGGCGAAGATGAGGTCCAGCGCGGCCGATACTGTCGATACCATCAACGTTTTTGCGAGACCGGGCACACCGACGAGGAGCCCATGGCCTCCGCTCAAAATGGCCGTGAGTATTCCGTCGAGCACATCCTGCTGCCCCACGATTCGATGTCTTATCTGAGTCAGCAGCTCGGACCGAGCCGTCGCGAGGCGCTCCAGTAGCTCTACATCGCCTGCTTCCACGCGCTTTGGATCTGCGTGCACTTTGCCCTCTTCCCTATCTAGCGCTCAACTTTGAAATCACCACCAATGCTACACCGTAGCGCACCATTTCTGCTACCTTTGATGCCGAGTTCAACCTTCCATATGGGGTGCAACGCAGGGCACTATGAACCTCGGCAGGCCAAATCCGGGCAGAGCATTAGGCGAAGGGTACCGTTTCCTGGGAATCGGGCTTCAGTTCGCCGGTGGCATAGTGTTTTTTGCGCTCGGCGGGGTTGCTTTGGACAAATGGCTGGGGCTGATGCCGTTGTTCACGATTGTAGGCACCTTGCTTGGCACCACGCTCAGTTTCATCAGCGTTTATTTGAAGTTGCAGGCTTTTGAGGACGCTGAAGAGAGGCGAAAGAAGAAAGAAAAACCGTGAGCAGCGTTTGGCTGGGCTTGGTTCTCACATTGGTCGTTACGGTCGTACTTACACTGGTGTTTGGCTCGCAGGCGATCGTTCCGGGACTCCTCTTTGGGGGCCTCGCGACGGCCATACAGCTGGCGGCCGTCTTGTTGGTCAAGCCCTTCTTGGACGCGGAACTCAAGATGTTGATGAAGCGTTGGGGCTACGGCATGGCCCTGCGAGTTCTGGGCGTCGGGCTGTTCGTAGTTGCCGTTCTGGGGGCGCGTGATATCTTTCCTCCGCTGCCAACTGCGTTCGCATATCTGGGGGTACTCGTACCCCTTTTGTTTACGGAGATACGTCTGATAAAATGACAGTGCAGGAAGTGCCAAACATCGGCGAGCTGGTTCTTCACCACACCGCCGATGCGTATTCGATCGGAATAGAGCCGTTCATCCATTTCTCGTGGCACCGTTGGCCCGATTTGCACATTGGACCGCTCGCGGTAAACCTCACGCCAACCAAGCACGTGATCTTTATGGTCATTGCTGCGGTCCTGGTATTCCTCACCATGTGGGGTACCGGCAGGAGCCTCGAGAAACAACGCGCCGGCAAGAGTGCCCCCAAAGGCTTCGCCAACGCGATGGAATCGATTGTGCTCTACGTCCGCAACGAGATAGCGATAGCCAACATCGGGCACGGCGGCGAGAAATTCGCGCCGTTTGTCATGTCCCTGTTCTTCTTCATCCTCTATTGCAACCTGCTCGGGTTGGTGCCTCACGGCGCGTCGCCCACGGGGAACGTTGCGGTAACAGCGGCTCTGGCAATCTGCTCGTTTCTGACAATTGAAATCGGCGGATGGTTGAAGCTCGGCCCCAAGGGCTACATGAGGTCGATCTTTCCGAAGGTACCCGGTCTGGCCGGCGCCGGCGGCGTGGCGATGTCAATTGCCATGGGCCCGATTGAGATCATCGGCAAGTTTGTAAAACCGTTTGCTCTCACGGTTCGTTTGTTTGGCAACATGACGGCGGGACACTTCGTCATCCTGTCACTCATAGGCTTGATCTTCCTGTTCGGTCACCTCCAGTACTGGAACTGGTTGATTGGGTTCATGACAACGGGCCTGGTCTTGGGAATCATGTTGTTGGAGATGTTCGTAGCGCTGTTGCAGGCGTATGTCTTTGCCCTGCTGACAGCTGTCTTCATAGGGATGATGCAGCACGAGCACTAGAATTTCGCAGTACCGGGTGGCCTAAGCGCTTCAGGTGCACCCGCAACGTACCTGATCGGGTGATCGGGGAAGCCCGCTGGTCGAAAGACCGTTGGTGGGTCGCCGTGGAAGCGACAGTCACGGGAGAGACGCCGGAGACACGGGAAGCGCGAAAAAGTGAAATCTCCCACGAGACCAAAAGGATAGAAGCATGTTGATGAACATTCTCGCAGCACTGCAGGAGCCGATGACTGCTGAGGCCGCCCAGGGTGCGTACTCGCTGTTTGCGGCAGCTCTCGGACTCGGTTTGATCATCATCGGTGCCGGTGTTGGTTTGGGTCGTATCGGTGGCCAGGCCGCCGAAGCGATTGCCCGCCAGCCCGAAGCCGCCAACGACATTCGAGGCATCGCGCTGCTGATCGCCGTACTGCTCGAAGGTGTTACGATCATCGCGCTCGTATTCGCATTGCTCTTCAAGCTGATCTAGTTGGCTTCGATGTTGTATACAATTCTGGCGGTATTGCAGGAACACGGCGCCGATTCGCACGGTGCGGAGGGTTTCAGCTCGCCGTTCGAAGTCAACTTCGGGCTGTTCTTCTGGACGTGGTTGATATTCATCTCGCTGTTTTTCCTTCTCAGGAAGTTTGCCTGGCCGCCGATTGTCAGGCTCACTGAGGAGCGCGAAAGGACCATCCAGAAGCATATCGAAGATGCCGAGCGCGCAAATGCTGAGGCCAAAGAGACCTTAGAGAAGCACAAGGCTCTCATGGATTCCTCCAAGGAAGAAGCTCGTGCGTTGGT
>Ga0180435_10005139_pt1 | contig 12783 bp, 11 predicted proteins | sample SS_ome_3_FD_132467 | JGI IMG/M metagenome (GOLD analysis project Ga0180435, IMG submission 132467) | Hypersaline lake sediment archaeal communities from the Salton Sea, California, USA - SS_3_S_1 metaG | ecosystem: Environmental > Aquatic > Non-marine Saline and Alkaline > Hypersaline >... | reverse complement strand
CGATTGGCCGATGCCGCGGCAAGCCAAAATTTTCGGACGGCGACTTACAAGAATCTGTCCGGGCAGGTGGAATTCTGCGCCACCATTGCCCGAAAACACAAAAAAACCACGGCAGTGCCATTCCCCCATATACTAATTTCTCAAGTCCCTTTCGCAGTTCTTCTGGAAGTTGTTTGCGGTTCGCCAAGCCGTCTATTCTCTTGTACGGCCCCCAGGCGGTATTTTCAGGTTGGTCTTTGGCCAGCGCAATAATCATGATGTCATAGGGTCTGTAGGGCACTGATCGCTTGCCTGCGATAATGAACCGCGTGAGTTGTGCAATGGTACGTATCGCCGACGCCGCCTTGTACAGTTCGGTACGAGTCTCTATTGGCAACTCTAAGGGGATGCTGTCAGCAAGCATGGGATTGGTCCGGAGTTTTCTGTTGAGGGTGGATTCTACTGAAACGAAATCGCTTGTGTAGACGTTCTCGAATTCGTTTTCCAAGAACATCATAGCCCGAGATAGGGCCTTTAGGCTCTCTTCTTCGGATGTAGCGGAAGCCAGTTTCTTTCGCAGCTTTTCTCGTGATGTTAAGAGGCATCGATGCCAATTGATCCGCACTCTTGCTGTTACGGCCATGAGAGCCTTGCGTCTCGGGATATCTGATTGTGGGCCTATGTATTCCACGAAGGCCTTATTGTTCATGTTAGTTCCGTAGGCGTAGGCGGACTTTCCGATCCATAGCATTTGACTTCCCCGAGGGATGTCTCCCGTAAACTCTGTTTTGAATCTCGAAGCCATGTCCGGACTTAATTCCGCCCACACTGACAGGACAGGTGTTTGAGCCTTTGGGCCATGATCTTCGCCCGTGTTGCTTATGTAGATGCTCTTGATTCGATTTCCATCTTCCGGTCGCAATACGCACCGAAAGAACACGCCGTTCTTCAAGATCCAATCACATGAATCCGGTTCGGTGCCCATGAATGGTCTGGGCATCTCCATTCCGTGAGCCTTGCCAAAAGCCAGAATGTCATCGAGTGTCAGTTTCTCTATCTCTTCGACAGGCTTTCTTGAGGCAATGGGTTTGCCCGATACCGTTGGCTCAGACTTCGGGGTTTGTGCAGTAGGATAAGTGGCGAACACAATCACAACGGCCAAGATCGTCGCAGACACAAACCCCAGGATCGCGCCGAGCCAGAACGGTTTGATTCTACGGGCGGATGATTCCTGCGGCACGGTGACAGTTTGGCCGCACGTGGGGCATTGGTCCTGTAGTCCTGCAAGAGTATCTGGACTTTCGAGTTTCTCTTTGCAGTTTTCACAAGTGTATCTAATCATCGCTAGGCCCCTTTCATTTCTGTTTGCTTATGGCCGCAAGGATATTGCCCAATGCGAATAGAAGTACACCGCCCACGAGCACAACGGTTCCGCAAATAGGACCGGTAATGGCTTCGGACGTTCTATTTCCGCCAGTGAGGATCATGACTATAACGCCAAGGGCCATCATAATACACGCAGTCAGTTTTGTTCCGTCCCCCGGCTGGCGGGGGGCGCATTTGGTTGGAATCTGGAATCCTTGGATTGTGTGTTGTTTGGGAACTATGATTTCCTTGCCACATTCGGGACAGGTTTCCGTCTTGCCTTCTTGTGATTGGGGTACTTCAATCGAGCCTTTGCATTCCGGGCATGTTGTTTGAATCATCTTCGATATCCCTTTCAAGTTGTGCGGTCTCGACCCGCTTGAATTCTACCGGACTGATCCCGATTTGACAAAGCAAAACACTGTCGTACAAAGAGGGATGCATATACCACGCACTGGAAAGTTCGGCAAATCGGGATGATTAAAAACAATCATAGTACCACGAAAAAAGTCATTTTTTTGGAATGTTTCTTGAAAACTCTTGCTAGTCGCTTGAGATTAACGTCTTGGCGATCGATGTTTACTGTAAGGATCTATTGACAAAGGGTTGGTTGGGCGAAAAACGTGCACAAATTAGCACATTACCTATAGAGGGGTGTTACAAATATACCCCATACGTATAGAGGAGTACTGCATTGGAACGCCTCTGACTGATTTCCGAACGCCTCATTCCGCGCTATTGCTGCGGACCTGCAACTCTGTCCAGTAACGGGCCCAAGTCTTAGACGAACCGCCCGGATTCTGCTGGACCTTCACCCGCTGTCTATTCCACGGATGCTCTACGCCTGCATTGGCCGTAGTCGTCCGTTCCCGATTACCTGTAGGAGTCAATAATGTATCGAAGCACAAGACAAGTTGCGAAGCTGTTGGACGTAACCCCGAGCCGTCTAAGCAAGGCTGTATGGGATGGAAGGCTGGACGAACCGAAGCGGGGGCCAAGCGGGGCGTTTCTGTGGTCGGATACCGATGTGCGGCGGGCCTGCTGGAAGCTGTTGGGTTGTGAACTGGACGTGCATACCGCCTACGGAAGCGAGGCGGTGTAATCATGGTTAAGCAAGTCCAAGTGATACCCCGGTTACTGCTGGACGCCCACAAGACGGCGCGGGCGCTTTCGATTTCGGAACGCAAGCTTTGGGAACTGACAAACAAAGGCGAGATTCCCAGCGTCCGAATCGGGCGCCGAGTTTTGTACGCCCCGAGCGCATTGCAAGCATGGATCGACGGACAGGCGGACAAGGGCGGACCTGTCGGAACGGAAGGCGGTGCGGAATGAGTGATCGAAAGACTAAGGAAGCTCTCCAGGTATGCGATAAGGCGGGGTTTTGCGGCGCCCAGAGCGACGATCGCGCGAGAAACGACTCACAGACCGCCGGGAGTTCCTCGGGCGCTAAGAGGAAGCGAAAACTGGCCGACACGCCAAGCAAGTATCGCGGGCTGTACCGCATGGCGTGGAAACGCAAGAGCCGAAAAAAGGCGATTCGCGGCTTCTGTTTGGAATGCGTCGGCTATATGCCTTCGGAAGTGCGCCTTTGCACGTCGCCGGACTGTCCGCTGTACGAATATCGGCTGGAAGGGTAGGCGGACTATGCTCAATCTCAATCAATGCGACACCCGTGTCAGTATCAATGCGACAGGCTTGTCAGTCCTTGAATATGCTATGAATACACGTCGGCTTTCAGGGAAGGGGGTTCTTTGTGTGGGCAGATAAAGCAAAAGAGTACGCCCAGAAAATCAGCGCCCGAACAATCAGGAAACTTGCTTCAGAATGGAGCGTATCGCCCGAAAGCCTGCGCGCGTTGGGCGTCGGATTCGCCACGTACGCTTACACCTTCCCGCTGTACGATCCGGACGGGCGGGTTGTGGGGATTCGCTATCGGCCCGTGAAGGATGTCTCCAAAAAGCACTTTGCCAAAGACAGCGTGCAGGGCTTGTTCATCCCGGACGGTGTGACACCGGCGAATGTACAGCTTGGGTGTGAAGGCGAGAGCGATACGGCGGCGGCGCTGACTCTTGGCGTTGCTGCAATCGGACGCCCAGGCGCCCGCGTCTGCGCCGACATGGTTGGGACGTTCGTCGATCGTCGGGCAAATCCCTGTCTGTGCATCGTGGCGGACAATGACAGCGAAGGCGAACGCGGCGCCGAGAATCTGGCGGAGTATCTTCTGAGCGTTGGGGTTCCGTGTCGCACTATCGTACCGCCCGATCCTTACGGCGACTTGCGGGCATGGTTGGCGTCCGGGGAGTTGTCGGCGGATCTGTTGTCGGCCGCTGTCAATGCTGCGCCGATGCGGTATCCCGAAGCTATTGTCCGTCCGCCGGGTTTCGCCCAGGTTCCCAATTACCTGTTGCGGGGCGGTTTGATCGGCAAGCTGAACGCTTTGTCTGCGGCGCACGGAAGCGGCGGGAGGCTTGGACCGGCGGCGTTCAGTGTCCTGCTGGCGATAGAAGGCCATAGCACCGGATCGGAGATCTTGCCAAGACCGTCCCGCGATGAACTGGCGCGGATTATTGACAGGGATGTGCGTACCGTGGACCGGTGTCTTGTGATTCTGAAAGAGGCCGGCGTACTGCGTTGGCGTACCGGGCGAACGAAAAAGACAAACGAATACGATGTTGACTTTGGCCCGTGTCGAGAGTTTAAGGAACCGTACACGCAGAAGCCGCTTTGGACGCCCGGAAAAATAATCCCGGATGCTGGTTGACATATGGACACCTACAGCGTATTATACTCCTGGTTAATCATGAAAGCACTAAGCGAACAATTGAAGCAGGCTATTCGGAGAAGCGGTTACACCATGTACCGCATCGCCCAAGAGACTCATATTGACAAATCCCAGCTTTCGAGGTTCATGGCTGGCAAGCGCACCTTGTCGATGCAGAGCGTTGACAGGATCGGCGAGTTTCTCGGCTTGACGTTGACCGCGACGAAGAAGGGAAAATAGAAAATGGCATCTATTTCACACGACAAAGCAGCCGGACGGCGGACGATTCAGTTTGTGGCGCGCGACGGGCGGCGGAAGTCCGTGCGGCTCGGCAAGGTTTCCAAGCGACACGCGGAAACGGCCAAGCGGTTCATTGAAGACTTGGCCGCTTGCAGCGTTTCCGGCGGTTCGCCCAAGGCCACTACGTCCGAATGGCTTGCGGACTTGCCCGACGTTATCCGCCGCCGGATCGAGCGTGCGGGCCTGATAACGCCGCGACAGCGCGTAGAATGCCCCACGCTGGCCGAATGGGTGCAGAGGTACATTGACGGGCGCCAGGATGTGAAACAGGCTACGGCGACGGTATACGGGCATACGCAGCGAAACCTGCTGGCGTACTTCGGCGACTCCAAGAGGCTTGACGAAATAACGCCGGGGGACGGTGACGCCTTCCGCATTCACCTGATAAGCGTGGAAGGGCTTGCGGAAAACACAGTGCGGCGCCGTATGGGAATCGCCAAGCAGTTCTTTATCGCTGCGGTGCGTAAGCGAATCATCCCGCAAGATCCGTTTGACGGACAGGCTACGCTTGTGCGTGAGAATCGCAAGCGGTCTTACTTCGTGGGCCGGGACGAAGCGCAGGCGGTTCTTGACGCCTGCCCGAGTGTCCAGTGGCGTCTTGTGTTCGCCCTGTGCCGCTTTGGGGGTCTGCGGTGTTCGTCGGAAGTGGCGCGCTTGAAATGGGCGGATGTGGATTGGGAGCGTATGCGATTCACCGTACACGCCAGCAAGACCGAACACCACGCCGACGGCGGTATCCGACAGGTTCCGATCTTCCCCGAGTTGTATCCGCACCTGCGGGACGCCTTCGAGGAAGCCGAGCCGGGCGCGGTCTACTGCTGTCCGCAATACGACAACGCAAACCAGATGTACCGCAAGCACGTTAAGGCTATGGTTGAGCGTGCGGGGCTCAAAGTATGGGCGAAGCTGTTTCAGAATTTGAGGTCCACGCGGGAAACGGAACTGGCCGAACAGTACCCCGTCCAGGTTGTCTGTGCGTGGATTGGCAACAGTCCTGCTGTGGCGGCGAAACATTATCTGCAAGTGACGGATGAGCACTTTGAAAAAGCGGTGCATTTTCCGGTGCAGTACGATGCCGCAAGAGGGGGTATTGAGTTGCAGTCAGATACGCAAGGGGACGAAAACCCTGTAAAAGACGCTCCTAACCTGTGTCAGGAGCGTCACTTACTGGGCGATACAGGACTTGAACCTGTGACTTCCTCCTTGTAAGGGAGGCGCTCTAGCCAACTGAGCTAATCGCCCGAATGTCGAGCGGGGTATTATACAGGACAATCGCGGAAATGCAATGGTCCGGCTCCGCTATTGTGGAAACATTTGAGGCCGGGCGGTGGGGTCCATGGGGTCTCCTGCTGTCGCTTCCTTCCTTATTGAAAAGCAGCCCATATCTCTATGGACTGCTTTTCAATAAGAGAGGAGGCGGACCCGGGGTTCGGGGAGGCCGGGTCCGCGTGATACTCTGCGGCCTTCACGGTTTGGGTCGGGGCAGACCTCAGTGGATTACCGCTTATGCCGCAAGGTACTCCTCATTCAGTGTGGCTTTGAGCTTCGCCAAAGCCTTTTTCTGTATCTGTCTTACGCGCTCGGTAGTCAGGCCGACCTGCTGACCGACCTGGCTGAGGGTCTTTTTCTTGTCGCTGTCGCCGAGTGCGAACCGCTCGGTTACGACTGTCTGCTCGACTTCCGTCAGGTTGGCGCGATTGGTGTTCAGCACTTCCTTCAGGTCGTCTATGGCGTTGTCCTGCTGGATCTGGTGCTTCAGGACGTCGTAGTCGCTGCGTTCGAGTTCCGGGTCGAACTCGGTGGGGAACCGCTGCACGTAGCGCCCGGTCTTGGTGGCCATTCGATTGAAACCCTTGAGGATCGCCCGGCAGGCGTACGTCGAAAACTTGAAGCCTCGCGATACGTCGAATTTCTCGATCGCACGCAGGAGGGCCATGTTCCCTTCGGACACCAGTTCGGGGAAGTCCACGTGGGGTATTCTGGTGCGTCTGGCCATCGCCATGACCAGGGCCATGTTCGCGTCGACGATGCACGCCTGGGTGGCCCGGACCTTCTGGTACCACTTGACCATCTCTTCCGAACGGCGCTTGGAGAAGCGTTTGGCCTGCTTCCGGGTCAATTCGCCGAGTCGGTACCTGGCGTAGTTGAACCGCAGGAAAAGCGTCGCCTCCTGGTCCTTGCTTAGGGCCTTGCGGGCCTTGCGTGCGGCGGGGGAGTCTTCAGGCACTTCGGGGAAATGCGTCCATCTCGGTACGCTGACTTCCTGCGATTCTGATCCGAAGAGCTCTTTTTCGGTGGCCCGCTGTGAAAACGACTCGTGGTGAACGTGTTCGACCGTCTCGGGGATGCGCCTGTATACGCTCTGGTGTTCCGGCGAAAGTCCCTTCGAGGATCCCGATATTCCATTGGTTTGGACAAATGAGTAAGTCATTTTAATCTCCTTAATCCGCCCGTGCCCTTACTTGACCGCCGCGACCGAACCGTTGCCAGCGGCCAATCAGACCCGAACCATCTTTTCCCGAACTAACTATTCATTTTTCACCGTCTCATTCACGGTGTCTGTTAGTACCGTCTTAATGGTATTGTATATAAGTGGTACTACTTGTCAACATAAAATGGATTTTATTATGTACTTTTTTTACATGTTTAAGGGCTGGGTGGCGTAAAGGTTGTATTAGCAGGTCGTTAAGAATCCATCTAAACTCCATGATTATCTCGCTCAATGCTAATTGACGTTCATGCGGCGAGTTAAGAGTCCACGCGGAAAGACAGTTCTGGCGGCATTTGCGATTCCGCAGATGCTTGCTGACAACCGGATTGACAGAACTCATGAGGCCCGATCGCGCATCTGGCCGGCAGTGGTCCAAGGCGTCTTTGAGCTGGATGAAGGAGGGTGATTGAGATTAACCCTGGGTGAGCTGGCGGCGAGCCCCGGGGTCCAAGGCTGAAAACAGCCCAAGTTCTTCGCAGGGACGGTGGCTGACACAAGGCCTGCAACTGATCTCGACTCTCAAATTCCATGTGTCAAACCTCCTCCGATGCCAAATGGCACAACCACAGGAGGGCTCAAAGACCGGGCCGAGGCGATCTATCTGTCCGAAGGTTGGCGGCGGGGTGTCTTGGATGTGCTGTTGCGGGAGAAGGGGGCTCGTCGATGAAGTGTTGCGCGCCAAACACGGTCCCGCATTTTGCGGCCGGCGTGGGGGGGGGAGTTTGCTATCGCGTGATCACGCCGACAGCCTGGAGGTAAGATGACTGCTGATGCATGGCAATGCTCATGATTTGCCGTTACGTATCTCGACGTCTTGTGTTAGAGTAAACGCGCAAGACCAAGCGGCGGGTCTCGCTGTCTTGTGTTTCAGGGTTGACTGTTAATCGCATTATCGCAAAGTCGAAAGGAGCCTGATGTGAAACACGCGTTGATGATTCTGCTGGCCGCGATGCTCATCGCGTCGCCGTTGCTCGCTGCTGCTGGGGCCAAGCGTCCTCGAGTAGTCGTCCTGACCGACATAACCAACGAGCCGGACGACGAAGAATCGCTGGTGCGCTTTCTTGTCAGTTCGTGCGACTACGAAGTCGAGGCGATGATCGCCACGACATCGACCTGGCTGCGGAAGAAGGTTCACCCCGATAAGATCCAGGCACAGGTCGCCGCCTACAAGAAGGTCTACCCGAACCTGATCAAACACGATTCCCGCTATCCGAAGCCGGACCATCTTCTTTCGGTCACCAGTTCGCACCTGCCGGTTTACGGCATGGGCGGGGTGGGGCGGGGCAAGAACAGCCCCGGATCGAAGCTCCTGGCGCGCGTGATCGACAAGGCCGACAAGCGCCCGGTCTGGGTCACTGTCTGGGGCGGCGCCAACTGCCTGGCCCAGACGCTGTGGGACGTGCGCCAAACGCGAACCAAAGCTCAACTCGCCGAGTTCGTATCGAAAATACGCGTCTACACGATCAGCGACCAAGACGACAGCGGCGCCTGGATGCGCAAGGAGTTCCCGAAGCTGTTTTACATCGTCACTCCCAGCGACCAGGGCCACAAGCAGTACCGGCTGGCGACGTGGACGGGAATCTCCGGCGAACGCCGCTACAAGTTCGCCGCGCCCAAACGCTACTTCGCGTGGATCAGCAACGAATGGCTCCGCCGAAACGTGATCGAGGGCCACGGCCCGCTCGGTGCTCTCTACCCCAAATGGAAGTACATCATGGAGGGCGATACGCCTTCGTACCTCAACCTGATCGACAACGGTCTGTGCGCCGATGCGAGCCCCGCTTACGGCGGGTGGGGCGGTCGCTACAAACTCAGCACGCCGGCGGGCCAGACCCGCCCGATATGGACCAACAGCCCGGACGCTCTGACCATTGACGGCGTGAAGTTCAATCTTCCCCACGCGACTGTCTGGCGGTGGCGCGAGGCCTACCAGAACGATTTCGCCGCCCGGATGGACTGGTGCGTCGCGACAAAACGCTCCGACGCCAACCACCATCCGGTAGCGGTCGTAAACGGCGACAAGAGCAAGGCCGTCGTGTCGATCGCCGCCGGGCCGGGTCAGACCCTGAAGCTCAGCGGCGCCGGCTCTGCGGACCCCGACGGCGACAAGATCAGCTATCGGTGGTTCCAGTACCGGGAGGCCGGGACCTGCGGACCGGTCAGGATCACCGACCCGAACAGCGAGAGCATCTCGCTGAAAGTTCCGAACGAACCCGGCAAGACGCTGCACGTGATCCTGGAGGTCCGCGACAGCGGCGAACCCAATCTCTTCAGCTATCGCCGAATGATCGTAACGATCAACCGGCCGACGCTCCGCGGCGGGAAAGGCGATAAGAGATAATTCACGAAGAGCGTCCGGGGAATTTCGCGCAGCGCGACCGATCGCCCGTTGGCGAAGTTATGGCGCCGGATCGGCGTACGGGTAAGATCATCTGGCGGGTCAGGATGCTCGACGCCATTCCGGCTCCGATCTCCGCCGATGCGATGCGGCTGATCCGCCCGGTCCGCAACGGTCTGCTGGCGGCCCTCGACGCGCGGACTGGGAAAAGGTTTTGGCGGCGGAGATCAAGAAAGTGCAGGCCGCCCCGATGCCGCAGATTCTCGGATGATTATGGTGGCGTCCTAATCCTGTTTATCGGCGCGGCGAGCGGCCGGGATGTTGAGTCGGCGGGGGGGCGCTATCGACGCTCCGCATGGACTGGCGTTGAGGCGACTGTTTCACAAGCCTGCGGGTCAGCTACGCAGGCATGGGGGGTGTGAACGTCCGATCCGTGCGTCTGGGACCGACTATACGGACGATTCCTGCTGGGAATGCACGTGGCTGCACCCGCCAAACATTCAACCAGCAAAGAAGTTACGATCCATACTCTAAGGCCCCCGATCCTTGCCGGGAAAAGTGGTACTACTTTTCCAAGACAGCGTTCACACCCATGAAGCTGTGAAGGTGTTGTGAATGTGCTGTGGAGGCGGTCGGTCCCCCGGCGTGTGCGGTGCGGCGGCGTGACCCCCCCCAATGAAAGACGGACAGCCGTCGGGAGGACTCCCGGCGGCGGGGCGCCGAGCCGAGCGGGGCTCCGGCTGTATGCGGGGCTTGGGCTATGAGTCGTCGGATTCCGGCGGGTCGGTTGTCTTGCCGAGGATCCTGCGGAGGAGCATCTCCTCACCGCTCTGGTTGCCCTCGATGGCGTGTCCGATGAACTGCAGTGCGTATCCGCCGACGAAAGCGCCCGCCGCGGCCCACCACATCTGCATTACCAGGAGGATCGGGGCGGCGACGAAGCAGGCGGGTATCCCCACTATGTGCAGCGCGAGGCTGACGCGGTGTTGGTGTCGCTTCATCCAGTTATTGAGCCAGTTATTAATCATTGTGCGTTTGAGGCTTTCATGCGGGGGTTTAGCGCCGGTTTAGAGGATCGGAATGAATCCCCATACGCCGATAGCTATCGTCGACAGGAGCATTCCCAGGAAGAAGTTCAGGCAGAGGATCGCCATGGCGCTGGAGACGAACGCTTCGGTGCATGCCTGTCCTACACCCGCGGCGCCGGGCCTGCAGCGGAATCCCTTGTGGCAGCTTATCAGGCTCATCGCGATGCCGAAGAAGAAGCATTTTATGGGTCCGAAGAATATGTCGAACATCAGGACGGTTCGCTCGGCGTAGCGCCAGAAGTCGGTGGGGTCCACGTCGTAGACGTGCACGCTGACGACGTATCCGCCCCAGATGCCCATGAAGTCCGCGTAGAGCACGAGTATCGGGATCATCAGCGAACAGGCGATCAGACGCGGGACGACCAGTACGCGGATCGGATCGGCGCCCATCGCTCTGAGGGCGTCGAGTTGTTCGGTCACTCGCATGGTTCCCAGTTCGGCGGTCAGCCCGCCGCCGACTCGTCCGGCCAGCATTATCCCCGCCAGCACCGGGCCCAACTCCCGCAGGACCGAGAGGTTGATGATCGCGCCCATGTGTGCTTCGAGCCCTACGGACTTGAACTGCCGGGCGACCTGCACAGCCAGCACCATGCCCACGAACACGCCGGTTATCATCACCACGGGGATGCTCTTTGCCCCTATTTCGTAGAGTTGACCGGCCAGCAGTCTTATCTTCCGCCAACTGGACAGACCGGTGGGCGTCCATGCGAAAGCCCGGCCGGAGAATCTGCAGAAGTCTCCGAACAGGTCGATCCTGCGTAGTGTGATCTGTCCTAGATTAGCGATAATATTCATGGCTATACAGGCATTGTGATGCGAATCGACCCCAAGGTCAAGCACCGTTGCGTTCGGGCGGGTCGCTGACTTGTATGCGGATCAGCCGGCGGGTCTGCCGAGTTACTCTAACGCGCTGATCGATTCTCAGTGGGGCGAGGTAAACTATTGACTCATCGTCGCATATGCACCTGACTGTTCGGCGGACCTCGGGCGCCGGGGCGGCGTTGGTCAGGAAATCGCTTACGGTCTGCGTTCCGTCCAGCCCCAGGGGAGCGAAACGATCGCCGTGTGTTCTCGGGCGGCAGAGCAACTGTCCGCGGATCTTGTCGGCGTCGAGGAACTCCACCCCGCGGCGGGGCCAGCGGCAGTGTTCGGCGAAGGCTTCGGCGTCGAGCTCCATTGGCGTGCAGACAACTTCTCCGCCCGAGGGAAGGCGAGTCGGCCCGCACGGATTGAGGACTGTCGGCGGTTCGTCCGGGCCGGCGGGCGTCGAGGCCGGTGCGATCACAATCGAGTCGGCGCACCGCCTGGCGACCCGGTCGTCGGGCAGATTAACCGCGTCCAGCTCGCCGTCGGCCAGTTCCGAAAGGGCCTGCAACTGCCGGGACGAAACCTTCCGCATCGCGATCCCCGACTGTTCGATCGCCCGGCGGAAGATCCATCCCCTGACGCCGCTGTCGATTCCGTCCATGGCCGTCAGGTCGACAGCGGTTTCGCCCGCCGGGTTGATGGCGATGCAGTTGGCCGCAATGTCGCGGGTATGCGCGTCGATGAAGTCTTCGGCCCGCGCGATCGCCTCGCCGAGGCGCAGGAGGGCCATGTCGGCTTGCGGATTGATCCGGCTCCTGATCAGCGGCAGCAGTTCGTTCCGGATGAAGTTCCGGGTGAAGCCGCTCTGGGCATTTGTCGGATCGGTTCGCCAGGACAAAGCGTTTCGCTTGCAGAACTCCTCGATGTCGGCCCGGCGGCAGTTCAGCAGGGGACGCACAAGCAGAATCTTCGAATCGCCAAGCGTGCGGGACGCTCGAATGCCCGCGGCGCCGCGCAAGTGCGAGCCGCGAAAAATGCGATGGCAGATCGTCTCGGCGTTGTCGTCGGCGTGGTGTGCCACGGCTGCGCATTGGGCTCGACCGCGCTCGGCGACCTTCTGGAGAAACTCGTACCTGGCCATCCTGGCGGCGGTCTCGATGCTCAGCGATCGACGCCGGGCCAGCGCCGACACGTCGATTCGTTCGATCGTGCAGGGCAGATCCCAGCGCCGGGCCAGTTCGCTCACGAACTCGGCGTCCCGCCCCGAATCGTCCCGCAGAGCGTGATCGAGATGAGCGACGGTCAGCTCGTATCGGCGTTCGGGTCGGCGGGCAAGTCGGCGCAGTATCGCCAGGGCCGCCACGCTGTCGCACCCGCCCGATACGCCGACTACGACGCGCCATCGCGGGGCGATGAGCTGTGTTTTGTCGATGAATTCCGCCGCCGCTTCGACGAGCGGATCGGTTGTCTGCGGGCTGTCTGTCATTCGATATCCTTGGGTTGCATCCGCCGGAGCTCGCCATATACTAGCCCTTAAACAAGCGTAGATGATGGGACTTTTTTTGCCTTAGGGCGAAAAAACACTCGAAAACCCCCGCATTTTCCGGTCTATTGGACGTTACGAAAATTCCATGAACCCGGAAGCACGGAGGCT
>Ga0180435_10005138_pt1 | contig 12784 bp, 8 predicted proteins | sample SS_ome_3_FD_132467 | JGI IMG/M metagenome (GOLD analysis project Ga0180435, IMG submission 132467) | Hypersaline lake sediment archaeal communities from the Salton Sea, California, USA - SS_3_S_1 metaG | ecosystem: Environmental > Aquatic > Non-marine Saline and Alkaline > Hypersaline > Sediment... | reverse complement strand
TTCACAACAAAGTCGCGTACGTCGTTGTAGATCTCGTCGAGGTCATCGCTTTGTTCGAGCTCGTCAAACGGTATGCCGCCACCTTCGCCATTGCCTTCAGTGCTTGCAAAGTCTATAGGTGTATCAAGCATGTAGTCGTTATGTTTGGTGAGGAATGCAACCACTTTCTTTGTTTCTTTGGTCGTGAGGAACGGTGATTGAATGCGACGCGGTTTCGCCATGTCACCAGAAAGGTACAGCATGTCGCCAGCACCCAGGAGCTTTTCTGCTCCAGGCTGATCAAGAATCGTACGAGAATCTACGAGTGAGGCAACCTTAAGTGCGATACGGGTTGGAATGTTTGCCTTAATGAGGCCGGTGATAACGTTCACTGACGGACGTTGCGTCGAAAGAATGAGGTGAATACCAACCGCACGACTCATTTGCGCAAGACGCACAATGACGCTTTCGAGCTCACGTGGATATGCCTGCATGATGTCTGCCAGCTCATCAATAAATATACAGATGTGCGGCATTTGGTCTGGCATATCAAAGTCTTCAAGATCCTTGCCCTTGTCTTTCAGTTTTTGGTAGTGAGCCAGGGCAGGGGCCAGCACCTCGTTGTGGTAGCCGTTGATGTCCTGCACTTTGCTCTCCTGAAGAATGTCGTATCGACGATCCATCTCCTTTGCAGCCCACTTGAGTGAGAGAATAGCCTTCTTGGGGTCTGTGATGACTGGTGTAAGGAGGTGTGGAATGCCTTCGTATAGGGTAAGCTCGACACGTTTCGGATCCACCATGATGAAGCGAAGTCGTTCAGGTGCGTTGCGGTAGAGAAGAGAGGTTATCAGTGAGTGGATCATGATCGACTTACCGGATCCAGTCGTACCAGCCACTAGGAGGTGTGGCATCTTGCCAATGTTTGCGTAGTGGGCAGCACCAGCAATATCTTTACCAAGGGTCACAAAGAGCGGCACAGTTTCTTCAGCAAACTCGGGTGACTCCAAGAGCCCACCAAGGCCCACAATGGCTTTTGCGGTGTTCGGGACTTCGATGCCGACGAGCGAGCGACCAGGGATCGGCGCCTCGATACGAATAGGGGAGGCGGCGAGGGCAAGCTCGAGGTTGCTCTGCAGCGCCAGAATCTTGCTGAGCTTCACACCTTCAGCAGGCTTGAGTGAGTAGCGGGTCACTGTAGGTCCTACCACAATCTCATCCATCTCCACGGGTATCTTGAAGTGCTGTAGCGTACGACGAATCAGGTTTGCACGTGCCTTGGTATCGCCGACGTTAGGTTTGCCGCGATCTTGATCTAACAGGTCTAGCGGTGGGGGAGTATATTCGTTCGGCAACTGGAACTCTTGCTTCTTGCCGCGCTTCTTTTTTGGTTCATCAAATAATTCATTGAACTCACCTTCGTCTTCGGGTGTGGCAGTATCTTCTGTGTCCGCTGCCTCCTCGTCTGTTTCGTCATCACCAGCGACTTCTTCGGCAGCTAGCGCAGCCTGCTCAGCGGCCTCGATTTCTTCGATACTCATCGCCTCTTCTTCATACTCCTCACCCGAGACCTCGTCCGTCTTGGTGCCCCGCAGTTTGTGCCACAAACTCACCCACAGACTACTGTCAAACAGCAGGAGGAGCGATACAAGCAACAGGCCGGTCAAAATGACCAAAGACGCAATCTTGCCAAAGTATGTTACGAGCGGCTGTGCCAACAGTGCGCCAACAATACCGGCATGGGTCGCTGAAATGACACCAATGATACCGAGTCCCGACACAAAAAACAGCGCCACACCCACAGCACGTATTGGCTCAATGGAGTGCTCAGACAAACGCTCACGAAACAATGGTACCGCAAGCCACAAGAGGACAAATGGAAGAAGAAAATATCCAAGACCGATCAGCCAGTCGAGGCCCAGATACAGCTTCTCACCGGCAATACCTGCAAGGCCAAGAACAGATAATACTAATAGTATAGAAACAACAACCAACAGCACGCCGACAATGCGACGGAGCGTCTCAGACTCAAGCACTGGGTCACGGCCTTCCTCCACGGCTTCCTTCTTTTTTTGCTTCGACTTCTTCGAACCTTTCTTGGCTGACATAGCTAGCATTGTAGCATACGAAAAGCGCGCAAATGGCCCAACTACAAGGTATCCGTGATACTGGTCGCTTAGAAAGTTCAGTGCACACCAACACACCAATGTTCCCTGGCAACCTTGCAGACAAGTGTCTGTTAGATATACTCGATCTAACGGAACCGTAACGAACACAGTCTATTCTTAGACAAACGCAGGTGTATTAAAGCCATCACAGTAACAGTCATGAACGACCTAGAAAAGCACAACAAAAGCTACAAAGACACAGTCCTAAACCTTTACAGTGCAATGCCCAACATGACACAAAAGGACAGTGAGCTGCTTTCCTATGTGCTACAAAAGACAGACCGTATCGCCAGTACATGCACGCGCATCGCAAGCCTTATAGGACAGCACGACGTACTAGCAAAAGACATAGAAACGACATCGCTTGTATTGGTCAGAGACGCCGCACGCATGGCGCGTAACAGTGCAGCTCGCGCCGAGGTGTTGGATCACCTTCTTGAACTGGTCGCCGTTCTATCATTGGCTGCAACGAGCGGTCGGGTTGCTCAGGGTAACGTAGGGATTTTGCTCGAAGAGGTTTCACAGTTGGCCAACGTGGTACAGCAGTATGAACTGGGAAGTGTTCGTACTTTGAGCAGTATTACTGGTTCAGCAGTTGCTATGCCGACAGTTCGGCAAGACCAAAGGACAACAGCAAGGCCTGCCTACGATCAACGACATCAGACAGACAACGTTTTGCAACGCGATGGAGATATAAACAGACAAGCACAAGAGACACGACCAATAGAAGAGCGTGCTTCAGATAGTGTGGGTATGCAGCAGTATCGCGAACGTCTGCAGGAGGTTCAAAAGGACAGACGTGCAACAATACTTGGACTGCTCCAAAAGAAGGACAGGATCACTGTGAAGGACGTTGCGGCAGTTATAAAGGACTGCAGTGAGAAGACTATTCAGCGCGAGCTACTTGCACTTGTTGCGCAGGGTGTCTTAAAGAAGGAAGGTGAGAGACGTTGGAGTACATATTTGCTTGTTTAGCGGGCAGTGTTTTGTAGTTAGTGCATTTCTGTGGGTGTGACGCTTGTTGGTTTGCCCTTTTTTGACATATTCCTACGCTTGTGTCGGTGTATGAAATGCTTGTAAGTGCTGCTCCTTCGTAGCGTCTTGTATAGCAGTAGTGCGTGCTTTTTTTGTATCAATGTGGTACAACAGTGCGCACAGGGAGGTACGTTATTCTGCGTTGTTGACGGTTGCGCACATAGTTCGTGGTTATCCACATTTTCTATTGCGCATACACGAGACGACACACTATAATTGTATGGAACCTGAGCGGCAGGGTTTTCTATGCTCTAGCCGTTTTCTGGAGGTTAGTGGAAGTTATGATTTGGTACAGGTTTTTTGTACGTTGACAACTGCATATAGAACTACATGTACAACTTTTAGGTTGTACTTCTGACAAACATTGTTCTGCTGGCTGCATTTACGTAGTCACAACGGCTTGCACTAACCAACAGATATTCAGACCAACTACTTTGCACCAACATCCTGTAAGGAGCGGTCGATACGTCTCGTTGCAGGAATCACAAGTTGGTATAGTCAGGGCCTTCGCGTGTATCAGTAATGATACGCAAACTCGCCCGCCATACACTTATTGTGGGCGGGAAGAGGGGCCAGATTAGTAACCTGCGTGGATCATACTGGGGTAGTCGATACCTTTTTAACAGTATGTGACACGATTCTCATTCCGCGGGCTTATTCGTTTTTACAAATTTAAGTACCTGGGAGTGGGTAAAAATTAGTAAGATATGACAAAAGAGTTAACACTCAACAAAGTTGCTGCAGCGCTCGTCGGTGTAGCAATGATGGCGGGTCTCGCTTTCGCAGCTGCTGCAGAGCGCGCACACGCTATCTCTCTTGGTGAGCTCGTCGAGCTCTTCATCGCACTTGAAATCATTCCTGAGGACAAGGCAGATGAGGCTCGCGCAGCTATCCCTGAGGAGGACGGGGGCTCAGAGAGCTCAGTGTCCTGTAACTTTACTCGCGACCTTTCATCAGGTGACACAGGTTCAGACGTAATGGACCTTCAGAAGCTTCTCAACGCTAACGGCTTTACCGTGGCGGTTGCAGGCGCTGGTTCAGCAGGTATGGAGACCGACTACTACGGTCCAGCTACCGCTGCAGCAGTTGCAGCAATGCAGGAAGCTTTTGCAGCTGAAATCTTGACCCCACTTGGCCTTACCGCTGGTACTGGCTACTTCGGCGCTTCCACTCGCGCTGCAGCAAACGACCTTTGCGCAGACGATGACATGCCTGAGGTTCCAGACATGGAAGGTGAGGAAGACGAGGAGATGGACGACGAAGAAGATGAAGACATGTCTAAGGACGAGGCCTCACTTGAGGACTACGACCGCATGGGTTCACCTTCAAGCGTTGACGTAGCGGAGAACGAAGAAGAAGTCGCAGTTGCTGGCTTCGAGTTCGATGTTGAAGATGGTGACATCTCAATCCGCCGTGTTGACGTCAACTTCGAGCGTACTTCTGGCTCTGGTGATACAGACCCATGGGAGACCTTCGAAGCAGTACAGCTTTGGGTCAACGGCGACATGGTCGCTGAAGAAGCAGCAGACGACGAAGACGACTGGGATGACATGGCAGGCGACGTATGGAAGATGCGCTTCTCTGGTCTTTCAGAGGGCGTAATGGAAGATGAGACCGCTGAGGTTCTCATCTCTGTCAGCACCCTTGGTCTTGACTCTGACGAGGAAGGCCAGGAGTGGACCGTATGGATTCCAGCTAATGGTCTCCGCGCTCTTGACGGCGCTGGCATCGACCAGTACACCGGTTCTGACTCAGAAAGCCGCACCTTCGACACTGAAGGCGCAGGTGAAGACGACGAGCTTCAGGTGTCACTCGACTCGAGCAACCCAGACTCTTCAATCATCAAGGTTGACGAGGATGACGAGACCAAGGACGTAACAATCCTGGTATTCGAGCTCGACGCAGAGGGCAACGACATCGAGATCGAAGAGATCCCAGTCTACTTCACGATTGGCGGCGACGTCTTTGACGAAGTTGTCAGTGATGTGAAGCTTGAGATTGACGGTGAAGAGTTCAACGACTACACCACCGAGGGCGGCAGCACAGCTAACGCCACAACCACCTTTGAGATCGACTCTGGCGATGAGCCAGTCGTACCAGAGGATGGTTCAATCGAGGTGAAGGTTATCGTTGACCTTCAGGCTTTGAGCGGCAACTACGCAGAGGGTGACACCATTCAGGCATCACTCCGCGCCAACTCAGAAGTCAAGAAGATCGAAGCTGAAGGTGGCGACGACGTCGCTGCAAGCGACATCACTGGCTCAGCCATTGGTGACGTGCACCAGCTTCAGTCAGAAGGTATCTTCGCTGAGATCGTCTCAGTTGACGAGACCAAGACTGCTGGCGACAGCAACGCTGATGACGTCGGTGACTACGAGATCGAGTTTGACCTCACAGCCTTCGACGACACATTCTATGTATCAGCTACGACCTCAGCGGTCTTTGGCTACCACATAGAGGATGGTAACGGTGCAACTGTTGCTACCGGTACCGTCGCAGCTGTTACTTCAACAGCTACGAAGGAGGGCGATGCATACCGCATCGACTCAGGTGACACCGAGACATTCACGCTCACCGTCACCCTCGACCCAGATGTTGACAACTTCTACCGTGTAGAGCTCGACACAATCGACTACGGTACAAGCGCAACCATCACTGGCGGTGCTACACACACAGCACAGCCTGACGAGGACTTCGAGACTGGTAACCTTTACCTCAACGCGTAATCTTACGCCTGAGCTAAAGCACTAGACGACAAGTTCTAGGGTTCACAAAACCCCCGCTTTTGCGGGGGTTTTGTTGTACCTGATGATCAGGCGGTGTTTGCTTCGCCAATGAACCTTCTGGAGAGGCTTGGCACTAGCCACGTCAGTACTAGCTTGCTTCGCACGAGTGTCTTCAGGAGGTTGCATTGGCGAAGCGATACATGTTCAGACATGCTGTTGATTGTGTGCACGATTTGGTACACTGACGAGTGTGAAAAACCTTTTCAATAAAAACTTCTATCGCTTTGCGCTTGGCTTCATTGGGATCCTGCTGTGTTCCTTTATGGTTGCTGCTGTCGTGAGCTATGTCGACAATGCCGACGCAGTGCGTGCGACAGCAGAACAAGCCTCTAAGTAGCTTGCGGAGCAGCGCCTTCTGGCTTATAGTCGTTTCAGCGCTTCCAAGCCACGTGCTGGCTGCGCGAAAGGTGGCAGGGCTTACGAGCCTTGTCTGTCCGCCCCGGGTCCATAGCGTGTCCCGGGGTTTCAACTTGCAAACGGCACCGTTTTCCGTATAGTAGTGCGCATAGCCCCGAAGACCGTGGACAGGAGCAATCCGTAAGTTCCACCGAGAGGTAACTCAATACGCTATATCGGTCGATGCGCGTATCTTCGGTGGCTCATATGAGCCATTTTTTGTTTCCGAGTATAGCGAGGAAACAACCCTGTTAAATGGCGAGGTAGGCACATGTATTACGTCTACATACTTCGTTCTTCTAAAGACGGCAACTTCTATAGCGGGTCCACGAAAGACCTCGCCAGACGATTTGAGCAACATGAGAACGGTCACGTTGAATCTACTCGTGACCGACGTCCACTAAAGCTCATTTACTATGAGGCGTGTATACGTAAAGAAGATGCACTACGTCGTGAGCGATATTTCAAGACGTATCACGGTAAACAATACCTTGGCAAACGGCTCAGATCGTATTTAACAGGGTGCTGATCTTGTAACACAATCTCGTGTTACTCGATCGTTAACAAGATCAACACATGGCACTTACAAAAGAACAAAAAAAAGATGTTCTCGATAAGGTGACAGGAGCGCTCGACGAGGCAAACTCCGTAGTCTTTGTGCATGCAAAGGGTATGGGTGTGTCGGATACACAGGACATGCGCGCAAAGATGCGCGAGGAAGGTGTCTCCTACTATGTCGCCAAGAAGACATTGGTAAAACGCGCCCTCGCAGACAAGAGCTACGAAGGTGAGCAGCCCGCATTTGACGGTGAGCTTGCTCTCGCGTGGGGGGAAGACATGGTAGCTCCCGCTCGTGAGGTGCAGGCGTTTGTGAAAAGCACAAAGGACAAGGTTGCTATTGTTGGTGGCATCTTTGAAGGACGCTACATGAACGCAGCAGAGATGACCGAGATCGCGTCGATCCCTGGCCAGCAGACGCTCTACGCTCAGTTCGTGAACATCATCAATTCACCGATCCAGGGTCTCGTTATGTCCCTCGATCAGATAGCACAAAAGAAAGAAGCAGCTGCATAAGTTGCACATAACTAACAACCAATATGTCAGACACAGAAGAGAAGAAGGTCGACGAGACCACCGAGGCTCCCGCAGAGGAGGCCAAGGAAGAAGCTGCTCCAGCCGAAGAGGCAAAGGAGGAGGCTCCTGCAGCTGATGCTGCAGACGAGGGCGAAGAAGTAGAAGTTCCCGAGAAGTTCAAGAAGCTTGTCGAGGAAGTTGAGAACATGAGTGTTCTCGAGCTCCACGAGCTTGTCAAGGTACTCGAGAAGAAGTTCGGCGTTTCAGCTGCTGCTGTCGCTGTTGCTGCACCTGGTGCGGCTGCAGGTGGCGCAGAGGAGGAAGAGCAGTCAAGCTTCACGGTTGAGCTCACTGACGCAGGTGGCCAGAAGATTGCGGTCATCAAGGCAGTCAAGGAGATTCTTGGTCTTGGCCTCAAGGAAGCAAAGGATATGGTGGACGGCGCACCTTCAGCACTGAAGGAAAACGTCGCCAAGGAAGAGGCAGAAGAGATCAAAGCAAAGATCGAAGAGGCAGGTGGTTCGGTGGAGTTGAAATAACTTCGTTACAACCCCCAAAACAAAAACCTCACACTCATGAGGTTTTTGTGTATCAGAAAAGCAATACGCCGGCATGCTGCCGGCGCTTGTGTAGGTCGGACTATTTGTGCCTTCCCCACGTATTGTGACGGTATGTGACCACCAAGGCCAGAACCACAAGTCCCAGAATGAAGAGTAGCTCTTCTCCGTTTGTGGCCCACCAGTCGTTGCCTACCAGGTCGTTTAGCCATTTCATACACATTCCCCTGTATTGTTGTAGCCCCTTGCCAGTATACACACCTACATACACTTGCAAACAACCGTGACGAAATGTGTTCTGGCAGCGTTCCTCTGCATCATCACGTCAAGTGTTCAAGAGCGGGGGAGGGCGGTACAATGTGCCTCTATGGAACACCTCAGCAAGTTGTTTGGGTCGCCTGCACGGGTCAAACTCTTGCGCTTGTTCGTGTTCAATGCGGACTGTGTGTATGACCGAGACAGCGTGATAGTATCCGCACGCATCACCCCCGAGACTGCAAGCAAAGAACTCGCAGCCCTAGCGCGTGCAGGTGTGATCAGTCGCAAAACATTCTACAAAGAAGTGGTGCGCCCGGGCAGCAGAGAGGTGAAAAAACGCAAGACGATCGGCTGGCAGTTCAACCAGAAGTATCCGTACCTCGAAGCACTGAGTCGGTTTCTGCGTGACACACTCGTACTATCACATACAGACATAAAAAAGCGTTTGCGTGGCGCAGGTACGATCAAGTTTCTAGCTCTTGCAGGATTCTTGATTGGAGAAAAGGACAATGGTATCGATATGCTGATTGTCGGCAACAAGCTCAGTGACAAAGGATTGCAGAATGCGATGTCAATACTTGAAGCGGAGTGTGGTCAGGAGATACGCTACGCCGTGTTGTCGGTTGATGACTATAGGTTTCGTCGTCGTGTGCGCGATAAACTCGTGCGAGATGTGCTCGACTACCCGCACGTCACTATCGTCGACAAGGTAGGTTCTCACAAATAAAAAACCGGCTCCCAGATGACGAGAGCCGGCGAGTGGGGTATCGGACCCCAAACATGCGAATTGTTAGTCTGTGACACTAGCATCGGGGAAAATGCTAACCCAACAAGGGTGATCGCATCGCAAACCGGTCCGGTCGCACGGCCGCTTCGTGTGTCACTGGTCAGGAATAGTAACAGATAAAAAAGTGTTGTCAATAGTTTTTGTATGGTGCTCCTGTCTTGAGTAGCTCAGTCGTAATTCCTGCGTATCCCCAGCAGTGATCTGTTTGACAAGAAAAGTAAACCGCGTATACTACCTTGCACTGTATGAATGGTCTTGCTAGTTCTACGGTTGTGCGGCTCGGGTAGCAGCGTTTTTGCGCGCCACCAGAGACCGCCGAAGGCGGTTTTTTTCTTCTCGATAGAGCACTCCACGGAGTTCTTCATTCGGGACGCAAAAGGGAGAGAACGGAAGGTAGATTTGAACGTTGACAATCGAATAGCGGGAATCCTATGGTCGTGGTGACTGTAGGATACAAGCAAACTAGACTTTGTTGTTCTCCACGGACGACAGAGTGTAGTAAGCATACACAGTCTGGTAAGCGTTAGCGTTTAGCGCCCCAGACACAACGCACATGAACTGCAATCACGGTTTGTGTGTAGCGGTTGTTAGGTTTCCTAACAGGAGACCTAAGAGCATATGGTGGATGCCTTGGCTTGAAAAGGCGATGAAAGACGTGGTACGACTGCGATAAGTTTCGGGGAGGTGTCTAACAACCGTTGATCCGGAAATTTCTGAATGGGGAAACCCGGCTGAGTAAACCTCAGTCACCTGGAACTTGTTCCGGGGGTATACCTAGGGAATTGAAACATCTTAGTACCTAGAGGAATAGAGACCAATATACGGGTTTTTTACTGTGACAGCGATGCTTGTTGTTACGGTAAAAAATCCTGGCATTTCCTGAGTAGCGGCGAGCGAAACGGAAGGAGCCCAAACCACTCGTGCTTGCACAAGTGGGGTTGTAGGGTAGTAGCTTCTTAACGAGAAGAGTCAAAAAATGTACGTGTTAGTAAAACGCACTGGAAAGTGCGGCCCCAGAGGGTAATAGCCCCGTATACGAAAACACATACGTCTCTTTTGCTACTATTCCTGAGTAGCGTGGGACACGAATAGCCTGCGTGAATCCGGGTGGACTAACACCCAAGGCTAAATACTTTTCAAGACCGATAGTGAACTAGTACCGTGAGGGAAAGGTGAAAAGAACCCCGGGAGGGGAGTGAAATAGATCTGAAACCATATGCTTACAAGGAGTCGGAGCGGACCTAGATCCGTGACGGCGTGCCTATTGAAGAATGAGCCGGCGAGTTTACGCATGCGGCTTGGCTAAGGGGAGACCCCCGGAGCCAGAGCGAAAGCGAGTGTGAATAGCGCGACCTATAGGTCGTACGCGTAAGACCCGAAGCGAAGTGAGCTTACCATGAGCAGGGTGAAGCGGCCGTAACAGGCCGTGGAGGCCCGAACCGATACGCTGTGCAACACGTTCGGATGACTTGTGGTAAGGAGTGAAAAGCTAATCGAACTTCGCAATAGCTGGTTCTCTCCGAAATAGTTTTAGGACTAGCGTTATGTGTTCCTGCTGGGGGTAGAGCACTGGATGGTTTGAATAGGGGGAAACCTCGTCAAACCTATCAAACTCCGAATACCAGCAGTTAAAAGCATAGCAGTTAGAACGTGGGGGCTAAGCTCCACTGTTCGAAAGGGAAACAGCCCAGACCGCCAGTTAAGGTCCCTAAATCCATGCTCAGTGCATCTTAAGGAGGTGAAATTTCTGCGACAATCAGGAGGTTGGCTTAGAAGCAGCCATCCTTTAAAGATAGCGTAACAGCTCACTGATCCAGAGATTTTGCGCCGAAGATGATCGGGGCTTAAGCATGGTACCGAAACTGCGGATGTCATACATTAGTATGGCGTGGTAGGAGAGCGTTCCATTCTGCGATGAAGCCGAAGGGGTAACCCACGGTGGAGCGTATGGAAGTGAGAATGCCGGCGCGAGTAACCGCAATGCAGGTGAGATCCCTGCACGTCGAAATCCCGAGGTTTCCTTGGCTATGGTAATCAGCCAAGGGTTAGCCGGGCCTAAGGGGATCCCGAAAGGGGGACCCGATGGACAAATGGTTAATATTCCATTGCCTCTGCATAGTGCGAAGGAGGGACGGAGTGTTGTACTCTGGGCGACTTATTGGTTTGTCGTCCATGTCGTGAGGGTGGTATTTAGGTAAATCCGGATACCATAAGCTCAAGCGAAGTGGAAAGCTGGCGGCTTCGGCCAACGGCAATTCAGAGGAGCACGCTTCCAAGAAAAGCTTCTAAGCATAACTATGTAGAGTCCGTACCTAAACCGACACAGGTGGGAGGGTCGAGAAGACCAAGACGAACGAGTGATTTTTCCTCAAGGAACTCGGCAAAAAAGCGGCCGTAACTTAGGGATAAGGCCTGCCTCTGCATCACTTTGACCTCAACGCGATAGGTGATGAAATGAGCAATCATATTGATTGGCTGCAAACCAAAACACTGAATTGGACGATGCGCGAAAATGAAACCGCGTGTCGCTACGATTTTACGGACGGCACCGTTGTGGTGCTGGCCGACAATGAAGTGAGGTCTGCCATTGAGAACGGAAGTGTTTCCGAAGAGAACATGACCATTTTCGACTGGCCGATTATGTAGCAGAATCGTTCTTTAGCGTTTCAACACGGAAGTTGAGGCTAAAGTGATGCAGAGGCCGCAGCGAAAGTATGCCTGGCGACTGTTTACCAAAAACACAGCTCCCTGCGAACTCGTAAGAGGATGTATAGGGGGTGACGCCTGACCAATGCCAGAAGGTTAAGTATCGGTGGTAAGAGCACATTGTGGGCACGAATGCGTGTTCGCGCTCAGAATGTGCTTTTGCTGGCTGATATAAGCCCTGGTCAATGTCAGCGATAACTATAATCGTTCTAAGGTTCGCTTCATCTCAGCGAGGTGAGGCGAAGGACTGGAACGATTGTAGGGTGAACAGACACAAAAAGCTGCCTTGATGCACAGCAATGTGCTTCTAGTCCAACACATGGCTATATGCTGGAAACCGAACACCACGGTAATCAGCAGGGAAGTCGTAATTGACCCCTCAGAGACTACACGCCATGCTCCACCCTCGGGTGGATGAAGATATAGTCCAAAGGTTAAAAGGAGCCTAGAGCGAAATTCCTTGTCGGGTAAGTTCCGACGCGCACGAATGGTGTAACGACTGGGCAGCTGTCTCGAGGAATAGCTCGGTGAAAACGCAATACCGGTAAAGATGCCGGTTACCCGCAGTTAGACAGAAAGACCCCGTGGAGCTTTACTGCAGCTTCGTATTGGGTCTGTGTGTTGTATGCGTAGCATAGGTGGGAGACTTTGAAGCGGCCCTTTTGGGGGTCGTGGAGTCGCCAGTGAAATACCACTCTTACATTGTGCAGATTCTAACCTGCCTGGGCCCAAACCCAGGAGGAACAGTGCGTGGCAGGCAGTTTTGTTGGGGCGACACCCTCCTAAAGAGTAACGGAGGGGTTCAAAGGTAAGCTAGGCGCGAATGGACACCGTGCCGATAGTGTAAGAGCACAAGCTTGCTTGACTGCAAGGGGGACATCCCGAGCAGGTGCGAAAGCAGAATCTAGTGAACCGATGGTACGCGTTAGATGCGGCCAGAGATTAACGGATAAAAGTTACCCCGGGGATAACAGGCTAGTTCCGCCCAAGCGTCCATAGCGACGGCGGAGTTCGGCACCTCGATGTCGGCTCACCACATCC
>Ga0180435_10005136_pt1 | contig 12788 bp, 11 predicted proteins | sample SS_ome_3_FD_132467 | JGI IMG/M metagenome (GOLD analysis project Ga0180435, IMG submission 132467) | Hypersaline lake sediment archaeal communities from the Salton Sea, California, USA - SS_3_S_1 metaG | ecosystem: Environmental > Aquatic > Non-marine Saline and Alkaline > Hypersaline >... | reverse complement strand
GTCGATACCTGCCTGGTCCCCATCTCCATAGAGTGCGGTGCGTTTTTCCATCGCGGAAAAAGGTGCCCAGCTCTTTGGATAAACGATATGGGCTCCGTCAAAAGCTTCTTCCATGGAGTTGGATTTCGTAAACGTGCCGCCGCTTGCTGCTGCATTTTTAATGGCGATCTCCTCGATTTCCGGCATGACTTCATAACCTTCCGGGTGGGCCAGCGAGACTTCCATGCCGAACCTCGTCATCAACCCGATGATACCCTGGGGCACGGAGAGCGGTTTACCATATGACGGACTGTATGCCCAGGTCATCGCCAGTTTCTTGCCCCTGAGGTTCTCTACCCCGCCGAAATGGTTGATGAGATGCAGCATGTCGGCCATGGACTGGGTGGGATGATCGATGTCGCATTGCAGGTTGACGAGCGTGGGACGCTGCTCGAGAACACCTTCGAGATAGCCCTGCTGAACCGCCTCGGAAACTTCTCGCATATAGGCATTTCCCTTGCCTATATACATATCGTCGCGGATGCCGATTACATCGGCCATGAAGGAAATCATGTTGGCGGTTTCCCGTACGGTTTCGCCATGGGCGATCTGAGATTTACCTTCATCGAGATCCTGCAACGCAAGACCCAGCATGTTGCAGGCACTGGCGTAGCTGAAACGCGTTCTGGTTGACTGATCGCGAAACAGGGAAATGCCAAGCCCGGAGTCAAACATCGTAGTCGAGATATTTCGCTGGCGAAGGCCGCGGAGAATATCGGCGACCAGAAACGTTGCCTGAACTTCCTGGTCACTCTTTTCCCAGGTGAGTAGAAAATCGTTCATGTACATGTCCTGGTAATCGAGCCCGGCCAGTTGTCCAATGAGTGATTGAATTCGAGCGTTGTCCATTTGATATCTCCTTATCTGTGATTTTATAATTTCATGTTATATGCTTAATTTCCGCTGCCTAAGATGCCCCGGTCAGGACCGCACAATATGGGTTCCCCTGCCGCTGACTACCGCATCTTTAATGTACTCGGGGGCAGTGATAATGACTTCTGTGCCGCCATTTTTCACAAATTCCTGCGCTGCCAGTATCTTGGGCAGCATGGATCCGGGAGCGAAATGTTTCTGCTCAATATATTCTTCCGCCTGGCTCACCGTCATGGTCCCGATAAGCTGTTGGTTTGGCTTTCCGAAATTCAAGGCTACCTGCTCCACGGCAGTAGAAATTATGAGCAGGTCTGCACCCAGTTGGCTGGCGAGCAGACTGGAGACCAGGTCTTTGTCGATTACTGCGTCTATCCCTTCGATTGTTTTCCCTTTTTTAACCACCGGTATGCCGCCGCCTCCGGCGGCAACAACATGGTACCCCTCTTTTAACAGGGACTCAATGATCGGTTTTTCTACAACTTCAAGCGGAGCCGGGGAGGGTACCACACGTCGATACCCTCTTCCCGCGTCCTCAACCAGGCTCCAATCCGGATATTCTCGTCTGATATCGACCACCTGAGAACTGTCAAAAAATTCTCCCACGGGTTTGGCCGGAGCAGTAAAAGCCGGGTCTCTCTCATCAACCACAACCTGGGTTACCAGGGTCACGCAATGTCCGGCGATATCTCGAGCGGCCAGTTCATTGTTGAACGACTGCTGGATTTGATAGCCTATGGACCCCTGGGTGTCGGCCACCACGTTGACCAGCGGTACCAGATGCAGACCGGTTTCTCGCCTGGCAACTTCAGATCGCCTCATGATAAACCCGACCTGGGGTCCGTTGCCATGGGAGATTATGGTCTGGTAACCCTGCTCGACGAGATCGGCCACATGCGCTACGGTCTCCCGTATCGCATCATGCTGATCTTCCACTTCCTGCAACTCCTTGCTTCTGATCAGTGAATTTCCGCCAATCGCGATAAAAGCCAGCTTCTTCATGACACCTTACCCATTATTACCGAGATACATGAGAGGCAGGGCTGCATAGAAGGCTGCGCAGCGGACCAGGTCGGCTTTCCAGGTCTTTTCGTTCGGGGCATGCGCTTCAGCCTCTTTACCCGGGCCAAACCCGATACAGGGGACACCGAGCAGCCCCATGATCGAAACACCGTTGGTGGAAAAGGTCCATTTATCGACATGCGGCTCCTGGTCAAACAGACGCTTATACGTATCTACGGCCGCCGCGGTTACCGCATGGTCTTCCGGCAATACCCACGATGGGAAATAACATTCCGTCGGGTAGACCAGGCCGGTGTAGGCAGGTCGGTCGTAATTATACATGGAAACTTTTGCGCCGGCGGCCTGCACTGCGGGAAGCTCTTCAATCTGCTTTATGGCATAGGGACCATCTTCACCGGCAGTAAGTCTTCTATCTATGGAAATGGAGCAGCCGTCAGCTACGGCGCAGCGCGAGGGAGAAGTGAAAAAGATTTCGCTGACGGTAAGCGATCCTTTACCGAGGAAATCATCGGTGATCAGTCTCTCGTGCAGTTGCTCGAGTTCACCGAGAATTTTACCCATCTTGAAGATCGCGTTGTCCCCCCGCTCGGGAGCAGAGCCGTGGGAACTGATCCCAGCAACATCTACCCGGATTTCCATCCTGCCCCGCTGTCCCCGGTATATACCGCCGTCGGTGGGCTCAGTGGATACAACGAAATCGGGTTTAAGCCCGGATTCCTTGATGATGTACTGCCAGCAGAGACCGTCACAATCCTCTTCCTGCACCGAACCGACAACAACGAGGGTGTAATCACCCCCCAAATCCAGATCCTTTATGATTTTTCCTGCGTAAACCATTGAGGCCATGCCGCCTTCCTGGTCGCTGGTCCCCCGGCCGCCAATCGTTTCATCGTCTTCATATCCGTCGTAAGGGTCAAACTCCCAATTATCCAGGTTGCCGACCCCAACGGTGTCGATGTGAGCATCCATCGCAATGATATGCTTTCCGCTGCCAATAGTGCCCAGGACATTGCCCATCGGGTCGATTTCAACCTTGTCGAAACCCACTTTCTTCATTTCTTCTGCAATCCTGGCCACAACTTTTTCTTCATCGCAGCTTTCGCTTGGGATTTTCACCATATCCCGTAAAAAAGCGGTCATCTGGGGCTTATACTCTTCAGCGAGAGCGTTGATTTTATTGAAATCTAGTGTGGACATTTTTTTCCTCCTGGTAATTATGATTGAACAAATACACGGCGTCTAACTTTCGATATATTGATTGAATTCTCATCCGTTATTCAGACGGGAAAAGAGCCGGGTGTTTCCCGTGCCAGAGAATTTCCCGATAGTTTACGGGATCTGTTGCACCCTCGGTGTTGAAAAATAGGATTTTCGAGTCCGGTCCTATCTTCAATTGCGCCTTGACCCCCTCAAAAGCACTATGGATCGTTAGAAGCTCGAGCAAGCCAATGCCGACTGCCCCTGACTCTCCTGCCTCAATGGCTTTATCGTCATAAATCGGGTTGGCGAGAATACGAATACCATTGGCCGCCACGTAATTATCGCAGCGAATATAACAACTTGGGCGGTCCCTGAGGATCGGCCAGCCGAACGTATTTACCTCCCCACAGGCAAGACCCGCCATAATTGTTTCGAGGTCACCGGATACGGCCTTGGGTTTCCCGTCACCGGCTGCCGCCGATGCAAAAACACAGGCAGCGTTGTTGGGTTCCATGATAATGAACCGGGGAGGATTTTCGCGGTATTTATTGGATATGCATGCAACCACCGCAGCAGCCAGGGCACCGACCCCGGCCTGGACAAACACATGCGTGGCCTCCACACCTCTCTCGATTATTTGCTCCAGGGCCTCTTTGCACATGGTCATATACCCCTGCATGATCCAGAGCGGAATCTCTTCGTAGCCCTCCCAGGCAGTATCCTGAATCATGTGCCAGCCATGCTTTTCGGCCATACTGTCAGCCAACCTGACGGCATCATCGTAATTCAAGTCAGTTACTTCTACCGCTGCCCCATGAGCACGTATATTGTCAATCCGCGACTGGACTGTACCTTTGGGCATATAGATGACCGCTCTTATACCCAGCTGCTCTGCCGCCCAGGCGATGCCGCGGCCATGGTTGCCGTCTGTTGCCGTCGTTAAAGTCATGCCATCAATGCGGCGGCGCACGGGATCACTGACGAGATAGTTATATGTAGCGTCTTCCAGGCGTATGCCCAATTCCCTGCATATCAGCTGGGCAACCGCGTAACTGCCCCCCAACACCTTGAAAGCCTTGAGACCAAATCTCGTTGATTCATCCTTCACAAAAATGTCCCCGACTCCCCAATGCCCAGCCAATTTTTCCAGGGAAACGAGTTCGGTAGGGCAATATCCGGGCAACTGCCGGTGAAATGCGTAGACCCGGTTCGCGACTTCCTCGGTGAAGTTTTTCGGGATTATCTCTGTTGTCGGTTCTTGAAAATAGGCCTGAAATTTGTAGTGAGGAATTTCTTTTTTCATGCAGACACCGTGTAGTTAGCCTTTTCTGCTTACCGTATTGCAGCCGCACGTATCGGAACTGTTGTGAACGGTCTCGAAGAAATGAGTTCGAAAAAGGAATGTACCTGTTCTAACTGCCTGTCAGTGTCCCCTGGATACGAGCGGTATCAGATTTCACCCCAACAGTAGATTACAATTAATTTTATTTCAACAAATAAATTGTTAGCAAAATGCAATTAATGTTACGATCCCTCTGGGCCATGGGGTGAGCGGAGGTGATATCGGTATTGCTCAATCGTGTCAATATCAACGAGGATGCCCGGATCAGGTACCGCAACTTCTTGTATTCGATCTCTTAAGCCGGCGAAAAGGACTCTGGCTCCCACATCTCCGGTGATGTATGCAACCATATTGAAAAGCGAACGATGCATCAAAATGGGATTTCCTCTTTTCCCATGAAACGTGGGAATAAGCAGCGGAGATTGGCGCTCGTGAAATACAGAGATCAGCCTGTCGATAACCTCGTGAGTTATGAAAGGCTGATCCCCCAGAAGAAACATCGCACCTTCGGTATCACCAGCCAGGGCTCCAAGCCCCGCCTGCAGCGAACTGCTCTGCCCGGAGCGGTAATCATTATTTATGATCACCTCCGCCCCTCCGAAATCAACTCCCTTGCATATTTTTTCCGCCTCGTATCCAAGGACGACAACCAGACCGTCAAGCTTTGAGCGAAAGGCATGTGCGATGACCCTCTCGAGGAGCGGAGAATCTCCCCACTGAAGAAGGGATTTGACCGCTCCCATACGCTTGGATAATCCTGCAGCAAGGACAATCCCAACAATTTTCGCTTCGCCTGCTCCCATGTACATTTTATCAGCTTTGACCTGAAGAAACCGTGAGTTGACGGCTGCTTCAACCGGCCTTTTTCAGCTTCCCCTGGCTTTTACCCTGATCATTTCAGCCATGATGCTCACCGCAATCTCTTCGGGCGTCTGCGCACCAATATCCAACCCAATGGGGGAATATACCTTCGCAAGCGCCTGCTGGGAGATCCCGTTTTCCACCAGTGATTCATAGATTGTATCCCGCTTCCGGATACTGCCTATCATGCCGATATACGCAGGAGACGTCCCGGATTTCAATACGAACTCGAGAATATCCCTGTCCCCCCCGTGGCCGCGGGTCACGATAACGATGTAGCTGGACTCTGTTATGGTGATATTTGCCAGTGCTTCATGGTACGGCATACTCACAATTTCATCAGCGTCGGCAAACCTTTTTCTGTTCGCGAAATCACTGCGATCATCAAGCACGGTTACATGAAAGCCTATCATTTTGGCAATTTGAGAGACAAAGGTGGAAATATGGCCTCCCCCGAAAAGGAGCAGCGCCGGTAGTTGAAAAACAGGCTCTACAAAGAGTCGGCTCTCCTGCCCTTCCCCCTCAATCAACATTGCCTGGAGCACGTGCTCAGGGATTTCAATGGAGGGAATATTGCCGACTGCATTCCCGTCCTGCATTACCAGCATCCGCGTGTCAGGAGCCTGGGCGTCACCGCCATCCCTCACGTGAGTCACAAGCGTGGCCCTGGTGCCGCTTCGGGCAAGTTTGTCGACCTTTTCAAAAAAATCGACTGCTGTCCGGTCTTCAGGAAAGATGGGCTCAAAAAAAATTTCAACGCTCCCACCGCAGATCATGCCCTCATCCGAAATCTCTTTTGCGGTCATGTTAAACGTGCTGAGCGACGTAATCTTCTGTTGGAGAAGGCCCTTCGCCTGTTCAACAGCGCTGTATTCCAGCAGGCCGCCACCGATGCTCCCATAAAAAATACCGCCGTCGTCGACCAGGCAGGCGCTGCCGACCCCCCGGGGGGCGGATCCTTTGCGTCGCACGATCCGAACCAGGACTAAGCCCTTGCCACTGCTAAGCGCATCGTACAGTTTTGAATAGAGATTCGCGTTCATCAAAGCCTCCGCTGTCATAACGTTGTGCACCTATACACCAGAGGATTCTCCCCGAGCGCACCAATCACAATACGGTTGAAAACCGCCCTTGCTGAGGTTTCAAGCTGTGCAGTAATCCGCAGACCAGCTTGAAATGACCCCAGCGTGTCCGCCTTGTTGAGAAACGCAATCTTCATGCACCCTCTGCTGGAAACGGCAACCGCTGACATATCACGGGTAATCACTGAGGCTATAGCCGACTCCGTGATAGCTTCGGAAATCTTCAAGCCAGCAATACGGGAGAAAATGTCGGACCTGAACACTGATTCTTCCGAGAGCGGCTTTCCGACCACGTCAAGCCCCACCACGGCGACTACTCGATCCGAGAATAAGGGGACAACAGGCTCATGGGGAGCACAGGCCTTGAGTGATCTCCGGGCAGCGCCGTCAGCTTCTATGACGATAAAATCAAAGAGGTTCGAGTGTGAGATATATTCGATGGCAGAAGGCTCCAGGCCCTCCAGTTTACCATGCTCCTCGAGATATCGGGAGGCCACGGTAAGATGGGAATATGTTCGCAGAAGAGGTCTTGCCCTCTCGACAAGTTCCTCCGGGTCACGAGATATGAGCGTAGCAGCCGATTCCTCTCTGGTGGGGGGGTAAATTTTGGTCGTGGTGGTCGTGAGCACCCGCTTGCCCGAGGCCCTCAGTTCCCGGGCAAGAGCGTACATGAGAGAGGTTTTACCCCCTGCCCCGACAATACTGATGATCCCCTCCCGCTCCAGAGCCAGCGACTCATGAATGTCCATCAGGAACCCTTTCCCCGGGAAAGCCTGACGCTCCCAGGATAGCCTCAAGCACGGCACCACCGATCGCACGGGCCTTCTCCGACACTGAAAAACAATAGTCTTTACACCCCCTGGGGTCGACATCACCAATTTTCATCCCCTCACGCACCTCGGTAGCTGGTCGAATCAATCCCCGGACAACACCATCAATTGGGGCGACAACGTCTTGCCCCCCACGGTGCCGATGACCTCATGAGCCTTGATATCATCAGCTATTTTACGCAGAGCATTAAATTGGCCGGTGACAGGCGCCCGTATAACTCTATCTGCAGAATGACCACAGATGGATCCGGGTATGCCTGTGTTGGCGATAGCTGAGCCGTCGTCTATAACGCGCCCGAGATCATGCCCCCGCTTTGATTCGACAACTCTGTGAACATCCAGACCGGCAGTAAACCCCGGCCCAATCCCGATAACCAGAGGGGCATCTCGCAAAGACGTGCCGAGATTAGTTTTGGCGACGATGGCATCAATGACGACCTGGGGGCGGACGCGTGCCAGTATTGTCCAGCCCGGATCCGCCAGGATTGCAATCCGTTCCCGTTTCCAGGCTTCCTGCACGTCATCAACATGTTCTGCAAAAACGGCTTCAACCCCCTCAACTACAGCCGTGCCGTCATATATCGCCTCACAAAAAGAGACGGCCCTGCGCACTGCCAGAGGTTTGTCTGTATCCATCATGAGTATCTTTTCAAATCCGGATTTTTTCAGACGAACGGCAATGCCGGTAGCCATCTCACCCGCACCCTTTATTGCTATTACACTCCTGTTGCGATCAATCAATCTCATCGGTCCCTCTTTTCACCGTGCTGATTTCATTTGCAATCCGGTTATTCTCCCCTGCTCAAAGGGGGCAACAATGCATTTGCCGCTGTTTAAGATGGTGCTCTCTAGATTCACATGGGATTTGCCGAGTTCTTGAATGATCCCCGCAGGGCGGACCATCTTCGCCTGCGCGCGCGGCTGCCGGAACGCCCTCATCAACTCATCGAAAGTACGGGCTATTCTCTGGACTGCTTCAATACATTTCCCGTGTCCTCAAGAACGAATCTGCTTGAGATAATTATAGATGGTATACCTCGATGATCCAAAAACCCTGGATATGTAGTCGACCGAACCTTTAATCCTGAAGACACCGTCCTTGTCGAGTTTCTCCATGATCGACAGCTTATCAGATTTGTCCATCATGGCCGGAATCTTTCCATGCTCATTGACGGCAAAATCAATAGCCGCTTCCATGGACTCAGCAAAACTGGTGGGGATGCCATTTTTGCTGCTGCCGCCGCCGGCAGCAGCTTCCTGCGCCATAAAAGTAAAATCATTGAATGCTGTCGTGAGAAAGGTGAAGTCAGTTACATCAAAATTAATGCAGAAGCACCCGACAATCTTACCTTCATCGTCTCGTACCATAGTGGTGGAACATTTGAGCACCTTCCCGTCTTCAGTGGTACTTTTGCTGCCAAACTTGTCGGGAGCATCATCTCCGAATTCTTTCAACAGCCGGTACAGCATGTCGGAAATTGGTGAACCGAGGGGACGATTGCTTACATCGCCGTTGATGTATACCAGCGACCGCTTCAGATCACTGAAATCGTGGATTACAACTTCGCACCGGTCCCCGAAAACACTGTTGATGGCTTTCGCCAGATTTTTTAGAAATTCAAGCCGGTTTGTATCCATATCAGAACATTACCACGTGCTTTCCTGTTTTGAATAGTAACTTGTGTGGCACATTACCCTGCTCTATTTCATCATTGACCTTACCAGGGCAGCTCACTCAGCCCAGCACCAATGTTGGGCGAAATGAATGTTTTCGAACGCAGAATCACCATCGCCTGATATCATAGTCGTTGTTCACCGACGCTGTCTACAATTTTTTTTAAACCAAACACTAAATTTGTTGATAGCTGACAACCAAAATGATAGTACATAGGTGCCGTGCAACGTTTTACATCGAGACCAAAAAGACGACCGGGAGGAGCAGAACATGAGCGCTGTCTGGATAAAAAACCCGCTGGCCGTTTATTCACCGGAAGGCCTGGATGCCGGAGGTGGACTGGTTATAGAAGATCAACAGATTGTTGAGCTGATTCCGAACGGATCGCGTCCAACCATATCGGGCTGCGAGATCTTTGATGCAAGCAGACATGTGGTGCTGCCCGGGCTCATCAACACCCACCATCATTTTTACCAGACACTCACCAGGGCAGTGCCCGCTGCTTGTGGAAAAGAGCTTTTCAGCTGGCTCAAAGTCCTCTACGACATCTGGGCAAAACTGGGCCCGGAGCATATTCGAATTTCAAGCCGGCTGGCGCTCGCCGAACTCCTTTTATCAGGGTGCACCACTGCATCTGATCACCACTATGTCTTCCCTTCCGGCCTGGAACATGCCATTGACCTTCAGGTTGAGGAAGCAGGCAAGCTTGGTCTCAGGGCCTCACTGACTCGCGGTTCGATGAGTCTCTCCGTAGAAGAGGGCGGGTTGCCGCCCAAAAGCGTGGTGCAGGATGAAGAGCGTATTTTGGCGGACAGCGAACGACTCATAGAGAAATATCACGACGCCACACCCGGATCAATGGTTCAAATCGGCCTGGCACCTTGTTCCCCATTTTCGGTGAGCGAGACACTGATGGTCGAGACGGCCCGACTGGCCAGGCGTTACGGAGTGCGGTTACATACGCATCTTGCCGAAACCCATGATGAAACTGATTATTGCACCGATCTTTTCGGGGAACGGCCATTGGACTACCTTGAGCGCGTGGGGTGGCTGGCGAACGATGTATGGCTTGCCCACGGTATCCAGTTTGAACCTGCCGAGATAACTCGATTAGGTGCTGCAGGGATCGGTATCAGCCATTGTCCGAGCTCCAACATGGTGCTCGCCTCTGGTATCTGCCCCACCCTGGACCTTGAAAACGCCGGATGCGCTGTTGGTCTGGCGGTCGATGGTTCGGCATCCAACGATTGCTCGAATCTTATGCAGGAAGTCAGACAGGCACTCTGCCTTCAACGCCTCAAATATGGTGCCGGAAAGATCTGCCATCGAGATGTATTACGCTGGGCCACCAGAGGCTCGGCTCGGTGCCTGGGACGAGACGACATTGGTGAGATCGGTCGCGGCAAGCAAGCTGACCTGGCACTTTTCAAGCTGGATGAATTGCGATTTTCAGGTGCAGGCGACCCGCTCGCCGCACTGGTCATGTGCGGGGCACACAAGGCAGACCATGTTATGATCGCAGGCAGATGGGTGGTAGCGGGAGGTGAAATATATGGTCTGGACCTGGAACAACTGATTCACGAACATTCCAGTATGGCCAAAACCCTGCAGGCGTGAGGGTGAAACCGGTATTCACCCCATCAGGCCTGAATCGATGCCGCTCAGTCTCACTTCTGGTCAGGCTTCAAACACTGTTCTACCGCTCGTATGATCCCTTCATAACCGGTGCAGCGACATATATGCCCGCCATGCTCCTTGCGAATCTGGTCACGTGAGACCTTTTTCCCCTTGTGTTCTTCAACAAACCTTGTCGAGGTCATCACCAGCCCCGGAGTACAGAAGCCGCACTGAACACTGCCGGTGTCCAGGTAGGCCTGCTGAACTGCTGAGAGCTGGTCGCCTTCTGCCTCCCCTTCAACAGTGCGAATATTGCGGCCGTCAGCCCAGATCGCGAGGTAGAGGCAGGAATCAACAACCAGATCGTCGATCAGCACCGCACAGGCCCCGCATTCGCCGACCCCGCAGCCCTCCTTGACGCTGGTAAATCCATGTGCCCTCAAGACATCGGCAAGAGACATCCGGACATCTACCTGCCAGGTTATCGGTTTAGAATTGATGGTACCGGTGATCGTTCTGATCATGACGTCGCTACTCCTGTTCGGTGTTTTTTCTGATAGCTTCCCGAAGAACACGCTCGGCAAGAGTCTTGATAATATGCTCCCGAAAATCCTTCGCAGCACGCCAGGAGTCCCGCGGTCTGAGGTCGCCCAAGACAGAGTTTTTGACCAGGTCGAGCAACGCGTCGTTTACCTGTCTGCCAACTGCTTTCTCTTCCGTGCGCCAGCATCTGAGAGGAGTTGGGCCCGCTACAGCAAAGCCCAGTCGTAAACCGGCAACATGGCCGCCGTCGATTTTACAGGCGGCACCACAGCCGATGGTGGCAATATCCATAGCTTCGCGCATGGCGTATTTGAAGTAATGAGCAGACCAGCCTTGATAATCCTCCGGAGCAATACGTAAGCAGGTCATAATCTCTCCCGCTTTTCGGTCGACCTGACCTGGTCCCTGGTAAAAATTGTACAGGGGCAAGCGCCGAAATCCATCCGGCCCTTTAAGTTCAACAGTGGCATTCAATACCAGCAAAGGTGCCGCAGAGTCTCCGCTGGGGGCGCCGTTGCAGATGTTTCCCCCCACGGTCGCAACGTTTCTCACCTGGGGGCCGCCGATCGAAGCTCCCCCCTCATTGAGCACGGGAATATGCGCGCTGATTATGGGGTTATTGCCAAGCTCGGTGAACGTCACCCCGGAACCGATGACGATGGTACCGTCACGCTCCAAATCGACGACCTTCAATTCTGCCACATCGTGGATATCCACCAGGTGGCGGTAATTCCTGTTATGGCCATGCAGACGCACCAGGACATCGGTGCCTCCGGCGATGGGGATGGCGTCCGGATTCTGTGAGAGGAGCATGATGGCTTCATCAACACTGTAAGCCTTGTGGTAGCTGCTGATATCAAACATTCTCGTCACCTGCTCCTTACACCAGTCCGGCACTTTTGAAATACTTGAAAATGGTCTTCGGGCTCATGGGCAATTCGTTTATCGCGACTCCCGTGGCATCCAGAATGGCGTTGCGGATAGCCGGGGCGGGGGAAATTATAGGTGGTTCACCAAGAGATTTACTGCCGTAGGGATGCGTTGGCTCGTGGGTTTCCACGAATGCTGCTCCGAGATCGGGAATATCCATGATAGTGGGTACTTTATAGTCAAGCAGGTTGTTGTTGTATATCCTGCCTGAATCGGGATCGATCATGAGCTCTTCAAAGAGAGCCGCACCGATACCCATTGCCATACCGCCGTGAACCTGGCCTTCTGCCGTCGTCGGGTTGATAATAACGCCACTGTCGTGGACGTTATATATTTCATTGATACTGACCTTGCATAACGGCACATCCACCGAAAGATCAACAACCGTGCAGCCAAATACGTGTGGATTATTGCGGGCTTTATACGTTGTCTCTGCAGTGATCTGACCGCCGCGCTCTTTGTTGTAGTAGGCATCTACCGCCACATCCCGGACGCTCATGACGTCTATTTCAGGGGTCTTGGCTACAACGATATTGTCCTCTGCTATCGTCAGCATCGCCGTCTCGAGGCCGGTTATCAGACTGGCGTGGGCCAGAATTTCCGTCTTCAGCAGTTCAGCAGTCTGAATGACAGCCTGGCCAGCCACATAGGTCTGGCGGGAGGCATACGCACCGGTGTCAAACGGCGTGACATCGGTGTCCTGAGCGGAAACAACGTGTACCTTTTCGAAGGTGATGCCAAGACTTTCAGCGGCCATCTGGGCAAAGACGGTATCT
>Ga0180435_10005129_pt1 | contig 12798 bp, 15 predicted proteins | sample SS_ome_3_FD_132467 | JGI IMG/M metagenome (GOLD analysis project Ga0180435, IMG submission 132467) | Hypersaline lake sediment archaeal communities from the Salton Sea, California, USA - SS_3_S_1 metaG | ecosystem: Environmental > Aquatic > Non-marine Saline and Alkaline > Hypersaline >... | reverse complement strand
TCAGCATTCTATTTGTATTAAACACTGTCAGCCCTGACATCACGATTGCTATACCACTCATGATAATGCCTGCCACCGTCACAAAGCTTGTGAAGTCTTCAAGATTTGTAGCCAGAAGAGCTTCAACTTCCACTTGTTCAGTGTAAGTTCTGATCTCTGGTTCTGAAAAACTAGCAAATTTCGGGTCCAGATTTTGAAGATAATATGTAATTGCTTCAGACAATTCTTGAGATGAATCATTATTTGCAGGATTGACTTGATAAGAAGTGACCACATCATCTAACAAACCGACATAGATAGTTCGGCTTTCTTCAATATCAGCGAGAAGTTCTGCTTGTTCAGCACCTCTCCTATCAAGAAGAACCGCCCAGTTTTCATCATATTTGATTTGTGCGGCTTCGATCCTGTCCAAAAGTTCCGAATCCCCACTGAGCTGAAACTGGCCGATGGCAATACGCTCTTCCTCCATCGCTAAATCGATCTGATCGATCGATAACACAACTTCCTGCAGAGTTGTCAAATCCCTGACGATACCCACTGCATTCCTTAATGTCGTGTTACTAAAAAAGATTGTGGCGATCATCAAGACCGTGATGATACCAACAGCAATAATATAATTCCTTACTTGTTTCAGAGTCATTTTTAATACTCCTCTGGGTTCATTCGCTCGAGATCAAACCCAACTTACTAGAATTCACCTGCTCTTAACCTCGTAAAATGGATACCATTTCTTTTTGAAATTGTGCTCTTTTTTTACTGTCGACGATTTCCATGCTGATCCTCTCAACCAATTCTGATACTTTGTCCTGCGGAAAAGCATTGCGATCTTCTCCCAGCAGCTGGATCTCATCCTCTATGATCACAGGGCCAATCGGGCCCATCACCTCGGTAAAGGTTTCGGACAATTTCTCAAAAAACGCTTCATCTACAATATCGCGGAATATTGTTTTTGCATCAGTTACTTCTTGCATCAACCCTGCTGTGGTCAGACTGTATACGATCTTTGCTACTTCAAATTCATGTAAACCGAGAATTTCGCCGATCTCAATTACTGACCGCTGTCCATTTACCTGAGCAAGCACCTGCCATTCCAGGGGTTTTAAGCTGACCGTGCTGGTCGAACCAGATGGCGAGATATTAAAAACCGCTTCCGTTGAGGATATGACCTCTTTAATATCCTCCCATTGTTCAGCCTGGCGGGCTGCTTCCAGCAGAAGCTGCTCAGTGGCAACATCTATAGATCTTTCTGGTGCGGCAATATCGGGTGTAAAAGTGAAGTCCCCTTCCAGCCACCCCATCAGCGTGTAGACCCCTTTTTCGCCAATCTGGGTGCCTGTAACTGCATGAGCAATATTGCCCCCCTCCAAATAGATCTCTCCTGTTTTACCAGCCTGGTTAATATCCAACCGGCCAGTCCGATTACCTGAACTGAGCATTCTGATAATGTCCAGAAGTGGGAGTTGTCTAAGGTTACCTCTTAATCCATCAGCCATAATCTTTCTCCTAAAACTTGATAATTTATCCCTGGTTCATTTCTCTAATGGAAATGACAGACCTGAGAACTAGATCCTTTCTATGAAATTTTTTTGAAATTCCTTTTGCACTTTTGGATCGCCTTCCCAGCGGCTTAAAATAACATTTATTGTCATTCGCAGCAATGAGATGTCAACGCTGGGTGTACAGATCACTATCAGAAATGCTTTTTTAAGATCCAGAACAAATAATTTTCTTTCTGAATAATGCAGCACTGCCTCAGAAATTTCCTGCATGGATTCACTCGCTGAAGTGAACATGCCAATCACATTGCGGTTAATATTTTCAAGGGCAGCTTTATTCAATCCAGGCGGTGTATTGCCCTGAATGATCTCTCCCTGATTATTACAGATCAGGCTGCCCCAAGTCCCGACCAATTCATTGATCTCTCTTAAACCATCTTTCATATTAGATTCGGTTATCCAAACAGTTCTGGCAGAATCCCAGAAAAGTTGAACCTGTCAATCAGGTCCTGATAATTAGCTTTGACTTCATCCATAGCAGAATGAACCGGGCCGAATAGATCATTGTCATCTAGTGCTGCTCGTTCCGCCAATGTCTCGGTGGTGGCCCACAAGCATTCTCCAATTGCCTGGCTGAAGCTTTTCTGAACTTCTCCAGAGAAGGTCACTTCCCCATTTCGGTATTGAAATTTAGCGGCAAATGGATCCAGGAATGGATATTCATCAGCCTTCTCAATTAAAGTGTCTTTGAACTTATTAAGAAATTCACCTTTTCCAAGAATCTTATCTGCTGCCGATTCTACCCCCTGGATCACTGCCCCCCAGACCGCAAGCAATTGCGGGAGGTTAAAACTCACCTTGATCATTTCGCTCTCTGAAAGTGCGTCCTCTACTGCCGCTTTGTAGACACTGAATACAGCTCCTGTAGTTGTGGTAAGTTCCAGGATTCTTTTTAAAACTGTTGATCCGGAGACTTCATCCCCACGAATCGACAGGAGTGCTTCAATAACCCGACCTGCCAGTAAGAATATAAATCCCTTCTGGTCACTTCCGGTGAAAGTTACTTCAATATAACCTGTATGGTCCTCATTTTGAAGCTTGGTAATCAGAGCATCCAAACTGGTAAATTCAGTGCTCAGATTCTCATAAACGATCTCGCTTTTAGCCACACTGGCCAGCATAGTGATCATTTCACCTTTCTGGGAATATACACTGATCGCGCCGTCTTTTTCCCTGGCCTTATCTGTGACCTTTTTTACTGCACTTTGCCCTGTATCGATAATTCCATTAATATCTTCTATGGCATTAATGATATTTCCACTGTCCAACAACAAAATACCTTCATACTCCCAATAACTAACCTGGACAACTCCGGTGAAGCTATTCTCTTTCAAATCCACCAGTAATTCTCCAAAATTAGTAAACGATGTGTTCAGATTTTGATAGACCGAATCTCTTTTGGGAAATATCATCTCGACCTCCCGCGGTCAGGCTGCTTGGTAGCGCTGATAGATAGTTTGCACAGACTTATAAACGGTTTCAGCTGAAGATCTATTTGTCAGGTACATGAAAAGCAAATTATCTTCCTGCTGTTGATAATAAAATCGGTTTTCTGATCCTGTTATTACAATCCGCACCAAGTTACCTCCATCAAGGTAACCACCAATATTCTCTGCTTTCTCAATCAATAACTCACCTAAAGAGATATCACTTTCTGGATCACTGCTTTTTTCCTGGGCAATTAATGTGCCAGTATTCGAACAAATAACCGCGCTGTTCACATCCCGATTTGTAATGACAGCTTTAACGATTCTTTCTGCAAGCTGGATGCCCTTGTCTACCTCATCAGGAGTGCTGACTTCTTCCCAATCCGGGCTCCATTCAGCAGTCGACTCATCAATCCTTCTCATACCTTCAAGCAGCAGGCCAGACCAGTTTTTATCAATGGTGATCAGTCCTGGTTCTACGCCCATCTTCAATTTGAAAGTACCTTCCTCCCAATCCAACATGGAATAAATTGCTTCATCTCCAATCAGATCACCTGTTTCCGCATGGACCATTTCTCCATTATTGAAGAAAATGGTCCCTCCCATTCCTGGGTGAGTGAGAGTCAATTGAGCTTGATTTCGTTCTTCGCAATTGATCTGGATGATGCTGGCCAAGCTCATCATTTGCAAATTCCCTTCCAGCGCTCGATCTTCCCGAGCCAGCAGATCTCTGATCTTGGATATCAAAAATTCAGGATCAAGAGGTTTTTCCAGAACATCCAGTACACCCATGCGGAAAGCACTGGTGATCATATTCTTGTCTGCACTATCTGTGATGAGTATTACTTTTGCGTCAGGGTCGAACTTCTTCAGCTCTTCCAGCACGATCATGCCATCCATTTCCTCAAGTGCCAGGTCTGTGACAACAAGGTCAGGAGACAAACTTTTATACAAGTCCAGAACTTCTTTCCCAGAGGTTGTACTTGCAGCATTAAAACCATTCGCCTTTAACGTCCCAGAAAAATACTGGACTGCATTTTGATCCCTATCTGCAAATAAAATTGAATACTGGACCACTTGGTTATCTCCCTGCATATCAACTAAATCAACCGGGACAGAAGTACATCCTCATGGTTATTTCTGTTCCCACGAGGTTATCTGTATCTTAAAAAATTAAGCAGATGTAATTCCTAATGTACCAGTTATGTTAATTCTAACATGTCCTTCAAATTCCCCCGGTTACAAGAAAAGAATCAGTCCGTGTAACAACTATCCCGGTGTGAATTTGAAGCATTATTATTATACTCAATCCATAACACGATAATTTTGATTTCGGGGCTTCCTAACAGAACCCTTAAGAACCTGGTGGTGGATTTATCAGGTTAATAACAACTCTGTAGGCGGCAAGCGATAAGTAGTAATACAACTCTCCAGCAAATGGGAAGAATTAAACCCTTATACCGGGCGCACTTAACGGGAATTGGAAGCGCTGAAATAGATTATTAATGGTCAGTCCAACAGTGAAATCGCTGAAAGGCTTTTGATCTGAGTCACAATAGTAAAGGACTTGATAGCAATATCCTCAACTAACTTTACCTGACCGACCTCACCCAGCCAGCATTTTATACTTGGCAGGAGGTCATAGTAAGACGGTGGATCGATAGCATCAGTGGTATCAATAAACGATAGGTGAGGCTTCTGTTCGGAATCGGCCTGGGGTTGCTCTGGCTGAAAATCAGGACTATCAGGGAATATTAAAAACCAATCAGATCCGAACCATGCACACCCAGGAAGCCACCCTGGAGAATATCTTCATCCAGGTAACTGGAAGGACCCTGATATGAAACGCTTTCTTCATACTCTGCGCTGGGATATCCAGCTTCAGTTCCGCAACGGTTTCTACTATGTTTCTGCCTTTGTCGCCATCCTGACAGTCGTTCTGCTAAAACAGATCCCAGGGGATGTCAATTGGGCTTTATGGTGGCCCCCGGTGATTCTTGAGAACCTGGTAGTCAACTCCTTTTATTTCTTCGCAGGGCTTGTGCTGCTGGAAAAAAGAGAAGGCACCCTGGAAGCCCAGATTGTTACACCACTTCGCACCCATGAATACCTGTTCTCAAAAGTTCTCAGCCTTGGATTGTTGTCTCTACTGGAAAGCATAATTATCATTCTTGCAGTCTCTGGACTCCGGTTCAACTGGATCTGGATGGTGGTGGGCATCCTGATCTTGATCGCCATGTATGCCCTTTATGGATTTATTATTGTTAGCCGTTATGACAGCATCAACGAATTTATCCTGCCCTCGGCGCTGTGGGTGATATGGTTCTCGATCCCGTTATTATATTATTTTGATATCTGGAAGCATTGGTTGATCTATATTCACCCCCTGCAAGCGCCGTTGATAGTGATGCAGGCAGCCTTTGATCCATTACCCGCCTGGAAGATGATTTACGGATTTCTGTATTCCCTGGCCTGGATCGGCCTGGCCTACTTTTTCAGCCAGCGGGCATTCTACAAGTTCGTCATCCGAAAGGAGGGTACCAGAATATGACCAAAGCCATCCAAGTACTGCGATCACTGGGACCAATCGACCTGAAGGGTGTGCGCCGGGATAGTATGCTGCCATGGATGATTTCCATCCCAATCATCAGCGCCTTATTCCTCCGTTGGGCTGTCCCGCCGATCAATCAGAGCCTGATCAATCGTTATTACTTTGACCTCTCACCCTATTATCCCGTTCTACTGGCTTATTTTTTTGTGGTCATGTCGCCTATTGTTTTTTCGGTCCTGGTGGGATTCCTGCTGCTTGATGAAAAGGATGATCAGACTTTAACTGCCCTGCAGATCACACCTATGTCTATGAACAGTTACCTCGCCTACCGGGTGGTTGTACCGGTGGTGTTAACCATAATCCTGATGTTTGTGATCTTCCCACTGGCCAACCTGGGCACTTTGCCTCCCGGGGATATTCTGATCACTGCCCTGGCCGCCGCTCCCATGTCACCCATGTTTGCTCTTTACCTTGCATCCCAGGCCCAGAACAAAGTACAAGGTTTTGCCTTGATGAAGCTCTCTGGTATCGTACTTTTCTCCCCCATCGCAGCTTATTTTATTGAGTCAAATTGGGAATTCGTGTTTGGAATTCTGCCCACCTATTGGCCCATGAAAGTCTATTGGACGCTCGAAGCTGGTGAACCGGGGGTATGGCTGTACTTTAGTATCGCCCTGGTCTACCAATCCCTGGTGACCTGGTTATTCATTCGTCGATTTAATAAGATCATCACTCAGTAAATAAGGAGTTTGAAATGGATTGGATAATGGCCCTCGGTATCTTTCTAGTTGTATATTCTGTGTTGTGTTTTCTGGTTGCTTTCGCCAAACCGAAATGGGTCTGGGAAACTGGCAAACTGCGTGGGTTTGTAGAACTAATTGGTGAGACCGGCACAGTGATCATGCTGGCGGTGATCGGAATCGTGACCCTGGTTGGGGGAGTTCTGATTCTGCTTTAACTTCTACCCTATATATAAAAAGCGGTTTCTCTGAGAGAAACCGCTTTTTATTTTAATTAATTTGATCAGGTTGTTTCTGTTACTACATGAGAAATGGATGTCCTTATCAGCTCCCTCAGAACATTCAGATCCACGTCAGCCAGCTTGTTGATATACAAACAGGATTTACCGGTTTTATATTTCCCTAAACGGGAAAGGATCTCATCATAAGATTCAAAACCATCCATGATATACAGGGTTAAGCTCTGTTTGCGGGGGGAGAATCCGGTTTTGAACCATTTATATTCTTTCTTAGTGGTATTGGTGTAGCTGAAGTCTCCAAAACCGACGATGCTGTCACCCCACATTGAGCCCTGGTCACCGGTAATTTCCCGCATCAAACGCAGGACCTCAAAACTATCTTGTCTGCGCGTGGGATGATCTACGCCATCCAGGAATCCCTCGATACTTTGATCGTTCTTCTGTGTCTTTAATTCAGTCATTGGTTATTACCAAATTGCATATACACCACCCATGATCAAATAAAGCACCAACTGATAAGCGCCGAAAAGCAGCCAGACTTTCTCAGAGGGACCTTCAAAGGTAGTATAAACAAAAGTCGCAGCACCGCCAAAACCGATAAATAATAGGCCTGCAACCAGGGCACCAGAAATAAAGCCGTTGGCACCAAAAGCCACTATGGCCAAATTCAGGAATAACATCGCAATAAAGGCAGCCAGGGCGGTTTTTAGATAGATAATGGGTTCAGATTCCAGCTCATCCTCGGTCTTTCCGATCAACTTCAGCCAAAGCTGGCCAAAGAGAGGACCATACCATAACGCGCCCAGAGCCATTGATAATACTGTGCCCAACAATACGGCGATCCAATTCACATCACTAAAGGGAAACATTTCTACCTCCAAAAAAAAACTGTCATTATAAATAATATACTAGATTATTATTAACAATATATTTATTATTAAGTCAGAATTTAGATCAGGGCGGATTATCAGGGATGTACTATTAGGGTCTCATGCAATCAATAAGGAATTTCTACTCCAGACGGCAAGATAATTAAATAAAAAAGGATGCCTGCAGATAGCACAGGCATCCTTATCGATAAAGAGAAAATCCGGCGGAATTCGAATCTGCGATCTGATAGGACAACCGGAAATTATTAATGGCAATAAATATATTGATATTGGCTCAGTCCTGCTTTTCCTTGGATCCCTTGAAAAGAAAAAATGCAAATATCAATCCAAAGAATACATTTACACCAGCGTAAACCCAATAGGCACTCTCTGGCTTTCCTTCTATACCATGTAAAAAAGGAATCAATGGTGCAGCCGTATTATTCATCGCATGAAAGAACATCACCACGATAAGATTTTTCCTGCTTGAATTATAGAGCCAGGCATACATGAGCGAGATGCTGGTAGTCATCATCACGAAAGCCAAAAACGAGTAGGCGTTATGCATATCACCCGCCATAAACCATAATGGCAAATGCCAAAACCCCCATATTACACCGATCACCAAACTTGCCGGAATGACTCCGATTTTTTCCTGCAAGGGTTCCTGAGCGTAACCTCGCCAGCCGAATTCTTCTTGTCCACCACCTATCACCAGCATCAGGAAAAAGTACGGAATTGCTAAAATAACTGGTGCAACAGAGATATCCGCAGGAAACAGTGTTCGAGCGACATCCAAACCAAGGGCAAGGGCCAAATAATGAGCTATCAGATGAATTGCCAAAGGTAATACCAATGCAAGAATCAAGTAGATAGGTTTAATATGAAAATCAAGTGCCCTCTTTAAGAAAGCCTTGATTCCCTCGCGCCCTTCATTACGGGACACAAGAGTAATAGCCGCCAACAAAGGGGCAAATGCGCCTATAAGAACAACCACCATGGAATACCCCGTCACATCAAACGGCAATTCCACTCCTAAGCCATCCAGCACTGAAGGTATCCAGATCAGCCAGGCATAGGCAAAGGTCAGTAAGAAATATTTCCAGGGATTTCTTTTGTTTTGGTGGTCAATCATCTATATTTTCCTTTATATGTTAATTATTGCGAACAATGGTGTATTATCCTACATACCGCAAATAAAAGAAGATGCATTTCCACATAAAAAATCCTAACGAAGCAACCTATCATTCCAGTTTTTTTCACTAGCATAATTATTTGGTTTTAGCAGCCTTCCAGGCCAACTCATATTGATGTAAAAAAACAGGAGGTCGATTTTTTATCGACCTCCTGTTCAATGTTATTTCAAAATATGGTGTAAGATTACTGACCAATGAACCAAAGGGTCACCTTATCATTAGAGGCGGATGCCAGATACAGCCCGTCATCAGAAATAGATATCGCTTCTGACCCGTAAGTGCTGGGTCTGATAGAGAATTGGTTTATTCCATCGTTCACTCGCCAGAAATGCAGGTAACCGTTTCTATCAACACCTGATACCAGGTCGCCGGAATATGAAAAAGCAAGATCCTCAATCCAGTTCCCAGAACCGGAAAGGCTTCTGAATACACTCCAGGTGGTTGTACTCCATAAGAGAACTCCACCCTCCTGGCAGACATAATTCTCGGATTTAGCACAGAAACCGGCAGCCAGCAAACCCCCATCAGGGGAAAACGCTACTGCGGTGCCCTGACCGTCTTGCGGAAGGTTTTGAATCATCTCACCAGTGGAGCTGTTCCAGACCCGAACTGTTCGATCCACTGCACCAGTCGCCAGCAGACTCCCGTCTGGTGAAAAATCCATGTCCGGAACACTATAGGAGTGGGCCCAGAAACTAAGCAGATTTTCACCACTGATTAGATCAATAATATAAACGGTCCCATTCCCATTATCTGCAACCCCAGCAGCCATTTTTGTTCCATCTGGAGATATACTCACACTATTCACCGGCCCAGGGAAATAAAACTGCTGGATCAGACGGAGATCTTCCGGACCACGCAATTGTACAATACCACTATCCAAGCCGACTGCCAGATAACTACCTGCGGGACTGTAGACCATATCCCAAATAATGGAATTTACTTTTTCTGATTCGGACAAGAGCTGACCCGTAGATACATCCCACAAACGGAGTTTCTGATCCGAACTATCAGTATTCTGACCAGTACCGGCGGCCAGAATTTGGCCGTCAGGGGAAAGAGCGACTGTACGGAAGCCATCATCTTGGATGGCGAAGTCCCAGGCGCTGATCAAGCGCTGAACATTTCCATCACCAATGACTTCCCTGATTGGGGTTTGCGTGGGAGGAATCGGCGTGAGTGTCGCGGGAATTGGCGTATTTGTCTCCTGTGGGAGTGATTCCGTTTCGGTTGGCAAAGCGGTAGGTTCCAAGGTTTCAGGAACGGCAGTGCAGCCTTGGCCGACGATGATTAAACATACTATGATGATAGTAAAGGGAATGCTTTTAAGTTTCATAAATTTCCTTCAAGTTTTTACTAGTTTTATTTTGGTTCAAGAGACATCACATAATCGTAACCTTCATTCAAGTATTTTGCCAATTGGTCAATGTCACTGCAAATATGATCTGGCATCAGAACATATCCTCGCATAGTTGCTCCATATGACATAAATTTGGTCGTGGACAAGTCCTCAATATATTTCTGTTGAATATCTTTTGAAAATCTGACACCCAGTTCCCCAGCTTTGTTCAATAACGAAAACATATGTCCATTGGCTGAAGTATACGGCATGGTCTTACCTTTCCTGTCAAATCCTGGACATTTTCGGACTGCCTCATCATATAATTCCAATTTTTTCTCCCACATTTTTCCTCCCATATACGATTGGTTTTCTGCTCTTGTTGAAGAATAATGGTGAAAGCAAATCCCATCAAATGGAAATTATAGATCCATTTCAACTCACGAGATTTTTAGACAGGAGAATTCGGCCCTATTCTTGGAATAAATAATCAGGCATATCACCTACGAAATACGGCAAGTCAGGGTGCCCTAGTTGTTGGCGAATGGCATGAGCTTCACCGGTATGGAAGAAGTAATGATAGGTGGTTCGCAAGATCCTTGTGCCGATATTTTCTCCCGACCGCACCTTCTCCCGGGAAAGCATCTTTTCATTTACCTGCCCTGGAACGAATAAGGCGTCTTTCACTGCCTGTGTAGTTTGCTCCAGATGAGTCTCCAGTTGGTCCGCAGTTACCCTATCCAGGAATGGATCAGCTGCAGCGGTGACTTCACGCCAGACCTGCCACATTTCGGCTATGGGCGGAGTGACTGCAGGCTGGCCATAACCATGGGAAATATTTAATTCAGGATGAGGTACAGATCCCTTGGGGAAAAATACAAAGTAATCCTGCTCTTGGGCTGCCAGGTGGCCAACCATCCAACTAATGCAATTCATAGGCAGCAAGCGTTTTCGAGAATCCTCATCAGATACGCCTTCCAGACAACGCACAAATTCACTTCGCGCAAAACGGAGTTGCGTGACAAGTGGGTGAGCCATAAATTTACTCCTCCTTATCTTGGGTTTTTCCGGTTTGGTAAATCATAATTCCAAATTCTTCTTTACGGAACTTTTTGAGAAGAGAATTATCTAGATGCACATTGATAACTATGATTTCTATGCTATATATTTTATATATTGTAACATTAATCCCTTAGTCGCCTTACTCCTTGTAAAACTACACCTTAAATTCTTCATGTAACAAAAAAGGATACCTGCGTTTAAAACAAGTACCCTTCAGTCCCATTCGGCTGCCAGAACTGTAAATCTAATCTGTTTCAAGAAAATCAGGCGATTAGACGTTCTGTGCGGTAGCGGCGAACAAGATTGCCAGCACGCTCTTCACAACCTGCTGGTACTGGAAATCGCAATTTCACCAAATCGTCATAAGATTCAGATGAAACTTCAATAGTAAATTGAATGGCTTTTCGGGATTTGGTCTGATCCGTGACCTTGTGAAGCTCCTTAAGGGAAGTGTGACCAAGGGATTCATGATAGAGGCCATCGGGTCCAAACCACACGCGCGGTTCCCTGAATTGGAGAGCCTTTCGGCGGTAGCGATCAGCCTCCATCTTGGCTGCTAAGGGTTCAAAAAGTCCGGCGCCTGCAAATAACAGGAATATTACCCCAGAAGTAAGCCATAAGATCTTTTTGATCATTGGATCCTTGACAGCAAAGAATACAATGATGTCCATGATGATTGCTACAACTGCTCCAAAAATGGAGCTGTTGATAACTGCACTGTAGGCTTCACTTCCCTCAAGTTTGGGGCTGATCAGGTTCGAGACGGCATCTACCTGTGACTCCCACTCCGGGGCTGAAAATTGCCAGCACTCCCAGATCTCTCCCCTGAACATTCGGTTGATTTGAATGGTCTCAGAGACTCTATACCCCCAGGCCCCGACAACAAAAACCCCTATCCATACGAAGCATAAAGCGCTCATTACCATTTCTGACAGGGTCACTGCAGCAAGAGGATCATCCATTGTCACCCGGGCTATCACAATTACAGTGAAAATCAACCCGATAAAGTACAAGATTTCTGCCCGAAGAAACCTGAATGTCGCGTAATCAGAAAAGGCTAGCTTGATTGGTTTTTCCATAGGTGTTTCCCTTCCAAAACTCATCATTAGTATGAATTATAGATCAACGAAACCACAACTGCAATAAAACAACAGGTTGATGAACTGACCTGCAACCTGGCCGAGCCAGCCTTCTATTATCTATCTGGCAATTAGTGATCACTACCAGCCTTAAATAGGCAGTTCTTCTAGTCCTGGCTGCAGTCATTCCAGAGATCAACATGCAATCAATCGGGGTGACATTCGGCTTCATCTGGATGTCCTCATCTCTCTTGGCCATCACCATTTGGCAGCGCGAAATACTCGCAAAGGCCCGCCAGGAGCAGTTAAAATTCCTCGCAGCCCTCTCTGCGGATCTCGGTCAACCTCTTCTGCCGCCCAGTCTGATTACTGCTTACTGATTACTTGATTCTTACCGCTGCCCTTAAACAAAAAAGGACCCCCGGGTTTAACACAAGGGTCCTCCATCGACGATCCTGCCCCACGGTGGCGGAAAACGGCTCTATTCCAGAACTGTCATTTATTGTTTTTAACTGAAAAGATTGCCACTTACCAGACAATTTTAGATTATTGAATATTAACTACTATCATGGGGTCAGTTATTCAGCCGGACATCTAATCTTCGTTATATTCATTGACCGCTCTTAAACCTTTCGAAATTGAAAAAGGTATCACTGAAAAATGGTTTTCCCCTTCTATGATTTCCGTTATTAGGGAAAAACCTAAATAATCTCGAGATTCAAGGACATCTGAAAACTCCT
>Ga0180435_10005128_pt1 | contig 12798 bp, 11 predicted proteins | sample SS_ome_3_FD_132467 | JGI IMG/M metagenome (GOLD analysis project Ga0180435, IMG submission 132467) | Hypersaline lake sediment archaeal communities from the Salton Sea, California, USA - SS_3_S_1 metaG | ecosystem: Environmental > Aquatic > Non-marine Saline and Alkaline > Hypersaline >... | reverse complement strand
GTGATCGGCGAGGGACTCAACCGCGGTCTCGAGGCCCTCTTCGGCAATCCACAGCCGCCCCGCCCGCCGGCACCGCCGCCGCGGTGATGCCCGCAGTTTCTCGGTGCCGAGATCGCAGACGCCGGTCGAGGCCGGCGATCAGCCGCTGGAGCTCCCGCCGGTAGCCGTGGTGCTCGACCTCCAGCCGATGCCGTGGGGAATCGACGTAGCGGATCGGCCCGGCCCGCCGGGGCCGGCGTTTCATGCGGTAGAGCCAGGCGGCCGCCCGCGGGCTCCTTCGCGCGGCCACCGCCATCCGTGCCACGAGCTGGCCCTGCAGGTCGGTCAGCCCCCACTGCCCGCTGTCGGGCTGGATCAGGCCCACGCAGGCGAGGTCGTCCCGCGAGGGGTGGAGCATGTTGAGATACAACTCCGGCTTGAGATCTTCCCGCTCTCCGCTGCGGTCGCAGAGGAAGACCGGGTCGATGAAGGGGATCGCCGTGCGGTAGCCGGTGGCGAAGATCACGATGTCCAGCGGCTCCCGTTGACCGTCGGCGAAGACCGCCAGGTCCCCCTCGAAGCGGTGAACGTCGCCGGTCGGCGTGATCTGGCCGGCGGTGATGCGGCTGTAGAGTTCACCGTTGATCACCGGGTGGGTCTCCCAGAGACGGTGGTCGGGGGCGGGCAGGCCGTGGCGGTGTGGCAGCCCGATCGCCCGATCGATCAATCGCAGGGCCACCAGCCGTCTCAGCCAGGTCGGCAGGCCCATCTTCAAGAGCCGCTCGCCACGCAGGTCGGCCGGCCGACCCATCACCATCCGAGGCACCACGTGGTAGCCGCGGCGGGTCGAGTGGAAGGTGGCCGCGGCGTGTCGCGAGACCTCGACGGCGATGTCACAGCCGGAATTGCCTCCGCCAACGACCAGCACCCGCCGGCCCGACACGGCCACCGGAACCTCCGGGGACTTGTAGTCGGCCGCGTGCAGGATCCTGCCGGAGAAGTGGCCGGGGACGGAGGGCACACGCGGGGCATGATTGTGGCCGCTTGCGATCACGACCCCCGCGTATCGCCGCGTCGGGCCGCCGCGACGGTGCACGATCCAGCCACCCCCGCCGCGAGCCGCCTCGGCCGGCTCAACCCGCTCGACCTCGACTCCGGTTTCGATGTGCCGTCCGAGGTCGAAGCGGCGGGCGTAGGCCCGCAGGTATTCAAGACAATCGCGGTGGCCGGGGTGGTGGGGAAGATGGCGGGGCATCTTGAAGTCGGTGTATTCGGTGAGAGACTTCGAACTGATCAGCCGCGTCGAGGCGAGGATCCGCGAGGAACCCGCCCCGAAGAGCCAGTTGCCTCCGAGGTCGCCCTCCCGCTCGAGGCATGTCGCCGGCAGGCCGAGGGTCCGCAGGTTTTTCAGGGCCGTGAGCCCCGAGGGCCCCGCCCCGATCACGCACCAGGCGTCGGCAGGCTCGTCGTGCATCAGGCATCCCCCAGCAGGTCGGCCAGCCGCGAGAGGTCGTCGTCGGTGTGGTGCCAGGCGAGGCTCGCTCGCACGAGGCTGCGGCCTTCCGGCACGCTCGGCGGCCGGATCGCGGGCACAAAAAAGCCTTCCTCGAAAAGTTTTGCGGCGAGGGCCACCGCCGCCTCGGGCGGACCGGCGATGACCGGCACAATCTGGCCGGCAATGTTCGACATCGCGTGGCCGGCGGCTGCGAGCCGCTCCCGGAAGCCGGCCGCCTTGTCGCGAAGTTCGGCACGGCGGTGCGGCTCCTCGGCAAGCAGCCCGATTGCCCGCGTCGCCGCTGCGGCCACGCCCGGCGGGTGGGCGGTGGAGAAGACCCAGGCCCTCGCCGCATGCCTCAGCCAGTCGGTGAGTGCCGCGGGGCCCGCCACGAACCCGCCCGCGGCACCAAGGGCCTTCGAGAGGGTGCCGACGCGAATCTGCACGCCGTCGCCGCAGCCGGCCTCTTCGATGAGCCCGCTGCCCTTTGGCCCGAAGACTCCCGTGGCATGGGCCTCGTCGACCATGAGCATCGCCCCATGCCGATCGGCAACCTCGCAGAGGTCGGCCAGCGGTGCGGCGGTGCCGTCCATCGAGAACAGCGAGTCGGTCACGATCAGGCGTCGGCGGGCGTGTGTTCCGGCGAGCAGTCGCTCGAGGGCCGCGACATCGCGATGCGGGTAGACCGCCACGCTCGCCCGCGACAGCCGGCAGCCGTCGATGATGCTCGCGTGGTTTCGCCGATCGCTGGCGACGAAGTCTCCCGGGCCGACGACCGCTGGAATCGTGCCGGTGTTGGCGGCGAAGCCGCTGGGAAAGACGATCGCCGCCTCGACATCGAGCAGGTCGGCGATCGCACGCTCGAGGGCGACATGGGCCCGCGACTGCCCGCTGACCAGGGGGCTGGCCGCCGCCCCGAATCCCTCGGCACAGCCCCCCTTCGAAGAGGCCCGGGTCAGGCGAACATCACCGGCGTAGCCGAGGTAGTCGTTGCTGCCGAGATTCACCAGCCGTCGGCCGGCGAGGAGTACCTCGCGGCCCTGACGACCCTCGCGAACGCGCGGCTCCCGCCACAGCCCGGCGGTCTGCAGTTGCTGTGAGGCCTCAGTGATCCAGGTCAGCGAGGGTGGCAGCGAGCCGCGCGACTCTCGCGGGGTGGTGGGCGCGGCTGACTCGATTCGGCAGGGCATGAGCTGATTATGCCCGCTTTCCGCCGGAGGATTTCCCCGCCAGCCGCTCGATTGTGCGAAACTCCCCGGCGGTCACCGGCGTCACCGACAGCCGGCTGCCGCGGCGGAGCAGTTCCATGCCGGCAAGAGCCTTCACGCCCCGCAGTTCTTCCAGCGGAATCTCCCGCGGAAAGACCCGCACGAGTTTGACGTCGACCATCGACCAGATCGGGTTCTCGGGCGTCGCCTTGGGGTCGTGGTACTTGCTCTCGGGATCGAGGGAAGAGGTGTCGGCGTAGGCCTCGCGGACCACCTCGGCGATACCGACCGCTGCCGGGGGCTGGGCATTGGAGTGATAGAAGATGCAGCGATCGCCCTTTTTCATCTCCCGCAGGAAGTTGCGGGCCTGGTAGTTCCGCACGCCGTCCCAGCAGGTGGTTTTCCGCGGGGATTTGGCGAGATCCTGGATCGAGAAGGTCGTCGGTTCACTCTTGATCAGCCAGTAGTGCATCGCCGTGTTCCTCGGTGTTCCCAGCTTTTGCAGGTTATCCACCTTCTGCAATCGGGAAAAGCCTCACAATCCGCATCCCTCGCGTCGATTTCGATGGTGGCGAAGTCCGGAAAAACGCCCCCGGTCACTCTCGGTTCGCCCTGGGATTCCATTCGCACCGGGAAAGGTCATGCAGCGGAACTCCACGAGGCCCGTTCGATCACACTGCTACGCGGCGGTGGCGATCGCGGTCTGTTGTTTGGGCCTCACGATCGGCCCTTCCGGCGCGGCCCGCGGCGACGAGGCGGTGCCCGAGGTGCCGCTTGCCGAGATCCTGCCTGAACCTGCCACCGCTGCCAAGGCGGGCACCGCCTTAGCCGACCGTGGAACAAGTCTGCCGCCGCAGGATGCGGCGACCGGCGAGGCGGCTTTCGCCCGAGAACGCGACCGGCGGGCAATCCGCGAGGCGATCCGCGATGATCCCCTCTTTCGCGAGATCATCCGCGAGGAGACGGAGCTGGCCGTGGCCCGCCGATTGGCGGGGATTCCCCGGCCGCGGTACATCCCTGTCAGTGACTATGCCGCACCCAAGGGTTTCGAGGTCTACGCCGCTCGCAACGGCTCCGACTTTCCGGCGGCGCTCTACCTCAACGGCTTTTTGCAGGTGCGGTGGTTTGAGTTTGCCCGGTCGGTGACGAGCTGGTCGCCCACCGCACCGATTCCCCCAAATCCCTCGCCGGTTGAACCGGTGGAGAACATCAACACCTTCGAGATCAACCGCTTTTTCATCACCTCTGAAGGCTATGTAGCCGATGAGCGGCTGCTCTACTCGATCACTCTCTTCGGCACCACCGACTACGGCAACAATTCGGCGATCACGCCGCTGGGCTATGTGGGCTGGAAGTTCAACGACCAGCTCACGATGCTCGGTGGCGTGACCTTTGTGGCCGGCACCCGCGAGTGGACCACCTCGAGCCGCTGGGTGATGGGGGTCGACCGCAGCATGGCCAACACCTTCTTCCGCCCGAGCTACTCACCGGGCGTGGAGTTCAACGGCAACTTTCTTGAAGGCCAGCTCAATTGGCGGGGTGGCGTCTGGAACGCGATCGACGGTTCGCTGGCGGGCGTCAACCGCTCCGGGACGGCGATGGCCTGGGCGGGTCTGCTGACCTGGGAGCCGCTGGGGAAATTTGGTCTGGGCTATTCCGATATGGAGGTCCACCGCGACCCTGCCGTCCGGCTGGGATGCAGCGGGGTGCACGCGCTCTCGCAGGCGGTGCTGCAGACCAACGGCAACAATCCTGAAGACACGATCGTGCGGCTTTCCGACGGAACGCCGATTGCGGTACCGGACGCCCTTGGCCCGGGCACCCAGGTCGATCAGTTCCGGCTGCAACTGGCAAGCGTGGATGCCGGCTGGAAGTACCGCGGGATGGCTCTCAACTTCGAGTATTACTTTCGGCTGATCGACGACATCACCGGCACGGGACAGTTTCTCAGGCAGAGTCTCTTCGACCAGGGCGGGCTGGGCTATCTTTCATTCTGCATCGTGCCGCGAAGGTATGAGATTTATGGCCGATCGAGTGCGGTGACGGGCGACTACGGCACCGGGCAGGAGTATGGCGGCGGCTTCAACTGGTATCTCAAGGACAGCCGGCAGGGGAAGCTCACCCTCGAGGCGCTCTATTACAATCGCAGCCCGGCCGACAATACGATCTACCCCTACCGCGCCGGCTTCAGCGGCACCGCGATCCAGACCCAGCTCCTGGTGATGTGGTGAAAAGAAAATAGGGACGGGAGCGATTTATTGCGGATAAATCGCTCCCGTCCCCATTTTTTTGGGGGGGTCGATGAGCATGAGGTGGAGTTCTTTGGGGCCGTGGGCACCGAGCACCAAAATCCGTTCGATGTCGCCGGTGCGGCTCGGGCCGGTGATGAAAGAGAGCATGCTCGGCAGCCGGCCGGCATGACGGGCCCGGACCTGCTCGAGGGCATCGCCCAGGGTGGCGGTGATCTGATCGAGCGTGGCAATCACCAGGTGAACGTGCGGCAGTACCGAAAGACCGCGGCCACCGCATGACCCGCTGTCGACGAGAATCGAGCCGGTCTGGGCCACGAGCGACTCGCAGCCGGTGATCCCCGCGTCGCATGTCTCCAGCACGGCGGCATCGCAGCCCTCCTCGCCATCCACCCGGTAGCCTTCGCAGGGCAGCCGCTCGGCCACCGGCGAGGTCAGCTCGCCGGCATGCCAGGCGACGCGGGTCCAGCCTCGCTCACGGGAAATTGCGGCGATCCGCTCAGCGGCCTCCTCGAGCGACCCGCAGCGGTGAACCTCGGCCCGAAGTTTTTCGAGATTGTCGCAGAGCACGGCCAGCCGCTCCGCCGGCGTGGAGCCGCCCTCGGGCAGCCAAGGCCGGCCCACCTCGGCGGGCAGCACGCGGAGCGAGGGCATCGAGTCGTCGGCCGATCCCGCCGCCGAGGCGACCGAGGAATCGCCGAGGTGGGGCGGCGGCGCGGGCTGTCGCAAGGCCTCGCGGATTCTCGCCATGATCCGCTCGCGGCTCAGAGGGCTGCCGGCCAAGCGTGTCATTTCCGCTGCCTCCATGCGGCCCGGAAACTCTGCGGCGGCGGCGGAGGCAGGTCGCGACTGGCCAGCCAGTCGGCAAGCAGCGGCAGCCTCAGCCGTTTTGCCAGCGGCAGCGTGCGTCGGCCGAGCCAGCCGGCGGTCGCAAAGAGCCAGGGCCTGGAGGCCACCGCGGCGAAGACGCGATGGCCGAAGCGTTCGAGTCGGCTCGGGGCGGTCTTGGCGGCGTTGCGACGGTTGTGCAGCAGATGGTGGTGGATGTCGATCCGCACCGGACAGGCGTCGGTGCAGGCCCCGCACAGCGAACTGGCTCCGGAGAGGTGGTTCCACTCGGCGAGGCCGCGGAGGTGCGGGGTGATCACGCTGCCGATCGGCCCCTGGTAGGTGGTGCCGTAGGTAAAGCCGCCGACGTTCTTGAAGATCGGGCAGACGTTGAGGCAGGCGCCGCAGCGAATGCACTGCAGGGCGTCCCGCTGCTCGGGATCGGCCAACAGGGCCGTGCGGTGGTTGTCGAGGAGTACCAGGTGCATCGACTCCGGCCCATCGGCCTCCCCGGCCGCCCGCGGCCCACCGTAGAGGGTGTTGTAGCAGGTCATCGGCTGGCCCGATCCTGCCGTGGCGAGCATCGGCAGAAGCACCGACAGGTCGTCGAGGTTGGCCACCACCTTCTCGATGCCCGCGATCGCGATGTGCATCCGCGGCAGGGCGGCGGTCAGCCGCGCGTTGCCCTCGTTCTCGGTGATCGAGATTTGGCCGGTCTCGGCCACGAGGAAGTTGGCCCCGGTGATGCCCACGTCAGCCTCGACATAGAGCCGTCGCATGTGGCGGCGGGCGATCATTGTCAGTTCCTCCGGGCTCTCGGTCGGGGCGGTACCGAGATGCTCCTCGAAGAGCCTGCTGATCTCATCGCGACGAACGTGCATGCAGGGGAAGACGAAGTGGTAGGGAGGCTCGCCGCGGAGTTGCTGGATAAACTCGCCAAGGTCGCTCTCCACCACGCCGTAGCCGGCCTCCTCGAGCGCGGCATTGAGGTGGATCTCCTCGCTGGTCATCGTCTTGCTTTTGATGATCGAGCGGGCACCGGCCTCTTCGAGGAGGCCCAGGATGATCCCGCGGGCCTCCTCGGCGTTGGCCGCCCAGTGGACCACGCCGCCGTTGGCCTCGAAGGCGGCCACAAACTGCGGCAGCAGTTCATCAAGGTGATTGACCGCCGACCACTTCGCCAGGCTGGCTGCGTCGCGGGCGTGTTCCCAGTCGCGGTAGCGGGCCTTCTGGGCGTCGCGGCTGGTGTAGTAGCCGCCGAGAGCCTTGCGGACGAAGTCGCGATGGGCGGTGTCGCGGACATGCTCCGTGGCGTCGCTGAGAAACCGCCGCTTGGCAAGGGCGGGTTGGTTTGGGTCATGGGTCGGCTGCTGTGGCGTGGGGGCGATCATGGAACAGCTCCGGCAAGCACCTCGGCGAGATGGATCGTGCGGCAGGGTTTGCCCTGGCGGGCGAGCCAGCCGTCAAGCTGCAGCTGGCAGGAGGGATCACTTGAAACGATGTAGTCGCATTGCGTGCGGGCGAGCGACCCCGCCTTCACCTCGGCCATGGCCGTGGAGATCATCGGAAACTTGACACTGAACAGCCCACCGAAGCCACAGCAGCTCTCCGGCTCATCACATTCCACAAGCTCGAGATCCCGCACCGCCGTGAGCAGCTTTCTGGGCGCCTCGCGGATCCGCAACTCTCGCAGCCCGTGGCAGCCGTCGTGATAGCTCACCCGGTGGGGGAAGCGGGCCCCGACATCGGTCACGCCGAGCCTGTCCACCAGGAACTCGCCGAACTCGAAGCTGCGGGCGGCCAGATCGAGAGCGGCCGTCTCGTGGGGCGTGCCCTCGAGCAGCTGCGGATAGAAACTCCGCATCATCGCCACGCAGGAGCCACTCGGCCCGACCACCGCCTCGGCCCCGTCAAAAATACCGACCGCCCGGGCCGCCACCTCGCGGGCCTCATCCCAATAGCCGGCGTTGAAACTCGGCTGCCCGCAGCAGGTTTGGGCCGGGCGAAACTCCACCTCGTGGCCGAGCTGTTCGAGCACACGGGCCACTGCCAGGCCCACACTCGGGGTCATCTGGTCGACGAAGCAGGGAATGAAGAGACTGACTTTCATCCTGGTAGTGTAGGCCCTCGCGGTCCGGCATGACGCGATCAGCCGCTGGAAAAAAGCCTGCACCCTGAGCGAAACCGCGCAGCCATCTCGAGCTAGCGGCGTCGGGCGATCGCCCGCACGACCGCCTCGCCCATGTCCGCCGGACTCTCGGCAACCTCGATTCCCGCCTCCTGCAGGGCAGCAAGCTTGGCTTCGGCGGTGCCCTTCCCACCGGAGATGATCGCCCCGGCATGGCCCATCCGCTTGCCAGGAGGAGCCGTGCGGCCTGCGATGAAGGCGGCCACAGGCTTGCTGACGTGGTCCCTCACGTAGGCCGCGGCCTCCTCCTCCGCCGAGCCCCCGATCTCACCGATCATGAGGATCGCCTGGGTGTCAGGATCGGCCTCGAAGAGGGCGAGGATGTCGATAAAGCTCGAGCCCACGAGCGGATCACCTCCCAGTCCGACACAGCTGCTCTGGCCGTGGCCAAGCTGGGTCAGCTGCCAGACCGCCTCGTAGGTGAGCGTGCCGGAGCGGCTCATGACGCCCACAGTGCCGGGGGTGTGGATATAGCCGGGCATGATCCCGATCTTGCATTCCGCCGGCGTGATCACGCCGGGGCAGTTGGGGCCCACCAGCCGGCTGCCGGAATCCCTGACCACCGGCAGCACGCGGGCCATGTCAAGCACGGGGATTCCCTCGGTGATCGCGATCACCGTCTCGATTCCCGCAGCCACCGCCTCGAGGATCGCGTCGGCCGCGAAAGGCGGAGGCACGAAGATCATGGTCGCATCGGCCCCGGTGGCATCACGGGCCTCGGCTACCGTGTCGAACACCGGCAGCCCCGCCACCTGCTCGCCCCCCTTGCCGGGCGTCACTCCGCCGACCATGCGGGTGCCGTACTCGAGGCAGCCGCGGGTGTGGAACTCACCGACGCGACCGGTGATGCCCTGGCAGATGACGCGGGTGTCGCGGTTGACGAGGATGCTCATGGATCGAGGTGGGGCCGCGGGGGAACGTGGGATGAAACGGGGGTAGGTGGTGTTCAGGCCCGGCTGGCGGCGACGACCTTCTTGGCCGCGTCGGTCAGTCCGTCGGCGGTGACGATGCTCGTGCCGCTCTCGGCGAGAATCTTCTTGCCTTCCTCGACCTCGGTGCCCTCCAGCCTGACCACCAAAGGCACGCTGAAGCCGACGGTTTTCGAGGCCTCCACCAGGGCGGTGGCGATCGTGGTGCACCGCATGATGCCGCCGAAAATGTTGACCAGGATCGCCTTTACGTTGGCGTCGGAGAGAATGATCCTGAAGGCCTCGGTGACCTGGGCCACATCGGCGCCGCCGCCGACATCGAGGAAGTTGGCCGGCTCGCCGCCGTGGAGCTTGACGAGGTCCATGGTGCTCATCGCCAGCCCGGCACCGTTGACCAGGCAGCCGATCGTGCCGTCGAGCTTCACATAGGAGAGCCCCGCCGCCGCGGCCCGGATCTCGGCCGGGTCCTCCTCCGATTCGTCCCGCAAAAGGGCCACGTCCTTGTGCCGCCAGAGGGCGTTGTCGTCGAAGCTCATCTTGGCGTCGAGGGCGACCAGGGTGCCTTCCTTGGTGAGCACCAGGGGATTGATTTCCAGGAGCGAGGCATCGAGCGTCACGAAGGCCTTGGCCAGGGAACGGAAGAAGTGGTCGGCTGCCCGCCAGCTCGCCGCGGGCAGGCCGAGCTTCGCCGAGAGCAGCCGGGTCTGGAAGGAGGCCAGACCGCGATCGGGGTCGAAGGCCTCGGTGAGAATCAGCTCGGGTGTCTTCGCGGCGACCTCCTCGATGTCCATGCCGCCGGCGGTGCTGGCGATGAGCACCGGTGAGCCGGCTGCCCGGTCGACGAGAATCGCCGCGTAGAGTTCGCGGTCGATCTGGCATCCGCTCTCGACGAAGACCTGCCGCACGACCCGGCCCTCCGGCCCGGTCTGCACGGTGACGAGCGTCTGGCCCAGCAGGGCGGAGGCGATCCGAGAAGCATCCTCGGGGCTCTTGGCAAGTTCCACGCCGCGTTGCTCGCTGCCGGCCACCTTGCCCTTGCCGCGGCCCCCGGCATGAATCTGCGCCTTCACCGCACAGACGGGCGTCCCCAAGGAGGTGTAGGCCGCGGCCGCCTCCTCGCCACTGCGGGCCACCTGCCCGGCGAGCACGGGCACGCCGGCGGCACGCAGGAGGTCCTTGGCCTGGTATTCGTGGATCTTCATGCTGCTGCCGTGATGGGTGCTGTTGCCGCCGATACCGCTGGCGGCCGCCTAATATGGCAGGGACCTTCCGGGAATCCAACGGGGTGGTCCCGTGGGCGGGATGCAGGGGAAGATTGGGTTTTCAGCTTTGCGACCGCTTTCCTGAGACGATCCATGCAGCCCCGCGATTCTCACGGCGATGAGCCAATCCCGATCGCGATCATCGGTGCCGGCTTCGCGGGGCTGGGGATGGCGATCCGGCTGCTGGCCACCGGCCGGCGGGATTTCGTCATTTTCGAGAAGGCTGAAAGCCTTGGCGGCACCTGGCGGGACAACACCTATCCCGGCTGCGGCTGCGACATCCCTTCACATCTCTATTCCTTCTCCTTCGAGCAAGACCCGGGCTGGTCGCGGTCGTTTGCCTCGCAGGCCGAGATTCTTCGCTATCTGCAGAGAGTTGCCACGAAGCACAATCTCCACCAACGCATCAACTTCGCGACCCGCATCGTGAGCCTCACCTGGGACGACACAGCCGGCCTCTGGCGGCTTGCAGCCGACGACGGACGCCGGTTCACCGCAAGGGTGGTGGTTGCCGGCACTGGTGGGCTGCACGTGCCGCGGCTCCCCGAGATTCCGGGGATCGAGCAGTTTGATGGGCCCTGCTTCCATTCCTCCCGCTGGCGGCACGACCTGCCGCTGGCGGGCAAGCGGGTGGCGGTGATCGGCACCGGGGCCTCCGCCGTGCAGATCGTGCCGGCGATCGCCGGCGAGGTGGCCCGCCTCTCGCTCTTCCAGCGGACGCCGCCGTGGGTCCTGCCTCGGCGGAATCGGCCGATCTCCGGCTTCGCCCGGAGGGCCTTCGCGGTGGTGCCAGGACTGCAGCGATGCTGGCGTTGGCTGATCTACCTCGAGCAGGAGTCGATCGCGATCGCCTTCACGCTCAAGCCGAAGCTGCTGGGCCACTGGGAGAAGCAGGTCTTCCGTCATATCCAGCAGCACATCGCCGACCCACAGCTCCGCGACGCCTTGACGCCCCGCTACCAGATGGGCTGCAAGCGGGTGCTGCTCTCCGACGACTTCTACCCGGCCCTCGCCAGGGAGAACGTCGAGCTTGTCAGCGAGCCGATTGCACGGATCGATCCCGGCGGCGTGGTGACCGCCGACGGCAGGCTCCGCGAAGCGGATGCGATCGTGCTGGCCACCGGCTTCAAGGCGTTCGACTTCGCCGAGCAGATCGATGTCATCGGCCGTGGCGGCCGACGGCTCGCCGAGGAATGGGCCGACGGTCCCGAGGGCTACAACGGGGTGCTGGTGGCGGGGTATCCCAACCTCTTCATCCTGATGGGTCCTAATTCCGGCGTGGGCCACAATTCGATCGTGTTCATGATCGAGGCTCAGGTCCGCTACGTGCTTTCGGCCCTGCGACTCATCGAGCGGGGCGGGCTTTCGCACGTGGAGGTTCGCGAGGAGGTTCAGAAACGGTTCAACGCGGAACTCGCGAAACGATTCCGTGGCACCGTCTGGTCGGTGGGTACTCCCGAGCGGCCACCCTGCGGGAGCTGGTATCGCTCGCCGTCGGGCCGCCTGTCGGCCCTCTGGCCGAGCTTCGCGAGTGCCTACTGGTGGCGGCTGCGGCGGGCCGACCCGCGGGACTTTCTCGACCGCCGCTAGCTGCACGTCGAAAAAGCCCTCCATGGCCCGCCGTGCCCGCGGACGCCGCGTCGGCTTTTACCATCCACATCCCTCGGGGTAATTCTGGAATCCCGGCCCCACTCTTTTTCCGAGCGTCTGCTGACGGTAGTCTCGACACGCGGAGGCCACGGCTGGCCCGCGAATCACCGGCTGAAGCCAGACGACGGGCCAACGGCCGCGGGCAAGGAAGGAGGCATGCCTGGTGAATCTGCTGGAGTGGCTCACCTACCGGCCGTGGGGAGGGCAGTTTCGTGAACTCCGCGGCCTTGTGGCCTACGCGGAGCCGGAGTCGGTGGAGGTCTACCGCGAGCAGCTTCCGCGGGTGTTTGCCATGCCCTCCCGGCCCCTGATCGCGGTCCTCTTGATCGACTACCTTGGCGTCGCGCCCTGGCCGCTTGTGCGGTATGGCGAGTGGACGATGCTCCTGCGGTGTGTTTCTCGCGACCATCGCGGCCACGGCGAGACCGGCTGGTTTCCCCTGGTGATGCCGGTCACGACCTGGGTGGCCTGCACCGGCGGGCGGCATCTCGGCTTTCCCAAGGCTGTCTGCGAATCGATCGAGCTCGGCCCCGCCCCGGACAACGGGGCCAAGCTGGCCTGCCCCCAGGGGGCCATGCTTGGCCGTGGGGTTGCCGGTGGGCGGGAGGAGCTACGGATGGCATTCGCACCGGGCCGTGACCGCGAGGAGCACTGGCTGCGTCCGCTGGACGTGGCTGGATCCCTGCTCGCCGGCACGCTCTTCACGCTCAAGCCGATCGGAGTCGGTCCGAAGGTGCGGCGGGTTCGTTTCATCGACGCGGCAGCCGAGCCGGGAACATGGGCGATGACCAGAGGAATGGTTGAGATCTCCGGCGACCACCAATTGCTGTGCGACGGCCTCCTGCCGAGGCCGCGAAGGTTTCCCGGAGCGGTGCACCATTTCCGCGGCAGCATGAACCTCTTTTGGGAGCCGGTCGGGCGAAACGCCACGGGGAGATAGGGCTCGCCCGCGTGGCAGATCCGCGGCGGACTCTGGTACAACCCGGCGGCCGGAGGGCCTGCCCCGCCCG
>Ga0180435_10005126_pt1 | contig 12800 bp, 16 predicted proteins | sample SS_ome_3_FD_132467 | JGI IMG/M metagenome (GOLD analysis project Ga0180435, IMG submission 132467) | Hypersaline lake sediment archaeal communities from the Salton Sea, California, USA - SS_3_S_1 metaG | ecosystem: Environmental > Aquatic > Non-marine Saline and Alkaline > Hypersaline >... | reverse complement strand
CGGCCAAGAGTGCGGCGCTGACCGCATGGGCTGCCTGGGTAATCGGTTCCTGCAGTTTATCGAGCAGCTTAAAACAGGCTAAATGATCGTCAAGGGTTTTCGTAAACATGGTGGATGCCTCTTATTCAGGTGATTTGATTTTGTCGTTTTTAAAGGTAAACATCCGCTTGCAGGAGATAGTCTTTAACGTAGTCACTGACGGCAGCCTCCAGCGCAGCAAAGGAAACCGGGCATCCTGCCTGGGACAGCTTTTCCATTTCAGCCCGGGTGTAATACTGATACCGGTCCTTCAGCGAACCGGGCATGGGAATGTATTCGATGTTTGGCTCCAGCCCCATGGCGCTGAAAAGAGCCGCTGCCAAAGCATTCCAGGAGCGATCCTTTCCAGTGCCGATATTGAGCACCCCATTGACATCCGGATGCTCAAGCAGCCACCACATCACTTCGACGCAGTCTTTGACGTAGACGAAATCCCGTCTCTGCCCGCCGTCACTGTATTCCGGAAGGTAAGATTCGAAGAGCCGCAGGCAACCGGTCTGGCGAATCTGGTTGAATCCGCGAAACACCATGCTGCACATATCTTCCTTGTGGTATTCGTTGGGCCCGAACACATTGAAAAATTTCAGACTGACGATATCATTCAGGGCGCCATTGCGATAAGCCCACAAATCAAAGAGTTGTTTTGAATAGCCGTACATATTCATGGGTTTCAGCTTGAGCATGGTTTCCAGGCTGTCTGAAAAGCCTAAAGACCCGTCCCCGTATGTCGCGGCGCTGCTGGCATTTATCATGCGGATATGGTTCTGGAGGGCATATTCGGCCAAGGCGGTCGAGTAGTGGAAGTTGTTTTCCATGAGAAAGTCGGCATCGCTTTCCGTGGTCGAAGAACACGCCCCCATGTGGATGATGGCATCTATGTGGCCGATCCTGCCGCTTTTTAGCATCGACAAAAATGCTGATTTGTGGATGTAATCTGTATACCGGCGATTCACCAGGTTTTTCCATTTGCCGGATGACCCCAAGTTGTCCACCACCAGGATGTCGTCGATTCCCTCTGCATTGAGCTTCCACAGAATGGCACTGCCGATGAATCCGGCGCCTCCGGTAACAATGTACATGCTGGCCTCGCTTTAGATTTATTTCCTAACTTTAGGAATTTGTTATGTAAGCCTATAGTTTTCCATAGCAATTTTATTTTTGCAAGCACCATTGTATTCTGCTATAAATTTTCAGGGTCTATTTTGAATAAGCAGCCATGACCTGTAAACTTAGCCCTTTGTTGCATGCTTATTGGAGCGTGTTTGGGCTTGAAAAAATTTAGAAGAACGAATTTCATAAGCACCAGGAGGACCTGATGACGGTACAAAACGAACTGCTGGATATTCTGGCCTGCCCTAAATGCAAAGGGGATATCCATTTAAATGAAAAAGAAGACGGGCTCGTTTGCGACACCTGTAAGTTGTTGTATGAAATCAGGGACGACATTCCCATCATGCTAATCGATGAAGCCAGACCCCTGTGAGCCAGCCGATTCCCCCAAGACCGGCAAAGCTGGTTATCGGTCTGTTCCTGCAGGAAAAAGATCTGATACCGCCTGTCGTGGAAGACCTGAAATCCATTTTGGGGGACCTTGACCAGGTAAGTGCCTGGTTTGATTTTGATTTTACGTCCTACTATGCACCTGAAATGGGGGAGCCCCTTTTCAGACGGATGGTAACGTTCAAGGGTTTGATAGGGCAGCATACGCTTGCTTCGGTCAAACGGCGGACCAATGCCATTGAGGCAAACTATGCACACAACGGCAAACGCAGGGTAAACATCGATCCGGGTTACATGCTTGCGGAGCGATTCGTGCTGGCCACAGGCAAAAATTTCACCCACAGGATCTATATCGGCGGCGGTATCTATGCAGATCTGACGCTAATTTTTCAAAACGGTGCGTTCCGGACACTTCCCTGGACATATCCCGACTATGCGGACAAGCGACTGCAGGCGTTTTTAATCTCTGTGCGTAACCGCTATCTATTTGAAGTGAAAAACCATGGCACCTTGACAAGTGAAACGGGTGATACCATAAAGGCCGACTAGAACGTATCTCAAAATAAAGATTAGGGTTTCTGGCAAGGCGCAGGACAGCGAAAAAGCAGATCATACATGTAGTATTTGAGCATTTTGAGCTGTTTTGCAACACCGCCAGGGGCACTTAGATTTTTTTTGAGATGGGTTCTAATAAGGCTGTTCTCCTGTTTTCAGGCAAACACTCATACGGAGACAATAGGCAGATGATGAAAAGCATGACGGCATTCTCCAGTGTCGAAAAGCAACGGGACGACATGAACGTTCAAATGGAGATCCGCTCGTACAACAGCCGCCACCTCGATCTCAATGTGCGCATGACCTACGGATATATGGCTGTGGAGGAAAAATTAAGATCCCTGATTGCCGAATATATTGTAAGGGGCAGGGTTGAGATCAAGGTGGGGATACGGGATGAGTCGGAGACGGGTTATGCCTTTGAGGTCGATGCTCCCAAAGCCATGGCTTACTTTGATGCTCTGACTGCGTTGAAGGACCATCTTGGAGCCACGGGCGATATCCCCCTGGAACTCGTGGTTTCCAAAGGAGAAGTGATCCGTCCCCTGGACAGGGACCGGGATATTGACCGGGCCTGGGGTGTGGTTGAAATCTGCGCCAAGGAAGTCCTGTCCGAACTGGATGCCATGCGTCTAAGGGAAGGGGAGAACATTGCTGATGATTTTGCCATGCGCCTCAGTAAGATTGAACACTATCTAACCGAGATCGAGGGCAGCAGTCAGGGGCTCATTGCGGTTTATAAAAACCGGCTTAAAGAGCGGATCCTTGTATTGACCAAAGATGTGGTCAAGGTGGATGAGGGACGCATTGAACAGGAAGCGGCTTTGCTGGCAGACAAGAGCGACATTTCCGAGGAACTGGTTCGGGCTGCCAGCCATATCAAACAGTTCAGATCGCTCATGGCCGGCGAGGATCCATCCGGGCAGCCCCTTAATTTCCTGCTGCAGGAGATGAACCGCGAGTTCAACACCATCGGCTCGAAAACCGGCAAGGCTGACGTGGCCCATGCCGTGGTGGCTGTCAAGTCTGAGTTGGAAAAACTCAGGGAGCAGGTGCAGAACATCGAATAGTAACCTTGCTACGCAATGTTACACAACGCGGCTTCGCCGCTATTTTTGGATAGGGTTGTCAGCGTTCAGACGTGTAAGGATTTATTTTTTTATTGGAAAGAGCTGAATACCTTCGATTCTTAAATGAGGAAGCGTAAGGCCAATGGAAAAGGCGTTATTAAACATCGGATTCGGCAATACCGTGGTGGCGGAACGGGTTGTGGGAATCGTGGCTCCCAACTCAGCTCCCATGAAACGGCTGAAGGACGAGGCCCGGGAAGAACGAAGGCTGATCGATGCAACCCACGGCCGCAGAACCCGTGCCATCATCGTCATGGACAGCAATCACATCGTGCTGTCAGCCATCCAGGCGGAGACGATATCTCAGCGCTATGCCACCTTGAAAGAGTAGCGAGGTACGGGTTGGAACCAGAAATCAACGTCCAGGGAAAGCTATTTATTATCTCCGCCCCATCCGGAGCAGGCAAAACCACTTTGTGTACGCGGCTTCTGGAATGCTGTCCGGATATTGTATATTCCATATCTTACACGACACGGCGCCCCCGGCCCGGTGAAACAGACGGCAAGGACTATCATTTTATTACCAAAGAGACGTTTCTGGAAAAACAGGCGCACGGCTATTGGGCCGAGTGGGCCCGGGTTCACGACCACTATTACGGCACGTCAGCCGAATTTCTGTCCGATTCAATGGCACGCGGACAAGACGTACTCATGGATATCGATGTCCAGGGCGCTGTGCAGATCAAGGGCCGGTTCCCGGAGGCAATCACGATTTTCATCATGCCGCCGTCCATGGATGCGCTGAAGCAGCGCCTTGCCGGCCGGGGCACCGATGACCCGGCTGTCATCGAAAAACGCCTGCAGAATGCCATCCGGGAAATGGCGCAAAAGGATTTTTATCAGCATGTGATCGTTAACGATGAACTTGAAATAGCTACGAATGATTTGATCAATGTCGTGGAAAGCTATCGTAAGCCCCCAGGGCAAAACTTAAAATAGCGACGACTTGTCCGGCGAAGCGCGACCTTTCCGGCGTAGTTCGAAGAAAGAAGAGGAAGAACGAAGCCGGAAGAGCGAAGACGAAAGTCGCGTTAGGTAAAAGCGAGGTACTCGATTTTACATATGGAGATATTATATGGCCACCATCCGGTAAAAGAGGCGCTCAGGGCCGGCAAAAGAACCATTGCGGAAATCTGGCTGGCCCACGACAAATCTTCTCCACGCTTGAATCAGGTGGAAGAGAGGGCGCACGCCAATGACATTGCCCTCACACGGGTTTCTTCCGCCCGGTTGACTGCTCTGGCAGGTTCTGAAAGGCATCAGGGCGTATGCGCCAGGGTTTCCGGTTTTCCTTATATTGGCCTGGATGACCTGATGAAGGACAAAAAGGAGGCGCCGGCCGATCGGTCGTTGCCTGTATGCCTGTTGCTGCTCGACAGCATTCAGGATCCGCACAACCTGGGCGCACTGATCCGGACTGCTTATTGTGCCGGCATCGACGGCTTGGTGATTCCCAAGGATCGTTCTGCCGCAGCATCACCGGATGTGTCCAGGATATCGGCCGGGGCGCTGGAACACACCCGGCTGACCAGGGCCACCAATCTGGTCAAGGCCATCTCAGCACTAAAATCAGAGGGGCTTTGGGTGGCCGGCCTTGACCGGGATGGCGGGGACACCCTGTTTTCCATGGATTTCACGGTTCCCCTGGCCATTGTCGTGGGCAGTGAGGAAAAAGGACTGCGGCCGCTGGTTAAAAAAAATTGCGACATGCTCGTCAATATCCCCCAGGTGGGAGATGTCGATTCCCTGAATGCCTCTGTGGCCGGGGGGGTCGTCATGTATGAGGTATTCCGGCAGCGGCAGGTGGCCGGATCGGCCTGATTCACCAAGTTTACTTGAATACCTTAATTGTAATTTTATGCTTTTAATGCCTAAAATATAATCAATCACGAAAACACGAAATCACGAAAACATGAAAATTTTCATGGTCTTTTTCGTGTTTTTGGACGTTCGTGTTTTCGTGATAAATGATTTTTATCTTTTCCGGTTTATCCGGGTAATACATTAGAAACATTTACTAACACGGTCTATGTTTAAAACCCCGAGGTTGGTTACCGGAAAAAGTCTCCAAATAAGAGGAACTGTTTCTAATGGAAGGAGAATGCAATGAAAATAAGGAAAAACGAAGGACAAATGATCGTTCCGGATCAAGTGGATATCCCGTTTATCGAGGGGGACGGTACCGGACCTGACATCTGGCATGCCGCCCAATTGGTTTTTGAAAAATCCGTGGAAAAGGCGTATGGCGCAGGCCGCGGCATTGACTGGCTGGAGGTTTTGGCCGGTGAAAAGGGATTCAACGAGACAGGAGAATGGCTTCCGGACGAAACCCTTGATGTCATTCAAAAGCACGTGGTGGCCATCAAGGGGCCGCTCACAACACCTGTGGGCAAGGGAATCCGCAGCGTGAACGTGGCCATCCGGCAGAAACTGGACCTTTTTGCCTGTGTGCGTCCGGTCAGTTATATCGAACCGGTTCCCAGCCCCATGAAACAGCCGGATAAAGTGAATATGGTCATTTTCAGGGAAAATACCGAAGACCTGTATGCCGGTATTGAGTGGGAGGCCGGAACCGCTGATGCCCAAAAAGTCAGCCAATTTCTCAAGGAAGAAATGGGTGCAAATCTTCCCATTGGCGCCGGCATCGGCATCAAGCCCATCAGTGCTATAAACACAAAGCGCCTGGTGGCGTCTGCCATTACCTATGCTGTGGAAAACAATTTGTCGAGCGTAACGCTGATGCACAAAGGCAACATCATGAAGTTCACAGAAGGTGCGTTCAGACAATGGGGGTATGAGGTGGCAGCGGAGCGTTTCAGCGATAAGGTGGTTACCGAGGCGGATGTGTATGAAAAGCATGGCGGCCATGCGCCGGAAGGTCTGGTGGTCATTAAAGACCGGATTGCGGATATGCTGTTCCAGCAAGTGCTGCTCAGGCCCGACGAGTTTCAGGTGATTGCCACACCCAATTTGAACGGCGATTATCTTTCCGATGCGCTGGCCGCACAGGTCGGCGGTTTGGGGATGGCCCCGGGTGCCAATATCGGAGACACCTGTGCGGTGTTCGAGGCAACGCACGGGACCGCGCCGAAATATGCCGGTCAGGACAAGGTAAACCCCAGTTCCCTCATCCTTTCAGGGGCCATGATGTTTGATTATATGGGGTGGCAGGAGGCTGCCGATGCCATCCGGAACGCCTTGCAGATCACCGTCAAGGCGGGTACGGTAACCTATGACTTGGCCCGTCAGATTTCAGGGGCCAAAGAAGTCAAATGTTCGACGTTTGCCGAGCGGATCGTTGATCATCTGTAACGTGCACCTTGGATAGGTGAAAACGGGCATTAAAGACAAAGGGGGTTGTCATCTGTAGATGCAGCTAGGGGATATATTTAAAAATGCTTTGTTTCCGATGCGTTGTACGGTGTGTGCTCAATTCTTTCATTCCCATGAACGCACCCCGTGTGCACCTGGCAGGACATCTGATTCGGGCGACCTCGGGAGCCTTTTCAGCAGCTTGATGGCGCAACACCTTTGCCCAGCATGCGCCCGGCAGTTTGTGGCGGCTGAATCACCCATCTGCACGTGTTGCGGCTTGATATTTAAAAGCCGGCAAGGCGAAGATCACCTTTGTGGCGAGTGCCTGGCATTGGAAAAACCATACAACATGGCCAGGGCAGCCGGTGTTCATGACCAGTCGCTCATGGCCGTCATCCATGCGTATAAATTTAGCGGCAAGGTGGAGCTGGCCGGTCCGCTTTCGAAACTGCTGACCGCGGTTTATGAACGTCACTGGCAGCCGGATGCCATCGACCTTGTGCTGCCGGTTCCGTTGCACACCGCACGCTTCAGGAAGCGGGGATTCAACCAGGCCTGGCTGCTGGTCAAATCCTGGGGAAATGTCGTGGTGCGGGATCTGTTGCAGCGCACAGACCGGACGCCCCCCCAAACCGGGCTGGGGAGAAAGGAACGGCTGAAAAATGTTAGAGGGTCATTTGCGGTGAAGGACCCTGCAATCGTGGAAAGCAGGCATGTCCTATTGGTGGATGATGTTTATACAACCGGCGCCACGGTACAGGAATGTGCCCGGACACTTTTAAAGAAAGGGGCACGGGCAGTGGATGTCCTGACACTGACGCGGGCCATTTGATTCAGGAATTCCAGGGACCACTTAGGACAGCTTTTGTGGAAAAATGGGATAATCTGCAATGCCCAACAGGTTGCTGTGCGATTCGGCTCCGCACTGGCGCTGCGGTAGCGTTCTCAACGCGCAACAGCAACCTTAATGTGAATTTAGGCTATCGGTCATGGAAGGGGCAATGAATTGGTTGATTACCTGTACGGCATTTGCATCGTAAAAAATGAAGCCGATATTATTACGTTTTCTTTGACGCATGCATCCCGCTTCTGCAAAGCTATCTTTGTCCTGGACAACGGCAGCACCGACGATACCTGGGAACGCGTGACAGCGCTCAGCAGACACAACAAGGCGATCATTCCATTTGAAAAAAAAGCGTGCCGATATGGTGTGGGTCTGCGCGGCTACATCTACAACCGTGTCTGCCGGAGATTCAAAGCGGGTGACTGGGTGCTGATTCTCGACAGCGATGAATTTCTCGAAAACGACCCTGAACCGGATATCGCCTATTGTGAGGCCCAGGGCTTTGAATTGATGTTTACCCTCCAGGCCCAGTTTTATGTGACCCCGCCAGATTTCGAGAAGCCCTGGTGGCAAAGCGGCCATGAATCCATCCGCGGCTTTGGGGACCTACCGTCTCATTATCAGATTAACTGGAGTGAACCGAGGCTCTTTAAACATAAATCCTGCCTTAAATGGCCGGATCTGGACGACCGGGGTCACCCGACACAGATTTCCTACCCAAAGGGTCTGGGAAAACGGTCCCCTAAAAAGATAGTCAACCGGCATTACCAGTATCGTTCCCTTCCCCAGATGCGGCAGCGCCTGGCGCTGCGGTCCCGGGTCCATCGGGAAACCGGGCGGTTTAAGCACAGCCAGGAAACGGATCTCCAGAGATATATTCGCAATGACCGGCGCTTGAAATTATGCCAACCTGATCAAGGAATTTACCCGACGCCGCTAGATTTTTTTCGACTTTTTCTCATAAAACGATCCAAGCGGTTCAAGCGAATTATTGCGAACAGGACCCTGGTGATGAAATGAGGAAAGAAGACCTGTTGAAACCAGCCCCACCAGATGATGGCTGGGGCGAGCTGCATATTTATGAGGGCCTGCACTATTATCAGTTTGCCAACATGGCGAATCAGCCCGGGCTTGTACATGGCATATTCACGCGTCAGGGCGGGCAGAGCCGGGCACCCTATAATTCTCTGAATGTGGGGCTGGGGATAGGCGACCAACCTGATGCGGTGGCTGAAAACCGTCGCCGGGTGGCAGCCTGCCTGGGGGTGGACCGACTCATGTTTACGCATCAGGTGCATGAGAACGGCATTTTGACAATCAAGGATGGAGACACCCTTGGTCAGGCCGGCGCTCTTCCTGAACAAAAGAGAGCAGATGCCATGATTACCGATGCACCCGGCATTTGTCTGGCCATTCAGGTGGCCGACTGCCAGGCCGTGGTTATCTGCGATCCTGATCGGGCTGTGGTGGCCAATATTCATTCGGGCTGGCGGGGCAGTATTGTCAACATCATCGGCCGGACCGTGCAAACCATGATCGCTGAATTTGGTTGTGATCCCGGAAACCTGTTGGCCGGCGTAAGTCCTTCTCTGGGGCCTTGCTGTGCAGAGTTCGTGAATTTTAAGCAGGAAATACCAAAAGAATTCTTGTCCTACCGGATATCCAAGGATCATTTTGACTTCTGGGCCATCAGCCGCGACCAATTGATCCAGGCAGATGTCCCGAAAAAAAATATAGAAATCTCAAAATGTTGTACACGCTGTCATCCTGAACAGTTCTATTCGTACCGGGCGGAGCAGGTTACCGGCAGATTCGTGGTGGCAGCAGGTCTGACTGCCAGAGACCAGAAGACGGCGGTCGGAGATCGGACAAACCAATAACCACAAAGACACAAAGAACACAAAGAAATTATTGTAAAAAATGGTTCCGGGGAGAGACCATACCTCTTGTAGGGGCGCCCCGGCCAAGCACCATACCGGGGCAGGCCCTGCGTGTTCGCCAGGAAAACGAAATACAAAAGGCGTGTAGGGGCAGGCCTTGTGCCTGCCTGTCGCAGGGGATCCGCAGGAGGTCAGAGACCGGAAGTACATATGACGATCGATAAAATGAATATCCAGCATTGAATAATGAATTTTTTTCTCACAGCTTCAAGCATCCAGAAACCTAACACCCGAAACCATTTATGCGGTACATGACAACGTTAGATAGAATTTAAACATTTATAGGAACATGAAATCATTGATAGTAAATACGAATAAGTGCCTCCAGAAAGCCCAGGTGCTGTGGAACCGTCCCCAGGGCGCCGGGTATTATCGCATGGGCTTCGGGTGTGGCAATGTTATCGCCGGAGCGGACCCGGGTCAGTTTCTCATGGTGCGCCTTGCGGGCCAGCAGTCACCGCTGCTGCGCAGGCCGTTTTCCATCCACCAGTTGATTGTAGAAAAAGACCAGATCATCGGGTTTGAGATACTGTACAAAGTGGTCGGCGACGGCACCAGAATGCTGGCCGGGTCAGGACAGGGCGACCGTATTGACGTACTCGGCCCTCTGGGGAAACGTTTTGCCGTTTCTCCTGGCAATAAGACCATTTACTGCATTGCCGGCGGCATCGGCGTGGCGCCGTTTCTTTTTCTGGCTCATCGCATGGCATCGGCCGGTATTGACATGTCGCGCATTTCCCTTTTTCTGGGGGGACGTACGGCAAACGACCTGCTATGTGTGGCAGACTTCCAGGCCCTGGGCCTTTCTCTTCTGTTGACCACAGACGATGGCAGCCGGGGCAGGCATGGCCTGGTTACCGATCCGTTAAAAGAGGCCATTAACACGTCTCGTCCGGACATGCTGTATGCATGCGGCCCCCTTCCCATGCTCAGGGAAGTCATGTCCATCGCGAACCGCTATGAATTGCCTTGCCAGGTGTCCATTGAAACCATGATGGCCTGCGGCATGGGGGCCTGCCTGGGATGTGCGGTCCAGGGAACGTCGGCGGACAGCCCATATCGACACGCTTGTATCGACGGGCCGGTGTTCAATGCCGATGAGATCTTGCTATAATGGGGGTGTCAAAATAGGGATCTCATCTCTGGCGACATACAGAACAGTATTATAACATCTGTTTTAAACGACATTCGTGTAGGTATGTGTTCTTAATGATTGATATTATAGAAAAATGGAGCTCCCGGCCGCATGCGGCCGGGAGCTCCATTTTTCGTTGACTTGCCCATAAACCTGTGTTAGTTCCATTTATTCCGAACCGGCAGAGGACAATGGCTGCCATACGAGATAAAGCGTTCTTTTGCATGAAAGAGGAAACCAGGCGTTCATTGAGAGAGTTGGCCTATTTCAGCAGCATAGGCCTTTCCGTGGCGCTCTCCATTTTCATCGGACTTGCTATCGGGCTGTGGCTGGACCGTAAATTCGGCACGGCACCGTGGCTGATGTTCATTGGGTTGGGGATGGGAATTGCAGCTGGCTACCGGAACATCGGGATGGCCATCAGAAGAAGCCGAAAACTGTAACGAAAACTGAATTCAACGATTGTGAACATACAGGCAAGATTATTAAAATTCGTCACCCGGGCGAACTGGATACTATTTGCTGCCGCAAGTATTATTGGTTTGGCTTTCTGCCCCCCGGGTTTTGCCAAAGGTATTATATTCGGCGGCCTCATCGTAACCGTCAATTTTCATCTGCTTTCCCGGACGCTGCGTAAAGCCTTGACCCCCCCGCGACTCACATCCCACAATGTTATTCTGGCAAAATACTATGTTCGTTTCTTTGTGAGCGGACTGATTCTGTTTTTCCTTATTTCCAGGGGGTATGTGGAACCGCTGGGTCTGTTTGTCGGGCTGTCCGTGGTAGTGGCAAGCATCATGCTGGCCACACTCATCGAGGTAAAAAATCTAATTTTCAAGGAGGCAATCTAAGGATGGAGCATCCCTATCTGTTTTTTGTCAAGTTCTTCGAAGTGATTGGTTTGGCACATTTCGCGCACACCGCTCCCCATGTCATCTACATGTGGGTAGTCATGGCCATTCTTATTATTCTCAGTGCTATTGCGGCCAAAACCGTAACGCTGGTCCCTTCCAAAGGACAGAATTTCTTTGAAATCGTCATCTCCGGTCTGGAAGAGTTTGCCGTGACAATTACCGGTGAAGAAGGCCGCTGGCTTTTTCCCCTTATCGGTACGATCTTTGTCTTTATCGCCACCAGCAACCTGATCGGGCTGGTACCCGGATTTTTACCGCCTACGGCAAGTATCAATACAACCCTTGGGTGCGCAGTGGTCGTGGTGGTGTTTACCCATATTATCGGCGTAAAATACCATGGGGCCAAATACATCAAGCATTTTCTGGGGCCGGTATGGTGGATGATTCCCATCATTTTACCGATTGAGATCATCGGTCACCTTGCCCGCATCCTTTCCCTGTCCTTCCGGCTTTTCGGGAACATGATGGGGCATGAGCTGGTTCTGGCAATTCTGTTCGGCCTGGCAGGCCTCTTTTTCGCACCGCTGCCGATCATGGCACTGGGTATCTTCGTCGCCCTGGTGCAGGCATTTGTGTTCTTTCTGCTTTCGGTCATGTATTTTACCGCGGCAATGGAACATGCGCATTAATTTTATGCGCCAGACGTTTCAACGTTGGATTTATATCACCGGTCCGCTGAATGGGCAGTTGGGCTGCGTGACTGGATAATGGGTATTTGGAAGAAGCGAACTATTAATCACTAACTAAGGAGGTACAGTAAGTATGGAAGCAACAGCATTAAGTTTTTTCATTGCATGCGTAACTGCAGCAGGTTTCGGAATCGCCATCGCGGCCTTTGGTTGTGGTCTCGGCCAGGGCATCGGCCTCAAATCAGCTGTTGAAGGTATTGCCAGAAACCCCGAATCTTCAGGTAAGGTCACCGTTACCCTGCTGATCGGCCTGGCTATGATCGAGTCGCTGTGTATTTACGCACTGGTTGTTTCTCTGATTCTTATTTATGCTCATCCTCAGGCAGCTGCTATTGCCGGTCTGCTGGGTGCTCAATAAGAAGCAGGTACTCCCAAAAATAAAAAAGGCCGCCCGATACCGGGCGGCCTTTTTTATTTTTCCAGAAACCGCTTCAAATACTGCCCGGTGTATGATTCCGGAATTTCGGCAATATCCTCTGGTGTGCCGCACGCCACAATGTTGCCTCCCTTGTCCCCGCCTTCAGGTCCCAAATCAATAATGTAGTCGGCGGTTTTTATCACATCCAGGTGGTGTTCGATGATGATGACCGTGTTGCCGTTGTCAACCAGCCGGCTCAGTACCTGGAGCAGTTTTTGGATATCATCCGTATGCAGGCCGGTGGTGGGTTCATCCAGGATATATACGGTTTTCCCGGTGCTCTTCTTGCTGAGTTCCCGGGCCAGTTTAACACGTTGTGCT
>Ga0180435_10005125_pt1 | contig 12800 bp, 12 predicted proteins | sample SS_ome_3_FD_132467 | JGI IMG/M metagenome (GOLD analysis project Ga0180435, IMG submission 132467) | Hypersaline lake sediment archaeal communities from the Salton Sea, California, USA - SS_3_S_1 metaG | ecosystem: Environmental > Aquatic > Non-marine Saline and Alkaline > Hypersaline >... | reverse complement strand
GGAACGCCTCTCCCGCCCGCGCGGCAAGACCACCGTCGCCGCCCATCTGCGCAAGGCCCTGCGGCTCGATCCGGCGCGGCTCGCGCTCTTGATGGAGTTCGGCCGCCCCCTGCCGGAGGCGGCCGCGCTGGCGGCCCGCGTGAAGGCCCTGCCGGTGCGCCATGCCGGTCTGCGCCCCATCGAGGAGGCGATCTCGACGGCGGGCGGCATTTCCGCACAGGCGCTCGACGGCTATCAGATCAAGGCGCTGCCCGGCATCTTCGCGGCGGGCGAGATGCTGGATTGGGAGGCGCCCACGGGCGGCTACCTGCTCACCGGCTGCTTCGCTACCGGGCGCGGAGCCGGAACGGCGGCGGCGGCTTGGGTTGCGTCCGGGCCTGCCAGGGCAGGACCGCAGGCCTCCGCCCCGAGATGATCCCCCGCCCGCTGGTCGGCAGGGGAAGTGTCCTCCGCTCGGTGTTTCGCTACGGTGTTGAGCGGGTTTGAGAAAAGTCAATTTTCGGGTGCGCCCGTCGTGTAGACTTGGCAGAACAGCGGGTAATGGGATCGGACCACCATGAAACGCGCGACAAGGCTTGAGGCATTGCGCACCACGTTCGGGGCGCGGGCGGTTTCGCCCGCTGAGCGCAGCTTTGCGGTGACGGGATTGTTCGACCGCATCGCCCCCCGCTACGACCTGATGAACGACCTGATGAGCTTCGGCACGCACCGGCTGTGGAAGCGCACGATGATCGCGCGGGCGGTGGCGCATCTCGACGGCATCACCGGGCCGGTGCTCGATCTCGCAGGCGGCACGGGCGATATCGCCCTTGGTTTGCACAGGCGCCTGCCGGGGCGCGAAATCGTGGTGGTGGACGCCTCGCGCGGCATGCTCGACGTGGCCCGCGCACGCGGCGGCGAAACCCTCGGCTACGTTCACGCCCCCGCCGAGGCGCTGCCCTTCGGCGATGGTTCGGCGGCCATGGTCACGCTCTCCTTCGGCCTGCGCAACATGACCGATCCACCCGCCGCCCTTGCCGAAGTGGTGCGCGTTCTGCGCCCCGGCGGCAAACTCGTTCTGCTGGAATTCTCGAAACCCCAGCCCTGGTTCGCGCCGCTCTACGGCCTTCACGCGCGGCATGTCATCCCGCGCCTCGGTGCGCTGGTGGCGCGCGACAAGGGCGCGTATCGCTACCTTGTCGAGTCGATCGAGCGGTTTCCGGGCCGGGATGACATCGCCCGCGAGATCGCGGCGGCGGGGCTCGATCTCGTCGAGGAGCGCGCGTTCGTCTTCGGCGTGGCGCGGATGCAGGTCGCGGTGAAATCATGAGCGGGGCGGACCATCTCGCGGCGCTGCCCAAACCGGCGCTCTGGGTGCTGGCGGCGCGGTTCAAGACCGTTTCGCTGAGCCAGGCGCCTGTCTGGGCCGGAAGCTGGCTCGCCGCCGAGGCCGGGCATTGGCGGCCGGGGGTAATGCTCGCCGCGATGCTTGCCGCCGGGGCGATCCAGATCGGCACCAACCTGTGGAACGACGCCGCCGACGCCGCCAGCGGGGTGGATAGGGCCGACCGGCTCGGCCCGCCCCGGATGACGGTGCTGGGACTGCTCGACGGCTCGGAGGTGCGCCGGGCCGCGCTCGCCGCTTTCGGCGTGGCGGTGCTTGCCGGGCTCTGGCTCGTCGCCGTGGGCGGCTGGCCGATCATCGCCATCGGGCTGGTTTCGCTGGCGCTGGGCTATCTCTATTCGATGGGGCCGCGCCCGCTTTCGGGGCTGCCCTTCGGAGAGATCCTCGTGATCGCCTTCTTCGGGCTGGTGGCGGTTTCCGGCACCGCGTGGCTGCAGGGGGTCGATCCCTTCGCCACACGCACCTTGCTCGTGGGGCTGATGGTGGGGCTGCCCGGCGCGGCGGTGCTGATGCTCAACAATCACCGTGATCGGGTGCAGGACGCCCGCGCCGGGCGGCGCACGCTCGCCATCGTGATCGGCCCCGTCGGCTCGAAACTCACCTATTTCGTGGCCCTTCTGGGTGCGGTGGCGCTTGGCGCGGGGCTTGGCGCGGGGCTATGGCTTTTGCCGGTCGTGGCGCTGGCGCTCTGGCTCGGGCACGCGATCTGGCACTGGCCGATCTCGGCGGGGCTGAACCGGCTGATCGGGCAGACGGCGCTGTTCCAGCTTGCGCTCCTGCTCGTGGTGGCGCTGGCATGAAAATGGCCGCCGCGTAAGCCGCGACGGCCGCGCCGGAGAGGTTCATCCCGACGGTTTCATTGCATCGCGCCGGGGCCTTTCACCGGCAGGCTGAGCGTCAGCTCGCCCGCTTGTTCGAACAGGAGCGTGACCTCAACCATCTCGCCCTCCACGAGTGGTGCGGCAAGGTCGATGAACATCAGGTGTAGCCCGCCGGGTTCGAGCACGGCCTCACTCCCGGCGGGAATCTCGATCGCCTCGACCTCGCGCATCCGCATCATGCCGTCGTCATTCACATGGGTGTGCAGTTCCGGGCGGTCGCAGGCGGGCGAGCGGAAGCCCGTGAGCCTGTCGGCGGGTCCAAGCGAGCGGATCGTCATGAAACCCGCACCGGCACTGGCGACCATCGGCGAGGCGCGGGCGAAGCCGCCGGCGATCTCCAGCGTTTCCGTGAAGGTGTCTTGCGCACGCAGGGGAGCGGCAAGGCATAGCGCAGCCGCAAAAGCGGCGGTGAAGGCGCGGCGTGTGGTCATCGGGGTCTCCGCTTCATGAGGTCCAACTCGTTCCTCAAGTCATGACCGAGGCAACCCGTCGCAGCCTTAACAATAGTCAAGGAGCCATGCTCACGCCCGTGTGAGGACCAAGGCGGCACGGGTCTCGGACCGGCCGTGCCACGGGGAATCATCAAAGAATACCGGTCTGGACGAAAGGGACGTTGAAATGGCCAGGACCATTTTCCATAGCCTGCTGGCGACAGCCGCGGCGGTGGGCCTCACCTTGCCAACGGTTGCCACCGCGCAATCGCTGGACGAGGTGATGGAGCGCCGCGGGCTCACGCAGCAAGACCTGCTGGCAGCGGCAAAAACCTATACGCCCACGGGCGGCAGGGACGAGTTCATCGTATTCTCATCGGGCGGGCAGTCGGGCCAGATCATGGTTTACGGCGTGCCGTCGATGCGGATTCTCAAATACGTGTCGGTGTTCACGCCCGAACCGTGGCAGGGCTACGGTTACGACGAGGAATCGAAAGCGATCCTCGAGTCGGGCTACATCGATGGGCGCGAGATTCACTGGGGCGATACCCACCACCCGGCGATTTCGGAAACCAACGGTGAGCCGGACGGCGAGTTCCTGTTCATCAACGACAAATCGAGCCCGCGTATCGGCCTCGTCAACCTGCACGATTTCGAAACCCAGCAGATCGTGATCAACCCGATCCTGCAATCGACCCATGGCGGCGCCTTCGTGACGCCCAACACCGATTACATCATCGACGCCGCGCAATACCCCGGCGTGCTCGGCCGTGGCTTCGCGCCGCTCTCCGAGTTCAACGAGAAGTATCGCGGCGCGGTGACCTACTGGAAGTTCGATCGCGAGGCGGGCCGGATCGACGAAAGCAAGAGCTTCTCGATCGAGCTTCCGCCCTACAGCCAGGATCTTTCCGACGCCGGCAAGCTGGTGTCTGACGGCTGGTCGTTCACCAACTCGTTCTGCGCCGAGCGCTACGTCGGCGGCATCGAGTCGGGTCGGCCGCCCTTCGAGGCCGGCTGCTCGCAGGCGGACACCGACTTCCTGCACGTGATCAACTGGAAGAAGGCCGCTGAAGTCTATGAGGCCGGCAAGGTCGAGATGATCAACGACCACCCGGTGATCATGATGGATACCGCGATCGAGGAGGGTCTCGTTTACCTCATCGCCGAACCGAAGTCGCCGCATGGCGTCGATGTGTCGCCGGATGGCGAATTCATCATCGTCGGCGGCAAGCTCGATACGCAAGGCAGCGTCTATTCCTTCTCGAAGATCATGGACGCGATCGAAGCCGATGATTTCGTCGGCACCGACCCCTACGGCCTTCCGATCATCTCGATGGAAGCCGCTCTGCACACGCAGGTGCCGCTCGGGCTCGGCCCGCTTCACACCCAGTTCGATTCGAAGGAATGCGTGGTCTACACCTCGCTCTACGTCGATAGCCAGGTGGTGAAGTGGGACTATTGCGAAGGCAAGGTGCTCGACAAGCTCTCGATCCACTACAACATCGGCCACCTCGTGGCGATGGAAGGGGAATCGATCAAGCCTGCCGGTAAATACCTGATTTCGCTCAATAAGCTGGCGATTGATCGGTTCAACCCGGTGGGTCCGCTGCACCCGCAGAACCACCAGTTGATCGACATTTCTGGCGACAAGATGGAGCTGCTCTACGATATGCCGGTGCCGCTTGGCGAGCCGCACTACGCCGCCGCGATCGCAGCCGACAAGCTCAAGCCGATGGTGCGCTACAACTACGGCACCAACTCGCGCACGGGTGAACGGCACGAGGGCGCGGTGCGTCCGGGGCAGGAGCGCATCGAGCGCGATGGCACCAACGTGAAGGTCTACATGACGGCGATCCGCTCGCACTTCACACCGGAGATCGTCGAGGTGAACGAGGGCGATACGGTCGAGTTCATCATCACCAACTCCGAGCGGGCTCAAGACCAGACCCACGGCTTCTCGATCTCGAACTTCAACGTCAACCTCTCGCTCGAACCGGGCAAGACGGCGACGGCGAAGATCGTGGCCGACCGTCCGGGCGTCTACTCCTACTACTGCACCGAGTTCTGCTCGGCGCTGCACCTGGAGATGACCGGTTACCTGCTCGTCCGGCCCGAGGGCTATGTCGAGGAAGCCAAGGCCGGTGAGGAAGGCGTGAGCTACTCGCAAGCCGATTACACCAAGCAGGTCGAGAACAACCTCGCCACGCAGGAAGTGATCGACTCGGTCGTGGTCTACATCACCGAGCGCAACTACACCGACTTCCCCGAGGTCGTGGCGCTGGTGGAAGACGCCACCGACCAGCTCGGCTTCGCCGAAGACGCCAAGGCGAAAATGGAAGCTGCGGCGGCCGACGAGGATTGGCAGAACGCAACGCTCTGGGCCGGCCAGTGGTGGCAGTACCAGGTCAAGGCCGCCGATATCGGCCTGCGCGCCAAGAACTTCCTCGACGAGAACGGTGCGGTGAAAACCGCCGAGTAAGGCAACATTCCGGACGGCCGCACAAGCGGCCGTCCGGGCTCCACTCCCAAGCCGCGAACAGGATTTTTCCGGGGATCGACACCATGCAGCTTTTCAAGACAACCGCCCTCGCCGCGTTGATGGCGCTTGCCGCCTCCGCCGCCGCCAATGCCGCTTCCGAGGAAGAACTCAAAGCCGGCAAGCGGGTTTACATGACCAAGACCTGCCTCGCCTGCCACGGTCGGGAAGGTGCCAAGCCGGTGCTGAGCTACCCGATGCTCGCCGGGCAGAACGAGGCCTATCTCGTCGAACAGATGGAAGCGATCCGCGATGGCGAGCGCGTCGGCACGACCGATCCGGCCACCGGGCATCCTTACGTCACGGGCATGGTGGATATCATGCACCTGCTCTCCGAGGACGATATCAGCAACGTTTCCGCGTGGCTGGCGAGCCTGCCTGCGGCCCCGCCGAAACCGCTCGATCCGGCGCCCGACGCCGAATTTCTCAAAGCTGGTGAGAAAACATATGGCAAGCTCGGATGCCGGTCTTGCCATGGGCCGGACGGATCGAAGCCCACCAACAAGCGCTACCCCTACATCTCGGGGATGAACCCCGAATACGCGGCCCGCGCGATGACCGAGATCCGCGACAAGGTGCGCACCTCCGGTCAGGCGAAACTGATGTTCGGCACGATCCGCCGGGCAAGCGACGAAGATATCGAGGCGATGGCCACCTGGCTTGCCACGATCGACCGCTCCTCGAACTGAAGAAAGGACACGAGATGAAACGGACCATCATCACCGCAGCGATCATGGCGCTGGCCTTGCCCGCCGTGGCGGACGAAACCCACACCCCCGCCGATGGCTGGAACGAAGGCGGCGGTGAGCAGGACGAGGCGCTGGGACTCGAACCCGATCTGGAAAACGGCCTCTATGTCTACGAGATCTGCTCGGCCTGTCACGGTGTGAACGGCTGGGGCCTCGTTGATGGCACCTTCCCGCAGATCGCCGGTCAGCACCCGAACGTGACGATCAAGCAGCTCGCCGACATCCGCGCGCTCAACCGCGACAACCCGACGATGTATCCCTTCGCGCTGCCGTCCGAGATTGGCGGTTCGCAGTCCATCGCTGACGTGGCGGCCTACATGGCGGCGCTGCCGATGAACCCCGAACCCGGCTATGGCGAGGGTGACGATCTGGAACATGGGGCGAAGCTCTATGCGGAGAACTGCGTCGAGTGCCACAAGGCAAACGGTGAGGGTTCGAACGAGGAGTTCTACCCCCGCATCCAGGGCCAGCACTACGAATACCTCGTGCGGCAATACCAGTGGATCAAGGAAGGCAAGCGCCGCAACGCCAACCCCGAGATGGTCGAGCAGATCCAGTGGTTCACCGAGCGCGATACCAAAGCGGTGCTCGACTACGTCAGCCGCATGAATCCCGATCCCGCGATGGTCGGTGACCCTGACTGGTCGAACCCGGATTTCGACTGGTAACGCCCCCACGCCAACCGGACCGGGCGGGTGACCGACCGCCCGCCCGGCCCCTGAACCCAAAAGGACCTCGCCCATGGACAAGGCCGCCTCCAAGAAACGCGGGATCATTTTCCGCGCGCTCACCGTCATCGCCGTCGTCTTGCTTGCCGCAGCCTATTTCCAGCCCGGCTGGTGGGTTTCGCTCAAGGCGCCGAACTACCCGGAGGCGACCTTTCCGCAAGGCATCAAGATCCTGTTTCACATGGACTCGGTGCGCAACGGCTGCGAGATCCGCGACAGCGCGGAAGTCGATGAAACCGAGGCGCTCAACTGCGTTCACGAGATGGACACCATCAACCACTACGTGGGCATGTATCCCATCGCCTCCGGCGGGCCGGTGGAAAAGGCGTTCTCGCCCTTCCTGTTCGGCATGATCGGGGTCATGGCGCTGGCTTTCGCGGCGCCTGGGCGGCGCTCGCGGATCGCGGTTTCGGTTATCGGCTACGGCGCCGTCGCGGTCTGGATGACGATGGCGGTCTGGGGCGAGAACGGCGCGGCGAAACACACGAGCGGCTACCTTGAGGGCCTGGTGGTTTCGCTTGGGCAGGACGCGAGCGACGAGATCAAGGATCAAGACCTCTCGCCGATCGTCCGGATGCTGCGCGAGTCGCTCGCCGCGAGCGAGGAGACTCCGGCGCAGGCCGCGATCGAAAGTGGTGATCGCACGGCACTGATGGCCACGCTCAAGGCGGCCTACGAGACCGACCAGCGCAAGCTTCCCGCCGCCGAGCAGGAAGAATGGACGGGCTCGCTCATGCAGCTCTTCCAATGGCACTATGCCAAATCGCTCGGGCTCTGGTTCAACGAACCCGAGCGCAATGATCCGCTGGTGGCGACGATGACAACCGTGGCCAAGGCGCTCTACTGGGTGGTGCTCGCGGCGATGGCCTTCATGGTCTTCGCGGCGCTCTCGGCGGGGCGGATCTTCTACTGGCTGCTGGTGCTGGTGCCGGCGGCGGTTCCGGTGGGCTTCCTTGCCGAATATGCCGGCTGGCTCTGGTGGTATGGCCACAGCCTGAACGAGATGGGTGCCTTCACGCTGAAGCCCTTCATGCCGACGGTGTTCGGTGACGGCAAGGTGGCGCAGTTCTCCACCCACAGTTACCCCGATATCGGCTTCGGGCTGATGGTGGCGGCTTCGGTGCTCCTGCTGCTCGCCGCGCTGATCCGGCGCAAGCAACTGCACGACGCTGGCGATGCGGCGCGGGCGATGTGAGGCGATCATGCGCTGGCTGTTTCCCCTGTTGATCCTGCTCGCCTCGGGCGCGGCTGCTTCTGCACAATCCTTGCAGGAGATGATCGACGCCGCGCCGGACGGGGCCGAGATCGTGCTGGAACCCAGGGTCTACGACGGCCCGGTGGTGATCGAGCGCCCGGTGGTGCTCGACGGGCGGGGTGCGGCGGTGATCGACGGCGGCGGCGAGGGCACGGTGGTGACGATCCGCTCCGATGGCGTGACACTGAAGAGCCTTACCATCCGCAACTCGGGTCGGCTGCACAACAACACCGATGCCGGACTGCGGGTGAAAGGCAATTTCAACGTGGTGCGCGACGTGCGGATCGAGAACAGCCTGTTCGGTCTCGATCTGACCGAGGCATCGAACAACGTGTTCCGCCGCAACTACATCAGCTCAAAAGACATGCCGCTGGAAATGCGCGGCGATTCCGTGCGGATCTGGTATTCGAACGACAATGTTTTCGAGCACAACCACGTCGAACATTCGCGCGACGTGGTGATCTGGTATTCCAGCGGCAACCGCATCCAGCACAACCGCATCCAGCACGGGCGTTACGGCATCCACTTCATGTATGCCCACGAAAACTTCGTGGAGCACAACGAAATATCCGACTGCGTGGTCGGCGTTTTCCTGATGTATTCCAACGACCTCAAGGTGCGGCATAACCAGATCCTGCGGGCCTGGGGTGCGGCCGGCATGGGCGTTGGCTTCAAGGAAACCTCCGGTGCGGTGGTCGAGGATAACCTCATCCTCGGAAACGCCGTGGGCATCTACCTCGATCCGTCGCCCTGGGACCCGGACAAGACCAACGAGTTCCACCGCAACGAGATCGCCTATAACGGCATCGGCGTCGAGTTTCACACCGAGTGGACCGGCAACCACTTCTCCGACAACAATTTCCGCTCGAATTTCACGCAAATCTCGGTGCGCGGGCGTGGCACCGCCCTCAAGGAGAGTTGGGAGGGCAACCATTGGGACGATTTCGCCGGGTTCGATACCGACGGTGACGGCATCGGCGACGCGCCCTACGAAATCTATTCCTATGCCGACCGGCTCTGGATGGACCTTCCTCCTGCTGCCTTCTTCCGGGGCGGGCTGGCGCTGGCGGCGCTCGATTTCGTCGAACGCCTGGCACCGTTTTCGCAGCCCAAGCTTTTGCTGCGCGAGGCCGATCCGCTGCTTGACCCGGTCGACCACGCCGCCGCGCGCGCCGAAACCGCGCCCCGCACGCTGCCCGAGGCGCAAACGAAATCCGCCCTGGAGCTTCTCACACAATGACCGACGCAGCCGACAAAACCCCGGCCCGGCCGGAGAAACCGAAAAAGAAACTCACCCGGCGCGAGCTTGAGCGCCGCCGCGTGCTCCTGCGCTCGATCGGCGCCGGGTTCGCAGCGCTTGCCGCGGGGCTGGTTGGGCTCTACCCGGTCATCACCCGTATCTTCGACCGACTGCGCCCGCCCGGAGCGATCCCGGAGGACGATTTTCTCGCCGCCTGCATCAAGTGCGGCCAATGCGTGCAGGTTTGCCCTGTGAAGGCGATCAAGCTCGGCGACGGAGACGAGGGCTATGGCCTCGGCGTGCCCTACATCGACGCCCGCGCACAGGCCTGCGATTTTTCCTGCGACGCGGTGCAATGCGTGCTCGCCTGCCCGACCGGGGCGCTGACCCATGATATCGCGCACAAGGAAGAGGTGACGATGGGTTTCGCGCGGCTCGCGCGGCCCGAAGCCTGCCTCGCGATGAAGGGGCAGGGGTTTCAGGGCCTCGCGCGCGGGCCGGATTTCAAAGGCCTGCTGCGCTACGCCGAGATCGACCGCTGGGTGCCGCAGCCGGTGGCCTCGCACCCCTATGACCTCGAGATCTGCGACCTCTGCGTGCGCGAATGCCCGATCGAGAACGCGATCTCGCTGGCGCCGATGTCGGACGATCCCGCCGACAAGCGCCGCATGCCGGTGGTGCACGACGCCTGCGTCGGTTGCGGCACTTGCGAGATGATGTGCCCGGCCGAGCCCGCCGCCATCGTCATCGACCCCGCCATCGTTCTGGAGAGCTGACATGCGCTGGTTCCTGCACAAATTGGCGATGATGTTCGGGGCCGAGCCGCGCAAGGCCGGCCCGGAGGAAGAAACCGACGCCGCCCGCGAGATGAAGGTTTTCAAGAAGACCAAGCCCGAGGTGGAGAAGCGCAAGGCGCTGATCGCCGATGAACACGCCCACCCGGTGGTCAGCCGCAAGTGGCGCAACCGGCGCTGGGCCTCGATCATCATCATCAACGGGTTGTTCATCGTTTCCTATGCCTGGGACGTGCAACTCGTCGAAGGCTCGCTGTCCGCCTCGCGCTTCCTCGGCTTCCACATGGCCGATCCGAATGCCGCGCTTCAGGTGTTTCTCGCCTTCCGCGAAGTGGTGCTGAACCTCGTGATCGGCACCGTGACCGTGGTGGCGCTGTGGTGGATCGTGGGCGGGCGCGCCTTCTGCTCCTGGGCCTGCCCCTATCACCTGCTCGCGGAATGGGCGGAGGCGATTCACCTGTGGCTCCATGCCAAGGGCTGGGTCAAGGATCACCCGTTCCACCGCGGCCTCAGGCTGGTGCTCTGGGTGGTGTTCATGCTGCTGGCCTTCCTGACCGGCTACACGGTGTTCGAATACATCAACCCCGTCGGCATCGTGTCGCGCGCGCTGATCTACGGGCCGACCGTGGCGGTGATCTGGGTGATCTTCCTACTCGGCATCGAGATCTTCTTCTCGCGCCGGTTCTGGTGCCGCTACGTCTGCCCGATTGGCCTCACCTACGGCATCACCGGGGCGGTGGCGCCGGTGCAGGTGAAATACGATCTCTCCAAATGCCTGCACGAGGGCGAATGCCGCAAGGTCTGCCTCGTGCCGCATGTGCTCGAGATCACCAAGATGGGCTACGCCTCCGACACCACCGAATTCATCGGCCCCGATTGCACCCGCTGCGGGCTGTGCATCGACGCCTGCCCGCAGGACGCGCTGAGTTTCACCGTGCGCGGGCTCGACAAGATCGTCTGAAAGGAGCGGCCATGATCACCATCGACAGGCTCACCAAGCGGTTCGACAAGCGGGCGGTGCTCGACGAGTTGACGCTCTCGCTCGCCTCCGGTGACCGGATCGCCCTGATCGGCTCGAACGGTGCCGGCAAGACCACGCTGTTTCGTAGCCTTCTCGGCCTCTATCGCCACGAAGGCGAAATCCGCTTCGATGGCACCGGGGCGCGGCGGCGCGATGCCGGCGTGCTGGGCCGGATTGCCTTCGTGCCGCAACTGCCGCCGCCCTTGCGGATGCCGGTGGGCGAGCTTCTGGCCTTCGCCGAACGCGGCGCGGGGGCCGACCGGGCGCGGATGACCGAGATCGCCGAGGCGCTGGGGATCGACCTTGCCGAGGTGTCCCGCCGCCCGTTCTACCGGCTCTCGGGTGGGCAAAAGCAGAAAGTGCTTGTCACCATCGCCCTCGCCCGCCCGGCGGACCTTTTGATCTTCGACGAACCCGCCGCCAACCTCGACCCGGCGGCGCGCGCGGTGTTCATCGACCAGTTGGCCGGGCGGCGGGATGCCTCGATGCTGATCGCCTCGCACCGGCTTGAAGAGGTGGCGCCGCTGGTCAACCGGGTGATCGAGCTTGATCGTGGCCGCGTGGTGCTTGACGACGCGGTGATCGACCGGCTGCGCGAGGGCGAGTTCCGCCGCGCCGAGATCTTGCTGTCGGAAGCGCACCCGCCCTTCGCCCGCGCTCTCGCCGAATGGGGCTTCGAGGCCGACGCCGAGGGCTTGCGCTTCACCGGCCCGGTGCCCGCCGCCGAAACCTTCCGCTTCCTCGGCCTGCTCGCCCGCTACGGCAGCCTGATCGAGCGGCTTTCGCTCGACAACGACATCATGAGACGGAGCTGAACCGATGTGTCGCCATGTCATCAACCGCCGCCAGGTTATCGCGTTCGCCGCCGCCGCACCCTTCCTCGCCGCCTGCAAGCCGCAGACGGCAGGGCCGGAAGACATTCGCTGGGGCCGCGAGGTCTGCGCAATCTGCGGCATGATCATTTCCGAGCCAAATTTCGCCGCCGAGGTGCGCGGCGGACCCGACCGTGCCCTTCTCAAGTTCGACGATATCGGCGACGCGGTGCACTGGCTCGCGATCCAGCCATGGGCCAAAAGCCCGGACGTGGAATTCTGGGTGCGTGATTACGAAACCGGCACCCGCTGGCTCGACGCCCGCGCGGCGCGCTACCTCACCGGCGTGGTGAGCCCGATGGATTACGGCTTCGGCGCGGTCGAGACGCACGGGCCCGACACAGTGACCTTCGCGGAAATGGAAGCGGAAGTGCTGCGGATCGGGCTGACCTGGCGCTGCATCACACCCGAGGAGCAGGAGACATGAACGCTATGACCCCCGAAAGCCCCGAACACGCCATCGCGCGCCCCGGCTCGGCGCCACGCACCGGGCTTGGCCTGTCGATGCGGCTGGAACTCGCCGAAAGCCTGCGCTCGCGCTGGTTTCACTTCTATTCCGCGGTTGTCGTCGGGCTGATGGTGCTGCTGATCACCACCGGGATTTCCGAAAGCCGCGTGCTCGGGTTCACCGGGCTGTCGCGCCTGCTCGTCACCTATATCCAGATCACCATGGCGGTGCTGCCGCTGTTCATCCTCGTCACCACCGCACGTTCGATGGTGGGCGACCGCGAGGCCGGCAACCTCGAATACATGCTCGCGTTTCCGGTCAGTCTGCCGGTCTGGTATTGGGGGCGGTTCCTGTCGCGGCTGGTGCTGGTGCTGGCCCCGGTGGCGCTGGCGCTGGTGCTTGCCGCAGGTTACGGGCTGGCGCGCGGCCATTCGGTGCCCTGGGGGCATGTGGGCCTTTAT
>Ga0180435_10005124_pt1 | contig 12801 bp, 12 predicted proteins | sample SS_ome_3_FD_132467 | JGI IMG/M metagenome (GOLD analysis project Ga0180435, IMG submission 132467) | Hypersaline lake sediment archaeal communities from the Salton Sea, California, USA - SS_3_S_1 metaG | ecosystem: Environmental > Aquatic > Non-marine Saline and Alkaline > Hypersaline >... | reverse complement strand
GCGAACTCGATCCCGTTGTTGAGCACAACGAACTCGCCCGCTCCGGTGAGCCAGTCGTAGTTGCCATGCTGTTGCAGGATGGCAGTGGCCCGCTCCAGGCGTTCCGCGGACGCGGGCGTCTCCGCGATCGCGGCCCAGCCGTTCGACCAATGCACCGTAACAGCCGCGACCACCATGGTGATCATCAATGGGATGCTGATCCAGCGGGTGGCCAGTCCCAAGGCAAGCAGAATCGCCCCGCCCGCCTCGGTCAGGGCGGCGGCCCAGGCCATCAGTGCCGGCATCGGCATGCCAAGACCCCACTCGGTATTGCCGAACCAGTTGATCACGCTGTCCATGTCCGCGAGTTTGTTGGTGCCCGCCATCCAGAATACCGGGACCAGGTAGATCCGGAGCGCCAGTGGGGCGATGAAATCGAGAATTCGGGTGCTGTCCAGCACGTCTTGCAGACGGTTCATCAGACTCAGCATATCGGGCTCCGCTTGGCTGTGGTCAGATGCTGCCGAGGATGACGTTTCGTTCTTTCAGATCCTGCAGCAGCTGTTTGCCGGCCTCTATCACGGTTTCCGGATTGGAATGCCGCAACTCGGTGGCGATCGTGTTCAGTATGTCCAGACCGCTCTGATCCGGTTTTTCTTTCAGCAGTGTCAGCAGGCGCTGGGTCACCGGGTTGATCTCGAGGAAGTGCACCTCATCCTCGCGGTCCCGGTACACCACCAGGTGGGTAGGCTCGTCACCCGGTTGTTCAGGGAGATAATCCGGGCTGATCCGTTGCACCGGGTAGTGGTAGCTCAGATTCCATGCCGAGGGAGCAACGACGGGATGCCCGGAGAGAAGGTCTCCGTTGGGATCGTGTTCGGGAATTTCGTCGTCATTGATCGCGACCGCGAGCTCCACGTACTCATAGTGCGCCAGCTCCAGCATGAAGGGCCAGTCGTTTTCCGCCGGCGCTTTCTCGTTCTGCAGATAGTCCAGGAACTCCAGACCGATGCGCGTGAACAGTGGGGTGCCGGCGCGGTGGCGCACGAGAAAACCCCGCAGCATGTCCTCCCATTTCCGGTCGCCACTGATGGCCCGCAGGACAGGGAAGTTGGCCGACAGATGGCTGTCCAGCCCATTGAAGAACAGTTCTGTGTAGACCGCCATCCTTCCCGGTGCAATGCCCTCGGGAGGGGGCGCGTTGTCCGGATCACGGACATGCGCGGTGAAGGCGAGTTGTTGTCGCTGAAAATCCGGTTGTTGCTCAGGCGACGTGCTCACTGCGCGCCTCCATATGCTTTTCCTGCAGGTCCAGGATCCGCCCGGTTTCCTGCAGAAGTTCCGGCAGCGGGGGGATGTTGAAGTCGCGTTCGAGCAGGGTGGGGAAGACACCGTACTGCTCATAGGCACTGTCCAGCAGGCCCCATACCTCGTCGATCACGTCCTCTCCATGCGTATCGATACGCAGGTCCGGCGATTCGACATAGTGCCCGGCGATGTGGGAGTAGAGAATACGGTCCGCCGGGATGGCGGAAAGGTAGGCCCGCGGATCAAAGTCGTGATTGATCGCGTTCACGAAGATGTTGTTGACGTCCAGATGGTAGCCGCAGTCGGCTTCCTCCAGAACCGCGTTGAGAAATTCGATCTCGCTCAGGTCGCCCCGTGGCAGGGCATAAGTGGAAACGTTTTCCATGCCAATGCGCCGCTCCAGAATGTCCTGGGCACGCCGGATGCGATCGGCAACGTAGTGCACCGCCTCTTCGGTGAAGGGGATCGGCATCAGGTCGTACAGCTGACCGGCATCCGCGCAGTAGGACAGGTGCTCGGTGTACACGAGTGCGCCGCTATCGTCGAGAAAGCGCTTTACGTCGGCGAGAAATGCCTCGTCCAGCGGATGGGGGCCGCCGATGCTGAGTGACAGGCCATGACACACGAGTGGATAGCGTTCAGTCACGCGCTCGAGCATCTTCCTGCGCCGGCCACCCACGCCGATCCAGTTTTCCGGCGCGACTTCGACAAAGCCGACTGCCTCGGGTTGTTTTTCGAGCAGTTCGGGAATGATTTCCTGCTTCAGTCCCAGTCCTGCCCCGGTGACCACATAGCGTTTTTCGGCCTGACTCATCGGGAAGGGGTCCTCATGACCTGGTCATTGGTGCGGCCCCCGCCGGGCAGGGGCCACACCATTTTCACCCTCTCGAGTGAGACTACTTGTTACCGCCGCATTTGCCGGCGCCACACTTGCCTTCCATTTTGTCGGCCTTCATGTCACCGCCGCACTTGCCTTCCATTTTGTCGGCTTTCATGTCACCGCCACACTTGCCGGCACCGCACTTGCCTTCCATTTTGTCCGCCTTCATATCGCCGCCGCACTTGCCTTCCATCTTCTCGGCTTTCATGTCACCGCCGCACTTTGCGGCACCACACTTGCCTTCCATGCTATCGGCCTTCTTGTCGCCACCGCATTTGCCAGCACCGCACTTGCCTTCCATATGGGAGGATGCAATCTGCATGTAGCCACTGTTCAGTTCAGCGATACCGAACGGGTTTTCCGCCGCGTTGACCGCGCCGGAAAGCATCATGGAACCGGCAATCGCGGCACCGATGGCGCTGGCTACGGGTTTCTTCGAATTTTCGGACATGTCTCTACTCCAAATGAATATTCTTGATTGATGGTCGTCGCCGGTCCCCGGCTGGGGAGCCGATCTTCGAGTGTGGCCAGCAAATGCTGCAAAAGTTCATTGCCTGCCACACATCGTTCGGAAACCGGCATTGTTGGGATCGTGTTGACCGGCTCGCTAGTTAAAGACCGGGGGACCGGTAAAATTATTTCGCTGCGAGTTTTCGGATGCACTCCAGATAGGCGGTTTCGTCCGGAGTGGTGTTGTTCCTCTGAGCCTCCCAGAGGGCCAGGCCGAGGCATTCCATCATCAGGTGCTCGGCGTCGTGGGCACTGCCGGCGCGTCGTGTCAGTGTCTGGTGCAGTGCACGGATGCCTAGGGGCCGGTCGGCGTGCAGCTGCTCGGCCAGGGCGATGTGCATGCCCATGTGCAGAAAGGGGTTGGTCTGGCCGGACTCGACGCTGAAGTCCTCCCTGAGGGCATCGGGGCCCGAGATGAGACTATGGTACTCGGGGTGTTCCCTCAGGACCTGCGCAACCAGCTGCTCGACACCCTCAAGTGCTTGTCCCTGCTCGTGTTTCTCCCACGCCGTCTGGTAAAAGCGGCGTAGCTGTTCGCGATCCTGTCCAAACATAGTCAGTCCGTTATCTTGTGCCGGTATTCGCACAGGTCTTCGATCAGGCAGGAGCCGCAGCGCGGCTTGCGAGCTGTGCAGGTGTAGCGGCCGAGCAGAATCAGCCAGTGGTGCGCGTCTTTCAGGAAGGGCCCGGGAATCAGGCGCACAAGACGTTTTTCGACTTCCAGGACGGTTTTCCCCTTGCCGATGCCGGTGCGATTGGCCACCCGGAAGATGTGCGTGTCGACCGCCATGGTGGGTTCCCCGAAGGCCGTATTGAGCACCACGTTGGCTGTCTTGCGTCCCACACCGGGAAGCGCCTCCAGTGACGGCCGGTCACGTGGCACCTCTCCCCCGTGCTGCTTCAGGAGGATGTCACAGGTCTTGAGGATGTTTTTTGCCTTGCTGTTGAAAAGGCCGATCGTCTTTATGTGTCCCTTGAGGCCGGCCTCCCCGAGGTCGAGCATGGCCTGCGGTGTGTTGGCCGCCGGGAACAACTTCGCGGTCGCCTTGTTGACCCCCTTGTCGGTTGCCTGGGCCGACAGGATGACCGCGATCAGCAGTTCGAAAGGTGTGCTGTAGTCGAGTTCCGTCGTGGGATGCGGGTTGTCCGCGCGCAGACGTTCGAAAATCTGTTGTCTCTTGTCGCGATTCATGACTTGCGGTGGGAGGGTGAAGGACAGTGATGATAACGCCTCGATGCCTTGGGGCCGAGTCGCCGTCATCTGTGAGTTTCCGCCTGATAGGGGATCAGGGGGTTGCTTCGGCCTGCAGCGTGGAGGCGGATTCGGCCGGTTTCCTGTTGCTGATGCGCTTGTCCAGAATGTTTTTGAGGGCAATCAGGAAGCCGAGGCCAATGAATGCCCCCGGAGGCAGGATCGCCAGCAGCAGGCCGGGATAATCCTCCCCGAGAGAAAGCTTCCAGTTTGCTGCCATGTCACCGAAGAGCAGGTGTGCGCCGTCGAACAACGTGCCCTGGCCAATCAGTTCGCGCAGACCGCCCAGCACGGCAAGCACCAGGGTGAAACCGGTGCCGATGGCCAGCGCATCGACTGCGGATGCCTTCAGGGGGTTGCGAGAGGCGAAGGCCTCGGCACGGCCGATGATGGCGCAGTTGGTCACGATCAACGGAATGAAGATGCCAAGTATCTTGAACAGTTCATGAAAATAGGCGTTCATCAGCAGTTCGACTGCGGTCACGAAGGACGCGATGATCATCACAAATACCGGCAGGCGCACCTCGGCACGTACCCAGTGCCTGATGCCTGACACGGATAGGTTGGACATCAGCAGCACGAAAGTCGTGGCCAGCCCGAGCCCGAGCCCATTGGTCAGGGTGTTGGTGACCGCCATCAGGGGGCACAGCCCGAGCAGGGCAACGAGGGCCTGGTTGTTGTGCCACAGGCCATCGAGCGCAATGCGTTTGTAGTCGATCTCAGTCATTGCCCGATTTTCCGTCGTCAGAGTTTTCACTGAAAAGGCTGCCCGCCTCGTTACGGTAGAACAAGAGCGCCTGTTTGACTGCGGCGACCACCGCACGGGGGGAGATGGTGGCGCCGGTGAACTGATCGAATGCGCCGCCATCCCGGCGAACCTTCCATTGAGCTTCAGCCGGGTCCTCCAGGGACCGGTCGCTGAACCCGAGGATCCAGGGGTGTTTGCCGGCCTCTATCTTGTCGCCCAGCCCCGGGGTCTCGCGGTGGGACAGCACCCGTACGCCCGCAAGGCGCCCGTCCTCGCGTATCCCGACAATCAGCCTGATATCGCCACTGTATCCGCGCGCCACGACCGGTGAGAGCATCACGGCGACCGGCTGTCCCGCTTTTCTGGCCCTGTATACGCGCGTGGTTTCCGCCCCCAGGGCCTGTGGTGCGCTCAGGTCGATATAGTCCTGTAGCAACGCGTTGTCGTACTTTTCGTGCGGCAGTATGGCGTTCAGACGCGCCAGCAGCGCGTCGCGCTCGTTCTGCGCAATGCGCTCAGCGGTGACCTCGTAACTCAGGCCTACCAGGGTGGCGCCGATGACCGCAAATACGCCGAGTACGGTGGCTGCGATTGCGGCGGACGCCCAGGGTTTGTCGACGGCGTCAGTCATTGACCTCTTTCCTGGCACCGAACACCCTGGGCTGGGTGTAGTAGTCGATCGTGGGTGCCGCCATGTTCATCAGTAACACCGCGAAGGCGACCGCATCGGGATAGCCACCCCAGGTTCGGATCACGAACACCAGTACCCCGATGAGTGCGCCGTAGATCAGTTGGCCGCGTGGCGTGGTACTGGCACTCACCGGATCGGTGGCGATGAAAAACGCGCCAAGAATGGCGGCGCCGCTGAAGAGATGGAAAGCGGGGAAAGGGTGCGTTTCCGGGTCGATTGCCCAGAACAACCCAGCGATCAGTAGCAGGGATGCCAGCATGCTGAACGGAATACGCCAGCTGATCACACCGCGCCAGATCAGGAAAAGACCGCCGAGCAGGAACCAGTTTCCGACCCATTCCCATCCCCGACCGCCGAAGTCCCCCCATACCGGGCTCTGACGTATCTCGCTGATCATGTGGTTCTGGGACAGCTCGGTACGCATATGGTCCAGGGGGGTGGCACCGGTAAGGGCATCCCAGTGAGGTGCCAGGGTGGCGCTGCCCTGGAATATGGCCTGCCAGGTCTGCTCCAGGGGCAGCGTTTCGCCGCTGAGCACGGAGGGCAGCAGCCAATGGGTCATATCCGCCGGGAAGGAAATCAGCAGGAAGGCGTATGCCGCCATGGCCGGGTTGAAAGGATTGTAGCCAAGACCACCGAACAGCTGCTTGACCACGAGGATGGCAAAAGCGGTACCCAGCACCGTCTGCCACCAGGGAAGGAGCGGTGGCAATGCCAGGGCGAGCAGCCAGGCAGTCACCACTGCGCTCAGGTCGGATACCGCGGGCCAGGGATTGCGACCGCGCATCCTGAGCGCGAGCCATTCCAGCGCCACCGCCGTCAGGCCCGCCAGGGCGATATTGATCAGGACGCCCCAGCCGAAATACCACCACAGGGCGGCGGTTCCGGGAATCAGCGCCAGTAACACCTGTGCCATGACCAGGCGGATATTGTTGTTCCCCTGCAGATGGGGTGAACTCGCAACAGGGAACTGCATCAGGTCTCTTTCTCCTGTTCCTGGTTCTGCGCCGCTTTTTTGTCCGCGACCCTTTTCATCGCTGCCTCGATGGCTGCTTTCTTTGGATCTTTTCCGGTGGCGGGCTTGTCACGCAGTGCCTCTTTCTTCTTGCGCAGACGGGCCTGGCGTTCGGCCTCCTGGCGCTTCAACCTGGCGTCGTGGAACTCGTGTCGCCGGCGGGCATGATCGGACTTCTGGCGTTCCCGCTCGCCCGCCCAGATCTCGGTCTTGGCGAAGCGGTAGTAGTGCACCAGTGGGATGCTTGCCGGGCAGACATAGGCGCAGCAGCCGCATTCGATGCAGTCGAACAGGTGCTGATCCTGAGTCTTGTCGAAGTCGCGTGAGCGCGCGTACCAGTAGAGCTGCTGAGGCAACAGCCTGGCGGGACATACCTTGACGCACTCGCCGCAACGGATGCAGGGCGAGGCGGGTGCAGGATCGGGTATCTCGTCCTCGGATGCCACGATGAAGCAGTTGCTGCCCTTGACCACGGGCAGGTCGTCGGAGGGCAGGGCGAAACCCATCATGGGCCCGCCCATGATCAGGCGATGGGCCTGTGCGGTATAACCCCCCATCTGTTCGACCAGCGACTGGATAGGTGTCCCGATCGGTACCCGCAGGTTGCCCGGCGCGGCCACCCCGTTTCCGGTCAGGGTGACGATACGCGAGATCAGGGGGCGGCCGCGCAGGACTGCATCCGCCACGGCGGCAGTTGTGGCCACGTTCTGGCACAGGATGCCCACATCCAGCGGCAGGCCGCGCGACGGAACTTCCAGGCCGGTCAGCAGGTAGATGAGTTGTTTCTCACCACCGCTGGGGTACTTGGTGGGTACCACCCGCAGGCTTAAGTTGGCGATTCCGCGTGCCTCGATCTCGGCCCGCAGGGCGGCGATCGCCCTGGGTTTGTTGTCCTCTATCCCGATGAGCACCTGATCGGCTGCCACGATGTGCTGCAGGATCAGGGCGCCGTCGATGACGTCCCCTGGCTGGTCCTGCATCAGGCGGTCGTCACAGGTGATATACGGCTCGCACTCAGCGGCGTTGATTATCAGGGTGTCCACCACTCTGCCGGTGGTGTTGGTCTTGACGCTGGTGGGGAAAACGGCACCGCCCAGCCCCACGATGCCTGCCCAGCGCAGACGTTCACGCAGGTCGGCAGGATCGAGCCGGGCGTAGTCTGCCAGGGGTTCAGGCAACTCGATCCAGCGATCGTCGCCGTCCGACTCCAACACGATACAGTCCGAAGGCAGCCCCGAGGGATGGGCGATGGGCTGTTCCGCGATCTCCACCACGGTACCGGAAGTCGGTGCATGCAGGTTGGCACTGACATAGTCGGAGGCGCGCGCGATCAGCTGGCCCTTGAGTACCTGCTCGCCGACCTGGACGATTGGCTCGGCCGCGTTGCCGATATGTTGTTGCAGGGGAATCCGGAGACGTGGGGCGACAGCCGCCTCCCGAACGGGAGCTCCCAGGGATTTTTCCTTGTGATCCTCGATGTGAAGCCCGCCATGGAAATCCCAGGCCGGCTTGGCGTGCTCAGCCATTGCCGCGCTCCTCCAGCCAGGGGTTGTGAGCGGGATAGGGCCAGCGCCAGGTCTCGGGCGTCTCCCTGATCGGAATCATGTCGATACACTCAACCGGGCATGGCGGCAGGCAGAGTTCGCAACCGGTACATTCGTCGGCGATCACGCTGTGCATCTGCTTGGCGGCCCCCAGGATCGCATCCACCGGGCAGGCCTGTATGCACAGGGTGCAGCCAATGCATTCCTTCTCACGGATAAAGGCCACCGACTTCGGCTTGGCGGCTGCCTCCTCATCCTCGAGTGGCACCGGGTCCCGCCCCAGCAGGTCGGCGAGGGCGGTCATCCCGGCCTCTCCGCCGGGAGGGCAGAGATTGATGTCTGCCTCGCCGGAGGCAATCGCCTCGGCATAGGGGCGGCATCCGGCATAACCACATTGACCGCACTGGGTCTGTGGAAGGAGCGCGTCGATCTGGTCCACGATCGGGTCACCCTCGACCCGGAAACGCACTGCGGCGTAACCCAGCAGCAGGCCGAACACCGCAGCCAGCAGGGTCAGCGTCAGGATGGCGGAGAGTACCCCCATGTCAGCCAGCCACCAGGCCGGCAAAGCCCATGAAGGCCATCGACATCAGGCCCGCGGTTATCAGCGCGATGGCATTGCCCTGGAACGGTTCGGGGACATCTGCAACGGCCACCCGTTCGCGTACCGCTGCGAACAGGACCAGTACCAGCGAGAAACCGACGGCGGCGCCGAAGCCGTACAACGCGGACTCGACGAAATTGTGCGCTTCCTGCGTGTTCAGAAGAGCCACCCCGAGCACCGCGCAGTTGGTGGTGATCAATGGCAGAAAGATCCCCAGTACCTGATACAGGATCGGGCTGGTCTTGTGCATCACTGTCTCAGTGAACTGGACCACCGCGGCGATCACCAGGATGAACGCGATCGTACGCAGGTAACCGAGCCCGAGGGGTTGCAGCAGGTAGGTGTCCACCAGGTAGCTGCTGACCGAGGAGAGGGTCAGAACGAAGGTGGTGGCAAGTCCCATGCCCATCGCGGTCTCCAGCTTGCGGGAGACCCCCATGAAGGGGCACAGGCCAAGAAACTTCACCAGGACGAAGTTGTTGACCAGGACGGTGCTGACGAGGATGAGGGCGTATTCAGCCATGGTGCGGGACTCTGCCGTACAGGCGATCTAGCTTAAGCAAAGCCTGTTGGGCAGGCAAACCGGGAGCCCCTGGAAACAGTGGGCGATTGAGTCAAGTCAGGCCCTCGATTCAGGTCCGGACACAGACGGCAAACCACTCAGATTTCGTCGAGCGCATCCTGAATCCGGGCGCGTTTTTCTTCGTCCTCGGCGGCCGAAAGCGCCTGCTGCAGGATCGCCACGGCCTCGTCCCGGTCGCCAAGCTCGACATAAGCCCGCGCCATTTCCAGAAGAATCTCGAGACTCTGATCCTCGTCCGTCTGCTCCGGCTGGGTTTCTGTCTCGCCGAGTTCGCTGGTATCCAGTTCGTCCCAGAAAGCGGCGACCTTGTCTTCCGGTTCCCCGGTTTCGGCCTCGGCTTCGTCCCTGGAAGGGATCAGGACATCGTCCAGTTCGGGTAGATTCTTGTCCTCATCAAGCCCCAGGTCGAGGTCGAACGCTTCCTCTTCCATCGGCTTTTCCGGTACCACGCTGCGAATCGGTTCTGCAGGCGCTGGGATCTCTTCCTCAATGGTTTCCGTTGGCGGTGTGACTTCCGCGGGAACAGGCGGAACGTCGCCTGATTCCTGGGCCGGAGGCACGCTTGTCAGGGGCACTTCCTCGGGCGTTGGCGCGGGCGTCGGTGCAGGCATTTCCTCATGCCCGGGTTCCCCGGCGTAGGGGCGGGGAGCCGCATGTGAAACCTCGGGGTAGGCGCCGAGTGGCAGATCTCCATGGTTCTCCTCATTGCCACTGCGTCGCTTGAGAAGCAGTGCGAGCAGCATGATCACGAGTGCGGCAATGATGGCCCACAGCCAGCCCCAGAGGGAGGTACTGCCATCGTCGGGTTTTTCTCTCGCCTGCAGCGCCTGATCCGTTGTGACTTTCACCGCCGGTTGCTGCAGGGGGGCTGCGGGCGGAGCGGCAACCGATGGGGCGAAACCCGGTCCTGGCTCACGGGTGTCTTTCGCCGTTTGCGTTTGCGTTTGCCCGGCCTGATCGAGCCGCTGCGCGAGTTCGCGGGTCTCAATGATCGATTGGAGCGCCGCTATCTGCTGATCCTTGAGTGCCAAAAGCGCCTGCATCTGGTCCATCTGAGCCTGCAGGCTGGCGATCTGATGGCGGATGTTGGTCTGCTCGAGTTCGCGGCTGCGGGCCTGTTCCTCGTTGAGGAGGATTTCCCGCTGGACCGCTTCCACTTCCTCTTCCGGGGGGACATCCTCGATGGCTTCGGGGGGTGGCAATACCTCCAACCGGGGAGAAGCGTCCGCTTCCCCATCGCCAGCGGATGGGGCGGCCGGCAGTAGCGGGCGTGTCTCCACGACCTCTTCACGGGCAGGCGTTGCGGGTGCCGAGGGTTCCGCTGTCGCCTGAACCGGGGCGGTCGCTGCGATTCCGGACTTCCATTCTCTCTGCTGGCGCCAGAAGGCGTCGGAGGCTTCGCGCCGACCGATCTGCAGCACCTCCTCGGTCGACGGTACCTGGAGAATGCTGCCTGAACGGATCCGGTTGATATTGCCGTTGGCAAATGCCTGTGGATTGGCGCGCTGAAGAGCGATCATCATCTGATAATTGCTTACGTCACGGGACCTTAGCCGGTCGGCAATCGGCCACAGGGTGTCGCCAGGCTTCACCCGGTAGGTTTCGCCGGCGGAACGCTGGTTGCGGGTGGCACGTTGTGCCGCACCGGAATCCTGCGCTGGTGCAGGGGCGGTACTGGGACGTTCGATGCGTCGCGGGGGATCCAGCAGCAGGGTGATTTCCTTGACCAGCCGCAGTTGTCCGGAGCGAAGCCTGAGCGGGAACTGCAGGTAGGGTTGCTGAATGGGCTCGTCGGTGGTCGCGTGTATCACCCAGCGACCTTCGCGCTTCTCAACATTCAGTTTGAGTTTGGCCGTGAAGGCATCACGGTCGATCCCCAGTTTGTTGAAGTCGCCCGGATTGCCTACCCGGACCTTCAGATCGGCCGCATTCAGGCCTTCGGTTCCCTGCAACTGAATTTCCGCATCCAACGGCTGCATCAGGAAAGAGCGAAGGGAGGTCTCACCAATCGAAAGGGCATGAGCGGCCGGGGCCGTCAACAGCCCGATCAGGAGTGCCCCGGTAATCCGTTTTTTCAGCTTCGAAGGCATAGAAGGCATAAAGGAGCGATGTCCGTGTCTAAATGTCCGGTTCTTCCGGGATCTTGATCTTCACTTGGGGTAATCCGGAAGCCCGGATCATAACCCTAATGACGGGAAAAGGCAGTTCTGAATCTCTTTGCGATAGCGCTGTCCGGATTGCAGTCACCGGCGACGCTATTTGACCCGCATGCCAGGATGGGCGCCTTCGTCCGGGTTGAGAATGAACAACTCGTCGCCACCAGGGCCGGCTGCGAGGACCATCCCCTCGGATACACCGAAACGCATCTTGCGGGGTGCCAGATTGGCCACCATGACAGTCAGGCGTCCCTCGAGGTCTTCGGGTGCATAGGCCGACTTGATGCCGGCAAACACGTTGCGCGTTTCATTGCCGAGATCCAGGGTGAGGCGCAGCAGCTTGTCCGCACCTTCGACATGTTCGGCCCTGGCAATACGGGCGACGCGCAGGTCGAGCCTGGCGAAGTCTTCGAAGGCGATGGTCTCGGCGATGGGTTCGATATCAGATCCCTTGCCCGAACTCGCCGCTGGTCCGGAGCTTGCCTTTGCCTCACTGATCAGGTCCTCCTTGGAGTCCTCGATCATGGCCTCGATCCGGTCGCGATCCACACGGGTCATCAGCGGTTTGAACTTGTTGACGGCGTGATTCGTCAAGGGCTCGGACTGGGAATGCCAGGTCATCGGTTCGATATTGAGGAATGCCTCCGACTCCTTGGCCATCTGAGGCAGCACGGGCTTGAGGTAACCCATCAGCACGCGGAACAGGTTGATGCCGGTGGAGCAGATGGCATGCAGTTCCTCGTCACGTCCCTCCTGCTTGGCAAGCACCCAGGGGGCCTTTTCGTCGATGTACTGGTTGGCGAGGTCGGCCAGCGCCATGATCTCACGTACCGCGCGACCGAATTCGCGCTTTTCGTACAGCGCGGCGATCTCGCTGCCGGCCTTGACAAAGGTGTCGTACAGCTCCGGCTGGTCGACAGTTCCGGACAACCTGCCTTCGAAGCGCTTCTTGATGAATCCGGCGCAGCGGCTGGCGATGTTGACCACCTTGCCGACCAGATCACTGTTGACCCGCTGAGCGAAGTCCTCGAGGTTGAGGTCGAGGTCGTCGATGTGCGGGCCGAGCTTGGCGGCGAAGTAGTAACGCAGGTATTCCGGGTTCAGGTGCTTGAGATAGGTGCCTGCCTTGATGAAGGTACCTCTCGACTTGGACATCTTGGCGCCGTCCACGGTGAGGAAGCCATGCGCCCACACCGCGGTGGGCATGCGGAACCCGGCACCGTGCAGCATGGCGGGCCAGAACAGTGCGTGGAAATAAATGATGTCCTTGCCGATGAAGTGGTACAGCTCCGCTTCCGAGTCCGGGCTCCAGAAGGCATCGAAATCCATCCCCGTCTTGTCGCACAGGTTGCGGAAGCTGGCCATGTAGCCGATCGGGGCGTCCAGCCAGACGTAGAAGTACTTGCCAGGCGCATCCGGTATCTCGAAGCCGAAATAGGGGGCATCCCGTGAGATGTCCCAGTCAGCCAGGCCCGCATCGAACCATTCGTCCAGCTTGTTGGCCATCTCCGCCTGAACGTGACCGGCCTGG
>Ga0180435_10005123_pt1 | contig 12801 bp, 9 predicted proteins | sample SS_ome_3_FD_132467 | JGI IMG/M metagenome (GOLD analysis project Ga0180435, IMG submission 132467) | Hypersaline lake sediment archaeal communities from the Salton Sea, California, USA - SS_3_S_1 metaG | ecosystem: Environmental > Aquatic > Non-marine Saline and Alkaline > Hypersaline > Sediment... | reverse complement strand
GTCGCTTTTCCAAACTGTCCTATATGTCTGACCTGGTCAAAACTCAACATTTTCACAGTTCGCTTTGTTTGGCCTTTTCTTGTTTTCTGAGATTCCTTTGGATTAAGAAGCCGTAATATACCTTGTCTCTCCAAAGGAAGACACTTTATACTGCGTTGTCTCTCTTCTTCGTTTTTGGCGGCTTGTTCCCTCCGCTTTTGTGCAAACCGACTTCTTTCATGCAACTGAGTCGGTGTCACTCTTATGAAGCCAGAACCCAAGCGCATGCTTCCTGACAACGCCTTTTCACGGGCTTGTGGAACATGCGATAGGTCTATTGCATGTGTGGGAGGCAATGCTTGGAAGTCTTCAACTGTGCGTACGATATGGTCGTACCCAGATAGAATCATTTGTTCTGCGCGGTCGATGTGTGGGTTCAAGAAGCATGCAGAAGACGTTCTGGCTTCTGGTTCTGTCTCGTCTGGAAATTGACGACCTATTGTCACAGAATTGAAAGTGTCGGGCGTGATTTGTTCGGACGGTATGGATCGACAGATCGAGCGCATCTTGATGATTGCGTTAACGTCTTGGTTCACAATGGGAAGCAGCAAGTTGGAGGGCATTTTCGATTTGGACTTTTTGGACTTTGCAGCGTATTGAATGGCTTTGTTGCTCGTGATGCTCTCCAGCATCTGAGAAGTGATGCCTCCTGCAATCATGTGGTCATTCAATTCCACTTTGAAGTCTGCGACTAACTTGATGCTATCTTCAACTGTGTTTGGAATCATCACTTGAGCCCATCGCAAGGAGCGTTTCTGGCCCGGCCTGCGGTTTCGACAAAAGGCCTGCTCGGATACCACTGGGTTCCACCAATTGTTGACTAAGATGCAGTGGTTGGCGCATGGGATGTTGACACCCAGTGACGTGGTTCCTGGTGTCGCAATCGTGACTGCCGATTGTGTGTGACGCTTGAAACTTTCAAGTAACTTTTTTCGTTTATCTTGAGAGACAGTGCCTGTGATGACGCCCACCTTGAGGGTCTTGGGAAGCATGGCTTTCAACACCTCGATGGTGTCTTTGAACCAGCAAAAGATCAGCGCCTTTTCTTTCTTGGGCATCACATAACGCTTGATGTATTCCACTACCATCTCGAGCTTGGTCGACACCACGCGTGCTTTCCTTCCGCCTTTCAACGACACCATGACCCCTTTGTCTTTCTCGTTTGTTTCCGAGAAATCGCAACATTGTCTCAAGGCGGTGATGATGCGCAGCACGGTGTCTTTGTTTCGTTTTTTGCTTACGCTGCGCCATTCGCTTCTGATTTGCTCATAACACTGTTTTTCTTCTGGATATTGAAATCCGCGCGGACGAAGCAATATGGTTTTGGTGGCGTAACTTTTCTTGATGGTTTCTCGGATGTTCTTGGTCGATGCGACGATCAAGTCGCGAGAGCAACGATTCATAAATTGGGCACACGCTGCTTTGTTACGTCTCATGGACAGCCAGCCGTGCTCGGGCTTCACGCCAATGATTTTCAGAATCGATATGTAGTCTTCGGCGCTGTTGTTGCAGATGGTGGCCGAGATGGCCATCGAGTATTCGCGACGAATGTCCCTCAGCGAAGCAAATTTGGCGCTCTTGTTGTTTCTCGCTTCGTGTGCTTCGTCTGCAAACAGCCAGCGAAACCGAGTCATATACAAATTGTCAAACAGCATTGGCCTAATCGTTCGATCTCGCTCTCGTTCGTAGAGGTCCGGAAAGGGAATATCGATTGACATGTTCTCGTCTTTGACGTGCTTCATCAAAAATGTGTGGATGTTGATCAAGCGAGATCTGCCTTGCTCGTAGACTTCTCGCTCCTTGCTGGTCATTTGATGGGTATTGGATCCACGGGGGTACTTGGCTTCGAGTCGCTGAATTTCGCTTTTCAAAATCGTGGTTCTCCACTGCACCGCGCTCTTGTGTGCAGAACACAAAGTGTCGTAAGATAGAATCACCAGTTGACAATCGTTGACAGTGGAAAAGAAACAACGCTTCTTCTCCGACGTGCTTGCCATCACCGTGTGTCTAAAAGCCGGTTCGAAGTGAATGCTCGCGTCTGTCGTCCAAGAGCTGATGGCCGAAGGCGGCGCAATCACCAGAACTTTTCTAGATTGATCTCGATGGATGTCTCGTTTTGCAATTGCCAGTGCAGTCAGAGTCTTGCCACCTCCGCATATAGTACACAACACAAACTCTTTTTGGTTCTCCTGTTCTGTTTTTTGAATGATTTTGTGCACGTGATGTCGCTGTTCCTCCATCAATGACACCTTAAGTCCAGGTATTTTGATGGTATTGGCCGTGCTCCATGTCGAAGATGAAGAGCAAGCAGAAGGAGATGAAAGAGGAGATGAAAGAGAAGAATTATTGATAAAAGACGAGGAGGGAATCGACATTGTTGTGGATTTTAATATTACAACGATTTTTCGATTTTCAAACGTTGTAAAATTTGAACTGTTTTCTGGTGCTCAAGACAAACGTCCAGACGTCACGCTCGCAATCTGGTTGCAAACTCGGTGATCGATAAATAAGGCCTTCGATAAAAAATAAAACCCTCTGAACTTATTTTATCATTGACAAAACTCGGTTTAACCAGAGTACTTGATGGCCGACGAGGAAGACGACGTGCCTATTGAAAATGTCGACGAGGGGAATGAGGAAGAAGAATTTGATCCTCCTCGTGGACTGGGTATTTACCCAGAAGGAGAATCGCCTTATGAGACTGGAGGACCTGACCGTCGCTACGGCCTTCGAAACATTCCCATTGAACCAGACGCGAGTCAATTTATTGTATGGAACGTATTTTCTGCATGTGTTGGATACTTCACCGCGTACTGTTTTGGAGTCAACGGCCAGCGCTCTGGAGGTCTTATTTCTCAAATTTCTCCTCATTTCGTGGGGTTCGTGAGGCGCGTCATTGACGACATTCGCATCCTCGTGAGTATTCCAGTTCGGATTTTCGTCTTGATATGGGGCTGGCTGGTGTTTCTGTGGGGCTTGTTCACCATCACCTATGATGTTAACATACCGGTCATAGCAACAGCGATTCCAGTGCCTTTGCCGATATGGATAGTGCTTTATTTGATTCTTTTTTATTTGATCAACGCGTTTTGGCCTCTTGTCTATCTATTCGTCGTGACAGTGGTCATTCCCTTTATCAACGTGACGCTTTTGGTGTTGTCGTTTGCTTTCAATTTACTCGTCATCACTTTGAGGATCACGTTCACCATCTACAACATGAATGTGCCGTTCATCGGTATCGAACTCTACTTTGTGCTGACGATCATTTTCACCATCATGGATATTGTATTTGGATTGTTGGAAGCAGTTGGCATCATGGAAATCTTCCAGGCGTTTATGGAAATCATCTTTTTCATCATCGACTTGAACATGCAGATCATCATGGTGTTCTTACAGTTGCCCATGGCTGTTTTGGGCATTATGGCAGAAGTGGTGAGTTATATGGTCAAGCTGGTGATGGTCGTGGTCGAGTATTGTATGTACATTTTGACATGGATCATCGATTACTTATTCCGAATCATGGAACCCATTCTCTTTGTGGTGCAATACTTGGCAAGTGCATTTAGCTGGATGATGACGTCTTCCTCGACAGCAGCCTTTACCTCAAGAAAACTGCTAGAATTAAGCACCGGTATGAGTCGACGCAAAGCAGTGGCGCTAGGATTGAGCGGACTCGCGCTCTCTGGAGGTACGCTCGAAGAAGCTTATACACCCGCAAATCAAGCAGGCCTTTCTTCGCCCGCTTATCTCGGGCGAAGCGATTATGTCAGTTTCACCGATCGCATCTATACTCAATGGATGGACAGATCGACCAATATGAACACTGGAAACCTCACAGAATCGGAACGGATAGAAAGTATGCAAAGCGTAAGAGAGTTCCTGAATGAAGTGGGAGAAACTCGATTGGATGGGCGCAACGACTTCCAGCGCGTGCGAGATGCCTATATTTTGAGACAACAAGGAGGTGGATTTGGTAACAACATGGCTTCTGTTTCCCCCGATGCTTTTGGACGGCGCTTGCTTTCCACACGCAACTTTCAGCGTTCTGCTGGAATGTCCGGTGACGCCAAGCCTTCTTCGAAGAAACAAGGGGGAGAACAAGAGGACATCACGATGGTGGATCGAACGACCGAGATATTTATGCGCCATTTCCACGCTGGCGTGAAGAACATGGTACAAGATCCTTACACCAACATGGATCTGATGCACCGATCAATGCAAGTGATTCGCGACCATCAGCGCCGAGGTACAGATGACTACTCGATTATGGCCATCATGGCTGCATACGAAGATGAGATGCACCTCACCAACCGTCTTCCCAAAGGCCCAGCACACTTGCGCTATGTAAACCACCCCGACCATCCTGCGGAATTGCACAACTTGTTCACCGATGAGCGGCGAGATTATGCAAACCGTCACGGAATTCCAGAAACATACAAAGAATACCAAGAGTCGGTGAGTCATCGCAACCGCAATCCTGGTGGACGCAAGCTTTTGGAGGCGTGGACAGACGTCCACAGCTTGCACGCAGAGCATCTTGGAAGAATGGAACGAGACCATGCCAAGAAAATCGCACATCAAGCCCGTACTTATAAAAACCATCACCGCAAACGCGTGCACACCGCCAGCACACTTGGTCATGGATTGCGCAAAGCCATCTATGAGCAAGGTCAGACGGTTCTTCATCCAGAAGTATTGAGTGCGCACGGCCAGGCCATACTGGAACGATTCGGATATGGGTCTCTTAAGGAAGTGTATGAAGATTACAAAAAGGAGCACGGGTCGCCAGAGCAGTTCTGGCTGTCCATCACAGACTGGCGAAACAATCCATTCTTTGCCAGTTTCTTCCATTCTTACGACCGCTTGAACGAGCATCCGCATTTCAAATCGTGGATGGACCAGTTTGCCGAAGAAGAGGAGTTGAGGAAAGAAGAGAAACGGCCTGCAGCAGACCACTTTAATTCCAAACGGCTCGCTGAAGTGCTCGGACACGACCATCGCCTGGTGAACGGTCGTTCGCATGATGATAATCCTGGCGGAAGGCATCTATTGGCAAGCAAAAACAAACTTGAAGGTCTTGAGATATTGGCGTCAACCACATGTTGGTCAAGTCCTCGGAACCCCTTGTGTATGCCTGATCTCTCTTGGGTACCTTTTTTCATTCCTACCTTGATCTCTCTGCCAGACGGCATCGATGACGAGAGCAACTTTTGTGACCCATGGCAGCCAAGCACGCAAATATGGAGTTTCCGTCGATTGCTGAACGGCTGGTATTCCATTCTATTTATATTTAGCGCGTTTCCGCCTCTCAACTTTTTTGTCTATGGATTCACGCTGGTTGTTCCATGGATGGCGTGGTCGGTCAATTGGTTCTTCGCTGTGGTGCCTGGAGGAGAACTGGCGTCGTTTGAAGACATCTTTTGTTTCTTCATACACATCTACGACTTGATTTTATTGATTGTGACCTATGCGTTCTTCCGATACATCGTTTATCCAATCATCGAAGAATTGATATTTCGCCCTATTCAGCTCAACATCCTTGCGCACAATCAGCAATACGAGATACAGACGAGAGCGTTGGAGATGGCCGAAAACGATCCAAGATTTGAACGCATGATAAGAATGCAAACTGCGATGTTGGAAGAACAAGATCAAGTGTATCGCCGTCGATTGGCGCGTATTACTCAAAACAATTCGACCGTCATCAACCAAGGCCCTGAAACCATCAACGCACGCATCATGCAAGTCAACGTGGGCAACGGACGCTTCCCTTCGATGAACCCGCAACAGCATGGCACGTTCCAGATGTTCCAAAGTCATATTCAAGGTCTATTGGAGAACGAATCTCTTTCTGCTGAGGAACACCAGCGTTTGCAGCGCATTCTGATGTATTGGATGCACGGGGGTACAGAGCGAGAAGTCACAGACTATGACGAGATCGCAGCCGAGATCGGTCGTTTGGGGCTTTCCAACGAATCCCAACTGCGGCACCGTCTGCCTTATAAGAGAATTGACGAGGCTGTCTAATGCAAGATGTTGTGGGGTTTTTTTTTGTTTTATTGTAATTTTCACGAATGGGCAGTCGCCGGACGGAGCACGCTGCGTCCTTCCCTTAGTATTTCCAAAAGACTATCGGCACCTTTCTCGCTGTTGTCGCAGATACTTCGTCCGTTCAAATAATTGTATTCCGATTGGAAAATAAACGAATTTAGATCATCGCTGTTTTTGCGATCGCTGAACTTGCGTTCGATCACATTGAAGTCATTTTTAGGGTCCTGGTAGCGTACCCAGACCTCTCTGTACCTGGTCACATGCTTGGAACGATCAAAGCAACCAAGAGACCGCTCTTCTCGCATCACGCTAGAATCTAAATTAACACCAACAACTTGAGGATTGACCATTGCGATTGTTTGATTGTTTGCGTCTCGAGCCAGCATGTAGCAATATGGTTTGCCTACGCGAAAGGCCGAAAATGCCAAGAAGCCTTTTTTCATGTAGGACTCAAGAGAAAACGTCAAGCGGTCCCAGTCTTGCATCTCTGAATATTTCAGTTGGTGATACAAAGACGGTGTGATGGGCAAACACCGGCGATCTGCTGTAGGAAAATCACTGTAGAGCGGGTACTCTGTGTACTTGGGGCCAGATGCATCGCCGTAGTTAACAAAAAAGGCTGACAACAACGTGCCGTTCATCACGACTGAAGCCATTGCAGTCAACAATCCCATCAATGCGAGGATTGTGATGAATTTCAAAAACCACGACGATTTGCGTCTTGCTGGCACTTGTTGAACAGACTTCATTGCTCTTTGTCGCTCTGGAGATGCAAGGAGCGCACGAGAATCGGTTTGGCTTTCTTTTGCCATACTCGCGTTGTGTTGGTCAAGATATCGAGCAGCAAATTCCTGATCTTCTTCTCGCACCATCTCCAAAGGACACAGCGTTCCTTTACTTAACATTGCTGCGTAAGTGGCAAAACTGATCTTTTCGAACTCATCGTTAACGCGCTTACCTCCAAAAAACACTTTGGACTTTTCTTTTCTTTGTCCTTTTGCTTTTCCTTTTCCTTTTTCTTTACTTCCAAATGTCACTGGCTTCAATTTCTCTGTAACCAATACTTCGGATGAAGACAAGGATTTTGGTTTACCAGTAAATCCCACTTTCTTCGTCTTAGTCACGACGCCTTCTTGATCGTCGTCACTGCTGCTCATTTTTTTTTCTGTAAATTTATTGGACGACTTGAAGAAATACTCTAGGAACTTGAAGAATGTACTGTTTTTTATTTTTTTCCTCACAAAACACCGGAAATTCATTGAGTTTCTGAGTTCATTGTCACAGAGGCCGCTTGTTGTTGTTGGATGGAAAATGCAGACGTCAGGGCATTGGTTAATTGATCGTCCGAATACGCAGACAAATCAAATCTTGGAAACGAATTGGGCGCACGCGACGCCTCGTCGGGTTGCTTGGGCTCGGAAGAAGCCGTCTCTTTTTCTTCTCCGACCTCTTCTCCAATAGGTGCTTGATCCTCGTCTTTACCAGCGCCTTCTTTTTCACCTTCTTCGTTCTGCTCTGCTCCTGCTTCTTCTAGGTTTTCTTGCTTGTCACCACCAAAGATGGAGCTATCAATGTCTATACCATAGGAACCGCACACTTGCTGGGCAAGCCGGTGTTTCAGCGCGTCGGGCATTCGACTTGATTCAGAATAAATCGAATTGATTGTGTTAATGGCATCCACAACACTGTGAGGTTTTGCACGCTTTGCGACCTTATTGTTAGTCGCGAAACGACCCACAGCATCTCTATCTCCACCCTCTTCTGTTTCACGACTTCTCTTTGTTCCTTGATCACGCGCCTCTGTCGTGGTTTGGTTGGTTTTTTCAGAGACAAGTCGTTCGTGAAGCGCCTTGATGAAGCTGACAGCATCAATATTGTTGTTGTTGGCCATGTTGGTTCGGTTAACAATGAGATTATTTTTTTTCGAATGAAAAAAGAACTCTTTGCGTGTGCTTAATGCCTTTATTTTCATTATTTTCGTCGTTGCTAGACATTCACTCAGTCGGTGTTGAGCATTAGATGACGGAAAAACTCGACGACGTTCATTTGTAATGAAGGAGAACCGTCATAAGGTAAAGAGGTTACTTTAGGATATCGAACAGCAGAATAAGGACATGGAGAAATGAAATGGATACGGTTTGTGGGTTCCATGCACCCAATCAGCGCAATCAATTCTTCAAAATAACTTCCCAATGCATCACTTCGAGACACACAAGGCACAAAGAAAAGCGCATTGGGTTTAAACTTCAACCCTATGATCGTGCCCCTTCTTAATACCAAACAACGCGCATGTGGTATTGTGAGGTGAGATTTTCTGGCCTTTTTCATGAATATGTTATAATTGTATTCACCTGGAAACACCACGTATACGTTGGTCATGTCAAATCTTTCAAAAGCTATATAATTGACCATCGCGTCCTCAGCTCCGTTTTTTGCAGCGCTTGCGTGCATTTCGATGTGTTTGACAGTCGTGTAGATCGAATCTGACATTTTTTTTCGAACTCTAAATGCAAATGGCAAAATGGCTTTTATTGCACACTATTTATTTTGATATAAATTTATTTTGAAGTTGAATTTGGAGTTGGAGTTGGAGTTGGAGTTGGAGTTGGAGTTGGAGTTGGAGTTGGAGTTGGAGTTGGAGTTTGAGTTGAAGTTGATTGGTCGGACCATTTTTTGTAAAGTAGTATTATTATTGATGCTAAAACCATTAAAATGATTAAAAATTCCAGCAAAGTGCTATCGTGAAGTATTTTAAAGATGTTTGTGCAGAGTGATATGGGACCCAAAATGAAAATAAACATTGAAATACTTGCAAACATACATATCAAGCGCAAAAAATCGATAGGGTCAATACCTTGTCCACCTTTTTCGAAGTTAAAGGATTTTGGCAACGTAATTTCCTCAGAACTCCACAAGAATGTGCCTAATTTATATTTGAAAAATTTTTCTTCGTTTGGTGCAAGATTCTCCAAGTCTGAAATAGTGGCCGTGACCATAATCGCGCGTTTATCCCATGCCTTATGTGGATCTTTCATAGCGTCGTAAAGATGTGGCCAATCGTCGAATAAGTCGGGTTTGTTGATTTTGTTCAACAATTCTTTGTTTTCTTCAAAAACTGCGTCGCAGTCATATTTCACTTGCTCACACTTGTTGTATTGTTCTCCTAATAAATTGACGGCGTTTTTGAATGCGCGTTCTAAAAGTTGAATTTCGGAATCTTTGTCGGCGATCTGCTCCAAAAGTTCATTTTCTCTCATTGTGTGTCGAAGACGTAGTCCGAAAATAATTGCGAAACAGAAAAGTAAACAGATCGAGATAAAGCGCCAATCGATTTTGGTGGAAGATTTGCGTTCGATTGGTGCTTCTCCGCGGAGTCTGCGACGAACATCTTCCAAGTCCTTTTCGTGTTGTTCAATTGTGCGTTTGCGTTTCTCGCACAATGCTTCCATTTTTTCGAGATGTTGGCGTTCTTCTGGCGTTGTTTCGTTGGTCAGTCGTTTGATTTCTTCCTGAAGCAATTCTTCGCGCTTCTTTAGCCATTTCCGTTTCGCAGCACCACCAAAAGATTTTAAGGAGTTCCAAAGTCCGCGTGCGTGTTCTCCCGCAGTTTGGAGTGCTTCGTCGATCCCTTCTGATGCGGTGGCAGAGTTACTGTTAAGCTTTTCATCTTCCCTTGCTCCCTCATTCTTCTTTTCTTCTTCACCGTTTTCCACAAAAGATAATTCGTCATCTTCTTCGCCACTGTCGTACATCGTGTAATTGTTTGATTTTTTTTCGATTATTTTCTTTTGCAATATTTTTTTTAATTCGCAAAATGAACCTTTTTCTTTTGCAATATTTTTTTTAATTCGTAAACTTTACTCTTGACGGTGCTCGTCGATGACAGCCTTCATCAGTTCAGTGTTGTGGAAGTTGAGAGAGGCTTCGGTGTTGGGCATAGCGGCGACGTGCTTGGCGGCGGCTTCTTGAAGGTGAAGAGAAGGACGGAAGATGTATTCACCCAATCCAGTGGTGGGGTTGATTTCCAATTGAGTGCTGTCGTCTTCGATGGCTTCGTTGAACCACGCAAAGGCTGCGGAGATGAGTGCTGGGGGAATTTCCGTGGTCGAGGTGATATCGGCCAACACCTTAAAGGTAGTGGTTGCATCGCCCGGTGTGTTCTCCAAGTAGGTGTTGACAGTGTACGATCGGTAGTATCCGGGAACAAAGGTGACAAAAGCGTTGAGGTAGGAAATTCGGTTGGTGTTGAGGTCATACCATCCTGCGGCGGTGACTTTGTTTCCGAGGTTGTATTCGATGGCCTCTGTTCCAAGAACGATGGCGCTCTCTTCCAAGTAGGCGTTCTTAACCCAAGTCGCGGTGTATTGAGATTCGCTCTCTTCGACGCTGGGAGGGGCGGTCGAAAAGTCAGTGCGCGTGTAGATGCGTGTGGGCGCGGCTTGGACGCGCTGCATGGCCAAGATGAATTCACCGGTCTCGGCGTCGATGCGGGGCCATGCCTGTGTGGAGTTCCACGCGCAGTCATGCTGGGACCACAAGTTGTCCTGCCAGAAATCGAATCCAGCCACCTGGACCCACTGCAGAGAGGTGGGGGTGACGGGCACTTGTGCGATGACGGAAACAGCCTGGCGCCACAAAGCACCTTGATCGCGGTTGGCTTGTTCTGAATCCACTTGGTTACGGTGGCGTGCTTGGAATGCCGCAGATTCACGGTCACAGATGGCGTTCAATTGAGGTGGGCCTCCTGCCAACACCAAAGAAAAAGTGGCCAGCAGAGCCATGAGCAAAGTGATCAGACGCATTTTTGTTTGTTTGTTTGAATAATAAATAAAAATTTTGAAATTTATTCAAGTGATTTTCATGCTAGATTTTAAATGCCCGTTATAGTTCGTTACTGTCGTTTTAGTTAATTGGAAGCGAAAAAAATATGTTCATTTTTTGTTTATTAATCCAGTTTGTGTGAAAACGCGATTTAATCGAAAAAAATAGGGAAATGTGTTGTTGTTGTTGTCCAGATCCACGCCGCTGGATTTGTTTTCGACCTACAGTATTAAAAATATGTGTTGTTGTCGCGACATTTGCGTTTTTGGTCAATTTAATTGTCAGTTTTTTCGGTATTTTGAAATGGATTGACGAACAAGAGGATTTGGAGAAGAATTATCCGATGCTTTTCAAAGACGATTCGCATTATCACAACACCGAATCGATTATCAACAACATGGCGAAGCCTAATCCTTTTATGAATCCCTATTACTCGAGACTGGACAGCCTTCTGCATCCAGATGAGGAGTTGTCTGTATACGGACCCATTGGTGATATAGAAGAAAGGCATGTGCGTGTGGCAGTGTTGTGTGGACAGCACGCACGAGAAGTGATTACTTCTGAAATTTGTCACAATTTGATTCGTTTGATTCAGTTGAGTCGAGCGCATCCTTTGTTGACAGATCGTATTGCTGCGCTTCGGGGTGAAGGCGTTGGGTTCTGGGTGGTTCCAGTGATCAATCGTTGGGGCAGAGAGCAGATTGAGAGCGATCCGCGTCGCGCTTGTCTTCGGAAAAACAAGAATCATGTGGATTTGAATCGCAATTTCCCATGTCCGGACATGGTGCGTGAGGGTTCGTCTTCTGATCCTCCAGCGAGCACGACGTATCCTGGGGAGTTTGATCTTTCAGAGCCAGAGTCGAAAGCGTTGGATAAGTTTTTGTCTAAAGTGAAGCCTGACATTCTAATTAACGTTCATTCTGGAATTAACCGCGTGTTGCTTCCCTATGACTGTTGCTCTATGGCTGTGCATCCCAATTATCGAAAGATGGTGGAAGTGGCACAGTTGGCCAAACGCCGAGTAGCACAAGACCTCAAGGACAAGAAGCACGACTACGCGCACCCATCAGAATGGTTTACCGGAAGCAGTTCTCAGTTACTATACGAATCACATGGAACGCTAATGGATTATGCATCGCATTTCCACGGCGTCCCTTTCACTTATACAGTGGAAGTTTTTCAAAACACGACGGGTATACCGGATGATTTGCCAGAACTCGAAATGACGCCTGAACAATGCATGACTTTATTTAATCCGGAAGCCGGTCGAGCTTATGAAGAAGTCAATCTCGCGTGGTTAGACTTTATTGTCTCTCTTGTTGAAAGCACGCTTGATCGGTTTGATTTGGTGGTCGAGTCGTAAGCGATTCTGTTAATGGAATAAATACTTCATCGTCGTCAAACGAAAACACCAATTTGTTCTCAGTTTCAATCGTATACTCATCTGGGTCTTTGGTAGGCGAATGAGGTATTGATTCGCATGTTTCGTCTGTTGGTATAAGGTCGTATGGGTCTTCTGATAGCGCCCATGCATAGTCGTCGCTGTTTAAAGAAAACGATGAAGATAAAGAATACGTTTCGCTGTCGTATCCGATTTCAAAATATGCTGCAGTGTAATCAACGGCAAATTTATTTTGCTGTTCTAAAACAATGTCTGTCGGTTTCAATCTGACGCGGTTTTGGTGATTAAATTCCAATTTGTTTTTGTCATTGTTGTGAGAATAAATAATTTCCGGACACGATCGCGAATACATCGTTATCATTGTTTATAGTTTGAAAAAAAATCTCGCTTTGCTTATCAAACCTAAAGTAAATAAATAAAAAAAAACAAAAAAAATAAAAAGTGCACGGCGGATGGGTTGAAAGCAAAAAAAAAATAAAAAAAAAGTG
>Ga0180435_10005122_pt1 | contig 12801 bp, 9 predicted proteins | sample SS_ome_3_FD_132467 | JGI IMG/M metagenome (GOLD analysis project Ga0180435, IMG submission 132467) | Hypersaline lake sediment archaeal communities from the Salton Sea, California, USA - SS_3_S_1 metaG | ecosystem: Environmental > Aquatic > Non-marine Saline and Alkaline > Hypersaline > Sediment... | reverse complement strand
TTCTTTTCTCGATTCGATCCGTTCCAACTCTTTTTTTCCATATACTATTAAAGCCGAGAAGGACTTTCTTTCCGGGTAGAAAGTAAATAGTGTTTTGGAACTGCTCTGTTTATATTTTAATGACCATCCCTGCGGTTTCCCGCCATAAACTATATGCTCGACTGCGCTATAGTTATTTCTTATATATTCGACCAGCTCAGACCACAAAGCGGAACATTTACCGCCGATGAATTTCGCCATCGTTTTTTCGTCAGGAACAAGTCTTTTGTTATACATTCGGTTATATTCAGCGTTTTCTGATCGTAGACGCGACAAGCGTTCATCGTTCTCATAAGCGCGAATAAACAATCTTCGATCGAGTTTCGGAATTTCTCCATGTTCATTTTCGAGTGTCTTAATATTAACCAATCGTTTTCGTAACTTATCACAAATATAGTCATCACACTGAGAGCAGTTTTCCAAGCTCTTTTCCGTAACACAAGGTCTTACGGGACAGGAGTTATCTATCAGTTTTTGTGTATCACAATCATCGGATAGACATCCATCACAGATTATTTTCTCCGGCTCAATCCTGAATCCAAAATACTTATACCAACCGTCGCTTAACGATTGCCGCTTGTCATTCAGTGCAATATTCTCTTTATATGCTAAACACAGGTCACATCGATAGCCGCATTGTGATAGAATTTCGTTTGCCATATCATTTCCTCACAGATTCAAATAACGGATAGATTACTGGGATTACTCAACATCAGCAGCTTCCAACTCTCCGATATTGGAATACCTTCTTTTAGCGAGTAGGATATACCAAAGACTAAGAAGAGCAAACCCGAGAACCACAAACTCTATTAAAATAGTGTTAATCTCGTTTAATGCCAAGATGGCAGCAGTAAAATCCAAAATCGAATGGAAGAGGAAAGCGAATAAACAATACAGAAAACCTTTCTTTCGTTTTATACCCTCCAAAACGAACAAACTCAATGCGATATGTATAACTATGGTAAATATCCTTTCGATTCCGCCCAAGAGAAACATCGGCGGAATCGTTTGAGCTAAGGCATCAACCGCCTGAGCAAGTCCAGCTTGAGCTGCCGGATCAGATGCGGATTTTCCGAGCATCAATTCCGCTTGGCCCATATTCGCCAATAGGCTGAGAACGATATTGTTTATAAATGTGAATCCGACTATAACGATGGCTTCAATACCTCCGTGCCCAAGACCTGCCATAAGCCCGTCACCGTAAGATCTGTTTTTTCTTAAGAGCAGCTTAAAGACTAGATAACGGCCGATGGTCTCGAAAAGACCGGCTGTGGTGCTGAGAAATAATGCCAGCAAAACGAGATTCATGCTGATAAACCATGTCTGTATACCGATAACCTGCAGCAAAGGTATTCTTATAAACATCTGTAAAACGAGAAAACCCAGAGCACCAAACCAAAACGCTTTCCAGGTTCCTAAGCCCTTTTTCTTAAAAACGACTGCAAGCACAAAAGGAACTGTGAAACATATAAGTGCCGATACAGCCATAAAGACTATCGAAAGAGATGAAATCATTTTTTCCCTCCTTTATTTCTTTTCAGTGGAGTAATTATACCATGCTGCAAGAAGGATATACAGTATTGTAATGAGATTTTTTGAAACAAAAAGAGCAGGAAATATTTCCCGCTCTTTAAAGATCTATAAATATTGTTCTATCCTAAATATGCCTCACGTACTTCATCACTCTCAAGGAGTTCTTTTGTGCTTCCGGCAAGAACAATTTTTCCGGTTTCAAGAACATATCCTCTGTTTGCGATGTGCAAAGCACGGTTTGCGTTCTGTTCAACAAGTAAAATAGTTGTGCCTTGGCCGTTAATGGTCTTAATGATCTCGAATATCTCGTCAACCAGAATCGGTGCAAGACCCATTGAAGGCTCGTCCATCAAAAGGAGCTCCGGGCGAGACATAAGTGCTCTTCCCATAGCAAGCATCTGCTGCTCTCCACCGGAAAGCGTTCCCGCTATTTGCCGGCGTCTTTCTTTCAGTCTTGGAAAGCTGGCATAAACTCTTCCCAAATCAGCATCCATCTCTTTTCCTTTGTTGTGAATATATGCACCCATTTCGAGATTCTCCATAACTGTCATCTGCTGAAAAACTCGTCTACCTTCCGGAACATGCGCCATACCCATAGGCAAAATTTTGTGAGCAGGCATTTTTAGAATATTTTTATCTTTATAAAGGATTGAGCCTTTAGTCGGCTTTAAAATACCGGAGAGCGTTTGGAGTGTTGTTGTTTTCCCGGCTCCATTTGCGCCAATCAAGGTCACAATCTCGCCTTGATTAACTTCAAAACTCAAACCCTTTATCGCTTCGATACTTCCGTATGAAACGTGAATGTCTTTTACTTTTAACATATCCTACTCCTATTCCCCTAAGTATGCTTTAATAACATCAGGGTTTTTCTTTATATCATTAGGCAAACCTTCAGCGATTATTTTACCATAATCGATAACGACTATTCTTTCGCAGATACCCATAACGAGATTCATATCATGCTCGATAAGCAGTATGGCGATATCGAATTCATTTCGCACAAATTTGATAGTCTCCATCAGCTCCACTGTTTCATTAGGGTTCATTCCCGCCGCAGGTTCATCCAAAAGCAGCACTTTTGGTTTTGTGGCCAGTGCTCTTGCAATTTCAAGCTTTCTTTGCTGTCCATAAGGCAGGCTTGATGCTTGGGTATATGCATAGCCGTCTAAATCGAACACTGCAAGCAATTCCAAACAGGCTTTATTAGCTTTGGTCTCTTCCTTCCAATACTTCGGAAGTCTGAGTACTCCGTTGAGAAGCGAATAGCTCATGGATCTGTTATATGCGATTTTTATATTATCCAAAACGGTTAAGTTGTTAAATAGACGAATATTTTGGAAGGTTCGCCCTGCACCCATAGCGACAATATCGTATGGTTTTTTACCAACGATACTCTTACCGTCAAGTCTTATCTCGCCTTTTGTAGGATAGTGGTTTCCTGTGAACAGGTTAAAAATCGTTGTTTTTCCCGCTCCGTTGGGTCCGATAAGACCCACGAGTTCGTGCTGTTTAAGCTCGAGCCTGAAGTCGTTTACAGCGATAAGTCCTCCGAAATTCATGGTGAGGTTTTTAACTTCTAGCAGTGCCATTAGGAATCCCCTCCTTTCAAAGACTCAGTATCAATTTTTTTTGTTTTATTGAATATTTTTCTCATTAGCTTAGAGAATCCAAACTCTCTGGTACCAAACAGCCCTTGAGGTCTAACGATCATCATTACGATAAGAAGTACGGCATAAGCCACCATTCTGTATTCGTTAAATTCTCTTAATGCCTCAGGCAGCCAAGTAAACACTATAGCTGCAATAACAGAGCCGGTCATAGAACCCATGCCACCGAGAACAACCATAACCAGAATATCAACGGATTTCATAAACCCAAACATTGTAGGCTGTAAAAAACCCATCTGGAAAGCGAACAATCCACCGCCGATTCCGCCTATCATCGCGGAAAGGGCAAACCCAGTAACCTTATATCTGGTTGAAGAAATTCCGACTGCTTCCGCGGCTATCTCATTCTCTCTTATAGAGATAATAGCCCGTCCATGCCTTGACCTTGCAAGCAACATCAAGAAAGCAACGCAGGCGATCATAAAGAAATATACATATGTAAAATTCATCAATCTCGGAATACCCCTAAATCCTTTTGCACCGCCGGTAAACTCCAAATTGTTGATTATTATTCGGACTATTTCTCCAAAAGCGAGTGTCATAATCGCGAGGTAGTCACCACGCAATCTCAAGGCGGGAATACCGATTATTATACCGGAAAATGCGGCAAGCACGCCGCCGGAAAACACGCTTATTATTATTGCGGGTAAAGCCGGAAAACCGGCACCTGAAAGTGCTATTCCAATTGTTGCCGCAGTGTACGCTCCAATCGCCATAAATCCTGCATGTCCCAATACCAGCTGACCTAAGAATCCGGTCGAGAAGTTAAGGCTTGTTGCCATTATGATATTTATACATATCAGTATGATAAGGCTTGACCAATATCTGCTAATCGATTCCGTTTCAATCAGAGTAAAAACGATTGCATATACGACCAGCAGCGCTATGAAATTTATAAGATATGATATTTTCGTACGTCTACCCATTGACTACACCTTATCCTTTCTATGTTTGCCAAGCAACCCTGAGGGCTTAACTAACAAGATTATTATTAGAAGGCTGAAAACAATACCATCTGACCATGTTGATGATAAATATGCCTTTGTAAATGTTTCAACCAATCCAATCAGGAATCCGCCCAGCATAGCACCCGGCATAATACCTATACCGCCGAGCACCGCAGCTACGAATGCTTTAAGCCCCGGCATTATACCCATCGTAGGGTAAACCTGTGTAAACGCAATACTGTAAAGTACACCGCCGAGAGCACCAAGAGCAGAGCCTATCGCAAAAGTAAGAGTGATTATTCTGTTTACGTTTATACCCATCAGAACGGCTACTTCTTTATCTTCAGATACAGCGCGCATGGCTTTACCTGGTTTTGTATTCTTTATAAATATTTGTAATATTATCATAAACAGCACAGACAAACCAACTGTAATTATCGTAATTGGATCTATTATTAATCCGCCAATTTCTAACGGACGCATAGAGATCAGCTCCGGCATCCTTTTCGGCTCGGATTTAAAGATAAGCAGCATTATATTTTGAAGTAGAAAACTCATACCAATAGCAGTAATAAGGGCTGAAAGCCTCGGAGCTTTTCTAAGTGGTGCATATGCGATTTTTTCGATAACCATGCCCAATATGGCAGTGAGTATCATTGAAATCAGCAATATCGCGATAAACGGCAGTCCTGAGTATGTCGCAAGCAAGAAGGCGAAATATGAACCAAAAACCATAATTTCACCGTGTGCAAAGTTGATAAGCTTAATTATACCATAAACCATGGTATATCCTATCGCAATAACAGCGTAGATACTCCCCACTTTGAGTGTATTTATAAGCTGTTGTAAAAAGAATTCCAATTAAATTCTCCTCCCCTCGTATTATGAAAAAAGCACAGCAAAGCTTTGCCTTGCTATGCTTTCACTAATAGCTAAAAATTATTAGTCCAAGTGCTAAGAACAGAGTCTGAGCACTTGGTTAATTTTAAAAGTTCATTACGGAGTAATAACTTTTTCAAGTTTCAGCTCACCGCCAACAACTTTAATGATAGAAATATCTTTGATCGTGTCTCCGTTTGCATCAAATACGATATCTCCGGTAACACCCACAAGTGATGTTTCATGCAAAGCAGCAATAATATCATCTGCATCTGTAGAATCAGCTTTGTCTATAGCAGAAGCCATCAAGTATACAGCATCATATCCAAGTGCTCCAAGAGCATTTGGAACATCACCATATTTTGCTTTATAAGCAGCGACAAATGTCTGAATTACTTCTTTGTCATTTTCAGTTGAATAATGGTTTGAGAAGTAGTGACCCTCTGCTTCTGCAGCGTATTCTCCCTCGATTCCATCCCAGCCGTCTCCGCCCATGCAGGTAACGTCAAGTCCCATATTCTTAACCTGGGTTAGAGCAGGACCTACTGTAACAGGATAGTAAGGCAAGAACAGTAAATCGATATTAGCAGCAGCCAACTTTGTTAGTTGAGCGGCAAAGTCTACATCTTCTGCAGCATAAGCTTCAACGATAACATCAACGCCGGCTGCGTTTGCAGCATCTTCAAAACCTTTTGCTAATCCTTCAGAATAAGCATCGTCTTTGTTGTATAGGATACCAGGAGTTTTTATACCAAGTTCTTGGATAGCAAAGTTTGCACAAGTTGCACCCTGGAATGAGTCTGAATAACAAGCTCTGAAGAAGTTTGGAGCATCTAGAGTAACCAAATCATTAGTAGCGGTTGGTGTCAGCATCGGCATATTGTCAGCGATTGAAAGATCTTTAATACCGAATGTAACTCCTGAATATGTTCCGCCGATGATAGCGTCAACTTTTTCTTTGTCTCTTAGCTTGTTGTAAGCATTAACGCCTTCAGTAGCATCACCTTTCGTGTCATAAGCGATGATCTCAATCTGCTTTCCGTCGATTCCGCCGGCAGCATTGATTTCCTCTGCAGCGAGTTCAGCAGCCTGCTTAACAGGTACACCGTGAACTGCTCCGCCGCCGCTTGTTGGTGAAAGAACACCAATTTTGATTGTTTTTCCACCACCAGCGCCACAGGCTACCAATGATAGTGTCAATACTAATACTAGTACGACTGCAATAATCTTTTTCATATAATATTTCCTCCTTTTAATTTAAACTACTATATATGAAGACTGGCTCAAATAAGCCAACCTTTGCTCATAGTATATATGTAAACAAGAGTATATACTCAAAAGCATCAAATATCAATATTTTTTTTTCATTCTTAATATTAATGTATAAAAAAAGTCATAGAAAAAACGGCTCGTTTTCTATGACACCATTGTCAAAGTTCGATTTTTCCTGACTATAGCACAAAATATACATAAAATCAACAAATTTGATGATTTAGCAGATTGAAAAATATAAGCAATTATAAACAATAAAAACAATTAATGCTATTCTTTCTCATTTGCACGATTTCTTGCGCCAAAAAATCATTTGGTGTAGAATGAGCTAATAAATAAAAGCAAAGCAAAGGAAAATGTTGATGACAAAAAATGCGGAGAAATTCAAATGGGGTTTGATAATTTTTACATACATATGCATGACTGTTTTTGGTCTGTATGAAAATATGACGGGACCCGCCGTTCCATCGATAGTTATGCAATTCGATACAACTTATTCGGCAATAGGCACTATGTTGGTTCTCTGTACTTTGGGATATTTAGCCGGAACTTTTTTCGGGGGGATAGCTACTGACAAATTTGGGTTTAAGCCGGTTTTTATCGCAAGCTTTATTCTTGTAATCATTTCAGGAATACTCTTTCGATATGCGAACAGCTTCATTGTTGTGGTTTCTCTCTTTGTGCTGATGCGCATTGGGTTCGGTGGATTTGAAACAGGATGCCACAGCCTGGGAGCGAAGATATTTATCAGATTTTCTGCTCTGATGATGAATGTAATGCACCTCTTTTTCGGAGCAGGATCGATTATGGGGTCGGAACTCCTCGGCGGGCTTGTTTCCGGCGGAAGGCAATGGCACAGTGCATTTTTTTCCGCTTCATTGATCGGTCTTGCCGGACTTGCGATAAGTATATTCATAGCATTTCCTTCAGCAAAAGAGGATGAGAAGCATTCTGACTTTAACAGCCTTAAGAGTTTACCGTTAGTCTTAAAGGACAGAGTCATTTGGACATTGATGCTTGCACTAGGGTTTTCTGAGCTTTTAGAACTTGGTATGGCCGGATGGATTGTCAACTTCCTTGAGACATCCGGGGGTTCCATCCCAAGATCTGCAACTTTCTATTACACTATGTTCTTCGTTTTCTTCTCCGTTGCTCGTTTGCTTGGAGGATGGATTGCCGAAAAGACAGGATATTTTAAGTTTGCAGCTATCTGCGGGTTCTCTTCAAGCATACTGTTTCTTATAGCATATATCTTTGCAGGACCTATGACCATATGCTATTCGATAGCGGGAGCACCGATTGGGATGGTCTTTCCGACGATCATGGCGATAATAATAAGACATTTTAAACAGAACATTGGGATGATTATAGGAATTATTATAGCTTTAGGCGGAGTTGTATATATGGCGATGAGCCAACTAGTCGGAATCATCGCTGATTATGTTTCGATCCATAGCTCTTTCCTTTTGATCGGACTTGCAGGTTTTATCACATGTGTATTCTTGATTTTCACGAGAAAAGGAATAGGAAAAGAAGTGTATCATTAAGAACTCTAAGAAGTTATAATATATAAAATAAGTAGAAAACCATATTGGGAGCTTATAATTATGGATACGGATATTTTAAAGAAAAGAATTGATACCGCATCAGGAAAAAAGAAAGCGGAGCTTGTAATCGACAACTGCAAAATAGTAAACGTTTTCTCGCATGAGATTATCGAAGCAAGCCTTGGTATCATCGACGGTGTATTTGTAGGGTTTGGTGATTATAAAGGCAAGGTCCATATCGATGCAGAGGGTATGTATATCGTACCGGGGCTTATAGATTCCCACGTGCACATCGAATCCTCTTTCGGAACACCTTATCAGTTCGCAAGAGCAGTACTTCCGCATGGCACCACGACGATAATCGCTGACTGTCATGAGATTGCCAATGTCTGCGGAGTGGAAGGCATCAGGTATATGCTTGATTCCTCCGAAGATATTCCGCTGACAGTATATATGATGCTGCCTTCATGTGTTCCGGCGAGCGGATTCGAAACATCGGGAGCTGTACTCAATGCGAAAGACCTTGTTCCGCTCATGGAGCATCCAAGGGTTTTGGGGCTTGGGGAGATGATGAACTATCCCGGAGTTATAAGCGGAGAAAAGGATATACTTGATAAGCTTAAACTTGCAAGCGATGCAGATACCATAGTCGACGGTCACGGACCGGGGCAGACGGGAAAAGGACTCAACGCATATGTAATATCCGGAGTGAAAACGGACCATGAGTGCACGAACTTTCAGGAGATGCACGAGCGCATCCAAAACGGAATGTATATCGCAATCCGGGAGGGAAGTGCTGCAAAGAACGTAGTCAAGCTTATGGAAGGGGTAAACGACCACACCGAGAGAAGGTGCACCTTTTGTACGGACGACAGACACCCTGAAGATATCGTTGAAGAAGGACATATCGATAACAATATTCGAGTCGCTATAGAGAACAAAATGGATCCGATCACCGCTGTCCGCCTTGCGACGATAAACACAGCGGAGTGTTACGGCATCCGAAACCTCGGGGCGATTGCACCTGGGTATATCGCAGACTTTATTATGGTGGATGACTTAAGCAGTTTTAACGTCAAAAAAACCTTTAAAGCAGGGAAGCTTATAGAAAAAACGTGGACAAAGGATTATCCGTACCGCAGAGAAGTACACGAGAGCGTTAAGGGTATCGTCAATATCAAAGAATTCGAAGCGAGTGATTTAAGAATCTATCCCAAAGAGGAACAAGCAAAAGTGATAAAACTTCATCCGCACGAACTTCACACCGATAATGTCCTGCGGGATGTTAGCAAAAAGGACGGATATTTTATAGTAAACAAGGAAGAGGATATTATACCGATTTATGTTCTCGAAAGACACAAGGGAACAGGGAACATCGGAAAGGGCTTAATCGAAGGATTCGGACTCAAAGGCGGAGCGATTGCCTCGACAGTAGCGCACGATTCGCACAATCTCGTCGTCGTCGGAGACAGTGAAGATGATATTCTTCTTGCGATAAACGAGATAAAACGCATAGGCGGCGGACTTACTATAATAAAGGAAGGAAAGGTGCTGGGTTCTCTTGCGCTCGATATCGCAGGCATTATGTCCAGCATGAAGCTCGAGAAGATTGCAAGCATACAGGATGAACTTACCAAGACGGCACACAGCGAGCTTAATATATCCAAAGACTTCAGCCCGTTTATGACCTTGGCTTTTATGGCGCTTACCGTTATACCCGAGCTTAAGATTACCGACCTCGGACTGTTTGATGTGGAGAAGTTTAAGTTGACTGAGGTGTAGGGAGGCAAACTATTTAGGATAATACAGATGAGAAAACGAATTTATGAGATAATTGAAAAAGCAGAAGGGAAAGATTTTATAAGCGCAGTTTATGATATCTTTATGCTTGTGGTAATATTCGCAAGCATTATTCCAATTACCCTTAAAGAGTTTAGCTATCCGTTTTTCGTTTTGGATAATGTTTGTGCATATATATTTATTCTAGATTATGTTTTAAGGTGGATAACTGCGGATTATAGATTAGGAAAAAAACTTTCATTTCTTATTTATCCAGTTACTCCTTTGGCAATAATGGACTTGCTAGCAATTTTACCGACTTTCGGAATCCTAAGTAGAGTATTCAGAATTTTAAAACTGTTTAGAGTGTTTAAAGCATTAAGGATTTTTAAAGTATTAAGGTATTCAAAGAATTTTATTCTTATAGGCAGGGTGATTAAGAAAAATACGGCAATTCTTTTATCATTATTGGTTTGTGCGATTTTCTATATCTTTGTATCGGCACTCTTTATCTTTTCAATCGAGCCTGAAAGCTTTGATAGTTTTTTTGAAGCTCTTTATTGGTCAACAACAGCACTTACTACTGTAGGATATGGTGACGTTTATCCAACAACAAACGGGGGGAGACTGATTAGCATGATTTCCTCTTTCTTCGGAATAGCAATGGTTGCACTTCCATCTGGAGTAATTACTGCGGGTTTTATTAAAGAACTAGATGAAGACAAAACGGCTGTAGAGGAACGTGGGGAAGAGAAATAGAGAACGGAGAAGTTTAAGTTGACTGAGGTGTAGGGGGGCAAATGATTGATTGGGGATTATCAGTAAACACACTTTTATTTTTTTAACTAAAATGCTATAATTTACAATACATTTTTTATCACACGGGAGAATTTATGAAATACGCAAAAATATTAATAATTGGTATATTGTCCATAACTCTATTGTTTTCCAGCTGCAACAACACAAAACAAGAGGCTGATCATATTACAGAAAAAGGACAAAAACTCGAAGAAGAGTCTGCACCAACAACAATGCCTGATCCAGATCCATCATCGCTGCCGGCAACAAAGGTTGTTGATTTTTTTATAGGTGATGGTTTTGAAATACGCGATGTATATAAGGTTTATGATAATAATACATTTGGTCAAATGGGCGAGTATGTTTCCATCAATATTTTCAATTCCGATTTAATCGAATGGGTACATGAGACTATCGCAAATGAATTGGCAAAAATGGATATTCCCATTGCGATTGATATGTTCGATTATGTAACTGATAATCCTCATAGGGCTTATGAATATGGTTCTAACCCTTATGATTTTAAAGAAAATTACCCCGATGCAATCGTCTATGAAAAAGGAGAAATCGACCTAGAGGAATACTATACGGAATATGGGGATGTTATAGATGAACTAAAGCAAAAATACTATTATGATGAGTTAGAACAGGCGTGCCCGGTGGAATATATCGGCAACGACATTTTTATTATCGATTTTCCATCAAAAAAAGGAGTTATCAGCTATAGAGAATATATTGGATATTACGAAAATGGAGAATCTAAGAATTATAAAGTTAGAGGATTCAATATCTTTAATGATGAGGAGATTATAAAAGTTCAAGAAGGAAATTATTTTATCTGTGGTTTGACTTCAGACGGTCGGGTGTTAACCTATGTTGATGATGGAATCATTGGCAAACAGCATAAAGTGTACTCAGAAGGAGATGAAGAGATATTTGAAGAGTATAAGAATATCGATACTTCCTCGTGGACGGATATCGTCGATATAGTAGCGGACGACAACGATAGTTTTATTATTGGTTTGAAAAAGGATGGCACGATAGAATCGGTCGGCAGACCAAAAAAATATGGACTCGATTTTTCTGATTGGAAAGATATTTCCAACATATATTATGATTATACCCATATAGTTGGGCTTAAAGATGATGGTGCTGTCGTATCTTTGGGTGAAAACCAATTTGGTGAATGTGAAGTATCTGACTGGACGGATATCACCAAAATATGGATGGCAAATAGTTATTTCGGGGGGAATCAAACCTTTGGTTTAAAAAAAGACGGCACTGTTATTATGGCTGGTTTTGATGGGGCTGGTCTGGGGGAAGTTTCTAATTGGACAGATATCACAGATATCTCAGTCGGCTCCGGGCATAATGGCAACCATACATATATATTAGGTCTAAAAACCGATGGAACAGTTGCTGCATGCGGTTATAATGTAGCTGGACAGTGTGATGTGAATAACTGGGAAAATATCAAATCTATTGGAACATTTGAGGATATCAGTTTCGGTATTACTAACAATGATGGATTGCGCATAACGGGTGGCAGTATAGGCGGTATGGCGTCAGACTTTATTAAATGGCAGCCTGATACTCTTACGGTAGATTTCTATGATATTCTTCACAGTAACTTTGCAGTATTGGATAAAGACGGGCAAGCTCATTATTTAAAAGACGGGCAGACTTTTTTATTAAACGTAAATAATATACTGTTTTTTAATTCTAATTGGAGATCGAATATAGTTGATATCGCAAGGACTGAGCAAGGCTATGCAATCAGACGGGAAAATGATATTTTAGTGGCATGGTCAACACAACCAATAACCCAAAACATTGACAAAGAGTGGAATGAATTGTTAAATGGGTCTGAAGATATAGAAAACGGCAGAGCTAGAATTGATGAGGAAAAGAATCTAATATATTGGCTCGATAGTGATTATTGGGGTGACACATCAATCTTTGAGGGAACGAACGTTTCAGTAACTGGCGGCAGGATTGTAGAAGTAGATGGGGTAACTGACTTTGTTGCCGCAACAACGGATATTAGTACCGAAGTTTTTGATCAATTTTCAATAGGTGAATATCGCTTTTACACTATAGATGTTGACGGTGTGGTTTGTAAGTGGTCTGCATCAAGTGTCGGTGGCGGTTACTCAGACGGTATATTGATGCAAGACGAAATTACTACAATTAACCTTAATGATGTTTCTAAGTTCGTACCCGGCGGATATTTAAGCATCGACGGGGAATTTATTATATTTAAAGAGGAATTGGATACATATAATTGGGATGCAATACCCGTTGATATGGAAAATTCTACAGGAACCAATATTCAAACAG
>Ga0180435_10005121_pt1 | contig 12801 bp, 11 predicted proteins | sample SS_ome_3_FD_132467 | JGI IMG/M metagenome (GOLD analysis project Ga0180435, IMG submission 132467) | Hypersaline lake sediment archaeal communities from the Salton Sea, California, USA - SS_3_S_1 metaG | ecosystem: Environmental > Aquatic > Non-marine Saline and Alkaline > Hypersaline >... | reverse complement strand
TTCCACGTCGACCTCGGTGCAGAAGGTTCCGATTTCGGCGAAGGCGCGGGTGACCTCGAGGCCGGTTACCGCCCGCGCCAGGTCGATATGGTGGATGAGATTCGTGATGATCACGCCGCCGCCGCTCTGGGCGCGGGACTTCCGCCAATCGGTCTTCGTCCGGCCGGAGAATCCGCCGGTCCAGTACGACTCCTTCTTCTCGCCCATGCCCCGAAGGCGGATGCCGATCACGCGGCCGAGCGCGCCCGCCTTCAGCAGGCGGCGGAGCCACTTGGCGGCACCGGTGTAGCGCCAAGCGAAGCAGGTCGAGAGAGCGACGCCGGCGCTCTCGCAGACGGCTATCATCCGGTCCGCGTCCGGCAGGTCGGGTGCGAGCGGCTTCTCGCTGAGCACGTGCTTGCCGGCCTTCGCCGCCTGCTCCGTCAGCTCGTCGTGGGTGAAGGCCGGCGTGGCGAGGGTGACGATCTCCACCTCGGGCCGCGCCAGCAGCTCGTCGAGGTTCGTTGTCCAGGGAACGCCGTGCTCCTCGCCGAGACTCTTCGCCGAAGAGTCAACGACATCGGTGCAGGCCACTAGGGATGCGCCTTCTGCCTGGGCGAGAGCCTTGGCATGGGCGGGGGCGATGTCGCCACACCCGATCAGTCCGACTCCGAGAGGTCTTCCTGGCATCGCGTTACTCCGTTGTTCCTTTCAGATAGGCAGCGAAGCGCGGCACCTCGACCATGGCGTCTTTCCCCGGCTCCTCGTACTCGATGGAGAGGAAGCCGCGATACCCGGCCGCCCGCATGATGTCGGCCACCCGGCGGTAGTCGACCCAATCGTGGGCGTCGCCGAATTGGGAGGTCGGCTTGGCATGGGTCATCACGGTGTGGGGGGCCGTCTGCTCGAACTCCGCGTACGGGTCCTTCGAGTAGTTGCCGAAGTCGAGCAGGGCGCCGACCCAGTCCGAATCGACGGCCTTCAGGATGCGAATGAGGCCATCCGCTGTTCCGGTGAGGCCGCCGTGGTTCTCCAACCCGATGGTGACGCCCACCTTCTCCGCGTGGCCAGCGCATTCGGCGATACCCGCTACCGCCCATTTGAAGGCGTCCTCTTCCTTCCGGCCTTCCGGCGCCTCGCCCGCGAACACCCGCAGGCAGGGCGATCCCAGGTGGGAGGAGATGTCGAGCCATTCCTTGACGAAGGCGACGTGTTTCTGTCGCTCCTCCGGGGTGGCGAGGCAGAAGGCCCCACCGATGGCGGTGCCGGCCAGCGCCAGCCCTCGACGAAAGAGATGTCGCTTGAGGCTGTTGAGATAGGGGATGCCTGTCTCCGGGAAGTAGTACTGGGTCAGCTCAACGCCATCGAGGCCCATCTCGGCACAGAAGTCGGCGTACTGCTCCAGGGCGAGCCCCTTTTCCCGGAAGTAGCTGTTGAACGTATACCCGGCACAGCTCAGCTTCACTTCGCTCCTCCAGAGGTGAAATCACGTTTGGCTGGGCCTTCGGCTCAGGCGTCGCCTATCCTCTCCGCGGCGGGCCGCGGTTCGGAGGAGATCAGTCCAGAGCCACCGATAGGGCGGAGAGTATTTGCTGTCCGTCTGGAGGTTTTCGCAGAAAGGCGGTGATGCCCAGCTCACGCACGGCGGCCTCCTCCTCCGGGTCGGATCGTCCCGTGACGACGATCACGGGAATCCCGCTCCGGATGACGTTCCTGAGGAAGTTGAGAACGGAGATGCCATCTTCCAGGGGGAGGCCGACGTCCAGCAGGACTGCGTGGGGAAGATCCCGGCGTGAAGTGGTCAGGGCGACCATTGCCTCCACACCATTCCGGGCCTGAATGACGTCGTAGCCGGCCTGGGTGAGAAGCGCGTCGAGGAACTGCATGACCGGGGGCTCGTCTTCGACGACGAGGATGCGGCGGCGAGCCTTCCGCCTGGATTCCGAATCAGGAGTCACGGTGCCACTCTCCGCGTGCTTTGCTGCATCGAGAGAGCCAACAGCGGAAGTCCGATCAGGTAACACGGTTCTCTCAGGCGGACGAGTTGGCGTGACGGCAACCAACCGGCGGCCTTCCGAAGAGTGGCGATCACAGGAAATGTCGTTGGTCCCGCAATCAGCACCGCCCAGCTGTCATCATAGACAGCGGCGAGCGGTCCTCAACCGCTCTGGAAGGATCCTCCTTCAACGCCCCATCGATGCGCAGGCAAGATCACTGCGGCGGGAATGTTCGAGGTTATAGGGTGAATGACCTTCTGCGCGTCGCAGGACGTCTGGCGGGCGCGGGGTCGGTCGGCACGCGCGCCGGGCTCAGGGGCTCGGTGCGGCAGCGAGAGCCGATCCCTCGCGAGTGGCTGCATCCACCACCTCAAGCAACTGGCGGGCAGAGACGGGTTTGGCGAGGAAGGCGCTGATCGCAAGGCCGCGCTCGCGTATGCGAGGCTCGAGGTCGGGCCGGCCGGTGAGAACGACGACCGGGAGCGATTGGGTTTCGCCGGCTTTCCTCAGAACGGTAAGCAGCTCGATTCCGCCGTGTTCCGGGAGGCCGAGGTCCAGCACGATAGCTGCCGGTGTCGGCGGGTCGGGGGCCATGACTGCGGCCATAGCCTCCGACTCATTCTGGGCGACGCCAACGCGATACCCCCCGCCCTCCAGGATGTCGGCGACAACGGCCCCGACTTCGGGGTCGTCGTCGACGACCAAGATGAAGGTGCGGTCCTGATCGGTTCGGCCGCGCAGGCGAGCCTGGACGCGCAGGGTCCTCTCGAGCTGTCGCGGGGCGACGGACCCCATGTCGAGGAGAATGTCCCCGAGCCGTTGCTCGGTCGAGCCCTGGCGACGGAGTGCCTCGCGCAGCTCCTCGGCCGTTATGATGTCTCCGGCAAGCAGAAGCTGCCCGAGCAATGCGCACGATTCATGTTCGCTCATGCAGAATCTCCAGATCAGACCTCAGGTGCGCCTCGGCAGCGAGATCTTCGGCACCTTCTATCTTCCACAACTTGGGTGTCGATCGACGCCAGGCTGGGCTTCGGAATGGACGTTGGCGGACCAAACTCCGAAGCTGGAGGGAGGGGCCAGGGCGATCGGCGAGAAAGATGAGGCGAACGTCGGAAGCAAGGAGGTGAGGGAAATGGCACGTGGCACGCAGCTGTCGGTGATGATGGAGAACAGGCCGGGGCAGTTGGCGAAGCTGGGCGCGACGCTGGCGCGAGCGAAGGTGAACATCGAAGCGATATCGGTTATTGACTCGTCGGAGGTGGGCGTGGTGCGCCTGGTGACCTCCGCCAACGCCAAGGCGCGGGCGGCGCTGAAGAAGGCCGGCATGACGGTGGTTCAGCAGCCGGTACTCGTGGCGAAGCTGGCAAACGAGCCCGGGGCCCTGGGCGCTGCGGCGAGGAAGCTTGCGGCGGCCAAGGTGAACATCGAGTTCGTGTATGGGAGTGCGGCCGGCGCGGGCAAGCTCAGCACGATCGTCATCGGCGTTTCGGACATCGCGCGGGCGGCGAAGGTGAAGCTCTAGAGCGGTGTCGAGGTAGAGACAGCTGGGCTGCGCCTCCCGGCCCGACCGCGCTGGGAGGCGTTGCTCCTGGCCCTTTGGCAATGGCCGAGAGGATGATGGCCTCGCGGCCCCGAATGTGGTGCCGGGCACTACCTCGGAGAATCGGCTCTAGCCTATGCCTGAAGCAGCGATCATAGTAGTCCTCCTTCTGGTGCTGGGGGCAGAATTCGTCAATGGCTTCACGGACGCTCCCAACGCAATCGCCACAGTCGTATCGACGCGCGTCCTTCGTCCCTACACGGCGATCTTGATGGCCTCCGTCCTCAACGTTGCGGGAGCGTTGTCTGGAACGGCTGTGGCGATGACCATCGGCAAGGGGATTGTGAAACCGGAAGCGATCGACATGCAGACGATCGCCGCCGCCATGGTCGGCATCATCTTCTGGAGCACCCTGGCTTGGCGCTACGGCTTGCCGACGAGCGAGAGCCACGCCCTGGTGGCCGGCCTCGCCGGGGCCGGCCTCGCTACCTCGGGCACCTCAGTGCTGCTCTGGGACGGCTGGCTGAAGGTGTTGATCGGCATCGGGTTCTCGACGCCGTTGGGCTTCCTGGGCGGGCTGCTGATGATGAGGTGCATCTATTGGCTCTTCCGCCGTGCCCCCCGCCACCGCGCAGGGCAGGTCTTCGGCAGGCTGCAGGTTCTCTCGTCGGCATTCATGGCCTTCGGCCATGGGAGCAACGACGCGCAGAAGTTCATGGGTGTCTTCGCGTTGACGTTTGTGCTGGGAGGGACGTTTCAGCACTTTCACATCCCCACCTGGATCATTCTGCTGTGCGCCGGGACGATGGGTGTGGGAACTGCCTGCGGGGGATGGAGAATCATGCGCACGATGGGGATGGGGATCACGAAGCTGAAGCCGGTCCATGGCTTCGCCGCCGAGACCGCTTCGGGCCTCGTCATAATGCTCGCTTCGACCTTCGGGATTCCCCTCAGCACAACGCACACCATCAACACTGCGATCATGGGGGTGGGAGCTACGCGCAGGCTGTCCGCGGTGAGATGGGGGGTGGGAGCTGAGATCGTCTCGGCCTGGATATTGACCTTCCCGGTGTGCGGCCTGATCGCCTGGCTCATCGCCAAGGTCCTCAAGCTGTTCCTCTGAGGACTACGTCCGGACCCGCGGCTTGTCCAGGCACGGCACTTACGTGTGCTTCACCACGATGCCCTCGAGGATCGAGGCGACATCTTCACACTTGTCGATGGCGTTTTCTACGTGGTCGTAGATCTCCTTCCACTTGAGTGCGTGGAGCGCGTCAGAGCCCCTGAATAGGCTGGCGAGCGCGCGTCGGCTCTGCTCATCGCCCACGTTCTCCAATCGGTGAATCTCGATACAGTGATCCAGGATCCGTCGCGCATTCTTGTTCACATCGCTGAGGCCCTCGAGGGCGCGTTCGAGCGCCTTCGTGGTGTCCGCCAGTACCTTGGCGAGCGTCACCATCTCCGGAGCGGCTTCGCCCGCCTCGTAGAGGAACATGCGATCGGCCGTCGCCTCAATGTTGTCCAGTACGTCGTCCAAGCGGCATGAGAGATCGTGAATATCCTCATGGTCGAAGGGCGTGATGAACGTGCGGTTCAGCCGATCGGCGATCTCGTGGGTCGTGATGTCGCCCTCGTGCTCGACGTCTTCGATCTGCTTTCTCAGATCGGCCGCCTGAGTATGGTCTGCAACCAGTTGAACCAGGAGTTCGGCTCCTCTGACCAGGTTCTGAGCCTGGTTGCCGAACAACTCGAAGAAGCGTTCCTCTTTGGGCATGAAATTCAGTTTCATGTTCTGGGCCTCAAGACGCAATACCGTCCTCTTGGGTCTCCCTATCCTTTCTCCCTCTCTCTCCAGCGGACCTTTCAGCCCCTGGAAAGCGGGCGGCGAACCCCGGCAGCGGGGAGGAGCTGGGGGCCGGCGTGCAGAAGATAGAGAGAGCGGAATCGTCCACCGGAGGCCTGCGGGGCATCTTGAGTCATCTCTCCCGCGGCCGCTTCAGAACCGGGATCATCCGCAGGAGGACGCTTGTCGATGTACGACGTTGTCGTCGTGGGGGCAGGCCCCACCGGGTGCTATGCGGCACGGCAACTGGCGCGTCTCGGTTACAGAGTGCTGGTGCTTGAAGAGCATGCGGAAATCGGGGAGCCGGTCCACTGCACGGGCATCATCAGCCTGGAGGCGTGCCAGCGCTTCGATCTGGATCCCACGTGCGTCGAGGAGCGTCTCTCGAGCGCGCGCTTCGTCGCTCCCGGGGGGGATTCGTTCGTCGTCGCTTCCGAGGAGGCGCAGGCCGTCGTCGTGGACAGGGGGCGATTCGACCATGTTCTGGGAGAACAAGCCCTGTCTGCGGGGGCCAGCTTCCTGCTGGGGACGCGAGTCGAGCGCGTAGCAGTGCGGGAGGATGTCGTCGTCGTCTCTGCCCGGTGCTTGGGGGAGCCGGCTGCATTTCGCTCATCCCTCGTCATTGCCGCCACCGGCGTGGACGATGCAATCACCGAGCAGCTCGGACTTGCGGAGCGCTCCGAGCCGCCGGTCTTCGGCGCCCAGCTCTTTGCAGAAACCGGCGACCTCAATCGCGTGGAAGTCCACTTCGGTCGAGATGTGGCCCCCGGGGGATTCGCCTGGGCCGTGCCTGCAAACGGCCACGGCTGCCGCGTCGGGCTGGTTTCCCGGGCCCACCCCCAGCCGCTGCTCGAGGGGTTTGCCGAGAGGCTGGAGGCGAGGGGGGCCATCCGAAGCAACGGAGCCCGGATGAGGTGCCGGGCCGTTCCCTCCGGCCCTCGCACTCCCTCCTATGGGGAGAGAGTGCTGGTGATCGGCGACGCCGCCGGCCAGGTCAAGGCAACGACGAGCGGGGGCATCTACTACGGGCTGCTGGGGGCGGAAGCGGCGGTGGCGGCGGCCGATCGCGCCTTGCGCCTGGGGGATGTCAGCGCCGACCAGCTCTCGGGGTATGAGGCGGAGTGGACGGGCCGGATTGGCGCGGAGCAGCGCATGGGCCGCGTGCTGCGTCGAATGCAGGGCGCGCTCAGCGACAGAGACATGGACTCCCTGTTCTGGCTCGCCAAGCGGACCGGCCTGCCCCGCATGCTGAGCCGCCTCCACTTCGACTGGCACACCGAGGGCATCCTCACACTGCTGTGGCGAGAGCTGGCGGGGACGCCCGGGGCAGGCGAGTCGGAGCCCGCAGAGGTCCGTTGGCGGTAGCGGCTTCTGCCGTGCCATTCCTGTCACTGATCCCCGTCGGCCGTCGGGGGCGCCGCCCCGGACACCATGTCGCCCCCTGCCCCGAGCCGCATACGCGTGCCCGAGTCGTCGCGCCGACGGGGCCCTAGAACCGCTGTCAAGACCGCCGGCCCCGGCCTCTGGTGGTACATGAGCGGCTCTGATTGCGGAGCGCAAGCGGTTTTGATGGACGCTCTTATTTCGTGTGCGGCGAAACGAATCGGCGGCGATTGACGTCTAACATACGGGGCCGAGAAGAGGGGCCGAGGGGGAGGACACGCATGGAGTCGCACGTGAGGGTGAGCATGGGATTGTCGACCGTGGTGTTCAGCGGCAAGAAGGTGTTCCTTGCCATTCCGCTTATTCTGTTGTGCGTGATGCTGCTCTGCGTCGCCGAAGCGTCATGGGCGTCCGACGCCATGCGCCCGGAATGGCAGGTCGGGCAGGTGCCACCTGTGCGACAGGACCAGGTTTCGCCGAGCGATCTCCGGGTCATTGCTCCCCCGCCGGCGCCGGCGGAGCTCTCCCTGGAGGATGCCATCCGCTTCGCTCTGCAGCAGAACCTCGGATTCAGGGGAACCCTCCAAGGTCTGCTGACGGCCCGGTCGAGCTGGTCGGTTGCACGCCAGCGATGGGCGCTGGATCTGTTCGGGCGGGTCGAGCGGAGGGGAAACGACGAGACCACCGATGATTCACTGGCGGGGGCCGCTTTCTCGTACGCCGCCATTTCCGGGGCCGATTTCGCCGTGGTGACGGAGCTCGACCGCCTGGACTCAGATGAGACAGAAGAGACGATTTCCGCGGTGGTCCGTCAGCCGCTGCTGGCGGGCCGGGGCGCCGCCTCCGGCGCCTACGAGGAGGTGAGACAGGCGAGAAGCGCCTACCGCGCCGCGCTCCTGGGCTTCTTCATCGACCGGCAGAATCTGATCGAGGAGATCATCTCCGCCTACTTCAGCACGGTCGAGCAGCAGCAGCTGGTCGCCATTCAGGAGTCGAGCGTGGAGCGGGGGAAGCAGGCGGTCGAGGATGCGCAGCTCCGTCTCGAAGCGGGGCTGATTCCGGAGATCGATCTGCGGCGGGCGCAGCTTCGTCTCTCGCGAGAGGAGACTGCCGCCGTCTCGCAGCGGCAGGGATTGCGGGACGGCGTGGACCGGCTGCTCCTGCTGCTGGGCCTGCAGGTGGGCACGATGCCGGAGCTGGTCACGGCGGTGCCCTATGAGCCTGAGTCCCTGGATGGGGAGGTTTTGGTGGCGCAAGCGTTGGAGCTGCGGCCGGACCTTCGGCTGGCCGACATCGACCTGGAGGACCGGGAGGCGGCGGTGCGGATCACGCGGAGCCAGCGGCTTCCGGCACTGGACCTGTTTGGGGGGTGGTCGCGCCAGCGAAACGGCGTGGAGGAGGGAAGCTGGAACATGGGGCTCGACCTCTCCCTCCCGATTGGGTCCCGCTCGTTGACCGAGAGGGCGCGCCGGGCGCGGTGGGCGCTGCTGGTCACGGAGCAGGCGAGGCAGGACGTGGAGCAGCAGGTGATTGCGGACGTCAGGCGCCAGGTGAGGGCGGCGGAGGCGGCGCGCTCGAACGTGGAAATCGCTTCGGCGAGCGTCGAGCTGTCGCAGCGAAGCATGGAGATCGCGCGCCGCATGGTGGAGGAAGGGCTGGCGACGAACCGGGACCTTCTGGATGCTCAAGACGACCTGAGACAGAGCGAAAGCTCGCTGGCGAGCAGCAAGATCAGCTACCACCTTGCGCTCGTGCGGCTCCGGGTGGCGATAGGTCTCGACATCACGCCCGAGATGGTGTGGGAGCAGGCCCCGGGCGTATCGGAGGGCATCGCTGAGCCGGAACCGGGGTCGGCCGAGTGAACCTGGTCCGCCGCTGCATGAAGTCCATCCTGGCCGTGATCGCCGTCGCCCTGGCCGTGTGGCAGGTCACGCTCCTCCTCGACGTGCTTCACGGCACCGGCAAGGGTGGACGGATCGAAACGGCGGCCGTGAAGAACGGCCCCTTCATCGTGGGCATCGCCCGGGAGGGGAAGCTCGAAAGCGCCGACGTGCTCTTCGTGAAGGTGCCTCGAAGCGGCCGCACGATCACGTGGCTCATCGACGACGGCGCCAAGGTGAAAGAGGGAGACGTCGTCGCCAAGATGGACACGGGCGACTACCGCTTCGAGGTGGAGAGGCAGCGGCTGCAATACGAGAACCGGACGGCTCAGGTGGAGCAGGAGCGCCGGGACCGAACCCGGGACTACGAAGGGGCTCAGATGGATGCCGAGAGGAGCCTGCGCGCGCTGGAGGTGCTGGGCAGCTCCCAGCTCACCGAGCGGCAGCAATCCGACGCGCAGGTCGCCTTCGATGAGTGGAGGGTGACGTGGTACGACCAGGACTATAGGAAGCAGTCTCGGCTGCTGGAGACCGGAATCGTCCCGGAGACGAAGATGGAGCAGGCCGAGCGAATCCTGCGGAGCCAGCAGCACGCCCTCACGAAGTCGGAGAAGGACGCAGAGTATCTCGGATCGGAGCACGCTTCGGAGAAGGCGCAGTCAAAGGCCGACATCGGGAAGGCGGAGTTCGAGGCGGAGCTGGCGGAGAAGCGCATCGACGAGGCCGTGCTGTCGGCGAAGGAGCGGGCGCGGATGGCGGCGGAGCAGTACGAGGAGATGAAGGACCAGCTCGAAGCGGGCGATCTCCGTTCGCCTACGGATGGTGTTGTCGTGCTCGGGTGGTGGTGGGACGAAAGCGGCCGGCGCACGATCAAGGAGGGAGACCGGGTGTACCCCGGCTGGAACATCGCCGAGGTGACCGATCTCTCTTCACTTCAGGTGAAGCTCCGAGTCGAAGAGGCTGTGGTCAGCGGGCTCAAGGTTGGGCAGAAGGCGGCCATCACTGTGAAAACGGCGCCCGACAGGGAATTCGAGGGTGAGATCAGCACGATCGGAGCGGTGGCGCACACGCCCTCGCCCTGGGAGGATCCGGAGGCGCTGCCCGGACGCCGCGTGTTCGATATCATCGTCACGGTCGAGGAGGCGGACGCGGAGATCCTCAGGCCGGGCATCGACGCGGAGGTCCAGCTCATCTCGAAGCGCATCCCGACGGCCGTCTACGTGCCCCTCGAGGCGATTTTCGATAAGTCTGGGGGGCAGACGGCCTACGTGAAGAAGGGGGATCGCTTCGTCGCCCGCAGGGTCAAGACGGGCGAGCGCAACGAGAAGGCGGTGACCGTGCTCGAAGGCCTGAAGCCCGGGGAGTCGGTGGCGCTGAGCGATCCCACACGCATGGAGACGAGCTGATGCCCAGCGATCACATCGTCGTCTCCACGGAGGAGCTGACGAAGGACTACCAGACCGGGCCCGTCGCCGTCCACGCGCTGCGCGAGGCGTCTCTGGACGTCGCCCGAGGCGAGCTGGTCGCCATCATGGGGCCGTCGGGGTCGGGGAAGACGACGCTCCTCAACCTGCTGGGCTGTGTCGACCTGCCCTCCCGCGGCCACTACTGGCTCGAAGGCGAGGACGTGAGCCGCCTCAACGACAACGCCCTTTCGCGCATCCGCAACGAGAAGATCGGCTTCGTCTTCCAAACCTTCAACCTGCTGCCGCGGCTCACCGCTCTGGACAACGTGCGCCTTCCCCTTCTCTACGCCCACGAGAGACGCTCGGCAGAGATGTCCGTTCGCGCGCTGGAGCGCGTCAACCTGGCCGACCGCATGCACCACCGGCCCAACCAGCTCTCCGGCGGACAGCAGCAGCGGGTGGCCATCGCCCGCGCCCTCGTGATGGAGCCGGCGATCATCCTGGCGGACGAGCCCACCGGCAACCTCGATTCCCGCTCCGGCGAGGAGATCATGGCGCTCTTCCAGCAGCTCAACCGCGAAGGCGTCACGCTGCTCCTCGTCACCCACGACCTGCAGGTGGCGCAGCACGCCAGTCGTGTCGTGCGGATGAGCGACGGCCGCATCATCGCCGACGAGCCCGTCGCGGATCGCCTCGACGCGCGAGAGATTCTCGCCGCCATGCCGGCTCCGGAGCCGGACAACGAGGTGGAGGTCGAGGAGGCATGAAGCGCAGGTGGCACCTGTCCCACAGGCTCGCGGCAGCATTCCTCGCGCTCGTCGCCGCCGGCATCCTCTTTGCGGTTGCGGCTTCGACCCGGCCCAGCAGCGGCAAGGGGCCTGCTGCAGCCGGGACTCCCGTGGGGGCGGTCGAGACAGCCCAGGTGACCGCCGCCTCATTCTACATCAGCCTCCCCGTCGAGGGCGCCGTCGAAGCTGCCAGCGCGGTGCCGGTGATCTGCAAGGTTCCGGAGACGCAGATCGTCTCGGTCATTCTCGATGGGACCCGGGTGGAGGCCGGGGACGTCATCATGACCGTGAACTCAGACGAGGTCCGGAAGAAAGTCGATCAGCTGCGGAGCCAGGTTGCGGAGGGGGAGGAGAACGTCCGCAAGACGCGGGCCGGAGGCGAGAAGCGCGTGCAGAACGCTCGCACCGCCTTGGCCAAGGCGCAAGAGAGCAGCGACCTGGCGCAGCTCAAAGCGAAGGCGGCCGTGGAGAAGGCCGAAGCCGAGGTGGCCTTCCTCGAGCAGGAGCTGGCCGTCGCGGACGGGGAGATGGAGAAACGCAAGCGCCTCCGGGAGGAGGGGCTGGTGCCGATCACCGATGTCGAGCAAGCGGAGGACGCCCTCCGCGATAAGACCTTCGCGCTGGAAGATGCACGGCGTTCCCTCGCCCAGGCTCGCACCGACGCGGAGACGACCCTCGATCTGAAGAAGATGGACCTTCGCACGGCGGAGCTCGAAGTCCAGCAGGCCGAGGCGGCCTTCGTCACCTCTGTGATCAGCGCCGAGCGTCAGCTCGCTGCGGGGCAGCGCAATCTGGAAGACGCAGAGGAACAGCTCGCCGGCGTGAGCATTCGAGCTCCGGTCTCCGGTCTGACCCTCATCGAGACCACGTGGGAGGGAGGCGCGGGCAGACGGCCGCGGCGCGCGGGCGACCAAGTCAGCGAGAATCTGCGCGTGGCGAACGTCATCGACCCGAGCAAGATGTGGGTGCGGTGCGATATCGGGGAGGCGGACATCGAGAGCGTCAGCGGCGACATGCCCGCCCTCGTGAGCGTACCGGCCATCGGCGCCACGGAGCTGCGAGGCAAGGTCCTCGCGGTGGACAACCTCGGCCGGGTCAGCAACGCCTGGGAGGGGGGAGTGCCGGGCAAGAACGTGTTCGCCGCCATCATCGAAGTGACGACCCCGGAGATCCGACTCCGTCCGGGGATGGGCGCCTCCGTCGAGATCGTGCTCGAGCAGGTGGCGGAGGGGCTGGCGGTTCCGCTCGAAGCGCTGTTTTCGAAGGGCGGCGACACCGTCATCTATCGTGCGGAAGACAGTGGATTCCGGGAGCTTCCCGCCAAGGTGCTCAAGCGAAACAACGCCCTCGCCTCGATCGAGGCCGATATCGAGGAAAGGGACGCCGTGGCCTGCACGCGGCCGCCGGCCTCGCTTCTCCTCGCGGCGGAGAGAGGAGAGCGAAAGTGAGAGTGCTGCGGCCACTGGCAGGAGGGCTCACGCCAATCATCCTCATCGCCGCGGTCCTCGCTTTGGGGGCATGGGCGCTGCGGGCGTCCATCGTCACGCGGGCCGAGGAGCAGGCGGAGGCGGAGAAGGCCTCCGTCGCCACCGTGACGGTGCAGAAGGGGGAGTTCAAGGTGATCGTCGAGGCCGTCGGGAAGCTCGCTGCGGTGAACTCGAAGCCGGTCATCGCGGAGGTCTCGGGGCAGATCATCGCCATCGCGACCAATGGGTCCCATGTCGAAGAAGGCGACGTCATCATTGAACTCGACGTCCCCCGGATGTTCCGGGAGGTCCAGGACCAGGAGGAGGAGTACCGCCAGGCGCTGGAGGAACTGGAGGAGAAGAAGCGGGACCTCGCGGCCGACGTCGAGAAGGCGGAGCTCGCTCTGGAGAAGGCGCAGACCGAGCTGAAGCAGTTTGAGGAGCAGACGGCCCTCGAACTCGCCCAGAAGACGACGAGCAAGGAGGGAGACGAGGCGGATCTGGCGCTGGCCCGGAAGC
>Ga0180435_10005119_pt1 | contig 12803 bp, 11 predicted proteins | sample SS_ome_3_FD_132467 | JGI IMG/M metagenome (GOLD analysis project Ga0180435, IMG submission 132467) | Hypersaline lake sediment archaeal communities from the Salton Sea, California, USA - SS_3_S_1 metaG | ecosystem: Environmental > Aquatic > Non-marine Saline and Alkaline > Hypersaline >... | reverse complement strand
TCCACCTGTCATCACCACCTGCTTCCCAGTTTGCCGTGATGATGGGGGCGGATGATAAATACCACCCGTCGGGCAAATTATAATTAATGAAGTATTGAATCAGCATCTGGTTGACATCGGCCCGGTTGCTGTCGCCGGCAAATGACCAGAGATTCTGACCCAAGATTCCTATCACCCAGGGGTCTTGCATCTTCACTACAACCGCCGCAGGACCGGCACCCCATTTATCGGTTCCCAGCCTGTCATCTGTTGCCGTAGGAAACATTAAAACCGGTCCCATGCCCCAGATCAGACCGCCCGAATCCTTGGGCCCCACAAACAGGGACATATTGATGTCTCCCATGCCGAACTTGCTGTCCTGTCCGGAAATAAATTCCGGCTGGTTGATGAGTGGTATGATGGTGCGCGTAATTAGATTCCAGTCTTCACCAATACTGAACGGAATAACCGGCTGAATGTTGGTGATGTTCTGGGTTTTTTCAAGGGGCCCGTATTTGAAGTTGGTATTGTTCTGGATCGGAAAACTCATCAAATCAGCCATGGGGTTCTGGGCCGCCTTTCTCATTTCCTCATCGGCGTTTTCTCCTTTTTCAACAACACCGTCTCCCTTGTATGCCGATAGTGTATTCGGTAGCAAAAACAAAAAAACAGACAGAACAATTCCAAGTAGTTTCTGTGTATTAAACATCAATGTTTTATCTCCTTATTTTTGATTCTATAGTAAACAATCCCCGCCTTAAAGGGCGGAAGATTCACATCCTATTCTTCATAAATTCTGTGGTCTTTTAAAACGTATATGAAGCCCCAAGGCTCAACATTCCAAGCCTGGCGTTGGATCTATAGGCAGATTCAATCTTTTCCCATTCAAGGCGCAATGATAAACTCTTTACTCGAAGCGCAACGCCTACTCCCCATGTAAAATTCGTGCCGTCGCTACTCCCACTCAAGGGGCCTATACTGTAATCCGCATTCCAGCGAGACAAGCCGCCTTTGGCAAACATATCAACGGGGCCAATTGGAATCATCCCGACTAAAAATCCATCCCAGGCCGTTGTCTCCGTCTTGATCAATTGCAACTCATAATTATCCTCAATCTCGCCAAAATTTCGATAACCCACCTCCAACGCTAATAATGAAATCGGCCTCAAGCCTACAAAAACACGATACCCTAAACTTGATCCATCGAATTCGTAGTCTTCAGATTCCGGAAGATCACTCCCACTAAATGCTTGACCGATACTGCCGCCGATATAAAGACCTTTTTCAACTTCAGCGGAACATATAGATGCGACGAAAAGAAATGCCAACGTCACAATCACGGTATTGCATGCCGTTTTGATGAAGATTGATAACATACTTGCCTCCTTTTTTATTAAATCGTATTGTCAAATTCTTTGACAAGTGACTTGGTCTAAATAAGAAAAATGTCAAACGCCCGGAAATCATTTCTCCATAGGTTTTTCATCACCGTTAATTATCTCCATGATCTCTGATTCAAGGTTTTCCCTCAGCTCCCGGTATTCCCGGGACCGTTTCTCCGCCTCCTCATGGTCGGATCGAGTCCAGTATTCCAATGCGTTCGTGCACTTATGGTAGTCATCACAAAAGGCCTGAAACGTTTGACTGGTCAGGTACATATGACGTAATTCATCCTTTTTGTTAGGAAATCGCTGCATGACCAAAAACAGGCCCGGGTGGATAATCGGCATGAATTAACCTGCTGTATTAGTTGTTTATTAATAAAATATAGTATATTAATCTTTCTTGACGGGTTATGTTATCCGAAGTAGGATGTGTTGAACACCTATTATAGGATAAACTATAGTACTCTTTTTCTTCTGAACCCATAATAATTGAATAAGGTTAATCCGTAATTATGACCGATAAGGGGTCAAAGAAGCCTTCAACCCGGATGTTTGAGGACTCGGATGTTTCGTCATCGGAGATTCATGAGCAGATGGATCGTATTCTGAACTCAACAGAGTTCAATGCCACGGATGCCCAACGTTCATTTTTGCAATACGTAATCGGAAAAACACTGACAGGACAGGCTCATAAAATCAAGGGATACACCGTTGCAACAGAGGTGTTCGGTCGACGGGAAGATTTTGACCAGGCAATTGATCCCATTGTAAGCATTCATGCCAACAAGCTTCGAAGAGCCCTTGAACTCTATTACCTGGTGGCGGGACAAAACGATCCTATCATTATCGACATTCCCAAGGGAACCTATGTGCCGGCTTTTCATTATCAAAACAACCTCGATTTGGATTCGGTTCCCAAAGACGAATCGAAGAAATCCGGTTTTGAGGGGGCATGGCCCACGATACTGGTCCGACCGTTTCAGAACCTGACCGGAGATGAACAACTGGGCTATATGTGTATTGGTTTGGCCACCGAGCTTTCAATGGAAATCACGCGATACCAGGAAATCCGGGTACTGCTGATGCAGCACCGGGAGGGAGAGCAAAGACGCGCCGAGGACAGGGGTGCCCGGTTCGTGTTGGACGGCAGCATTCAACACGGTGCATCAGGACCGAAGGTCATTGTAAGGCTGGTCGACCTGTCGACAGGACTCCAACTTTGGGGGGATTCCTATACGACCGATTGCAGCCCATCACAGTTGACTGCGTTTCAGGAGGAAGTGGCAAATACGATTGTCGGAAAAATATCCTGTGAATATGGCATTATTGCCAAAACCCTGTCTCAGGAATCAAAGCAGTATCCGCCCTCAAAATTGAAAACCTACGAGGCGATGCTGCGATATTACCAATTTAACGCCGATTTCACCGCTGAAACGTTTTTCGGCGCATTTGAAGCCCTCCGGCATGCGTCACAAAAGGAGCCGGATTGCGGGCTGGTGTGGAGCATGCTCGCACGCCTGTACGCGATCAATTACAGCCTGGAATTATTCGACCTTGAAACCCCTTTGGAAAAAGCAGCAGCGTTTGCCGAAAGAGGTGTACAGCTTGAACCAGCCGACCAGCGGACCAGGCTGATCGTGGCCTTCATTCACCTTTTTGAAAACGAACTCCCGGCCGGACTGTCTGAAACCGATCGCGCATTGGCCTTAAACCCGAATTCACTTATATTTCTTGAAAATATCGGCCACCTGTTTACCCTTTTCGGGGACTGGAATCGGGGTCCGACCCTGATCAGAAAAGCGATGGACGCCAATCCATACTACAGCAGAGTCGTTCACTATTCGTTGTGTCTGGATTGTATCCGGCAAAAAGATTTTCAGCAGGCATATAATGAAACACAATGTTTCAGAACGCCTTCGCTTTTCTGGGATCCGCTGCTGAAAGCCGCTGCGTTGGGGCTGATAGGCAAAACTAAAGAAGGAAAGCATGCTGTTGCTGCTCTGCTCAAACTTAAACCTGATTTTGCAAAACATGGCAGAACACTGATCAAGCATTACATTAAATTCGATGACATTTTCGAACGTGTGCTGGAAGGTCTGGAGAGAGCCGGTTTAAGTATTGAATAATCCAATTACGTTGTCCAGAATGCCTCGATTATAAATATAGCTTTGAAATTTAGTATACGAATTCAAATACCTATTAGTCTTTTTCCAAAAAAGCGGCACACATTTAATTATGCTACAGTCTGAACATTATTTCGCCATTTTCGGAAATCTTTTAAAATTGTAGTTAAAGTAAATGCAGGGGCAATACGTGCCAGGAACCAGAAAAATTTAGCCAAAAACGTCACCGGAATAATGGCCTTGTCTTTTTCGACGCCTTTTAAAATAATTTCTGCACATATTTCCGGTGTAACCCCGAATTTTTCCCATTTAGCATTGGCATCCAGCCATTTCTGCATATCAAGTCCGCGAACCGGAGTGACGTTAAAAATATCTGTTTTAATAAAACCCGGACACACCGCGCTGACTTTGACGCCCAGATCCCGTCCCTCCAGCCACATGGACTGGGAAAGTCCCAGCACTGCAAATTTACTGACCACATATGATGATGTAAAAGGAAAAGGGATGAAACCCTCTACGGAACTAAGATTGATGATATGCCCGGACCCTTGCTTGACCATAACCTTGTAAGCTTCTATTGCACCATAAACCACCCCGTATAAGTTGACATCCAGTACTTTTTTCCAGTCTTCGATTTCCGTGTCTTGAATTTGGGCGCCAAAGGCAATACCGGCATTATTAAAAAGATAATCCAGGCGGCCTTCCCGATCGACGGTGTCATCTATGCATTTTTTAAATGCATCATAGTCGGCAACATTAAAAATTTCTAACGTGCACCTGCCGCCCTTTTTGCATATCTCCTGAACGGTCTCATCTAAACGTTCCCTGTTGACATCTGTCGCTACGACAATGCCGCCGGCCCGGGCCAGCTGCTCACAAAGCGCTTTTCCGATACCGCCGGCACCGCCGGTAACAATACAAACTTTATCCTTAAAAAGACTCATGGAATCCCCCTTTTCATTATTTCGAACAGCACCTGAGCTTGTCTATAATCGCGGCCATTCAAATTTTCCTCTATCAATAGTTTTATAAAAACCCGTATATTCATAACCCTTTGTCACTACAATCGCATCTTCTGGGCATATTGCGACACAGTCCCCGCAACCCATACATTCATTGATATGGTTTTCCGGCATTTTGGATAGCTTGTTTTCAATGACCAGAGCGTCTGCCGGGCAGGCTTTAACGCAAAAACCGCAGCCTGTGCATTTTCCCGTGTCTACTTCCACCAGGCCGTTGTTAATTTGGGTGGGATCATCATAAATCGGTATCCGGTGTTTTTCTTTAAAACTTAAATTACCCATAGGAATTCCTCCTTTTATTATCAAATCAGGCAGCCGCCTAAAAAACCGTCTTTTTCGAACCGTTTTCATACCAGTCCACTGCGTGGGTCGCACGCGTGACCAATCCGTCCGGATCACCCACCGGCCATCCCACGGCGATACTGGTTGCAAATTTATAGGGATAGGAAATTCCAAAAAATCTCTTCCATTTCAACACATACTGGAATGCCAATTTAACAAACCCGACCCAGCAGGTGCCAAGCCCCATACTGTGGGCTGCCAGGACCATGTTTTGTCCGGCAATGCCGCAATCCAGATCCGGATTGGATACGCCCCTGACATCTTTAAAAATTAAGATCACTGTGGGTGCATCATGGTAAAGACCAAGTTTGCCGTCTGCGATTAACGTCACCGCCCCGAACGGCACTGGATGAAGGTCTTTGGGTTTCATTTTGATATTAAATTTTGCAATGGGAAGCCGCCATCTTTTGCCAGGGAATCGGTAGTCAATTAGAGCTTTAAATATTTTGCAGATTTTAATCGTTGTATCGGTCAGGCCTTTAATAACTTTTGGGTCACGAATGACAATAAACTTCCATGGCTGGCAGTTCCCGGCTGACGGGGCAAAACGGCCTGCCTCAAGTATCCGGTTAATCATGAATTCCGGCACTTGTTTTTTTTTGTATAACCGAATACTTCTTCTTTTCAGGATGACTTCTTCGGTGGCGGTGTAGGATGATTTGAGCTGTTCAAGATCATCCATGGGTATGACGTTTGCTTTTTCCATAACGTTTATCCTTTGTTTTAATTTTTTAAATACTTTGCCCTGAGGTCTTTTTTCAATACCTTGCCGTTTAGACTTCGCGGGAGCTCTTCCACGATATCAACTGTTTTTGGCGCTTTAACACTTCCGAGTTTTTCCTTGCACATCTCGATGATTTCCCCGGGCTTCACTGTCTGCCCTGACTTCAGCTCAATAACCGCTTTTACCGATTCGCCCCAGTCATCGTCAGGAACACCGATGACCGCGCAATCCTGAACAGCCGGATGACTCCATATGACCTGTTCCACCGATTGGGGGTAGATGTTGAAACCACCTGAAATAATCATGTCCTTTTTGCGGTCCGTGATGTAAAGATATCCCTCGTTGTCAATGTGGCCCACGTCTCCTGTATGCAGCCATCCGTCAATAATGGTTTTTGCAGTCTGTTCAGGATCGTTATAATACCCTTTCATTAAAAGATCGCCTTTCACGCAGATCTCCCCGGTCTCTCCTGCTTTCAGAATATTATTGCCATCATCCATAATCTCTACCCTGATGAACGGCCCGGCCCGGCCAACGGATCGGAGCCTTGTGTCATCTGCTAGCTCGCCATTGATTCCATTTTTAAAATGTTCTTCAGGACGCAGGGCAGAGATGCCGGCAGGGGCTTCTGTCTGTCCATAACCGCCCATCATTATCGGGCCAAAAAACGTAATGGCTTCTTTGAGCTTGTCTGTCGACATGGGGGCTGCGCCGTAAAACAAATATCTTACGGATGAGAAATCGACTTTTTTTAACAGTTTTGCCAGCCATCGTTTCGCAGGAGATACCTGTGCAAGCAACCTGTAAATAACAGTTGGCGGCAGAAAAAACTCGGTCACGCGCTGTTTTTTAATTATTTCAAAAACCAGTTTAGGCTCCGGCTTGGTGACGACCACAACTTTACCGCCCCTTGCCGACGTCGGCAGGGATAGGACTCCGGCGGTGTGAGTCATGGGTGCGGCAGCCAGGTTGACCGGATAGGTGTCAGCCGGATATGTCGCATTTATCAGAAAATGAGCGCAAAAGATACCCAACGATCTGTTGGTATTCATGACACCCTTAGGTAAGCCTGTGGTTCCGCCTGTTGGTAAAATGGCCACGACATCGTCAGCTTCATAGTGGACATCCGGAGGTGTCGAGGGCTGGGTTTTGATGAAATCATCCAAATTGATTGCCCCTTCTGCAATGCTATCAATACATATCCATTTTTTTACTTTTGGCAGTTTACTTTTGATGGAAGCGACTTTATCGGCAAAAGTTGCCGTAAAAAAGACCACTTCTGCATCAAACCGGTCAAGTTGAGATGCGTTTTCAGTTACAGGACTCATGGGATTAACCGGTATCCAGGCCATCCCGGCCCTCCATAAAGAGAGGGTGCAGGTCCAGGATATCGGGTGGTTGGTGGACCAGACAGCGCCTTTGCTTTCTTTTTTAAACCCTTCTTCTATAAGAGCATTGGCTATCCGGCAGGATAATTCCCCAATTTGATTGTATGTAAATTCCTGCCCATCCATATAATAAGCAACGCCTTTGGGATTTATTCTCCACCCGCGATCAAAAAAATCAATTAAAGCCATGTTTCACTCCTAATTTTTTTTGTACTTTGTTTCTATGTATCTTATCTTTTTCATCGGCGCCGAACCTAATAGAGATTGGACATGACGGGCATCCCGAAAACGTTTTTCCTGTCCAAAATCTTTCATATAACCAACACCGCCTAACACCTGGATGCCGTCTGTCGTGGTTTGACAAGCCATGTCACCTGCATACAGCATGGCTGCCAAAGACGCCTTTCCCCAACCGGAAGATTGTGTGTCCACCGCTTCACCAGCCTGTGCCACTGCCATTTGAGACAGTTCAATTTTAAGCGCAAAGTCAGCCATAATCATCTGCATTTCAGACCAGTTGATAATTTTTCTGCCGCCTTGTTCTCTTTCTTTTACGTAGGACAACCCTTCGTTGAATGAGCCTTTCATGACCCCTAAAGCCATTGCCGCCGCCGCCACGTGAAGCCGGTTGGATGCGTGTTCAAAGTAATGAGCGCCTTTTTGTTCATCACCGATCAATATGCCTTCAACATTCTTTAGACGAACATCAACTGCCGGGCATGCATGCATACCGAGGCTTAACACCGGATCGCTTTTTGAAACACCGCTGTCGGCCAAATCTATTAAGAAAAAAGCGTACCCGTTGTTTCCGTTTACTTTTGCCGGAATAAGCCCTTTGTCGGCAATATTGCCAAGTACCAGATAATCAACATGACCTGATAGCATAAATCGATTATTTTCCTGCATAGCTGTTACCGCCGGTTCAATTTCAGATGGATTGTTGAATACAGGATATGCCAATATTAATTCTTTAACGCCGGCTTCCGGTGAAGATAGTGTTTTCATTGTTTCAAGACCGCCGCCTTGCAGTATCAATTCATGGGCAAAGGCAGTGGTAAAAATAATGCCGCCGAAACTGGCGTCCTCCTGGCACATGGGCTCAAGAAGTGCACACAGGGCCTTCATTCCCATATCCATCCCGCCTGCTGTTTCAGGCAGGGTTGTATGAAAAAAGTCCAGTTCAAATGCTTTTTCAAGCAGATGTTCAGGGAATGTTCCAAATGGATAATGGTCATTTTCACTGACTGTGGGGGCCAGTTCTTTTTTTGCAAACTCCTGTGCCGCCTGGGTCAGCATTTTTAGTTCTTTGTCTTGTTTGGCCATATTTATCTCCAATTTGTTTATTCATATTTGTTTATTCATCGAACACAACGGACTGCGGTGCACATCTTTGAATAAGGCATTTGTAAGTATTCAACCGGTTCAACTGATTGGTCCCTTCGTAAATCTGCAAAAGCTTGGCATCCCTTAAACATTTTTCCACTTTGGCATCCTGACGCAAGCCGCTCTGCCCCATAATCTCAATTGCCATCTGGCAATTTTGGACACCGGCGTCTGTACCGGCGAACTTGGAAATGGATGCCCACCCGGATGTGCGATGAATATATTTGTCCTTCATCCAATCAAACATAACTTTTCGCAGGATTTTAGTGGTTATCGACATCTCCATAATCGGCAGAACCATTTTACGGATTAAAAAATTGGGTATGATTTTGTAATAGTAATACAGCGGCTTCCAATGCAGTAACTTATAGTAACCTTCAAGACCATTGGTATAACTTGCTTCCGAAGCAAGAAGCCGTGAAATAACAACGTTTTTATACATATCGGCCAGACGGCATTGGACCCATTCATGGTTGATCAATAGTTTCCCCGCAACCTTTGTTTCTGAGGCATACGCCAGGGTCGCTTCCAAAGCCGCCCGTGCTGCCGCCGTTCCGAATGCACCCACTGCCGGTCGGGTTGTCGACACAATATAATCCATCATAAACTGATAAACATCGCCGGCGCTCATGGACAGACTTTTCATCTGTTCTTCATCAATGCAGACCTGGTTGTCGGGAATAAAACAATTGTCAAAGATTAACTCATTGACCGGGCAGCCTTTCTGGCCCATTTTCTTCTCCTGTCTGCCCACACTAAAACCCTGCGTACCGGCTTTAACCATAAAAAAAACGCTGGTTTCGGTTGGACGCTGCAGGTCAGCGTAGGCAATAATGATATGCCATGTCGAAACAGCTGCATTCGATATAAACACTTTTGTACCGGTTACCTCGTAACCGCCGGCTACCCGTTTGCAATGACAGGCAACAGTTCCTTTTTCCAGGAGGTCCTTTTCTTCTACGTCAGTGCCGGCACTGGGTTCTGTAACGGCCAGCGAAAGAATACAAGGTGTTTTGTTTTTTTCTCCGGCAATGACATCTTCACAGATTTTTTTGGCTACCCGGGCATTCCAGGTGGCCATTAATCCGGAAATACCCAGATAATGGACGCCGACTAAATTTGCCAACCCCAGGCAGGCAGTTCCGACCTCTTCAGCAAAATTACAAAGGGTTGCAAAACTATACCCTTTGCCGCCGAATATTTTTGGAATCCACATAGTAAAAAATCCCCATTCATTGGCCTTTTCCACTATCTCTATTGGGATATGATTCGGATCTTCCTGTACTTTGCGGTCGATGTCCAAGGCATATGGTTCGATAACCTCCTGGTTAAATTTACGCATCAGGGCGACCACTTCTTTTGCTTCTTTAAGTATTCCCTTGGGCTGTTTTACAGTTGCGCGAAGGCTGCACATGATGTCGTCGAACTTTGGTTCCATTTCTAAAAACCGATTTAATTCCTGTCTTGCGATCATATTGGCTCCTTTGTCTTTTTGACGCTTTCCGGTAATGCCATTTTTCGATGAATGTTACCCCGTTTCCATACGCTCGAGTATGTGAATCCCCATAGCAGCCTCCTCAAATCCCATATTGCCACCGCCGTTTTCAGCCAGGGCCAGACGGCAACCTTCCACCTGGCGCGGTCCGGCTTCTTGACGCAACTGGGTCACCAGCTCGAAGATTTGCCCCAGACCAGAGGCCCCTACGGGATGGCCGCGAGATTCCAAACCACCGGAGACATTGATCGGGATTTTTCCCCCAAGTTGGGTGGCGCCGGATTCAGCAAAAACTCCGCCCTGGCCGAGCGGACAAAAACCCAGGGCCTCGGACTGATGCAGCTCTCCGTAGGATGTGGCATCATGAACTTCCGCCACATTAATATCTCCAGGGCCAACACCAGCGATGTTATACGCCTGGTGGGCCAGCCGGGTCGCAATATCCCGGTCTTCCTGTTCTATAGGCCGGTCAGTTCCCGAACCCAATACCGAGGCCCTAATTTTTACCGGTCTGGGAGTCGTTAGTTTCGTCAAAAATTCTTTTGAACAAACAATTGCAGCCGCAGCCCCGTCGCCCACCGGAGCACACATAGGCACCGTAAGCGGGTATGTTACCGGTCGTGCAGCCAGAATTTCCTCCACGCTCATTTCTTTCTGGAACTGCGCGTAGGGGTTCATGGAGCTGTGAAAGTGATTTTTGCTGGCAATCAGGGCCAGCTGTCGCTGGGTGGTACCGTGTGTCGCCATATGCCAGCGGCACCCGCCGGCATAAATATCCATAAACGCACTCCGGGTACTTCCGGCACCGCCTTCCTGGGTTTGGTCTTCGGGAATGTCCAGGGGTACCGCATCGAACACCTTTTTCAGGGCGGCAAAATGGTTACCGATTTCAGCCACTTCAACCCCCGCGTTATACGCCTGAAACGTTTTAATCTTATCCTCATTATATAATTTTTCCACTCCGGCTGCGAGCACGCAGTCGTGCAGTCCGGATGCCACCTGCAGCCATGCCTGGTGAAGGGCGGTGGCTCCCCCGGCGCAGGCATTCTCCACATTGGTAATAGGAATACCCATCATTCCCAAGGGGCGCAGGGCTATCTGCCCCTTAATGCAATGCTGTTCACTAAAATATCCCCACATGGAGTTGGAGAAAACAGCCGCCTGAACCGCCTGTCCCGAAATCCCCGCATCCTGGAGGGTTTTCTCCACTGCTTCTGACACTAAGTCCTTTTCGGTACGATTCAGGTGCTTGGCAAAGCGGGTCATGCCTGCGCCGACGATAAACACTTCTCTCATGATTGAACGTCTCCTTATTATGCTTTGAAACTGTCTTCCTAAATTCGCTGAGACACGTTGTCCTCGCGCATGTTATAAACCTATCAGGTTTACGTGGATAGATGTCTCCTGGTGTTTGGTGCCGTGTCGATGGTCTTGTCTCGTTTAGATAAATTTTCATTTATATTAAAATAGTCCATCGAGGTTCTCCTTTCATTATAAGCTGTCGGCAAATTGTACTTTTCGCAGTAACCGGGATAAAGTGCCTGGCCCGGTTCCAGCATCGGCAGCAGCTTGAGGATTTTCCCAACATGCCCCTTGGCTTTAATCTGGCCTAGAGCCATTGCTTTGGGAACCTTCAAGTGTTTGAGCCAAAACTTATGAACCGTATCGCCTGACATTTTCATTGTCACCATCGGTACTTTTTTCTCGGCATCTGCGCCGAAGACTGGGCCGTCTCCATCCATGAACATCAACACGTCCGGATCAGTGACTATGAATAAAATGGCAATACCGTCCTTCTTGATTTTGGGACCGAATTCGGTTTCGTTGATCATTTTCGACCACAATTCCCCGAAAATTTTTTCCATTAGATTTTTATCTTTAAACACTCGCATTGTTTTTCTCCTTAACCAGCAAGGTCTATATTCGATTTGCCGCTTTCTCTGACCATTCAGTATTGCAGTTTATATGCCATAATAAATAATGTAATAATATCAAATTTTAAGAAAGTTTTATGTGAGTTTAGAAGACAATCGCGACCTAATTAGAACGTAAAATGACCTAATGAGGACACTTTGTTTGACATTAAATACAGGTTCGCTTATAGTGTGTAAATAGTAGAAACGGGTAGAAAACAGGGGGAACGATGGATCAGAAATTGCCTAAATTGACAAAAGAACAGTGGGATTTCCTTGCGGTTTTGGATGCATTCGGCGGTCCGGCTCGAATCGAAGTGCTGGGGGCAATCGTACCATTGTCGCCTGGCCCTCTGTTTGACTTGTTCGGTAAAACCGAAAAACACAAATGGATTCTGAGGCTTGAAAATGATGAGCTGGTCCTTGGAGAAAAACTGCCCACGTCTATTAGAAAGAAATTAAATAAAATAAATGACAATAAACATTTTACCAAGATTGTTGACAGGATTATCTTGGAAGGGATGGATAATAAAATCGCAGCTCGTCAATGGTTGCACCTACTGGAGAAGGCCGGTCGGTTAAGGGAAGCAGGTGAAATAGAGGTTGCGTTAGCACATCATGCTTACAGCAAAGGACAACAAAATGAGGCCCGCGATTACCTTACCAATGCCGTTAACCGGTTGATTGGACTATGCGGTGATGCTTCAGCGGGGGGCCTATTCTTATCAGCCACTCTGGATCTTTCCAATATATGTTTCGCACTCGGACGCGGATTCAGGGATATCGAAAAATATTTGCTAAAAGCTCAAGAAGTTGCCGATAAACTGGGGGATAGGCGCTCCCAGGCACTCATTAATTTACACCTTGGCAGATTATATTATTTTTCCGATCGGCGCGATGATGCCATAGTGGCCCTCAGTGTTGGCTTGAAGAAATTCAGGAAATTGGTGACGATGATATCATCCATCAGTCGGCTTTTTTTGTCGGATTATTCCATTTTATTAAGGGCCTTTTCAAAGAAGCGGTCGAATATTTTGAAAAAGCCGAAC
>Ga0180435_10005117_pt1 | contig 12806 bp, 14 predicted proteins | sample SS_ome_3_FD_132467 | JGI IMG/M metagenome (GOLD analysis project Ga0180435, IMG submission 132467) | Hypersaline lake sediment archaeal communities from the Salton Sea, California, USA - SS_3_S_1 metaG | ecosystem: Environmental > Aquatic > Non-marine Saline and Alkaline > Hypersaline >... | reverse complement strand
TGGGCCGCATTTCCGATCCAATTTATCTGGATGGCAAACAGCCGGTGGCCCCCAGTGCCATTGCCCCGGCAGGACATGTCAGCCTGGTGCGCCCCAAAAAAGAATACAATGTTCCGCGCGCCCTTGAAACGGATGAAATACCCGGCATTGTGGAGGCCTATCGTCAAGGTGCAGAAAATGCCCAAAGCGCAGGTTTCGATGGGGTTGAAGTGCATGGGGCCAACGGCTATCTCCTGGATCAGTTCCTGCAAACATCCACCAATCAACGCACAGATAATTACGGCGGCAGCCTGGAAAACCGGGCGCGTCTTCATTTGGAAGTTATTGATGCGGCCATATCCGTGTGGGGGCCCGGACGGGTGGGAATGCATCTCGCCCCCCGATGCGACGCCCATGACATGGGTGACGACGACCCGGCGGCAACCTTTGGGTATGTTGCCGAGGAACTTGGCAGGCGAAAAATCGCCTTTATCTGCACACGGGAGCATTTCAGCGCGCCCGCATTGACGCCGGCCCTGAAAAAAGCCTTTGGGGGCTGCCTCATCGCCAATGAACAGTTTACCAAGGAGAGTGCCGGGCGTGTTTTGGAAGAAGGCACAGCCGATGCCGTCGCCTTTGGCAGAGCCTATATTGCCAACCCGGACCTGGTAGAGCGCTTCAAAAGGGACTCTCCCCTTAACGAACTGGATGTGGAGACCCTTTATGGCGGGGGCTCAAAAGGGTATACAGATTACCCGATTCTCGAACTTTCGTAAAAAGGAGGCATTATGAAAATTGAAGTTAAGCAACCTGCCAAGGAGGAACTGGAAGGCCAGGGTGTGTTGGCGTGGCCCATATGGGAAAAGGAGGTATCCCGCTTCGACTGGCACTACGACAGTGAGGAGACCTGCTACCTTCTGGAAGGACGAGTGGAGGTGACCACTCCGGACGGCCAGGCAGTGACCTTCGGAGCCGGTGACATGGTGCATTTCCCTGCCGGACTGTCCTGTACCTGGGATATCTCGGTGCCTGTCAAGAAACACTTCCATCTAAAGTGAGCATTTAAATTTTACCGGTCTATCTGCCAATTAAAGGTCAGCGACCAATGATACGCTATTAAAATGGGTCGCGGTATAAAATATGCGGATTGTGGATTTCGGAATGCGGAATACCATAATTCCGAATTCCACACTCCGTATTCCACATTTGGTCCTCCCACTAACTCCTCATTTTGCGGCGTTAGTATTCAACCTTTCTTTGCTTCCTAAACCCCTTGTCAATTAGGTCCCACTTTAATAGTAGTTTTTACCCCTTAATAAAACCCCATACGGCTCCTATTGATTTTTTGCCTACATGACGTAAATTATAGTTAAAGGAAACACACAACAACCCAACAACATCATGGAGGTGACATCATGAGTGAAAATAGAACAGAAGATTACTGGAAAGACGATGGCAAAGGACATGTGGATACCCGTGAACGTAATTTCAAATGTGAAAACCCGGACAAGCACCTGGGATGTGACATGGGCATCGATGTCGCGGGTTGACTGAAAGGAGGTCTATCATGATAGGCACACTCATAACCCTTGCTGTAATGGCCTATTTTGTCAACAGCTGCATGACACCGGCCAGGGCATCCTGCAAAATATAATGTGATTCAAAACACTGTCGTGTCGGCTGCCGACCCGATTCGAGAACAAAACAACTATATGACCCAACCAACGACAGCGTCCCTCGAGGGCGCTGTCGTTTTTTTTATTGAACAGCCACCAACATATCGATCGCCTAATGTGCTTGATCTCTGCCCGGCGATGCCTTACCTTTATGGAATAGTACGACAACAGATCTTATTGACAGCCTGAAACCGCTTAACCCGAAAGGGTCCCATGGCCGATATTCTCTACATACCGCATGGCGGCGGTCCACTGCCCCTTCTGGGGGATGCAGCCCATGCAGAACTGATCCGGTTTTTACAGAAAATTCCAGACAGGATCGGCCGTCCTGAGGCAATCCTGGTGGTCAGCGCCCACTGGGAAGAACTCAAGCCCATGGTGACCAGCGCTAAGAAACCTAAATTACTATATGATTACAGCGGTTTTCCTGAAGAAGCCTATGCCATCGAATATCCGGCTCCAGGAAATCCGGAACTGGCGGAACAAATCGTCGGCCTGATCAAGGCTGATGGCCGGACAGCCTGGCGCCACAGCCAGCGGGGTTTTGACCACGGGGTGTACATCCCCCTGAAAATCATGTACCCGGAAGCGTCCATACCGTGTGTGCAGGTGTCCCTCATGAGCAGCCTCGATCCAGCGGATCACATACAGCTTGGGAAAACGCTTGCAGGCTTGCGGCGGGAAAACATCCTGGTTTTAGGGTCCGGATTTTCCTTTCACAATCTCAAGGCACTGATCCTGGGGGGAAGCTCGGAATCCAATGCACGAAACGAACAATTCCAGCAGTGGCTCGTGGATACCTGCACCAGCCCGATTCCTGAAGCGGAAAGAATTCAGCGCCTGGTTGAATGGGACGCAGCCCCATTCGCGCGGTACTGCCACCCCCGTGAAGAGCATCTTTTGCCCCTGCACGTGTGCTGCGGCATGGCTCAGGCCGCCGGCGAACTGGTGTTTTCAGAAGAAATCATGGGAAAAAAAGCCAGCGCCTTTCTATGGAGGACGACATGAAAAATATAACTAAAATGACCCGCAGGGAATTTGTGGCGGCAGCCGGCGGCAGTATGGTGTCCATCGGCCTGCCGGGTGTTTTTGTGAAACTACTGGATGCCGATAATGAAGCCCTGGCTGCAGAGCTGCGGACGGACGGAAAACCGCGCATCCCACCAGGGCAGCATGCAGTCAAAACCCTTTCCGACATGGGCGGCGTGCCGGGTGTGGGCAAGGTGCCGGCCTGGCGCCTTGAAATTGCCGGTGCCGTAAAAAAACCACTGACCCTGACCTTTGCGGACGTGATGAAGCTACCCCAGGTCACCCAAACATGCGATGTCCATTGTGTGACCACCTGGACCCTGTTGGATTCTAAATGGCAGGGGGTTTCCCTGCAGAGCATCATGGATCTGGCCAAGGTAAAAACGGATGCCAAGTTCGTGGTTTTCGAAGCCCCGGCAGAATACTCCAGCAGCATTCCCATCAGCGACGTTAAATCAGGCAACATAATTCTGGCCCACGGATATAACGGACAACCCCTGCCCAAGGCCCACGGTGCGCCCCTGCGTTCCCTGGTGCCGGACCGCTATTTCTACAAAAGCGTCAAGTGGGTTGAGCGCATCAAATTCACCACGGAAGATGAACCCGGGTACTACGAAACCCGGGGGTACAGCAACAGCGCAGATCCGTGGAAGGAAGAGCGGTATTCAGATTGATAACTTTCTAACCACAAAGACACAAAGTACACAAAGAAATAATACGAATAGAAGAAATGTTGACCAACATACACCAGGATCGTGAGTAAGGAGGTATCATGGCTTTCTACATGGTGCAGCACGGCTTGAGCCTGCCCAAGGACCAGGACCCGGAAAAGGGCCTGGCCCCGGAAGGCATCGAGGATGTCAGGCGCATCGCAGCGGTTGCCCAAAACTACGGCGTGAAAGTGGAGCGGATTTTGCACAGCGGGAAAAAGCGGGCCCTGCAGACAGCTGAAATTCTGGTGGAGGTTTTGAAACCAGGCGCGGGCATTGAAGAAATTGGCGGCATCAACCCTTTGGACGATGTTGCCGCGTTTGCGCCCCAGGTGGATTTTCAGGCCAATACCATGGTGGTGGGCCACCTGCCCTTTCTGGAACGGTTGACCTCCCATCTCGTCATTGGCCAACCGGAACCTATTGTCTTCAAGCTGCAGAACGGCGGCATCCTCTGTTTGGACCAGATCGATAATCAGAACACGCCAGTCATTAGATGGGCATTAATGCCGACTGTCGGATAGCTTTGAAAAGACAAGAGCATCTCACCGCAAAGGCGCCAAGCAGGCAACTTCCAGGGGACAGAGCCCCAGAAGACAGAGGTCAGAAACCTTCCGGCTTCCGATCTCCGACACGTTGATTTCCGGGTTTTTGGGTGTCGGATCGGGTTGCACGTTGCAGGTTGCGAGTTACGGGTTTGCTTTCCGACCTTTGTCCTGCGCAGCTCTGGTTTCTGAAGTCTCCGCCTTCCGTTCTCTGGCTTCCGGCCTCTGGTCCTTACTCCCTACTCCTTACTCCTTTCTGAAATGCCATCCTCAGATCTTACCAAGGATAGAATTTCCAGAATCTCCTGCTTAAGCTCAGGCGGGGCAAAGACCTCCCCCCATCCCTTTTGAAACTGGAATAGACCGTCATAGGCTGTGTCGTGGAAAGACCGGATGCGGTGGGGAATGCCCTTTTCCTTGAGGATGGATTCTATGAGCTGCGCTTCAACGATATTTTCCAGGCCGGTTATTTTAATATAAGTGCCCATAGCTATCCCCACATGCTTTCTCACCTTCTGCTGTTTCCCGACACCTGAAACCCGACACCCACGTCTTCTGCCGACTCTTTGCTGCTTACGCCGTCCTCCGTCCCCCGTCTTCCGGCTTCCGGCTTCCTGTCATCCGGCCTCTGGCTTCTGTCCTCTGGCCTCTGTTCTCCGGCCTCTTGTGTTCTGATTTATGGCTTTTCCCCGGCCAACGCACACCCCAGGGCGTCCCTGTTTGTGGCACGGATGGTTGCCATGACCGCATCGGCCAGTTTGTCGCCGGTGGTGTTTTCCTCGTCCACCACGGCATCGGCCCCGGCATCCTGCAGGTCCTGACTGGCCCTGTGATAGCGGCTGCGGGCCACGATCCTGGCCTCCGGTGAAAACGTCCGAATATTGTGGATGATCTCTTTGACCGACCTGGGATCCGGTACGCTCACAACCACCATACAGGCGCCCGTGATGCCCAGGTGCGAGATGACATCGCTGTTGGTGGCATCTGCCATGTGCACCCGCAGGTCTTTCCTGCGCGCTAGAGCGGCAGACCGGGGATTCAATTCCACCACCGTCGGTTCAATGCATGTTCCCAGCAGAACATCAGCCACTCTCTGGCCGGCAGGCCCGAACCCGATGATGAAGATGTTGGGACCTGCCTCCACTTCCTTCTCAACATTGGGTTTGGAGGAACTGAAGGTCGGTTGATGCTTCAAAACCGACAGAACCTTTTCTGAGAGCGGCAAGGCATAGGCGGTCATATAAGGTGCCAGAAACATGGACAGGATGGTCACGGTAATAATCATGTCGAACCTGCCCTGACTCAAAACACCCCCTCGAAAAGCGACTGTGGACAACACAAAGGAGAATTCACCGATCTGAGCCAGCGCAATACCGGTGGCCAGCGAGGACAAGCGTCCCATGCGAAACCCCATGCAGATGAAAAAGATAATCACTGTTTTCAATGCAAACACAACCGACAGCCAGAACAGTGCCTGGATAGCATTTCCCATGAGCCAGGCCGGGTTGGCCAGCATGCCGATGGAGGTAAAAAACAGGGTGACAAATAAGGTGCGCAGGGAGCCGATATCCGATCGGATCTGGGTGGCAAAGGGGGATTCGGCCAGAAGCATGCCGGCAATAAACGCCCCCAGGGCCGGCGACAGTCCGATGGCATGAGCCGCCCACGTGGAACCGATGGCTGCGGCAATGGCCAGAAGTACGACCAGTTCCCGGTTGGAAAAAAGATCCTTGGTCATCAGGAGCTTGGGGATGACGATATAAAAGAGCAGAAAAAAAACAACAGCCAAACCGCCTGCCCCCGCCAATGTCTTGACAATATGCAAGGCAACCTGCTGTACATTGCCGCCGGTTCCCAAAATAGTCACTAAAAGCACCAGCGGCACCACGGCAATGTCCTGGGTAAGCAGCACTGCCAGGGCGTTGCGGCCGTGAACGGAATCGATCTCCATGCGGTCCACCAGCATCCGCAACACAATAGCCGTGGAACTCAAAGCAATAATAGCCCCCATGGCCAGGGCCTGCGGGAAAGAGCCCAGCAGCATAAAAATCAAAGTAAACACGCTTAACGTCACCAGGATCTGGAGCAAACCGATAAAAAAAGCCCTGGCTCCCATGCGTTTGAGACGACCGAAAGAAAATTCCAGGCCAATGGAAAAAAGCAACAGGGCCACTCCCAATTCAGCCACCTCCTGCACCACATCCTTGTTGAACATGATGGGCCCTAAAACCGCACCAGCCAGTAGATAGCCCACAATGGCACTCTGTTTGAGCCGCTGGGCCACCACGCCGAACAGAAAAGCCACCCCCAGCAGCAACACAATCTCCATGATCAAGTACCAGATGTCCATATATTTACTCCATGTGCATCGTTCGGGTTAAATAACTACTCATACAAATAGATGGCCGGAAAAAATATACCATATAAATATAAGGGGCCAAGGTTTCGAGAAGTCGAGGGGGGTAGCCCATAGCTGATAGCTCAAAGCTCATAGCATGCTATCAGCATTGAGCTATGAGCTAATTTCTCACTCGACTCCTTGACTCCTCGAATCCTGCCTTTCTCCAGCTCGATTAGGTTGGAACATCGAAACGATGATTAGCTGAAATTCATATCAAAAACGGCGTCTCCCGCATATAAGCCGCATATTCCTCACCGTACAGCTGCAGCATGTCGGCCTCTTCACTGCGGGCGGCCTTTATGTATTTAACCACCAGGATCGGGGAAAATATGACCGTCAGGATGGTGGGCCAGCCAAAAAACCACCCCAGCACCAACAGGACAAAGCCCAGGTACTGGGGATGCCGTGAATATTGATAGATCCCACTAGAGGCAAAACCAGGCTGCCGCACCTGGGTGTAGAGCGACACCCAGCCAACCACGATGAGCGCCATACCGATGAGCATGACCACCAGCCCGTAGGTCATCGCGTGGTCCATGCCTAGATACACCCCCATGAACTTAAACGTGACAACATTCACTGGCATGGCTGTGCCAGGCACGAATAGAAATTTGCTCGCAAAAAGAATGGTCAGGGGGATGCCGAACATTTCAATAAAAAGGGAAATGAAAAAGGCACCCACCAGTCCGTAATCTACCCATTTGGCCCGCTTGCGGTAGGTAAGGGGAACGAGAAACAGACCAAATACCACGATGGATATCAATACCAAATGCCAGGCTTCTTTCACGATGCCGTTAATAACCGTACCCGTAAGATATACCTGAAAATGGTGAAAAAAGGGTTTTATGAACATAAAAGGAACAGCAGCGAGTGCAACCAGCACAAGACGATTGATCCTTATGATCCAGATTTGCATGATCGTTTTCTAATCCTTTGCTTCAATATCCTCTGGTTGGCCATTGTCGCGGACACTTTTTACGGGGTCGCCCCCGGCCTGCAGGGGATTGAGCGACCGGACGGCAGGCAGCACATCCCTGAAAGCGATGCCGTAAATATCCCAGAGCGTGATGAACAAAGCGCTGATGATGGGGCCAATGATGATGCCCGGCACCCCAAACATAAAGATGCCACCCATGGTGCCGAAAAAAATCATCAAGTCATGCATCTGCGTATCCTTGCCCACCAGGGCCGGCCGCAGAATATTGTCCAGGCTGCCTACTACCACGGCACAGAACACGGCCAGGCCCAATGCTTTATAGATCGCGCCGCTGCCGGCCAGGATAACAGCCGCTGGAATCCATACCAGGGCGGTGCCGATCCCGGGGATAATGGAGAGTACGGTCATGATGGTGCCCCAGAATATGGCGCTGGGAATCCCCACCACGGCAAAAGCAAGGCCGGAAAGCCCGCCCTGCAGTACACCGATAACTGCCGTACCCTTGAGGGTCGCCCGGGTAACCGACGTAAATCGATCCAGGATCCGATGTTCATCATCATCTTCCAGGGGAAGGTAGTAAAGGATCTTGAAGAGCAGTTTGTCGCCGTCCATGAGCAGGAAAAACATGGTGTAGAGCAGAACAAAAAGCATGAAGACAACATTGATGGTTCCAAGCGTAAAGGACGAAAGGTGGTCGATTAAAAAGCTGCTGACCCGACCTACTGCTTCCCCGGCTTTTTGGAGAATCACCTCGCGGTGCTCGAATATGTTCTCAGCAAAAGGTAACCCGCTCAATCTGGCTGCCAGGGCATCTGGCTCGGCAATCTGTTTTTCAATCCAGGGCTTGACGTTGCTCCCGACCTTGATGGCCTGGGAAGTGACAATACCGAACAACCCGCCCAAAGGCAGCAGGATAACGAATAAGATAATAATGATGGTCAGGCCAGATGCCGGAGCCCGCCTGCCGCCGAACCAAAGGGTGAAGCGTTTATACATGGGATAGGCCAGGGCCGAAAAGATGCCGGCCAGGAAAATGGCCATGAGAAAATTGCGGATCATGGACAGAAACAAGGCTGATATGAACAGGACCAGCAGCAGCAAAACAGATTGGTTGACTGTCTCCTTTTTCATGGTATCCCCCCACAAGGCACTGTCATAAAATCAACCACCCTTGTGAAATCCGCTTCGCTCCTCATTACATGAAGTTCACTGGATAAACAAAGGGCACAAAGAAATTCAACCCTAATAATTCTTAAAATTTGGAACGCTCAATTTAGGCTAACCGTACTTTTTGATCAACGCCTTGCGCTCATCGTCAGACAGAGCTCGGGTATAGGATTTCCAGCCCGGGCACCAGCCGATATGCCATTTCCAGAGGCGGCCCAGGATGGATTTGGGGCTGTTGTCGTATTTCGCCCTGAATTTACATGTTTCACAGCCGCTCATGGTCGCCCCCTCATACTTATGAAAAAAATGGTGGTCTATGCGAAGATCGTCTGGTACGGTTTCCAATGCACCATAGCAGAAACAGCTCACGTCTTGCCAGGCATTTCTACCTGAATCTTGCAGGTTCTACCATAAGGAGGCGATTTTAAATGAAGCAAACATTCCACGGTGTTTTCAGCCTGTTGTTATTTTCTCTGGCCATTGTCGTCGCCCTGATATCCCTGTCAAGCCAATCATTCTGGTTGGCACTGCTGTACCTCGTGATTGTCGGCCTGTCCTCCTGTGGCATCCTTTATGCTTATTGCTCAAAGTGCAGCGTCAGGCATGACAACTGCAGCCACGTAATCCCCGGCAGTCTCACGCGCTATTTCCCGATTAGAAAACAGGGTCCGTATACATTCTTGGATTATGCATTGACTATCCTGTGCCTCTTTGTCCTGGCTCTGTTTCCCCAGTACTGGCTGTTGGCAGATCATGTCGCCCTGCTCCTCTTCTGGATCCTGGCGGTCATCGCCACGGCCGAAATCCTTGTTTTTGTCTGCCGCCAGTGCGAAAACGTGCGATGTCTGATGTGCCCGAATGTGCAGACACCAGAGGATCAAGGGCCGGCAAGTAGTCAGTAGTAGGGAGCGATCGTTGTCAGTGGTCGGTGGTCAGTGCGTCGGAGGACTGGGTCAGTAAGCAGTAAGGAGTAGGGAATCACGGAGGTCGGAAGTCAGAAATCAGACAAAGATAAAAAAGTAATCACGAAAACACGAAATCTAAAAAGCACGAAATGTTTAAAGCAAATTTTCGTGGTTTCGTTCTTTTGTTCTTTCGTGATGAAAAAAAGAACATCGAACATCCAACATCGAGCTTTGAACTTTTTGCTGACCGCCAGAGGCGAACCTGCCACCCGAAACCCGAAATTCGCAACCTGTAACCAACAACTAAATAATATTTATTTCTTTGTGTCCTTTGTGTCTTTGTGGTGAAATAAGATCAGAGGACAAAGGAGCAAAACCATGCCAAAAAGATCCGCTATCATCATCGGTGCCGGACTGGCCGGACTGGCTACCGGTATTTATGCCCAAATGAACGGTTTTAACACGCGGATCTTCGAACGGGCCCCCCGGCCCGGTGGTGTGGCCGCCACATGGAAGCGCCACGGCTACACCATAGACGGCGGCATTCACTTCTATATGGGTTTCAAACCCGGCCAGCCCGTGCACACCCTGTATCAGGAGATGGGCATCTATCAACCTGAGCAATACCATCAGATGGACATCTATGGCCGTTTCGTGGATCCGGCTGAAAACACCCGTATCGATCTGACCCGGGACTTGAACCGCCTGAAAACGGACCTCAAGGACCTGGCCCCGGAGGATTCTGCCTTTATCGACCGGTTTGTAAAGGACATCCAAGCCTTTAAGGGTGCCGATTTGATGGCATCCATGGCCAAGCCGCCCGAACTGACCCGCCCCTGGGATATGGGCAGGATGCTGTGGAACATGCGCAAGGTCATCCGCTTCTACAGCGGCGCCTACACCCAACCTGTCAACCACCACACACAATCCCTAAAAAGCCAGGCACTCAAAGAATTCATCGAGCATATTTTCCTGCCCGATGTACCCATGTGGTTCGTGCTCTTCACCATGGGCATGTTTGCCAGCGGCAACATGGCCCTTAGGAAAGATGGATCCGCCGGCTTTGCCAAAGCAGTGGAGCAACGCTATCTCTCTCTTGGCGGCCGGGTGACCTACCGAAGTCACGTTTCCAAAATCATCACCCGCAATGACCGGGCCGTGGGGGTGGCACTTGAAGATGGTGATGAAGAACACGCCGACCTGGTCGTTGCCGCCGGCGATGCCCACACAACCATATTCGACCTGCTGGGAGGCAGGTATGTTAATGACGATATAATAAAGCGCTTTAAGGAATGGCCGCTTTTCCCAACGGTTGTGCTTACAAGCTTTGGTGTCACGCGCACCTTCGAGGATGACCCCTGGAGTATTATTATAAAGGCCCCCCGGCCCATCGCAAAGGGATTTATAACGGACAACTGGCTGCCCATCCGCATCTTCAATTATGGCGACGGATTCTCACCACAAGGCAAAACCGTGGTCCAGGTCATGATTATGTCCCAATGGGACCCGTGGCACACATTACGACAAAATGAAGCTGCCTACAAAAAGGAGAAAGAGGCCCTGGCCCGACAAATAATTGAAAGCTTAGGCCATGTATGGCCGGGACTGGAAAAGGACGTGGACATGACCGATGTTGCCACGCCCCACACCTGGTGGCGCTACACCCTCAACCGCAAAGGTGCCTTCGAGGGGTTTGCCGTCACCCACGAGACAGTGTACACGAAGATGTACAGGACCCTTCCCGGCCTGGACAACCTCTTTCTGGCCGGCCAGTGGAACTCCCCGGGCGGCGGCGTCATCCCCTCGTTCATGACCGGGAAACACGCAGTGATGCTGATGTGCAAGCAAGCCGGAAGAAAATTCACAACAATGACTTGACTATCTGGGGTCTAGGGTCTATCCGGGGTCGGACCGAGAAAAATTTATGAATTCATTAGATATTCATGATAAAATGGCGACTATTTAACGCTTAGAAGCCCATTTTTACCCCTAAAAACATCACTTTAAGGAGATAAATGCCCAGGGCCAATCGATATTTCATTCCAGGCTATATCTGGCACATCACCCATCGTTGCCATAAAAGGGAGTTTCTCCTTAAATTCAACAGGGACAAAAAGTGTTGGATATCTTGGTTATTCGAAGCAAAGAAGAGATATAATTTAAACGTACTTAATTACATGGTGACTGATAATCACATCCATCTTCTATTACTCGACAATGGTGAACGCGACTGTATTCCGAAATCCATTCAGTTGGTTGCTGGCAGAACCGGACAGGAGTTCAATCATCGAAAAAAGAGGAAAGGCGCTTTTTGGGAAGACCGGTACCACGCAACAGCCGTAGCCAAAGCTGACTATCTGTTGCAGTGCATGGACTACATAGATATGAATATGGTGCGGGCTGGTGTCGTTCACCATCCCGCGGAATGGCCATTCTGTGGCTATTACGAATTGATGTCAGGCAAGCAAAGATATCGGCTTATTGCGTATGAAAAATTGGCGAAAGTGCTAGGGGTTACATCGCAAAAAGAAATATCGCCTATGAGACAACGCTCGATCAAAACCATATTAAAAAAAGACATCTTGCAAAGACAAAAGCAGTGGACGGAAAGCATTGCGATCGGCAGCGAAAGCTTTGTTGACTCTATTAAGAACAAACTTAGTATCCGTGCAAAGACCCGAACCGTTCATCAGGGCAACCATAATTACCAGCTACGCGAAACAGCGGATCCTTACAACACGATTTTTCATGCTGAAAATGGCATTCTAAGGCAAAAAAATGATCTGTTTTGGGACGTTTATCCTGACATTTAAATAAGTTACTTAGGTCCGACCCCAAGTACGACCCCAAGTACGCGATTTTAGTTTTTTTGTTTCCACCTACCGGTTTCATCCTGGAGCCATTCACCGCTTTTGGCATTTGGAGCGATCTGCTTGGCCCGGCGCTGTCCCACGATTTCCGGGGTGGTGTCGGTCTTTTTGGCAATGGCCTTATAAACGACTTTGCGGTCCTTGTTTTCCGCCTCAACCACGTCGGCCTTTTCCCTGGCAGCACCCACAAATTCCAGCAGCCCCATGTTGTTTTCTCCCACAAGGCCTTTTTGTTTGAGTTCCATGATCACGGGCAACCGTTCAGCCATGCGGGCCTTGATTTCCTTGGCCCCACCCCAGGCGGAGGGTGCCAGGATGCTGAATATAGCAAACGCGATCACTATGGTAGCAAGCATGTGTTTTCGATGCATGGTGTCTTCTCCTTGAAAATATAGATTATTCATCGGCCATGGTTGCGGCGATTATTCATCGGCCGTGGTTTCGGCGACCTCGTCCAGGTCGCTGAAAAAATCGTCCAGTTCCTTGTCGATCTTGATGTTAAGATCGATGGTGATGTGGATGGGCTCCACCTTGATGGGCGCCACCTCCACCTTGCTTTCGGTTTTGACTTCGTGCTTGGTGCACCC
>Ga0180435_10005114_pt1 | contig 12810 bp, 10 predicted proteins | sample SS_ome_3_FD_132467 | JGI IMG/M metagenome (GOLD analysis project Ga0180435, IMG submission 132467) | Hypersaline lake sediment archaeal communities from the Salton Sea, California, USA - SS_3_S_1 metaG | ecosystem: Environmental > Aquatic > Non-marine Saline and Alkaline > Hypersaline >... | reverse complement strand
TCCCCGGCTGCGGCCCTGATGGTGTCGGTGCCCATGATGCTGTTCGGACCGGCCCTGGAGGCGGGGTCATCCCTGGCCGTCACCTGGGGACTGCTCTGGGTGTTCCTGATCATACTGACCGCCCTGCTGATGAATATTTATCCGCTGCGCTATGTCCATTTCGGCCGGTTTCTGGAACAGCACCGCTGGGCCTCACGGCTCAATACGGTGGCGGCCCTGATTTTCCTGTTTACTCCCTGGTTTCCCTACTATACCCTGATTTTCGGGTTTACTTTTCTGCTCTCACCAATATATACACGCCGTTTCAGTCGGAAAATAGAGGAAGAGCTGGCTGTCTCAGCGTCTCGGTAGTGAATTTAAAAAAACCAAAATTGTCAATATCAAAAGGCGAATATTGCGGAATCCGCATTTTATTGTAATAAAATTTGATATTTCCCGCAAATATTGCTTGACGGGACAGAGATATTGTTATTAACAATACGCATTTCGGCCCGGCCCGCAGGGGAAGATGGGATTTATACCAGCACTTCCCGGGCCTGTTCATTCATCATTTCCAAGGGAAGATTAAAGAAAGGAGCGGCAATGGGACGTTTAAAATTCTGGCTCGCCATCGGTCTGATCATCGGTTTGGCCGCGGGTATGGCCAACGCAGAGGTTAAGAACCCAGACACTTTTATTTTCGCGACCTACGGCACGGTCAGGACCCTCGATCCTGCAGTAGCCTACGATACAACCTCATCCCAGCGGCTCTGGAACATCTATGAGCCGCTGATTTTTTTTGACGGCGGCCATACAGACAAGTTCAAACCCCTGCTGACCACCGAGGTGCCGACCCTGGAAAACGGCGGCATCTCCGCCGACGGAAAAACCTATACCTTCAACATCCGCAAGGGCGTCAAGTTTCATGAGGGACAAACCCTGACGGCCGAAGATGTGGTTTACAGCATCAAGCGCGGCATGATCGTCGATCAGGATGGCGGCCCCTCCTGGATGCCCCTGGAAGCTTTGACCGGCGAAGGCTCCACCCGGGATAAAGACGGCAACATTGTCCCCGGAATCTTTGAGAAGATCGATAAGTGCGTGGAAGCCAAGGGCGACCAGGTCATCTTCCATCTGCCCAAGCCCTTTCCCCCCTTTATGGGTATTTTAGCCTATTCCGCCTCCTCCATCATCAGCAAAGAGTGGGCAGTGGCCAATAACTGCTGGGACGGCAACATCGCCAACGCCGCCAAGTACAACAATCCCCCCATGGGCCAGGAACCCCTGCAGAAGATCGCCAACGGCACCAATGCCTACAAGATGAAATCCTGGGAACCGAGCAAGGAATTCGTTTTCGCGGCCAATGAGGCCTACTGGGGCGGCGCACCCAAAATCAAGACCGCCATCATCAAATACGTCAAGGAGTGGAGCACCCGTAAGCTGATGCTGCAGAACGGGGACGCCGACCGGGTCACCGTGGACAACCCGTACGTGCCCGAAGTCAAGGAGATGAAGAATCTCAAATTCTATGAGGTTCCCCAGCTCTCCATGACAGCCGCCTTTTTCTGCCAGAAGATCAACCCCGACGGCAACCCCGATATCGGTTCCGGCAAGCTGGACGGCAATGGCATCCCGACGGATTTCTTCGCCGATGTCAACGTGCGCAAGGCCTTCCTGCACGCCTTTGACCGGGATACCTATGCCAACGATGTGTTCAACAACCTGGTGGTTATGCCCTCCAGCCCCAATGTCAAGGGGCTGCCCTACCACAAGGATGTTCCGGTATACGCCTTTGACCTCACCAAATCCGCCGAGTACCTGAAAAAAGCCCACGGCGGGAAGGTCTGGGAAAAAGGCTTTAAAATGGTCATCACCCACAACACCGGGAATGAGATGCGCGAAGCCGCGGCCATGATGATGGCCGAGAACATCATGTCCCTCAATCCCAAGTTCAAGATCGAAGTCCGCAATGTGGAGTGGAAGGACTACCTGGTCAAGTACCGCAGCTACATGTACCCGATGTTCCTCATCGGCTGGGGCGCGGACTACGCCGACCCCCACAACTTCCTGTACACCTTCATGCACTCCAAGGGTGTGTACGGGCGCTATATGGCCTACCAGAACGACGAAGTGGACAAGCTCTGTGAAGAGGGTATCGCCAACGTCGATCCGGCCAAACGCGAAAAAGTCTACCACCGCCTCCAGGACCTCTGGTACGAGGAAGCCATCGCCGTGCCCCTGTACCAGCAGATCGTGGTACGCGCCTATCGCGATTGGATCCATGGCTATACGCCCAATGCCATGCTCATGGATGCCAATGAAATGCTGATGAATCTATCCAAACAATAGTCTGCTGAATAATCAAACCGGGAAGTCCCTGTGGCTTCCCGGTTTGTGTGTGTCAGCACCATGCAAAAAACGGATAGACATCCATGCCTACCTATATTCTGCGTCGTTTTTTCTTTTTGATCTTTGTCCTCTTCGGGGTGTCGGTCCTGCTTTTCGGGATTCTGATGACCTTCAGCCCGGAACGGCGGGCCGCGGCCTATGTGACCACCCCCCAGCAGGCCAAGGATATCCCCAAAATCATTAAAAAATTCGGCCTGGACGATCCTTTTTACATCCAGTACGTGCGCTGGATCAAAGAGGTGTCCCGGGGCAACATGGGCTGGTCCCTGGTGGCCTCCCGGCCGGTGGGGGAGGCCTTTTGGCGCTATTTCCCCATCACCCTGGAGATGAACCTGTATGCCGCCCCCATTGTGATCATCCTGGGGATCTGGCTGGGCACGGTCTCCGGGATCCACCGCGATACATGGCTGGACCACAGTACGCGCATCTTCGCCATTATCGGCTGGTCCCTGCCCACCTTCCTGTTCGCCCTGGTGCTGCTGATGGTCTTCTACGGCTACTTCCAATGGTTCTCCCCGGGGGTGCTCAGCGATCAGCTCACCATGTTCATCATTGACAACCCGGAACAGTTCACGCGCTATACGGGCCTGTTAACCGTCGACGGCATATTGAACGGTCGCCTGGATGTGGCCCTGGACGCCTTCCACCACCTGGTGCTGCCCATTCTGACCTATGTGATTGTGGTGGTGGCCCTGAACATGCGGGTCATGCGCTCGGGCATCATCGAGGAGTTGAGCAAGGACTACGTGATGACGGCCATGGCCAAGGGCGCCGACAAACGCACCATCCATTACAAGCACGCCCGGCGCAATGCCCTGCTGCCGGTGGTGACCGTGGCCGGGCAGCTGGTGGCCATGTCCATGGAGGGCAGTATTGCCGTGGAGGTGGTGTACAACCGCCACGGTATCGGCTGGTGGCTGGCCGAGTCCGCCACCCAGCTGGATATGCCCGTGTTGATGTGTATCTGCTTGTTCATGGGGCTGGTGTTTGTAGCCACCAACCTGACTTTGGATATATTGTATGCCTATATCGATCCGCGAATCCGGCTTAATTAACGGGGGGGCAATATGAAAAAAGAGACCCACCCGCGACTGCGCGAACTGCGCTACACCCTGTATCGGATATTCCGCAATCCGTCGGCCATTATCGGCTTCAGTCTGCTGTTCATTTTTTTGGCGGTGGCTATTTTCGCGCCGGCCATTGCTCCCCCCAAGTACGCGCATAACCCCTACATGATGCCCCACAAAGGGTTTTCACCCACACCCAAGCCCCCCAGTGAAACCAATATCTTCGGCACCACTTCCGGCCAGTACGACATTTTCTACGGTGTGGTCTGGGGGACGCGCACGGCCTTTAAGATCGGGCTTTTCGTGGTAACCATCGCCGGATTCGTGGGCATTAGCCTGGGGGCCATCGCAGGGTACTACGGGGGCGTGGTGGACGAAGTCCTCATGCGCATTACGGATATCATGTGGGCCATTCCCACCCTGGTGTTGGCCATGGCCATTGTGGTGGCCTTCGGCCGGGGGCTGGACAAGGTGATGATCGCCCTGGCCCTGGTACAATGGCGGTGGTATGTGCGGGTCATCCGCTCGGAGATCCTGACCCTGCGGGACCAGGACTTCGTGCATGCCTCAAAAATCATGGGCGTTTCCGATTTTAAAATCATCCTGCGCCATATTCTGCCCAACGCCATCTACCCGGTGCTGATCATGGCTTCCATGGACATGGGCTCCATGGTGATCACCGCCTCTTTCATGAGTTTTGTAGGATTGGGCGCACCCAAGGGTTTTGCCGACTGGGGCCAGATGGTGGCCCTGGCCCGAAACTACATCGTGGGACCGGCGGATGATCCCCTGCGCTTCTGGTATACCATCGTGATACCCGGTTGCTGCATCATCTTGTTTGTGCTGTCCTGGAACCTTATTGGCGACGCCCTGCGGGATGCCTTTGATCCCAAGCTCAGGCGTCGATGATTGCCCTATGCCGAAAATAATCGAGACTGAAGGTTTAACCACCAATTTCTATACTTACGAAGGCGTGGTCCGCGCCCTGGACCGCATTGCCCTGACCGTTGACACGGGAAGCACATTCGGGCTGGTGGGGGAATCGGGGTGCGGGAAAAGCGTCACCGTGCGCTCCATGATGCGCATCATCCAGGCTCCGGGCCAGATTGACAGCGGGAAAATTGTCTTTTTCCCCACCGATGAGGCCCGTAACGAGGGGATCGATCTGCTGCAGCAGTCCGAAGCTTTCATGGAAAGGTTGCGGGGGGAACAGATCTCCATGATCTTTCAGGAACCCAACGCGGCCCTCAATCCCATCATGAGCATCGGTGACCAGGTGGCCGAGAGCTTTTTTTTCCACCGCTCCCGGGAAATGAGCCAGCGCATTCTGGAGCGGCTGGAAAAGAACGGATACCCGGGGGGGGCGCTGCTCAAACCGCTGTACCGTCTGGGTGCTGCCGATCCCGACCATTGGGGCTTGCGACTGCTGCGCCGGATTCCCCTGCTGCGGCGCTGGGAAGGCCTGTTGAAAAAAGAGGCGCTGAAGCGGGCCGAGGAGATGATCGGCCAGCTGGGCATTCCCAACCCGGAAGAGATCGTGCGCCGGTATCCCCACAATCTTTCCGGGGGGATGAAACAGCGCATCGTCATTGGCATCGCCCTGGCCTGCCACCCCATGCTGCTCATTGCCGACGAGGCCACCAGCAACCTGGATGTAACCATCCAGGCCCAGATCCTCGATCTTCTGCTGCAGCTAAAAAAGACCACCATCGCCTCTATCCTGCTCATTACCCATGACCTCGGCGTGGTGGCCGAGACCTGCGACCGGGTGGGGGTGATGTATGCCGGCCAGTTGTGTGAAACCGCGGATGTGGAAGAGTTGTTCACCAACCCGCGCCATCCCTACACCAAGGCCCTGCTCAACGCCGTGCCCCGCTTAAGCCAGGAAGGTCCCCTGACCAGCATTGAAGGCAACGTACCCAACTTGGTCAAGCCGCCCAGCGGCTGCCGCTTCCACCCCCGTTGCGCCCATGCCAAGGAGGCCTGCCGCCATAGCTTTCCGGCCATGGAGGAGGCGGCCCCCGGCCACCAGGTGGCCTGTTACCTGTGGACCGATCGCTCCCGCAACGGTGCTGAAAACCAGAAGCTAAGTCCGGATTCATAATTATATGGAAACAATTTTAGAACTCAAAGGACTCAAAAAACACTATCCGGTAAAGGGTGGCGTACTGCGGCGGCAGGTCGCAGCGGTACGCGCCCTGGACGGTGTGGACCTTAGCATTAACCGCGGGGAGTGCCTGGGTGTCGTTGGCGAATCGGGTTGCGGTAAAACCACCACCGGCAAGACCATCGTGCGCATGCACGATCCGACCCAGGGTCAGATACTTTACTACCCGGCCGGTGAAACTGCGGCTGAAAACGGAATTGACATCGGCACCCTGCCCCGGCGGACATTGACCAAATCCGGTGTCCGGGCCAAGCTGCAGATGGTTTTTCAAGACCCCACCACCTCCCTCAATCCGCGCATGCTGATTAAAAACATCATCGCGGAGCCCATCCGGGTCAAGGAGCGCCTGGGCAGCCGGGATCTGGACGACCGGGTAGTCAGCCTGCTGCAACTGGTGGGCTTGACCAGCGACCATCTGCTGCGCTACCCCCATGAATTTTCCGGAGGCCAGCGGCAGCGGATTGCCGTGGCCCGGGCCATTGCCACGGAGCCCGAATTCATCGTCCTGGACGAGCCCACCTCGGCCCTTGATGTTTCGGTGCAGGCCCAGATCCTGAATTTGCTGAAAGAGCTCCAGGACCGGCTGGGTTTGACCTACCTGTTTGTGACCCACCACCTGCTGGTGGTGAAATATATCAGCCATCGACTGGCGGTCATGTACCTGGGAAAAGTGGTGGAGATCGCTCCCACGGACCAGCTTTTCGCCAATCCCGTGCATCCCTACACCCATGCCCTGCTTTCGGGCATCCCGGTACCGGAGGTTCAGCGCGACACCCGGCGGATTATCCTTACCGGAGATGTGCCCAGCCCTTTGAATCCCCCCAAGGGGTGCCGTTTTCACACCCGCTGCCCCTTTGCCGCGGATCAGTGCCGTGAAACGGAGCCGCTCCTAGAGGCCACGGAAGGGGAGCATCTGGTGGCCTGTCATCGCAAACAGGGTATGGATGGACTCATGGCTGCCAAGTACCCGTCACGCCAGGCGTAATTGTGTTTGGTGTATCAACAGCCTGCTGTTCTATGGTCTGCGGGGAGATTATTGCTCGCCGTAACCGCGCAGCGGGCTAGGGATCAGATGAAAGAATTTGCTGTCAAACTGTTTCTGAAGTCACGCCGGCATCATCCGCCGGCCCTTGACAAGTCATGTGAAATGGAATACTTGCATTACGTTTGTAAGGCAGAAGCAATACCCTCTCCTGTTCCGGCATCCGTTTTCAGGCCAGTACCATTCGCGGGATGAATTCGTGGGATGAACTCGTGGGATAATTCGTGGGACGATCAGCACGGTCGTGAATGCGGAAGATTAAGTGTTGAGCATTTACCATAGATATTTGATTTTATATTGGCATGTCTGTTGACTAGTAAATCGGAGTAGAAAAAGGAGGAAATCCTGCTGGCTACAACCTGGGAAACCGCTAACCGCATCAAGGAGGTGTGAATGGAACAGGAACAGAAATTTTATGCGCGACTAAAGCAGAAGGGTGTCTCGCGAAGGGATTTCATGCGCTACTGCACCACGCTGACCGCGACCATGGGACTCTCTTCGGCCTTTATCCCCAAGGTTGCGGAAGTGTTTGCCGCCCCGGCCCAACGGCCGCCGGTGATCTGGCTGCACTTCGCCGAATGCACGGGGTGTTCGGAAGGCCTGTTGCGGACCATGTATCCCTGGATAGACCAGCTGCTTTTAGATGTTATCTCACTTGAGTATCACGAAACCGTTATGGCGGCTGCCGGCCATCAGGCCGAAGAGCAACTGCATCAAGCGGTTGAGAAATATGCCGGCAAATTCATCTGTGTGGTGGAAGGCGCCATTGCCACCAAATTTGACGGTGGCTATGGCAAGGTCGGCGGGCGGACCTTTCTGGAAATCGCCAAGGATATTATTCCGAAAGCCGCCGGTACCATCTCCATGGGGACCTGTGCCGCCTACGGCGGTGTCCAGGCTGCCGCCCCCAATCCGGGCGGCTACAAAGGGGTCGGGGATGCTTTGGGCATCACGACCGTCAATATCCCCGGCTGTCCACCCAATCCCGTTAACTTTATCGGCACCGTAGTCAATTACCTGCTCCTGGGGAAACTGCCGGACCTGGACAGCCTGGGCCGGCCTCTGTTTGCCTATGGCAAAACCATCCATGACCAATGCCCCCGGCGCGCCCACTTCGAAAACGACGAATTCGTGGAAGAGTTTGGATCCGAAGAAGCCGCCCTGGGGTACTGCCTCTACAAAGTGGGCTGCAAAGGCCCGGATACCTACAACAACTGCCCGGTGGCCAAGTTCAACGACGGCACCAGCTGGCCCGTGGAGGCCGGTCATCCCTGTATCGGCTGCAGTGAGCCCGATTTCTGGGATGGTATGACGCCATTTTTCGAAGAAGCCTAGTACAGCACCAGTTGGTCTAAACAGAATAAATTATCTGCCCTAGGCAGAGAGGAGCGAATATGGGTAACCGCATTACCATTGATCCGATTACCAGAATCGAAGGCCACCTTCGGATTGAAGTTGAGGTAGAGGGCGGCAAGGTCGTCAATGCCTGGAGTTCCGCCCAGATGTTCCGGGGAATTGAATTAATACTACAGGGCCGCGATCCGCGGGACGCGCCGCTTTTTGTGCAGCGTTCTTGCGGGGTCTGAACGTACACCCACTATCTGTCCTCGGCGAGGGCAGTCGAAATGGCCGTCGGCGTTCAGATTCCCGATGCCGCCCGCATTATCCGCAACCTGCTCCACGGAGCTCAATTCCAGCACGACCATATCGTCCACTTCTATCATCTCCACGCCCTGGACTGGGTGGATATTGTCAGCGCCCTGTCCGCCGATCCAGCCAAGACCGCGGCCCTGTCCGACAATGTCAGCAATGATCCCATGGGCGGCACGGCCTACTACAAACAGGTCAAGCAGCGACTGCAGGCCTTTGTGGACAGCGGCCAGTTAGGACCCTTCAGCAATGCCTATTGGGGCCATGACGCCTACAAACTGCCGCCGGAAGCCAACCTGATGGCCTCGGCCCACTATATCGAAGCCCTGCGGCTGCAGGCCAAAACGGCCCGCATGCACGCCATCTTCGGCGCCAAGAATCCCCATCTGCAAAGCCTGGCCATTGGCGGCGTAACCTGCGTGAAGGACCTGACCCCGGACCGCATCGCCGAATTTATGTTCCTGTGGAAAGAGACCCAGGCGTTCATTGAAAACGTTTACATCCCCGATCTTTTGGCCGTGGCCTCCTTCTACAAGGATTGGGGTGCCATTGGCGGCACCACCAATTTCATGGCCTGGGGCGAATTTCCGGAAAGTAATGACGAACCGGGCAGCCTCTATATGCCCCGGGGTACTGTCATGAAGCGGGATCTGGCCGGCGTCAAGATGGCGGAGCAGGAACAGGTTACCGAGAGTGTGACCCGCGCCTGGTATGAAGACGGTGACGCCAAGCACCCCTACAAGGGCGAGACCAAACCGTTGCAGGAAAATCCGGAGTACCGTCCCGGTAATGGCAAATATACCTGGTTCAAGGCACCCCGTTATGAAGGCGAACCCACCGAGGTGGGTCCCCTGGCGCGGGTGCTGGTGGCCTATGCCAAGGGTCAGCCGGAAATCAAAGCCGCCGTTGACGGGGTCCTCAAGAAACTGGATGTGCCGGTTGCTGCCCTGTTTTCCACCCTCGGTCGCACTGCTGCCCGGGGAATCGAGACCCTGGTGGTGGGCCAGCGCATGGAGAAGTGGATGGGCGAACTCATCGAGAGCGTCAAGAGCGGCACGGCCCAGACCTACCAGGCCTGGGAAATGCCCGATGCGGGCATGGGCTACGGCCTCAATGACGTTCCCCGCGGCTCTCTGGGCCATTGGATCGAGATTGAGGGCGGGGTTATCAAGAATTATCAATATGTGGTGCCCTCCACCTGGAACCTGGGCCCCCGGGATGAAAAGGGCAAACTGGGTCCCGTGGAAGAGGCCCTCATCGGGACACCCGTGGCCGATCCCAAGAAACCCCTGGAAGTGCTGCGCACCGTGCACTCCTTCGATCCCTGCGTCGCCTGCGGCGTCCACGTGATCGATCCGGACTCCAACGAAGTGTACAAGGTCCGTGCGGTTTAACATCATTAGAAAGCAATAACATCCGGCCCCCTGTCCACCAGGGGGCCGTTCATTTTTAAAAAAATATAATTTTCGGGTTCCTGGCAAACGTGAAGCCCGCCCGGAGCGATAGAGATTCCCCCGATGGTAAAAAAAAAGCCTGAGAATGACTCCAAAAATATCCCGAAAATTATGGTGCTGGGTATCGGCTGCACCCTCCTGCGGGACGAAGGTTTTGGTGTCCGGGTAGTCCATGACCTGGACCGGAAATATCAATTTCCGGATAATGTCACCCTCATGGATGGCGGAGTTCTGGGCGTTAACCTGCTGGGTTACATCGCCAACTGCGACCATCTGATTGTGGTGGACGCCATCCGCCATCGCGGCGAGCCCGGCGACCTGTACCGCCTCACCGGGGATGAAGTGCCCCAGCGGATTCGGGCCAAGAATTCCGTGCATCAGGTGGATTTCCTGGAGGCTTTGACCCTGTGCAATGCCCTGGACAATGTCCCGCAGACGGTTATTGTGGGTGTGGAACCCGAAGATATCGAATCCTGCAGCATCGAGTTAACCCCTACCCTTGAGGCCCGCAAAACGGATGTCATTGCCATGGTGCTCAAGGAACTGGAAGACCTGGATGTGGCCTACGAGATAAAGGAAACCTCATAAATGTGTTTGGCTATCCCTTCCCAAATAACCGCCATCGATCCCTCCGGGCTGGGTACCATTGATGTGGACGGCGTGACCCGTCAGGCCAGCCTGCTTTTGCTGGAAAATCCCCAGGTGGGGGACTGGATCATCGTCCATGCCGGTTTTGCCATTCAAAAAATTTCCCCGGAAACGGCCCGCGAATCCCTTGCGATCCTCAAAGAAACCCTATCCTTTGTGGAATCCCGGGAGGGCGGCGAGCCGGCAGCGTGATATCCGCCGTCCCGCGCTTGAGCGCCAGATCGAACCCTGTGAAGCTGTGTGGATCGGTTCCAATCCGGATCTGAATTATGATGGTGGTGATGGCACCCGGAATTATCGCAAAACAGTATCAGGTTAACGGTGTCGTACAGGGGGTCGGTTTCCGGCCCTTTGTTTTCCAATTGGCCGAGCAACACCGGTTAACCGGACACGTCGCCAACACGGCCGGCGGGGTTTCCATCCTTGTGGAGGGCAGCCAAGCCTCCCTCTCCGCCTTTGCCCGTGACCTGGCCCGCCGGCACCCGCCCCTGGCCTTTATTACCGCCATTGAATCCACAACGGAAACCGTTGCCGGCCATCGGCACTTTAGCATCATCAAGAGTGAGGCCGGGGATGCCCGGGACACCCTCATCTCTCCGGATGTATGTGTTTGCGCCGACTGTCTGCAGGAGATGTTCGACCCCCGGGACCGGCGCTACCGCTATCCCTTTATCAACTGTACCAATTGCGGTCCCCGTTACACCATCATCAAGGATATCCCCTACGACCGGCCCCAGACCTCCATGGGGGTTTTCACCATGTGCCCCCAATGCCAGGCGGAATATGACGATCCCCGGGACCGGCGCTTTCACGCCCAACCCAACGCCTGCCCGGTGTGCGGCCCCCGGGTGCAACTGCTCAACGTCAGGGGCGAGCCCGTGGCCGCGGAGGATCCCATCGCCCACTCCGCCGGACTGCTCAAGGCCGGACATATCCTGGCCATCAAGGGTCTGGGGGGCTTTCACCTGGCGGTGGATGCGGAGAACGATACCGCTGTCGGGCTGCTGCGGACCCGCAAAGTGCGCGAAGAGAAACCCCTGGCCCTCATGTCTCCGGATATGGCAACCATCGCCAGCTATGCCCATATTCCGCAGGCCGCAGCAGAACTGCTGACCTCCATTCAGCGCCCCATTGTGCTGCTGGAAAAACGAAAAGCCGTCACCATTGCCCCCCAGGTGGCTCCGGGCAACAGCTATTTCGGCGTCATGCTGCCGTATACGCCCCTGCACTACCTCCTCATGGAACATGGCTTTACGGCCCTAGTGATGACCAGCGCCAATTTAAGCGAAGAACCCATTGCCATTGACAACGACGAGGCCCTGGGGCGGCTGGGAAAAATCGCGGACTATTTCCTGGTTCACAACCGGGGCATCTACCTGCGCAGTGATGACACGGTGCTGCGCCGCAGCGCCGGCGCCACCCGCATGATCCGGCGCTCCCGGGGCTATGTGCCCCTGCCCGTGCTCCTGGCTAAACCGGTACCGCCCATCCTGGCCGTGGGGGCGGAATTGAAAAACACCATATGCCTGGCCAAGGCGCGCAACGCCTTTGTCAGCCAGCACATCGGGGATCTGGAAAATCCGGCCACCTATGATTTTTTCCAAATGACCATCGACCATTTGGGGCGGATCCTGGGTATCGAACCGGATATCCTGGCCCACGACCTGCACCCCGATTACCTCAGCACCCGCTTTGCCCGGGAACAGACCCGCTGGCCGACCCTGGGGGTCCAGCACCACCATGCCCACATCGCCAGCTGCCTGGCTGAAAACCGGGTGGCGGGACCGGTGATCGGACTGGCCCTGGACGGCACCGGCTACGGCCGCGACGGCCATATCTGGGGCGGGGAGGTGTTGCTGGCCGATGCCCGGGAATTCACGCGGCGGGCCCATTTCGCCTACGTGCCCATGCCCGGCGGGGCTATGGCCATCAAGGCGCCCTGGCGCATGGCCCTGAGCTATCTGGAATACGCCTATGGCGAAGCGTTTTTAGAACTGGATTTGCGCATGGTCCGCAACCTGGACCCCCTGGCCGTCACCACCATGCGCCAGATGATCCAAAAAAAACTCAACAGCCCACTGACATCCAGTGCGGGCCGGCTGTTTGATGGGGTGGCGGCTTTGGCAGGGCTGAAAAACGAGGTGGCCTTTGAAGGCCAGGCCGCCATGCTGCTGGAGATGGCGGCCGGGGACGAAGCCGGTGAGCCATACCGCTATGCGTGGCGGGAGCGGGACGGGTGTTATCAAATCGACCCGGCGCCCATTATTCGCGGGGTGGTGGCCGATCTGCTGGACGGAGCGGCGCCGGCGCTCATCAGCCGCCGCTTCCACGCCACCCTGATCCGGCTGTTTACTGAGCTGTGCCAACAACTGCGCCGGGAAACCCACCTCACTG
>Ga0180435_10005113_pt1 | contig 12811 bp, 13 predicted proteins | sample SS_ome_3_FD_132467 | JGI IMG/M metagenome (GOLD analysis project Ga0180435, IMG submission 132467) | Hypersaline lake sediment archaeal communities from the Salton Sea, California, USA - SS_3_S_1 metaG | ecosystem: Environmental > Aquatic > Non-marine Saline and Alkaline > Hypersaline >... | reverse complement strand
GCCATTATGGCCGCGCTTGGGTCATCCTGGCGGCCGCGGCGCCGCCCCGACCGTCGGCGAGACCTTGCAGCGCCCGATCTCGCGCTTCGGGCGGCGGCATGAGCCACGTTGGCAAAGAAACACACTTCTTCAACGGGCTGCTAGGCCGGCTTGACGATCTTTCCCGACCTGAGGCACGCGGCGCAGATTTTCACGCGGCGCGTCTCGCCGTCAATGACGGCGCGGACATTCTGGATGTTCGGCTTGAACCTGCGCTTGCTACTGCCGGTGATCTTCTCGCCGACCCCGCCCTTGCTCTTCGCAAGCCCGCGCTTGGTAATTGTCCTGCCGACTTCGGTGCGCTTCCCGCAAAATTGACAAACACGTGCCATTTCTCGTGCCCTCGGTGGCTGAATACACGTTTCGTGCCCAGATTATAGCGGAACACGGCCGGGTTGCAAGCACTTTCGAAGACGTTTCCGTCTCGGCATGCCGAGGCCGGCGCGCTTGGGGGTTGCGAACGTGCTTTGTTTCCTGCATAATGCTCGCCCCAGAGGGGCCATAGCTCAATTGGGAGAGCGCGGCCTTTGCAAGGCCGAGGTCACGGGTTCGAATCCCGTTGGCTCCACCATCCCCGTTTTTGCTTGAAATCCGGCTCCGGGCGCCTATAATATCCGTCTTGTGACATGGCGCTCCGAGGTGTTGGGCGAAAGGTGAAGGACAAATGAAAAAGGACATCCATCCTGAGTACAAACCGGCCAGGATAACTTGTATCTGCGGGAACGTCATAGAAACTCGCTCGACACGGGGCGACTACGAAATCCAGATCTGCTCGAAATGCCACCCGTTCTTCACCGGCAAGCAGAAGTTCGTTGACACCGCTGGTCGCGTCGAGCGGTTCCAGCGGCGCTACGCCAAGGCCGAGCCGAAGAACGCCGCCGCCGCCGCGTCACCCGCAGGCCCGGAGACACCGCAAAAGACCGCCCAGAAATAGCCCGGGGAGGCCGATATGCTCAAAGGCCCCCTCCTCGCCCGGCTGGCACAGCTTGCGGCCCGGGCCGATGAACTCGAAAAGTTGCTGGCCGATCCGAACGTAATCAACGACCAGCCCACGTACCGGAAGTGCTCTAAGGAACACTCGTTCGCCACCCGCGCCGCGGCCAGGCACCGGCACCTGACCGCGCTCGAGGCCCGGCGAACTGACGCGTTGCGGATTCTGAGCGAAGAGACAGATGAGGAACTCACCGAGCTCGCCCGCGAGGAGATGGCCGAGCTCGACGCCGAACAGGCCGTTCTCGAAAACGAGATCACCAACCTCCTGGTCCACGACGACGAGGACGCGCGGCGCGACGTCATCATAGAAATCCGCGCGGGCACCGGCGGCGAAGAAGCGGCCCTCTTCGCCGGTGACCTCTTCCGGATGTACGCGAAATATGCCGAGGGCAAGGGCTGGAAGACGGCCGTCGTCTCGGCGCACCACACCGAGCTGGGCGGCTTCAAGGAAATCATCTTCGACGTGAAAGGCGAAAACGTCTACAAGGAACTCCGGCACGAGAGCGGCGGACACCGCGTCCAGCGCGTCCCGGCCACCGAGGCCAGCGGCCGCATACACACCTCCGCCGTCACCGTCGCCGTGCTGCCCGAGGCCGAGAAAGTCGACGTCGACATCAAGGAAGAAGACGTGAGGGTGGACCGCTTCTGCTCGTCGGGGCCCGGCGGACAGAGCGTCAACACCACCGCGTCCGCCATCCGGGTCACGCACCTGCCCACCGGCCTCGTCGTGTCGTGCCAGGACGAAAAGAGCCAGCACAAGAACCTCGCCCGCGCGATGCGCGTGCTCAGGAGCCGGTTGTACGACCGCATGCAGCACGACAAGAAAGCGGCCCGCGACGCGGCGCGAAAATCACAGATCGGGACCGGCGACCGCAGTGACCGCGTCCGCACGTACAACTTCCCGCAGAACCGCGTGTCCGACCACCGGCTCAACAAGAACTACTCACTCGAACAGGTTGTCGCGGGCGGCCTCGACCAGTTGATGGCCGACCTGATGGAACTGCACAAGGAAGAACAACTGAGCCGGCTCGACCAGAAAGACGCAGACAATGGCTGACGCCCGCACAGTCGTCGACCTGATCAACGTCACGGCTTCGTTCTTTAAGAGCAAAGGCATCGCCAACACGGCCCGGCTCGACGCCGAGTTGCTGCTCGCGCAAGTGCTGGGTTGCGAACGCATCGAACTCTACGTCCGTTTCGACAGGCCAGTCGAAGAGCCGCACCTCTCGCAGTTCCGCGAACTCGTCCGGGAACGCGGACGCCGCAGGCCGGTCAAGCAAATGCTCGGGCGGTGCGAGTTTATGTCGCATGAGTTCGGGATCACGCCCGACGTGCTGATTCCGCGGCCCGAGACCGAAACGCTGGTGGCCCAGGCGCTCACGGCGCTCGACGACTCGGCCCGGACCGTCGTCGACCTCGGCACCGGCAGCGGCAACATCGCGATCTCTATCGCGCTGGCCAGGCCGAATGTGGCGGTCTACGCCACGGACATCTCGGAGCCGGCCCTCGAGGTCGCTCGCCGCAACAGTGACCGCCTGGGCGTGGCCGGCCGCGTCACACTGCTCGCGGGCGACATGTTCGCGCCGCTGGTCGGGCGCGGACTCGATGGCACGGTCGATTGCGTCGTCTCGAACCCGCCCTACGTGGCGGACTCCGAACTGCCGGGCCTCATGCCCGAGGTCGCAGAATACGAGCCGCGGGGCGCGCTGGTCTCGGAGAAGGACGGCATGGGCCACACGCTCCGCATCATCGCCGAGGCACCCGCGATGCTCCGCGGCGGCGGACTGCTGGCGCTCGAAACAAGTCCGCACACGGCCCGCGGCGCGAAGGCCGCGGCCGAGGCGAGCGGCGCCTACGAGGACGTGCGGACCGTGCTCGACCTCGGCAAAGCCGAGCGCGTCTTGACAGCCAGAAAGAGAGCGTAGACAGATGGACCGCTTCTACATACAAGGCGAGACGAGACTCGACGGCGAGGTCGTCGTGAACGGCGCGAAGAACGCCGCCCTCCCCCTCATGGCGGCCGCGTTGATGGGGTCCGGAACCAGCCGCATCCGGGGCGTACCCGAGCTCCGCGACATCCAGACGATGGTCGACATCATGCGCGAACTCGGCGCGGACGTGGAACGCCTGCCCGACGGCGCCATCGAAATCACGCCGGTCGATGAATCCAAGTACGAGGCACCGTACAATCTCGTAAGCCAGATGCGCGGCAGCATCTGCGTACTCGGCCCGCTCGTGGCCAGGCGGCACCGGGCGCGCGTGTCGATGCCCGGCGGATGCGTCATCGGCGTCCGCCCCATCGACCTCCACCGCAAAGGCATCGAGGCGCTCGGCGCCGACATCACGCTCAGCGACGGATACGTCGATGCGACCGCGCCGCGCCTGAAGGGTGCGTCGATATACCTCGGGGGTGCGTTCGGCTCGACGGCGCTCGGCACATGCAACGTCATGTCCGCCGCCTGCCTCGCGGAGGGCACGACCTTGATCGAGTGCGCCGCCTGCGAGCCGGAGATCGTCGACCTCGCCAATTTCCTCGTCAAGATGGGCGCACGCATCGAGGGCGCAGGCAGCCACCGCATCGTCGTACACGGCGTCACCGAACTGCACGGCGCAGACCATACCATCATCCCTGACCGCATCGAGGCCGGCACGTTCATGGCCGCCGCGGCCGTGACCCGCGGACGAGTGACCGTCAAGGGAGCCGACCCGTCACACCTCTCGGCCGTGATAGACGCAATGACCCAGATCGGCGTCAAAATCACGGTCAACGGCGACGCATGCCACGTCGACGCCACCGACGGCTTCAAGGCGACGGACGTCGTCGCCCTGCCCTACCCCGGCGTCCCGACCGACATCCAGGCGCAGATCTCGGCTCTGCTCGCGACCGCCGACGGCATAAGCGTCGTCACCGACAAGGTCTTCCCAGACCGGTTCATGCACATCGCCGAGTTGGACCGCATGGGCGCACACATACGCAAGGAAGGCCCGAGCGCCATAATCGTCGGCACGCCGCAGTTGACCGGGGCCGAGGTCATGGCTTCCGACCTCCGCGCCAGCGCCGCGCTCGTGCTGGCCGGAATGGCCGCGAAAGCAACGACCAGCATCCACCGCGTCTACCACATCGACCGCGGGTACGAACGCATCGAAGAGCGCCTGAATGCGCTCGGCGCGCGGATCGAGCGGGTGAACGAGAAATTGTCTTGAGAGGACAGGATGTTTGACTCGATAACCAAGGCCCTCGACGGCGTCTTCAAGAGCTTCCGCAAGCAGGGCAAGCTGACGGAGGCGAGCATAAAGGACGGCATGCGCCAGATACGCATGGCGCTGCTCGAGGCCGACGTGAGCTACAAGGTGGCGAAGGACTTCGTCGCCGCCTGCACCGAGAAGGCCGTCGGCCAGCAGGTGATAAAAAGCATCCAGCCAACTCAGCAGATCGTCAAGATCGTCCACGACGAACTCGTGGCCCTGATGGGCGAGGCCGACACGTCCCTGCCGCCGCCTAAAAGTGACCGGCCGGGGATCATAATGATGCTCGGCCTGCAGGGAAGCGGCAAGACGACCACGTGCGCGAAACTCGCGAAACTCGCCATGAAGAACGGACGGCGTCCGCTCCTCGTCGCCGCCGACGTGCAGCGCCCGGCCGGCGTCAAGCAACTTCAGTTGCTCGGCGGCCAGATCGAAGTGCCCGTCTTCACCGAGGAATTCACGCCGCCGCGCATATGCATGATGGGCGTCAAGTTCGCCGAGGCAAACGATCGCGACCTCGTGATCCTCGACACCGCGGGCCGCCTCCACATCGACGACACCCTGATGGACGAGCTGGCCAAGATCGACTCGAAGGTCGGGCCCGACCAGAAGCTCCTCGTAGCGAACGCGATGACCGGCCAGGACGCGGTCAACAGCGCCGACGAGTTCAACAAACGCCTCGGCATCTCGGGCGTCATCCTCACCATGCTCGACGGCGACGCCCGCGGCGGAGCCGCCCTGTCCATCCGCGCGGCGACCGGCCGGCCCATCAAGTTCGTCGGCGTCGGCGAGAAGACCGACGGCCTCGAGGAGTTCCACCCGGACCGGATGGCCGGGCGCATCCTCGGGATGGGCGACGTGGTTTCGCTCGTCGAGAAGGCCCAGGAGACCGTCGACCAGGAAAAGGCCGCGGCGCTCCAGAAGAAGCTCCAGAAGGCCACCTTCACGCTCGACGACATGCTCCAGCAGTTCCAACAGCTAAAACGGATGGGTCCGCTGACCGACCTCCTGGGCAAGGTGCCGGGGCTCGGCGCCATGCTCGGCGACCAGGAACTCGACGAGTCCGAGTTCCAGCGCGTCGAGGCGATCATCCAGTCGATGACCATCGAAGAACGTTCCCATCCTGAAATCATTGACGGGAGGCGGCGCATTCGGATATCATCTGGGAGCGGTACGGCCGTTCAGGACGTGAACGGACTGCTGAAAGAGTTCAAGCAGATGAAGAAGATGATACGGCAGGGGATGCGCGGCAAGGGCCGCGGGTTCCCCGGTTTCTAGCTTTTGGACCTGATAAGGAGGACGCAGCTTGGCAACGCGCATACGCTTGAAGAGAATGGGGTCGAAGAAGAGGCCTTTCTACCGCATCGATGTGTTCGACGCGCGCTCCCCGCGCGACGGGAAAAGTCTCGAGACCGTCGGCACGTACAAGCCGCTCGCCGGGGACGATCGCGAGAAGACCACGCTGAAGCGCGACCGCGTCGTTCACTGGCTCGACCAGGGAGCGCTCCCGACGGAGACCGTGAAGAACATCCTGAAGAGCAACGGCATTCACACGTAGGCGGGCTTACGCCACGATTGCGACCGAGGAGCGCCCGATGCTGCGCGTCGACGTCATCACGATATTCCCCGGTGTCTTCGAGCCGTACCTGTCCGAAGGCATGGTCGGCATCGCCCGCGAGAAGGGGCTGCTCCAGGTCCACGTTCACAATTTGCGAGACTACACGACGGACCGGCACAAGAGCGTGGACGACCGGCCCTACGGCGGCGGCCCCGGGATGGTGATGATGCCCGGCCCGGTTTTCGCGGCCGTCGAGGGCATCGTGCCTCAGGCCGAACCGAAACCGCGCCTCGTCCTGCTCTCGCCGCAGGGCCGCACGTTCGACCAGAACCTCGCGCTCGAACTTTCCCGGGAACCGCGGCTCGCGCTCATATGCGGGCGCTACGAGGGGTTCGACGAACGCATCAGGATCGGCCTCGATGCCGAGGAGATTTCCATCGGCGATTACGTCCTGACCGGCGGGGAGCTTCCGGCCGCCGTCATCATCGACGCCGCCGCACGGCTGTTGCCGGGCGTCCTGGGACACGAGGACTCCGCGAAGTACGACTCGTTTTCGCTCGGCGGATACCTCGAATACCCGCAGTACACCCGGCCGGCCGATTTCAGGGGAATGACAGTGCCCGAGGTGCTCGTGAGCGGCAATCACAAGGCCATAGAGACCTGGCGCCGCGAGCACAGCATAGAAAGAACGCGCCGGCGCAGGCCGGACATGCTGCACCAGACCACGCCCATGACCGAAAGGAGCGAACGATGAGTCTCATCAAGGATATCGAGAAAGAGCAAACGAAAAAGGACCTGCCCGACTTCGGCGTCGGCAACAACGTCGAGGTACACGTCAAGATCATGGAGGGCGACCGCGAGCGCATCCACGTCTTCTCCGGCCTCGTCATCTCGCGCAAGGGGCGCGGCATCAACGAGATGTTCACGGTCCGCCGCATCGTCGGTGGCGAGGGCGTCGAGCGCACGTTCCCCCTGCACTCGCCCGCGATCAGCGACATCAAGGTGGTCCGGGCCGGCGTCGTCCGCCGAGCCAAGCTCCACTACCTGCGCAAGCGCGTCGGCAAGGCGACGCAGGTCAGGGAGAAGCGGCCCGGCGCCACGAAACGAGCGGACTGATCGCGTGAAATCCGCTCGCTCGCGAAAGGCGCTGGGCGACGCCGCCGAGGAGGCCGCGGCACGGTTTCTCCGGTCACAGGGCTACACGATCATCACACGAAACTTCTCGACAAGAAGCGGCGAGGTTGATATCATAGCCGCAGACGGCGAGACACTTTGCTTCGTCGAGGTGAGATCACGTGCCGGCGATGATACAGCACCGCCATACACCTCAGTCGGCCGGACCAAGCAGGCCCGCGTGCGCGCCGCCGCCTCGGCTTACGTCGCCCGGATGCGGCTTCAGAACAAGCTGTGCCGCTTCGACGTCCTCTCGCTCGTCCCTGACGCCGGACAGAAGTCCGGCTGGGAAATCCAGCTGTTGCGCGACGCCTTCTGACGGAGGCCGGCCGGACCGATGAGCAACGAAGTCGTCATCCAGACCGACGAACTCACCAAAGTCTACGCCGGCTTCATGCGGCCCGACGTCCTCGCGGTCGACCGGCTGAACCTCCGGGTCGGACGCGGCGAGGTCTTCGGACTCCTCGGCCCGAACGGGTCCGGCAAAACGACCACCACCAAACTTCTGCTCGGGCTCATTTTCCCGACCGCCGGCTCGGCGACCATCCTGGGCCGGCCCGCCGGCGACATCGCCGCCAAGACGCGAATCGGGTTCCTGCCTGAAGAATCGTACCTCTACCGTTTCCTGAACGCCGAGGAGACGCTCGACTTCTACGCCAAGATATTCGGCATCCCGCGCCGGGAGCGCCGCCGCAGGATCGACGAGCTCATCGAGCTTGTCGGCCTCCAGGACGCCCGGAAGCGCTCGCTCCGCGGCTACTCTAAGGGCATGTCCCGCCGCATCGGACTGGCGCAGGCGCTCATCAACAACCCCGAGCTTATCTTCCTTGACGAGCCGACGTCGGGCCTCGACCCCATAGGCCGCCAGGAAGTCAAGCGGCTCATCCTCCGGCTCAAGGACCAGGGCAAGACCGTCATGCTCTGCACGCACCTGCTGCCCGACGTGCAGGACGTGTGCGACCGCGTCGCCATCCTGCACAACGGCCGGCTCTGCGAACAAGGCCCGCTCGACGAACTGCTGACTCTCAAGAACAGAACACAGTTCACCGTGGCCGACATCACGGAAACACAACGTGAGGAATTGAAGGCGTTCCTCGCCGGCATGGGCCTCGGCGACGTCGCGATGATTCACCCGTACGACACACTCAGCGCCCTTTTCATGAGGATTATCGACGCCGAAAGGCGGCGCGGCGACGCGGCCAGGCAGCAAAGGGAAAATGTCCCACAGCAGTAGCCCCACCTCATCGAGTTCCGCCGCGTCCGACATCGGCGTCTCGCTGCGGCGTCTCTTCACCGCGGCCGGAGCGCGTCGCGTAACCGCATTGGCCGGCCTCGCCATCAGCGATGCGCTCCGCAGTCGCGTGCTCCTGGGGATGACGGTCCTCGTGTTTCTCTTCGGGATCGGTTCACTGCTCTGGCCCGCGGACCTCGAAAGCGAGCGGGTGGCCTTCGTGCAGAAATTCTGTTACACCGGCCTGACGCTGTTCGGCCTCATCGCCGCCGCCTTCCTCGGCGGCTCAGCCCTGCCCAAGGACATCAGCAGCAAACGCATATACTCGCTCGCAACGAAACCCGTCAGCCGGCTCGAACTGCTCCTCGGCCGGACTCTCGGGCTCTTCGGCGTCATGTTTCTTTTCCTGCTCATCGGCGGGCTCATCACCTTCACGGTCACCCACATCGCCAGCTCGCGCAAGACCTACAAGGGCGGCTCGTACACCGCGGAGGTCATTCTCCCGGCCGCCGACATCATCACCGAGGACGGTCCCGTGCCCGTCCAACAGGGACAGGAACTGCCCGTCGACGGCGAGGCAGACGGCGGCTACAGGGTCAGCATCGTCGGGCGCGAGTCCCAAATCTCGGGCACGATTGCGAAGGACGCGGTGGAACTGCACGAGCGGTCGCTCGCCCTGGAGCGCGTTGTCGCTCCGGTCGCCGTGACCTGGCAATGCAAAGGCGACGCCCGTTTCTCGCACGATGAGCTGATCCTCTCCTGCCCCGAGCTCGGCGGCGGCGACAAGTGGACGTTCGACGTTCCGACGCCGCCGGTCGGAACCGCCGACAACGAGACCGTCCCGGTGCGCCTTCGCTTCGACCGGCTGCTCTACGAATACGTCCCGTACCAAGGCAAGCGAACAGGCAGGACGGCTCGCGTCGGCCTCAGGTTCCACGGCCCGAACGGAGTGGAAGCTCTCAAGGACATCGAGTTTGTCATACCTGAACGGCCGCCCGAACAGCCGCTCGGCGAACCAGCCGACCGCGACCAGTACGAAGAGGTGTTCGTTCTGCCACGCGGCCTCGTCACCGGCGGGCTTCTGAAGGCCGAGGTCCTGAGCACCGTCCCGGAATACGCTCCGACCGGGCGAATCTACTACGGCCCCGCCAGGTCCCCCGTCTGGCGACTGCGCGGCTTCGACGCGGGCAAGCTGCCCAAAGGAAACCAGACCATCCGCGCCACATTTCTTGTGTTCTACACGCAGGGGCTGGACCTCATCGACCACACCGAGGTGACCGCCACGGTGCGAAACCCGGCCACCGACGAATCGGAGGAACGCCGCGTCTCTCTGCGCGACAAGACGCCGACGTTCATTCACTTCCCGCGGCACCTGATTGACGCCGGGCAAGGCATCGAGGTGGCGTTCGGCGGAATAGCCCCGACCCACCGTATCGGGCATTCGAGCAAGGAGAGCCCGATATACCTGCGGCTTCGTCCGGACTGGTTCTGGGCGAGCACAGCTCGGTCCATCTTCCTCGTGTTTCTTTTGCTATGCCTCTTCACGATGATCGCCGTCGCCGCATCCACGATGCTCTCGGCCCCCGTGGCGATCCTCTTGACGCTGGTGGCCGCGCTGGCCGGTTGGGTCAAGATGATGGTCGTGGAAATGCGCGGGGCGGATGTCCTGCCGGCGGGCGCCGCCACGCGGCAGGAAGCCGTGTGGAACTGGATCCAATACCTGTTCGGGAAGTTGCTTATCTTCGCCGCGCCCGGCATGGACAAGTTCAGCTCCTCGGATTTTGTGAAGCGCGGCTGGTCCGTGCCCTGGCCGCCCGTCTGGGACGCCATTGCCTATACGGCGGTGTTTGTGCTGGTTTTGTTCAGCTTCGGCTTCCTCCTGTTCAGGCGGAGGGAACTCGAGTGAGCCGATTTCGCCCGTCCAAAACCGTCGTGGTGCTTCTCGCGCTGATCGCTCTGCTCTCCGCTCTCCTGTGGCCTGTGCAGGAGAGCATAGACGTAGCTCGCGAGGGCCTGGTCACGGGCCAGACATCCGCGGAAACCCGCCTGCTCGAACTCGGTGGAAACGCCATGCTCGGCAGTTTCAAGACCATCGCCGTCGGGCTTCTCTGGTATCAGGAGAGCGAGCTGAAGGACCGGCGCGAACTGATGGAACTCGAAGGCGTGTACCGCGCGCTCGCCAAGCTCCAACCCACCGAGATCAAGGCCTACGTCTTCCTCGTCTGGAACATGGCTTACAACATTCAATACGACGCGGCGACCGTCGTCGAGGCGTGGAAATGGGTCAAGCGCGCCATCGAGTTCGGCGAAAAAGGAGCCGAGCGCAACCTGAACCATCCGGGAGTCTGGGAACTCTACTGGCAGATCGGATGGGTCTACTCGCACCGATGCGCCAGTCTCGACGACAACCGCACCCGCTACTTCAGGCAACAAATCGAGAAGCCCGTCTCCGAGGGCGGTCAGGGCAAGGACCCCTACCTCGTCGCGGCCGACTGGTACGAGAAGGCCTGGAACGCCGCCATCCGCCCCGGCGCCAGAAAGGTGAACATACGCCTTATCAGCCAGTGGGCACACGCCTATGCCCAACTCGCAAACGAAGCGGAAAAGGCCGGCGACGTCGACACAATGATCCGCTTCCGCGAAAAGGCGATCCGCATCCACGAACTCATAATCAACCACACCGAGAACGGCAAGATACAGTTCCCGAAATACGAGGAGACCGGACGTAAGCTGTCCGCCGAACTCCGCGCTCTCATCCGGCTCCACAAGCAGGCCCGCAAGGCCGACCACCTTCGCGATACCGGCCGGACCCGGGAGGCCGCCCAACTACGGCTCGAGACGGCGCGGGAGTGGCTCGTTCTCTTCCAGGGCATGCCCTACTCCGACGAATACCAGCGCAACCTCGACCGCTCGGCCGACGCGCTCGAATCCCTGGCCGGCGGTATCGACGATGCGCAATTGCGGAACGACACGATGTCCACCATCCTCACACTGCGGTATGAGGCCGCCGTGCCGCACCGCCGTTCCGACACGGCCGCAAGAAACCTCCAAAGGACGCTCGCGCGGTACGACGAGTTTCTCGCCGGCCTGGCCGGCCCGAAGGAATTCCTTCGCAACAAGGAACTCGTGCAAAGCATCGCCCGCTCCTGGGCCCGCATCATCGCCAACCTGCCGGACGACCCGGGCCTCGCCGCTCGCGCCGAAGCCGCCATACGCCGGAGCGACTCGCTCTACGCGGGCCTCGCGCCCGAAGAGCGCTCCGAACTCATCGAGAACTGGATGATGCTCATGGCGTCGAGCGACATCGACACGCCGGCGGGCAGGCAGCGCATCCGGCAGGCCGCCCTGCAAAGGGATACGGCCCTGCTCCAACTCACGAGCGGCATTGTCCGGAGCATGGAACAGCTTGGCCGCTTGTTCCAGGACGGCGCACCGCCCGATCAGTGGGAACCTGTCGCCGCCCGAGCTTTCGTTGCCATCCCGGCAGCGCGCGCTCTGGCACAGGAAGCCGTCCGGTACTGGTCAGCTCTCCTCAGAAGGGACGAGCCGTATGCCGCAGACGCCCGCGTCGCCGAGCAACATCTCGTCCGCATCGCCGAAGCGCTCGGCGAGACCGCGGAAATCGCCACGAACGTCCTCGGACAACCCGCTTCGTCCGATGACGGGCGGAGCCCTCAGAACCTCGTCCATCCTGCGGGCGCGATCTGGCGAACGCTTCACCAATTCGCCCCCGCCAACAATCGGTACTTGAAAAAGTCGCTCGAACACGCTAAAAAGGTACGCCGAAAACCGCGTGTGCAGGCGCATTCACACTCGCACTAACACAGTTTTGGATTATCGCTCTGGTTTCCTTTTCATGACACGGCCCCGATAGAAGGAGTTGTGGGTATGGTCAAGCGCACGTTGATGGTGGTGGCATGTTTGGGCATCTGTCTGGCTGCGTCCGTTGCGGTCGCCGCGGACGGAACGGCCGTCGCGGAAAACACTTCGCCTTCCGCGCAGACGATGTGGATTCTCTGGGCGCTCGCGCCGGCCGGGGCGCTGCTCGCGATCTTCTCCGCCCTCGCCTTCTACCGGAACATAATGGGCAAGGACGAAGGCACCGACACCATGCGCGAGATCGCGTCGCACGTGCGGGCCGGCGCCAACGCATACCTCCGCCAGCAGTACAAAATCGTCGCCATCGTCGTGCTCGTGCTGTTCGCAGTGTTTCTCGCGATGGCCTTCCTCCAGCACACACAGAACCCGTGGATGCCCTTCGCGTTCCTCGCGGGCGCCGTGGCCTCCGGCCTTTGCGGCTTTCTCGGCATGCGAACCGCGACCAACGCCAGCGCAAGAACCGCACACGCCGCCCGCACCAGTCTGAACGGAGCCCTCCAGGTCTCGTTCCGCGCCGGCTCGGTCATGGGCCTGGTCGTCGTCGGGTTTGCACTCCTGAACATCTGCATCTGGTTCCTGCTCATGTACTTCCTGGGCGTCAAGTCCACGTCGATGACGCTCAGCGCGATGGTCGTCGCCCTGCTCTCGTCCGGAATGGGCGCCAGCACACAGGCCCTCTTCGCCCGCGTCGG
>Ga0180435_10005112_pt1 | contig 12812 bp, 7 predicted proteins | sample SS_ome_3_FD_132467 | JGI IMG/M metagenome (GOLD analysis project Ga0180435, IMG submission 132467) | Hypersaline lake sediment archaeal communities from the Salton Sea, California, USA - SS_3_S_1 metaG | ecosystem: Environmental > Aquatic > Non-marine Saline and Alkaline > Hypersaline > Sediment... | reverse complement strand
CAGGGTGAGGACGAAGCTGGTGTATGCGGGGGTCAAACTCGGACTGGCTTCCCATGAGAACCTCCAAGCTCATGGCACAGGCGATGTCCGCCAGTTTTGACAGGCGTATGGCATCGAATACCACCAGGCTGCTCATGGCTGTCATGACTTGGGTCCCGTTAATCAATGCCAGACCTTCACCCGCTTTCAATTGGACAGGGGGGGCGCCTATTTTTGCCAGAACGTCCTTTCCTGACAGCCGCTTACCCTGATAAAACGCTTCTCCTTTTCCGATCAAAACCAGCCCCAGGTGGGCTGTGGGCGCCAGATCACCGCTGGCGCCCACCGATCCTTTTTCCGGGATAACGGGCGTTACGCCTCGATTGAGAAAGGTGATCAAGCGTTGCAGTGTACTCACCCGGCATCCAGCGTGCCCCATGGAAAGGTCATGGATTCTGATGGCCATGATGGCGCGGACGACATCTTCGGGCAAGGGCTTTCCGACGCCGGCAGCATGGCTCATGAGCAGGTTGGTCTGCAGCTTTTGGGTGTCTTTTGGGGATATGGTAATGTCACAAAGAGCGCCCAGGCCTGTTGTAATGCCGTATATAATCTTTTTTTCCCCGACCCAGCGATCGATGAGGTGGCTGGCTTTTCGAATGCGTGCTTCACCATCAGGGGAAATCGCCACCCGATGGTATTTACGAGCGACCATTTGCAGCTCATCGATGGAAATCTTCGATTTGTCCAGAAAAAGTATATCCTCACGCGGCAACAGCAACCTCCTTTGTGTTGTGATGGTGCGAACGTCGCTTGCGACTGAGAGTCTATTGGTTCCGATTTTCCAGAATCGTTAAAATTTCTTTGAGCTTGATCTCCGAACGCCGGGTCAGCCGTGCAGCCTCTCGCAGGGTCTGCTGTTTGACCGTGTCATCCTCCAGATCGGTCGTGTTGATCAAAATATTCTGGTAACCCGCCCAGATGCCGGCTTCCAATGCCTTTGCACCGGCCTGAATATCGGACATCGAGGCGATGTTGGCATATCGAGCGACATCGCACATGGCCTCCCACGCATCATCGGCCGCACGCATCATCCGCATGGGTACGCCAATGGCATCTGCAAGGGCCTGTTTCATGGCAGTGCTTTGCCGCTCTTTCTCTGCACTTGAATGTGCCGGCAGCCTCATGGCTGCCGCATATGCCTGGTAGGCTTCGGCATCCTGATCGATCATGGGAATTAGGCTATTTGATATATCATGTAATATCGGAATGATACATCTTATTTTATCATCAACAGCTTCAAACTTACGAACCCCATACGTCAACTTGGCGGCCATGGCGCCCAAGGCAGCGCCCAGCGCGGTCATGAGTGCAGCAGCCGATCCTCCCCCCGGTGTCGTCGACCGCGCGGACACTTTTTCGATGAAAGCCCTGACAGATATGCCGGCCAAGGGTTCGACCGGTGGTTCGGCAACCCGATATTCGATGATCTTTTTTTCTGGCTCAAAAGACCGAACAGCATGGAGGCCGAGGCGATCCGAAGCCAGTCGCACTTTCTGGTCCTCGTCGAGAATGAAGAGCTTTTCTTTTTCAATATAGTGATCCGCCGCCCCTCGTAGGGCATCCAGTGGAATAAGGCCCACAATTTCTGACCCGGCAACACCCACCTTGAGGGCCGCAGCCTCTTTTTTCACGGTTTCATAGACGAGGTGGAGGGGCGTTGTATGATAGTCGGAAATGTTCAGTGTTACTTGTGCCAGGTTATATTCATCGACGAACCACCCGATACCGCTGATATTCTTTAGAATGCCCGGTTCTTCCGGACCTCTGCCGGATGTTAGGATATTCAAGGCAATTCGGTGCGCCTGGTTGGACGTTCCCAGGATGTTTACATTGTAAGCGATCAAAAATTGCCTGGCACCGGTGATGCTGGCACCCCATTCCGGAACGAAATGATTGGGGCCGAAGTCTGGTTGCCATTTAGCCTGTTTCATCTTTTCTTCGAGCCCCTCGTATTCTCCCTCTCGAATTTGGGAAAGCGTTTTGCGATAGTCCTTTTGGGCCGCTGCTTCGTATAGATAGAAGGGCACCTGCAGCTTGTCTGCGGCACGGCGCGCAAATGTATTGGCAATTTCAACACATTCCTGCATGGTTACGTTGGCAACGGGGATGAACGGGCAGACATCCAGGGCGCCCATTCTCGGGTGTTCACCCGTATGCTGTCTCATGTCAATACGCTCTCTTGCCACGTGGGCCGCATTCAGGGCACCTTCCCCAACGGCCTCCGGCGTCCCCACAAACGTAAACACGGTGCGGTTGGTGGACGATCCGGGATCGACGTCCAACAGCCGGCAGCCGGAGGTGTTTCGAATGGCCGCTGCGATGGCTTCAATGGTTCGTGTGTTCCTGCCCTCTGAGAAATTGGGAACACATTCAACAATTTTTTTCATAGACACACATCCCTTTCTTGTACACGGCTTCCACCGGCGATGTGCCTGCGTGGTAGGCGAGTATGGTGGGTGACTCCCCGTCCAGAATGAGAAAATCCGCTTGTTTTCCAACATCCAAGCTACCGGTCTTTGATGGCATCCCAATCGCATAGGCGGCGTTCAACGTGGCGGCCACCAGTGCTTCGGATGGGGTCATGGACATGTTCAGTACTGCCAGTCCGATGACAAAGGGCATGGACTCGGTGTAGCTGGAGCCGGGATTACAGTCGGTTGCCACGGAAACGGGCAAATTGATCGTGATCATGTCCCGGGCACGGGCGTAATCTTTTCGCAGGCTGTAGGCCGTGGCCGGCAGCAAGACCGCGATGGTGCCACTTTGAGCCATCCGCTTGAGATTGCCGATGCTGGATGCCAGGAGATGGTCTGCAGAATCCGCATGCATCGCTGCGGCCAGACCGGCACCCCCTGTATCGTGAACCTCATCGGCATGAAGCTTTAAACCGAGTCCCAACGCTCTGGCCGCTTCCAGAATCTGGCGGGCCTGTGGGATGGAGAAAGCGCCTGTTTCACAGAAAACGTCGCAATAGCGGGCAACCCGCTGCCGTTTAACTGCTGGCAGCATTTCATATATGACTCGATCGACATAGGCATCCTGGTGATGCCGATATTCTTCGGGTATGGCATGGGCACCCAGAAACGTGGGCACGACATCCAGGGGCGTTTCATGCCCGATCCGGTCAATGACTTCGAGCATTTTGATTTCACTGGAATTATCCAGACCGTATCCGCTTTTGATTTCAAGTGTGGTCGTGCCCATCCTCATGGCCGACAAAACGTGGCTGCGCGTCGTTTGCGCCAGTGCATCGTGACTGGCGCTTCTGACCGCCCGAACCGAGGACAAGATACCGCCGCCCTTGGCCAATATTTCAAGGTAGGGCGTGCCGGATAATCGCAGATCGAACTCTTTTTCACGGCGGGCCGCGAAGCACATGTGCGTATGGGGGTCCACAAATCCCGGAATGACGCAGCGGTTTTGGCAGTCGATTTCCTTGTCGAACTTTGGCGGACACGAGCGGCCTGTGAGAATGGCTTTTTCCGGGCCTATCTGGGAGATGTTCCCGTTTTGAACCACAAAGGCCCCTTTTTGAATGTGTCGAAGCTCACCTTGCTTGCTTCCGGAAGCGGGGCGCCCCTTGTCCACCGGCGTGAAAATATTGGCATTTCTTATAAGAGAGGTGGTCATTGTCCGTATCTTGATGATGTGCTGACCTAAACAGTTTTTTCGTCGAACAGGGTCTTCACGGTCTGGTCGATTAAAGCGTCGTCCACCAAAAATGGCAAGGTAATTTGATCGCCATTGTTGTTTTCACGGTTGTAGGCCGCGGCAGCTGCCATGGCATTTGGATTCCGCGCCCAATTGCGGCGTGCGACCCCCCCCATGACATCCCAGGACATACTGGAGAGAATGATACGGTCGATGCGTTCGCTGCCGTCGAGCACCAGTCCAAAGCCACCGTTAATGGCGTTGCCAATGCCCGTTCCACCGCCATTGTGCAGCGCCACCAGAGACATCCCCCGTGCGGCATTTCCGGCAAAGCCATGGGTGGCCATGTCGGCACAGACATTGCTGCCATCCTTGATGTTCGCAGTTTCGCGGAAAGGGGAATCCGTACCGCCTGGATCGTGATGGTCGCGGCCCAGCATAATAGGCCCCACAATACCGTCGCGGACCATGGCATTGAACTTGAGGGCAATATCGATACGCCCCTTGGCATCCTGATAAAGAATGCGCGCTTGACTGCCAACCACGAGACGGTTCTTTGCCGCTTCCCGGATCCAAAGGTAATTGTCATGGTCCTGCGTTCGACGGTTCGGATCAATGCAATTCATGGCTGCACGATCTGTTTTTTCCAGATCTTCGGGATTGTTGCTGAGGCAGACCCATCGAAAGGGACCGTAGCCAAAGTCGAAAATCGGGCCCATGATATCCTCGAAATAGGAGGGAAAAATGAAGCCATCCTTGTCGTCAACACCATTTCGCGAAATTTCTGTCATACCGGCGTCGAAAACAGATTTTAAAAAGGCGTTGCCGTAATCGAAAAAATAGGCCCCCTTCCGGCTAAGCTGCTGGATCAACTGGAAATGCCGTCGCAGACTCTTATCCACCTCTTTTCGAAATCGTTGGCGGTCGGTGGCCAGAAGGCGGGTTCTTTCTTCAAAGGTCAGGCCCTGGGGACAATAGCCACCGTCGTAGACCGCATGACAGGACGTCTGGTCAGAAAGCAGGTCCACACGAAAGTCCTGTTTCGCCAAGTATGCCAGCAGGTCAACGACATTGCCATAATAGGCAACAGAAAGCGGTTTTTTCTGGTGAACCGCCCTGCCGGCTGTCTCGACCACTTTCGCCACGTCCTGGGATGCCATGTCCACCCAGCCCTGATCAAGACGGTTCTGGATGCGTGACAGGTCAACCTCGGCGACAATGGATACGGCACCGGCAATCTTAGCTGCCTTGGGCTGTGCGCCGCTCATCCCGCCCAGACCGGAAGATACGAAAAGAAGCCCTTTTAGATTGCCGCCCGGCGGCACGCCGCACATGTTGCGACCGGCATTGAGGAGGGTATTGTAGGTTCCATGAACGATGCCTTGAGGGCCAATATACATCCAGCCTCCCGCCGTCATCTGGCCGTAAGATGTCGCACCCATTTGTGCGGCAATTTCCCAGTCTTCAAGCGTATCGTAGCGTCCCACCATCAAGCCGTTGGTAATCACGACACGGACACTTTCGGGGTTTGATTTGAATAGCCCCAGCGGATGCCCGGACTGCACGACCAGGGTCTGGTCCTCGGTGAGTGCTTCGAGATATTTCTGAATGAGGCGGTACTGCATCCAGTTCTGGCAGACACTGCCTGTTTCCCCATAGGTGACAAGCTCATAGGGATACAGGGCCACATCCATGTCGAGATTGTTGTCCACCATGAACTGGCAAGCCTTTCCTGCCAGACAGTTTCCCTTGTATTGATGAACCGGTCGGGCTTTAATCGGCCCTTGCGGCCGATAGCGGTAGGCATATACCCGGCCCCGAGTTTCTAGCTCGGTTAAAAATTCCGGGGCCAGCGTGGCGTGATGTTTTTCAGGGATATACCGTAGGGCGTTTTTCAGGGCGATGGCTGTTTGCTGTCGGGTCAGCCGAAACCCCCTGTCCGGGGCACGCCGGACGTTTTCCATGAAGGCAGGCATTTCAGGAAGGTCGAGATCGAGATGGATTTTCATGGATCCGGCAATCGATTTATTGATAGGCATGGCCAATGTCCCTCCATATGGCGATTTCCAGAAGCCGCGAAAAGGATTTTCAAGTTGAATCGGTACAATGCTATTGGGTCAAAATCTCCTTTAGTTCATGAAAGTCATTGATAATGTAATGCGCTCCCGCTTTTTCAAGCGCTTGATGCAAACCCGCTTTGTCCGGTGCTGAGACACTGATACCGATACCCTTGAATCCGAATCGAGACCGGGAGGCGGCCTGCATGTCGTCTGGCATGTCCCCCACATAATAGCGGTTGGATGTTGAATTTTCATGGCATGTTGCAATGGCGTCCAGCATAAAGGGGTGTGGTTTGCTGCGTGCGACCTTTTTATGATTTTTTTCCAGTATCCTGTTTTCCTCTCTGAGGCAGTCATCCAGGCTGTAAATTGATTTGAAATAGGGCCGGATGTTGAAACGGTCCAGGGGGTAGTCTGCCTCGGCACGCGGACGGCCGGTGGCGATGCCCAGCACATTGTCAGCGGCCAGGGCCTGCAGAAGCGCCGGCGCCATCAGGAGCGTTTCCCTGTCGATCAGTCCGTCCTCTGTGTAGACCCTGGCGGGAAAATGGTAGGTTGCCCTGAACAGGCGTTGACCCAGGTAGATTTCCTGAAAAATCTGTTTGATGACATTGCCGGTCCCGACGTCATGGCCCGACAGGTGCTGGATAAAGACGTGGTTTTGGTGGCCGTTTTCCTCGAGCAGCCGGCGCATCGGCGCATCATGAACGCTCAGAAAATGGATTAACGCCGATATGTCGGCATGCTTCATACCATAAGCATGCATCGACCAGGGGTGGGCAGCAGGAATATCTCCCGGCAGTTTGATCCGGGTCATCAGCAAGCTCAAGATACGATAGGTCAACTCCCAGTCATTGTTCAGCCCACCACTGTGTTTGACACCGGCAAGATCGTGTAACGAAAAGAGGGGATCCGGCAGGCTACGCCAGCCAGGCGCCCCTTTGAAAAACAGTCTGGCCGTTCTGCGAACGGTTTCCCGGTAGGAGGCCGAAACATCCACAATCACACCGTCCATGTCAAAAACGATGAGGTTCTTTTTGGGGGTACGCATGGGTATTTTGCAGCCTATCTTTGAGCGTTGCCTTTCAATGCAGCCATTGCCTCTTGAGCAAGTTTTCCAATAGCGGCCATATATTCGCGCATTCCTTTGAAAAGGATGTCATTGTGGTTGGCAGCGACAATCCGGACGAGCTGCTTGCTGGCAGCAGGACAGGCATCATAGAGGGCCTGGCCATCTGAAAAAGGAATGATGTGATCGTATTCAGCATGGATGATTAAAGTCGGCTTCTCAAAGCGCTTGATTTTATCAATATTTCTGAATCCTGCATTTTCTTTGAAGCCAATGGCCTGCGGACGGATGCCCAGCAATCTGAGAAGAGGGCCGGCCATGGCAAAGCCACTTTCAACGATGAGGGCGTCGACATGGGTCTGGTGGCTGTCTGCGATTTCCAGCGCGCAAGCACTGCCAAGCGATCGGCCCATGACGATCAGCGGTGCGGTATGCGCGTTTTCCCACAGCCATTTTTGGACGAAATCGAAGATGACGTGACTGTCCTTCATCATGCTGGACACAGAGGGCTCGCCATTGGAGCGACCATATCCCCGGAAGTCGACCGGCAGAAAATTGATGCCCAGCTGGTTGTAAATGGGGCCCAGATCATCGTAGTCAGACACGATTTCTCCGTTTCCATGAAAAAAGAGAAGATTGGGGCAGGTCTTGTCCCGCATGTGAAAACGCGCACCCACGCGAATATTCTCTGCCACGGGTATGAACAGGTCCATACCTGAACGAGAATGTCCGCCTGCACCCATCTCAGGACGCGGATGAAACAGGTTCATCAGCACTTCCGGCCGGTCCAATACCGAATAGTCCGCTTTTTGATCGTTTGCCATAAAACACCCTGTCGGAGCATGAACGTGACAATTGGTTTATAACCCTGAAAGAAAATGGAATTCAATCTCTTTTTTCAAGCCATGAAACCTGCTATAAAGATGAGCGTGAATCACATCGCCTATCTAAGAAATACCGTCATGGAATATGCTTGGGGCTCCTACACGGCCATCGCGGATCTGATGGGACAGGCAAGCCCCTCGCAGCAGCCCCAGGCCGAGCTATGGCTGGGCGCCCATCCCAAGGCACCTTCATGGGTGAAAACAGAAGGGGGCTGGGAATCCCTTGCCGATCTCATCCAAGCCTATCCAGCCGAAATACTGGGGGAAAAAACTGTGGACAGGTTTGGGGCCCAGCTACCCTTTCTTCTCAAAGTGCTGGCGGCCGCCCGGCCTCTGTCCGTACAGGCCCATCCCGCACAGGCGGCTGCGCAGACGGGTTTTGATCGAGAAGAAGGGCTGGGTATCCCTTTGAATGCCCCCCATAGAAACTATAAAGACCCCCACCACAAGCCGGAATGTATTTGTGCGCTGACGCCTTTCTGGGGCTTGTGCGGTTTCAGGAATAGGGATGCGTGCGCGTCCCTGCTCAGACGCTTATGTCCGCTTTCAATGGGAGCGTTGCTGGACCGACTGCAGACATCCGGTCGAGACGGCATGGCGCACTGGTTTCAATCGGTCATGAACTTGCATCCGGATCAAAAAGCCCGGATTGTTGAGGAAGCTGTCGACCGTGCCAAGGCACATCGGCATGAAGCGCCCGTATGGGAATGGATCGTCAGGCTCCACCAATCCTATCCCTCTGATATCGGCGTCATTTTCCCGGCGGTTCTCAACCTGGTTTGCCTTCGACCGGGGGAGGCGCTATATTTGCGTCCCGGCGAGCTGCACGCCTACTTGGAAGGCCTTGGCATCGAGATTATGGCCAATTCCGACAATGTTCTGCGGGGCGGCCTCACGGCCAAGCATGTGGATGTACCTGAACTGATTCGCGTTCTTTCATTTGATTCGAAAACCATCGAGATTCTGACACCCAAAAAACACGAGTCGGGTGAAGCCATTTACGCCACACCCGCCGGGGCGTTTCAGCTTGCGGTGATCCATCTGAAAGCGGGTGAAGCGTATACAGCACGGCGTGAGCGAAGTGTCGAAATACTGCTATGCACGACCGGTCGCCATCGGGTCATGGAATTGAACGGCAGAAACCCTCTGGTACTCTCAAAAGGTTCATCGTTGCTGGTTCCGGCGGCTGCCGCCGGCTATGTTATCGAAGGGCAGGGGGTCGTTTACAAGGCCGGCGTGCCCCTCTAAGGCGCCTTCTGTGTTGAACGTTGGCTGAAGAAGCCGATGCATGGCAAAGGTCTGGCAGGCCGAAAGTAAAGCAAAGTAGTAGATCCAGTAGGGTAACCCCAATATTACCGGACGGTGATTCCCCCAGGCCCAGAAATCCATTCCCAGAAGAAAAATTGCTGTGAACAGATACATATAAGCATTGGACAGCCATGCCGGCAGACTGAAAGCCAGCGATTCCCCCTGCCGCAGCAGCTGCAACGCATGGACGCAAAGATAGGCTATAAATGTAGCCGCCATGACCCACACCACCGGTAAAAAAAGCGATGGCTGAAAGATCTTGAAATAGAACAAAAGCATGACGCCCTCACCGACCAGGATACTCACAATGGCGGCCGAGGCGTGCACGCGCTTGAAGTATAAGCCGAATAGAATACTTGGAAAAAGGACCGCCAGCCCTGTAAACGTCTGGGTGGCGATCTGCAGAATCGTGTCCGGCGGCTTGATGGCCAGCAACAGTCCGGCAAGGCTTAAAAAGACAACGAAAATTCGTCCCATAACACTGGTTTGGCGATCGGTCGTGTGGATCGGTGGCAGGATGTCCCGGGTAAATATCGAGCTCAAGGTCAGCAGCTGCGAATCCATCGTCGACATCAAGGCTGCCAGCCCGGCCGCCAGAACGAGGGCTGCCATGAAATCACCCGATATGAGCGTGAGGGTCATGGGCAGGATACGGTCTGCGTTTTTGCCGACAAGGTCGGGAAACGACAGGTGTCCCATAACACCTACCGAAATGGGCAGAAAAAAAACAAGTGTGCAGATCAGGGGATAGAACAGCATGGTTTTGGCGATGGCACTTGACTTTTTAGCGGTGAAGAAGCGTTGGAATAATTGTGGGAACATGGGATCGCAAAAGAACCAAAGCAACATATAACTGAACCATATGCTGTAAGTGTACTTCCCGGTTCCTCCCGGTCGCGAGAACAATTGGGGATGGGTGTCATAAAGCTTGAGATGGGCTTCCATAAACCCACCGTGGTGATGGGCCACGATGAAGACCGAAGCCAGAAGCAGTACAAACATGACCAGGCCCTGGAAAAGATCGGTCCAGGCAACCGCCCGGAGCCCCCCCCTGAGCGTATATAAAACGATAATTCCCGTGACGATAATGCAGCCATACCGATATGGCAGCCCGATGAGGGCCTCCAATGCGTAACCGGCAGCCATGGGCTGCAATGCCAGATAGGGGATGGTGAAAATAACCATGACCAACGCAAAGACCCAGGAGAGCAGGGGGCTGCGATACACGACCCGGACGAGTTCGGGCGGCGTTACAACGCCGTAATCTCTGCCTGCTTGCCAAATTTTCCTGCCCAGGATCCAGAAGGTCAATGCCATGAAACCGGTTCCGAAGCCCATGATCGGGAAAAAAGCATATCCGTCCCGATATCCGGCGCCCGATGTCCCAAAGACCGTAAAGGCAGAGAAATTGGTGGCCACCATGGTTCCCATGAGCACCAGGGTCCCCAGTTGACGGTCTGCCAGGAAATACGTTTCCGGCGAGGATTTGAGTTTCGTCCTGGCAATGAAGCCAATGCAGAGAATCACCATAAAATAGAGGCTGAGTACGGATATTTTAACGATCATGTGCACGTCTCCTTGCTGCCACGTTCACTGCATGAAATAAAAAAACCACCCCGAACAAAGGCCGGGATGGTTTTCAACCTGACATAACCTTTATGTATCTTTTATGAAGGATGTAGCGACTGACACGAGAGATGTCAAGTCAAAATGAATGGTTATCATTTATCCCAGAAGAATTCTGGCGTCGGCGATGCTGCAGCCTTCGGGGTGCACGATAACGGGGTTCAGATCCATCTCCTTGATGTCCGGGTAGGCTTCGATGAGCTCGGAGCACAAGAGCAGGAGGTTGATGAGAGATTTCCGGTCGTAAGGGCGGCCGCCCCTGATGCCATCGAGAATAGGAGCGGAGGTTGTTTCCTGAATCATGTGTTTCGCGCCCCGCCGTGAGAGCGGCAACACCCGAAAGGAAACATCTTTAAGAACCTCTACCATAATGCCCCCCAGACCATACATGATCACCGGACCAAACTGGTCATCCATCTTGGTTCCGATAATGACCTCAACTCCTTTATCTGCCATGGAAGAAACCAGAATTCCCCGGATATCGGCATCTGGATTGAATTCTCGTGCATTTTTGAGAATGCGCTGGTAAGCGCTTCGAATTTCCTTTTCGGTATTTATATCGAGTATTACACCGCCGGCATCACTTTTATGGAGAATATCCGGCGATACCACTTTGAGAACCTTGCGACCCTTGATTTTTTTGGCCATGTCAACGGCGTCTTGAGCAGAGTGGGCCAGAAATTCCTTGCGGATTTTGGCGCCATGCATACGCAGCAGTGCTTTGGCCTCATGCTCCAGTAGGGCGTTGCGGCCATCTTTGCGGGCCTGTTGAAACAGCGTATTCCCTTCCTGCTTGGCTTTTTTCCCCCAGTCGAGAATGAATCGGGTTTTGGCGTGATATCCTTTCAAGTAGGCACCATATTCGGCCAGCACCGAAATACACGTGCAGGCGATGTCCAGAGAATCGTAAACCGGAATGCCGTAATACCGAAGGAGATCGAGGGCGTGGGGTTTTACGGAGCTGTAGAGGCTGTGAAGAATGATTGGCTTTTTTTGGGATCGAATCATTTTTCCCATCTGGTGGGCAGCATCCTCCTCCATCAGGGAGAGATGCTCGGCAAAGCGAATGCCATAGCCACCGAAAAGCCCAACGATGAGCAATCCACCGATTTGCGGATCTTTTAAAATGATTCGAGCACAGTCGGCAAAAACAGAGGGGTCTGAATCGGTCCCCCCGGCAACGTCGATGGGATTGATCATCGAAGCGGTTGCCGGTAGGATGGTCTTGAGTTTTTCCTGTGTGGTTTGACTCAATTCAGGAATGTCGACCCCCAGGTCTGTCAGAAGATCGGCTGCAATGGTGGCATGGCCACCCCCGTCGGCCAGGATGGCCACACCGTTGTTCTTCATGGGGGGAAGGCTGGACAGCGTTTCGGCCGCAGGAAAAAGTGCATCGGGATGATCGATGACGGTGATGCCGGCACGCTTAAAAGCGCCTTTGGCCACTTCGGATATTCCTGCCAATGCCCCGGTATGTGATCCAGCAGATTTTTTGCCTGTGGATGAGCGGCCGCTCTTCAACAGGACAATCGGTTTTTTCAAGGTGGTTTTATACGCCTGATGCAGGAATTTTCTCCCCATCCGCATCCCCTCCACATACATGAGAATCGCTTTGGTTTGCGGATCGTTGCGGAAAAAGGACAGGTATTCATGAAATTTGATATCGGCTTCGTTGCCCACGCCCACGTATGTCGAAAAGCCTTTCTTGCTTTTCAATTTTGCTTCGGTGATGAGCGTGAGGGCCATATTGCCACTCTGGGTGAGAAGGCCGATGTCTCCTTTGGGGGAATTCCGCAGGCCCACCAGATTCAATCCCATGTGCATATTGATCATGCCGGATGTATTGGGGCCAATAATACGGATACCGAACTTTTGAGCGATGGCGACGGTTTCTTCTTCCAGTTGTTTGCCCTCAGCACCCACTTCGCCGAATCCATTGGCCAAGACCACGGCCCCATGAACGCCTTTTTTACCGCAGTCATCCAATATAGCGGGCACCGTATGGGCTGGCGTGGCAACCAGCGCCATGTGCGATCGCATCTGCAGCGTGGTGCAGGCGTATGTGCCCGGCGGCAACCACAGTCCGGCTCGCGCTTCGCCAGCGGTGTCGATGGCGCGTTGTAGCGCGGCCGTGTCGTCCGTCTTGCCGTCACCTCGAGCGCCGAACGCTTT
>Ga0180435_10005111_pt1 | contig 12813 bp, 10 predicted proteins | sample SS_ome_3_FD_132467 | JGI IMG/M metagenome (GOLD analysis project Ga0180435, IMG submission 132467) | Hypersaline lake sediment archaeal communities from the Salton Sea, California, USA - SS_3_S_1 metaG | ecosystem: Environmental > Aquatic > Non-marine Saline and Alkaline > Hypersaline >... | reverse complement strand
GGCCCGAAAATCTCCCGGCCCGAAAGGGAGCCGTCTTGACCCACCTTCATGCGGGAAATACACTGGCCGGTGGTTTCGACAATATACATATATTCTTCGGCGGCATCCAGGCGGATTTCATTGGTAAAGCTGAAACCATCGGCAACGATGCGCAGGCCTTTTTCATCGGCCAGGGCGATGTAGCCGTCTGAAATGTTCGGACTGACGGTCTTCATCCAGTTCTTGGTGCGGGTAGAAATGGTCAGCCAAATCCTGTCCCGGCTGTCCCGCAGGACAAAGTTGACTTTGCCGATGGACTGGCCGTCGATAGTGTCGTACATCAACCGGGTTTCACCATCCCGGGTCATGACTTCGAGCACGTCGGTTCCAAAATTGGAAATCAAAATATCACCGTTCCCGGCAAAAGCCAATCCGTTGGGCAGGGTGCCCTCGGTAAATCGGCTGGCATCGTCCTTTGCCTCGGCGAAATTTTTATCAAAGGTCTGGGTAATCAGTCTCTGGGTGCCATCCGGCGCAATACGCATGACCCCGCCCCTGGCATCTGCCGACCACAGGGTGCCGTCTTTTTCCGCCAGAATGCACTCGGGCCGCTGCAGATCCTCGCCAATGTACTGAAGGTCCGCGGGGTCCATCTGAAAACCGATGATGGGATTCTCTCGCATGACTATTTTCCTTTGTTGAGCTGTATCATTCCTATTGTTCCCTTCAGCACAAAAAACATGCTGGAAGGTTGGAATACTGGAATGATGGGTTGTTGCCGTTACCCTCCCATTATTCCATTTTTCCATCATTCCAACTGAAATATTGCGGTAACGCCGCGTAGCGTAATTATTGCGTAGCAAGAATTACCTGACCAGCACCAGGCTGATCTGAGGGAATATCGTCACCAGCACCAGCACCAGAATCATAATCAGGACAAAGGGGAAAGCACCGGCAAAAACATCGTTCAACGTTATTTTCTGATCGTCCAGGGTTGACTTGACCACATAGGCGGCAATGCCCAGGGGGGGTGTAATCAACCCCACCTCAATGGCGATGACTGTTAAAATCCCGAACCACACAAAGTTGACGCCAAACGTCTGCATGATGGGATAGATAAGCGGCACCACGATCATCATAATGGAGGTGGAATCCAGAATGGTGCCCATGAGCAGCACCACCACCAGGTAGATACTGATGACCGCATACAGTCCCATGCCCGACTCGCCGATCCACTCGGCCACGAAACTTGTAATGCCGGAAAGCGCCAGCATGCGGCCGTAGATGTTGGCAGAAATAATCAGGAAAAGAATCGAAACCGTCACATGCCCGGTTTCGAGGAGCACCTGCCACAGCCCCGCCCAGGTCAGGCGACGCTTCCCCAGAGTCAGCAGCAGGGCGCCCAGCGCCCCCACAGCCCCGGATTCGGTTGGGGTGAACCAACCGGCATAAATGCCGCCCAACACCAGGGCCACCAGCAGAACAATGGGAATCAGCTTGCCCACGGCCGCCATCAGGGTCATATCGTCGTCAACCAGGGCAGCCTCTCCGCTCTTGGGTTGCCCGCCCACATAGTCCGGCGCCCGGTAAGCCATAAATAGAATGGCCAGGGAAAAACCAATAGCGAGAACGATACCGGGCATAATGCCGGCTTTGAACAGGTCGCCGATGGAGGTCTCCGTGAGAATGCCGAACAGAATCAGCAAAAGGCTGGGGGGAATGAGCATGCCCAACACGGATGACCCTGTTACCACGCCCACGGCAAAGCGCGGTTTGTACCCCAAACGGGTCATTTCAGGAACCGCCACCTTGGTGAACACCGCGGCCGATGCAATGGAAATCCCGGTCACTGCCGCAAACACGGCGTTGGCAGCCACCGTAGCGATTCCCAGGCCGCCTTTGAGCCTGCCGAATATTCTATTGGCCACATCAAAGGTGTCTTTGCCGATTCCGGAGACCGAGATAAACATCCCCATGAGCACAAAGAGCGGCACCACACCGAATATATAGCTGGAAATACTATCCGCGGCGGCCAGAGCCAGCAGTTTGCTGGCTACGATCCATTTGCCCCGGATAAACCAGACCCCCAGGAAGGAGAGCAGCGTAAGGGCAATGGCAACATGCATTCCGGCATAGATCAGAAACAGTATGCCGACGATCGACAGCAGACCAATCTGGAGATCAGTCATGTTCTGGCTTCCCTCCCACTGCCCTAAATTCCTGCCATGCCGTCAACAAAAACTGGATGGCCGCAGCAGTGCAGCCGATCAAAATGATCAGCTTTACCGGCCACACCGGCGCCATGAAATCGCCCTCGGCGCCCACATACACATCCAGGCGCCAGGCTTTTTTGAAAAGGGGCAGGGACGCATTGAACATGATGATCATCAACACGGCCCCGATGACATGATAAATGCCGTTGAGAAAATGCCCAACACCAGGCTTCTTTTTCGCCAGCCAATTCAGAAGAATTTCCGATCGCGTCAGGCGGCCCACTTTCAGGGTATGGGCAACCTGGAGAAAAACACAGGCCACAATGGAGAGGGCGACGATTTCCGGCACCCCCCGGATGGGGTGGTTGAAAATGGCCCGCCCCCCAATGTCCAGGTTGATAATCACCAGCAGGACAAATACCCAGGCCGTCCCAATGGAGTTCATAAGCGAAATCAGCGAAAGCCACCAGCGCATGGGTGCCGAAGGTCCCCCTGCCGGTTCCTGCTGATTGTCAACTCCTTCTGTTGCTGCAGTCATTTTGTTACTCCGGCTAGTGAAAATATCAACACCGTCATGCCGGACCTGATCCGGCATCCAGCTTTCTATCTGGATAGCGCTGACGCTCCACTTTGCGTTCCGCCTCCGCACGAATGGCGAGGGTTTGAAGGATTTGAGACGGAGCGCCCCGATCCTTGATTATATCAAAACAATAAATCTATAACTGGAAGGTATCTTGAGAATAAGATTTTGGTTCAAGGTCAGGTGGATTCGAGTTTCAACCCACAGACATACTGGGGTCGTATTTCGAGGAGTTGAAACTCGAACCAACGCAGAGATTGGGCCAAAAGATATTTTCAGGATGCCTTCTGCTTACTTATCCCAGTCCCTGACCAGCACTGTCCCCCGTTGACGCAGACCGTCCAGATAGCCATTGAGAACCGCTTTGCCGGGCAAGCCCTTCTTCTCCATGGACTCGGCCCAGTTCATGGGCACATTGGGCAGCTTTTCCGCCCAGCGTTTGCGCTCGGCATCCGACAAATAGATCACCTTAGCGCCGGCCGCCTCCATGGCCTTCATGGCACCGGCAGCTCTGTCAGCCTGGGCCTGGGCCAGTTTATCGGCATATTGGGCGCCCACGTCCAGGAAGATTTTCTGCATGTACTCCGGAAAGCTGTCAAACACATCTTTGTTGACACTCAGCCCGCCTGCAAATTGGGCCCCGAAATCGACCATGCAGATGTAGGGTGCGACCTCGTGCACCTTAATGGCGGCACCGGCTGTCATGAAGGTCAGGGTGCCTTCGAACACGCCGGTTTTGATCCCATTGTAGTAGGTGTTCAGGTTGGCGGCCACAGCCACCGCACCGGTGCCCTTGATCCAGTTGGCGGAAGGCCCTGGAGCGGCAATCTTATGCCCGTTGATGTCATCCACGTTTTTCACCGGAAAATTGGTGAGGATGCCGTAGGTATCGAGCCCCACACCACCCAGGTACACCTGGTTGTACTTGGTCCATTCATTGGCCACGGCCGGGATTTTCTTCTGAAGCTCGGCCATGGTGTCCACAACTTTGAAAATGTCACCGGAACCAAAAGGCGTCATGTAGCTCACATTGTGCAGGGGCATTTTAGGGGCCTCAAAAATGGTCCCAACGAAACCCAGGTCGACAATGCCCTCTTCAACTGCCTCGAGAACACCGCCAATCTTGGCAACCGTGCCACCATAGGCCTGATTCCAGGTCACACTGTCCTTGCCGCCGGCTTCGGCCAGGCGCCGGTCAACCTCGGGAATGAAAAAATCCCTGGTTAGGGTGACCCACAGAAAAATAGGCGGATGACCGGCAGCGGCCGTCATTTTATAGGTTTTGGCCTGGGCCGGTGCCAAGGGCACGCTCAGGGCAATAGTCAGCATCACCATGATCAAAAGCAGTATCTTCATTGATTTCACTTTCATTCCTCCTTTATATCTAATAAATTTTTAGTTTAATTTTTACGATATAGTTAGACCCCGGAAGCATCATACATGTTTATTTTTTCTGTCTTTTGCGACAGAAAAAAAAATTAGTCTTCCAAAATTGCTACCGGCCTGGTCCAGGCTGCGCTGGCATCCTTGATCTTCACTGGAAAACAGCAGACCTTGAAGCCATGGGACTGCCCGATGGCAGACAGGTTGGCCATTTTTTCCATGTGGCAGTAACCGATATCAATACCGGCAAAGTGTGCCTCCCAGATGACCTTGGGGTCCCCGGTTTCCTGAAACTCCTTGGCCAGAAAAGGCAGGGGCCGATCCCAGCTCCAGGCATCGATCCCCACGACCCTGACACCTTTCTCTGTGAGAAAAAGGGTGCTTTCGCGATCCATGCCGGCGCCTTTGACCAGATAGGACGCCGTACCCCAGGCTTCGTCGGCGCCGGTCTGAACAAGCACGATGTCCAGTGGTTTCAATTCATATTCGATCCGCTCAAGCTCCTTTTCCACGTCCCTGGCCGTGATGCGTTCCCCGTCCGCTTTTTCACGAAAATCCAGGAGCACACCATCGCTGAAACACCACTCCAGGGGCACTTCGTCGATGGTCAGGGCCGGCTTGCCCTTGTCCATGGTAGGGTGGTAGTGATAGGGTGCATCCAGGTGGGTCCCCGAATGGGTGGTGAGGGTAATCATCTCCAGCGCCCAGCCCAGGCCGCGGGGCAGCTGTTCCTTCTTTACCCCGGGAAAAAATTCCTCCATCTGCTCAGCACCGGCCGTGTGGTCAACATAAGTCACCTGCGGAATCATCATCGGCGGATCGCTGGGCAGCTCAGGTTCTATGGCAATGGACAGGTCAACGATTCTTCGTGCCATGGTTTACCTCCAGAAAATTCAATAACATTAAGTGACTAAAGTGAGCTAAAATGCCTAAAGTTAAGGAATTCTATCTTTTTAGAAATGACAGAGAGAAGCGATTCATCAACTTTAGATCACTTGTAACGTTAGGTCACTTATAACCACGGGTTTTTTTATCGGCAGTGCCTAAGAACACTGCCTGGTCTAAAAGCCTAAGTATTTCTTATGGACTAATTTCGAGCGAGGCTCAGGTTTGTTCCGTCAGCTTGAACGTATCCTCGGGCTCCACCAGCACCTTGGCCGAACCGGCTTCAAAGGCCACAAACAGCTTTTCTTTTTGCCCGTCGATTTCAGGGGTGTTGTTCTCCCAGTCAAAAAGCCGGCAGGAATCCGACAGATCGCTGGGCAAAGAACAGCGGATGAACGGCATAAGCGGATCACCTGCCGTGGATTTGTAATTGAGCATCATGGCTTCTTCAACCGGAAACATGTCAAACTCAAAGAGCTGGATCAGATATATGGTGCAGTCTCCCTGAAAAAAATCGCTGGTTTCGCGATAGTTGACTATCTTGTCCCTGAACTTTTTCAGGGCTGATACCGGTGTATCCGCGTCGATGACCAGGCTGAATTCGCCGTGCCGCCGATCGACCTCCATGACCTCTTCCTGGCTGGTGGCGTGAACAAAGTTGCCGATAAAATACATAATAGTAATCCCTCCCTTGCATTAGAAACCTTACATCGCAATCATGACCATTGTTCTAATCGCACAACATGGGATACTTAACTGATCCGTGCTGATTCATGTTTCTAATGGTTATAATTTCAACGACCTGACAAAGAGTTTATAATCCACAATTCTTACAGTGAAATCAAGGCTTTTATTCTGGATTCAGCGGTCAGCGTTGTCAGGATTGCCGCACGGTTCCCCTATACAGAGAAAAGGCGATGCCCACAAAGCACAATCCTGAAAAAATGACCAGGCAAAGGTGCATGCTGGATAAAAACGGGTTGTAATTATCAGGAGTGATGGCTGTTTTCCCGATCATGAGTGCAAAGACCACCGTCACCAGGGCCATGCTGATCATCTGGCCCACAAGCCGCATGGTGGCGACAGTGCCCGAGGCTGTTCCGTAAAACCGGGGGGATACGGCACCCATGATGGCACTCATGTTGGGTGAGGAAAACAGGGCAAACCCGATGCCCAGGCACATGAGAATGCCGGCGATGACATAAAAGGGGGTTCCGCTGCCCACTAGCACCAGGGCCGCCAAACCCAGGGCTGTCAGGACCATGCCGGTCGATGCGATTTTCCATGGCTCCACCCGGTCTGACAGTTTTCCTGCCAGGGGTGAAAACACGGCCATACAAACCGGCTGGACCACCAGGAGGGTCCCGGCCGCCTGGGGGCTCATCCCCTTGATGTATTGGAGATATAGGCTTAAAAGAAAGGTGACTGCAAACGTGGCAGCATAGTGGATCAAAGCGGCCGTACTCGAAAACGCAAACATACGGTTGGCGCTGAACAGGCGGACTTCAAAAACCGGGTGTTTCAGACGCAGCTCATACCGGATAAAGGCATACAGCAGCAGGAGACCGGCCGTGACCATGACCGCGGCGGATCTGGCAGGCAGCAGCGTCGCCCCATACACCAAAAGGATCAGGGATGCCCCGTACAAAATGCTGCCCATGACATCCATGGGCTCACCAGCTGCATCTGCCCATTCATTACCCTTGAGGCCCCTGACAGCCACCAGTATGCTCAACAAGCCGATGGCCGTGGTCACCATGAAAATACTACGCCATCCAAAATGCTGGGCCATGAGGCCCCCGCCGAACGGTCCTGCTGAAAGCCCCACATAAACGGCGGCCACATAAATGCCGATGGCCTTTCCCCGACGTTCGGGGGGAAACACAGAGGTCACGATAGCCATGCCGGTGGTAACCGTCATGGCTGCGCCGGCTCCCTGTAGGATGCGCAGCCATATAAACGGCCCTATATCCCGGATAAGCAGCGTTAAAAAGTTGGAAACGGTAAAAACAATCAGCCCGAGGATGAAAAACTTGCGGCGGCCGTGGATGTCGGCGATACGGCCGATGGGAACCAGACAAACAGCCGTTGCCAGAAGATAGGAAGTGGCGATCCAGCTCAGTTCAACTGCATTGGCGGCCAGATCCTGCTGGATAACCGGCAGGGCTACGTTCACCGCCGAAAGCATGAAGGGGCCCAGAAAGGAGGTGACCGTGGCCACCGTCAGAACCGATCTTTCTAATCCGCGATTGTCTGTTGTGTTGTGAGACATTGGAAACACTTGTTTATGCTGATCGGGTTAAGGTTTAACAACCCAACGATCGAGGAGTTTGAGCATGAGACAGGTGTCATTCCTGCGAAGGCTGGACACGAAGTGAAGCTTTTGCGCTATCCAGGAAGCAATGGGCCGAAAGCCCTGGATGCCCGCCTGCGCGGGCATGACGAAAAAACTCCCCGACTGCTGAAATAATCAATCACACCCCTTCCGGTGTAAGAAATCACGACCTGTTCCTAATGTACCAGTCAATCAACTGCCGGGCAATACTGATGCGCGGCGGTATTCTGGGCAGGTCCTCCGGCGTATACCAGTCCGCTTCCGTAATTTCAGCATCATCCACCGCTATTTCCCCGCCAGCGTAATCGGCAACAAACCCCACCATCAGGGAGTCCGGAAAAGGCCAGGGCTGGCTGCCAAAATAGCGGATGTTTTTAACGAAGATGCCGACCTCCTCTTTGATCTCCCTGGCCACGCACGCCTCGAGGGTTTCTCCGGGCTCCACAAAGCCAGCCAGCACACTGTAAAAAGGCAGGCGGAAGCGGCTGTTTCTGGCCAGCAGGATCTTGTTCTCCCGCAACACGGCAACGATAACAGCAGGCGAGAGGCGGGGGTAGTTGACTAGTCCGCACGCCGGGCAAATTTTAGCCCGCTCATCCTGCTTGTCTTCACAGGAAGCGCCGCATTGCCCGCAGTATTGGTGATTGCGGTTCCAGGTAGCCAGCTGGTTGCCGGTACCGGCCGCCCAGACAATCTCCTCATCGACAGCCTTGAAAATGGCGCGCAGATTCTTTGCCTCGAGGCCTTCCCCTTTTGGCGCATTGCGGTCCATGTCCGCCGTGAAACACTGGCGATCGTCAAGACTGCCGATGAACTGCTGACGCACCAGATGCGTCCGGCATTCTCCCAGGTCTCTGGTTTCCGGGATGGAAAGGGTGTCTCCTGTGGTATTGAGCAGCAGGTTCTCATCTTTAAAGATAAACCAGAAAGCGGATGGATCGACGTTTTCAGTCGGTCTGAAGCCGGATGTGAAGCTCATGAGCCTTTCCCCAAAGTTGCATAAACAACATGGCAACTCGAAGATAATATATTGTAATAAAAACCAATATCCTATTTATAGTACATTTTTGTCGAAATTACTACAGGTGGGTTCCAAGGATGGCGTCTGTTTTGCCATGTTGTTTACCCTTCGGGAAAGCCTGAGAACTTCAGATTCCATGTTGCTGAGAGTTCGAAGTAAAGAACTACGACTTCACTCTCAGACGCCTTGACTCTGAAGCCCTCAGGCTTTTTCAACGTTGGGTGTAGTTGCCTCCGTCCGCAGTTGGTCGGAAAAAGAACGAAACCGCGCTGCCTCGGTTTCGTTTCCCTGGGCAGCATAGATCCTGCTTGTCCTGTCGTAGTAACGATGTGCATTCTCCCTGACTTCCTGAGCCAGAGAAAGGTAAAGTTCCAGGGTGGCGGTATCCCGCGCGCCACATGCAAAGCATAGCTCGGCGTATCTATCCTTAATATAGGGGTCTATGCGGGCGTGGCAGGAGCGGCAGTTGTCCATGATCCTCTGATAGATGTGACGGGCCTCCTCCATTTCACCCATGGCGGTGTGTATTTCGGCCAGGGCCCTGGCAATGGATTCATGCCATCCATGGGTTTCCATAAACTGAAGAAAATAGGACCGGGATCCGGGGTCATTGCCTGCCCGGCGGAGGGTCTCCCCCTTTAAGAGCGCAACGGACACGGAAGCCTGCAGCTCATCCGGTATGGATGTCAGCAGTTGTTCAGCTTGATCAATAGCCCCGCCTTCCCAGTACAGGTCACACAACAACTGGTAGGCCGGCAGCACATCGGGGTGATTCACCACAAAGGGTTCCAGCAGTTCCCGGGCCTGCATGTGCTCACCCTGATTCAAACAGGCCGTGGCCAACTCCAATGGAATATAGGTGTCGTGCCCTTCGTTATCCGCCAGGGCCAGGCTAAGATAGTGTGCTGCGGTTTCAAAGTCGCCGGTATTCAGGGCCACATACCCGGCCTTGAAGTTGCTGCCGTAGCCCAGGTAAGCCATCTGAACATCCTCCGGCAATGTACCGCACAACGCAAAAAACATTTCACTCTGCTCATCAGGTACGCTTCCCGCGCCAGAACCACCAACCCGTCCATCCCCGGCCGGTTCATCAACAGGTGATTCCCACGCGGGCATGGCATGTGCAGATGTTTGGGACAGGCCTTTTTCCAGGGCCGCCATTTCCTGCTGCAATTCATCCTGAAGGCCGGCATCCCGGGTCAGTTCCAAGGCCAGGACCAGGAGGTCGCGGGCTTCCTCCCCGTAGCCGCCGGCAATCAGGTTTCCGGCATTTTCCCGGTGCTCACAGGCCAGTTCCTCGCGAACACGGGTGACCTTGGCATATAACCTGTCAGCCGTATCGCTGTCTTCTGCCCCCTCTTTTTCCAGCCGGTTCAATGCCCGTTCATATTCCACCTTGGCATTGCCCCACAGGCTTTCTTCGGCATAGTCATCGCCCTTCTGCTCATAAGCCTGCGGTTTTTTTCCCGAAAATAGATTGAAAAATGACATGGGATATCTCGATGAAAAACTTTTTTTTATTTACCGCCCGCTTCGCTCAAGACGCCAACTACATAGAGGTCAGAGGACAGAAGACAGAAACCACCTTTATTCTGAATTCAAATAGCTGCCGACCTCTGGCATCTGGCCTCTGGTCTCCGTCCTCTGGATTTTACATCAACGTCTGACTGCGACCCCTTGTTCATCCAGGTGGGATTTTACATCCCCAATGGGAACCTCCCGGCGGTGAAAAATGCCGGCCGCCAGGGCTGCCTCGGCGCCTGTTTCTGCAAAGACCTCATGGAAATGTTCGACGCACCCTGCGCCGCTGGAGGCAATAACCGGGATGGAGACCGCACCCCTGACAGTATTAATGAGTTCGGCATCGAACCCGCTATTGGTGCCGTCTTTGTCGATACAGTTCAGCAGTATTTCCCCGGCACCCAGTTCTTCACAGACACGCGCCAGGGTGGCGGCATCCATATCGCGTCCCTCTCGGCCACCTTTGATGGTACACTGGAACCAGCAGTACTTCTCCGCTGAAGGTCCCGGGACCGATGTCGCCACCACTGGATGACGTGTTTCATCAGGTGAATGCACATAAACGCGTCGCGGGTCTATTGAAATGACCACCGCCTGGTTGCCGTAAACACGAGAGATCTCTTCGATGGCGCTTAGGCCGGTTTTTCTGCCGCTTTTCAGAAAAGCCTCGGCAATCAGCACCGCATCGCTGCCGATGGATATTTTATCGGCACCTGATCTGAAATATTGCGCAGCAACCTCCAGAGCTGAATACTTTCGCCCGTCCTTGTCCACGTAATCACGGATGCCGCCCCCGATGGTCAGGGGCACGAAAACCTTTCTTGATGTTTCCTCCAGCACCCGGAGCATGGGCATGTCTTCCAAAGGAAAATCGCGAAAACCCGTGATGTTCAAGAAGGTGATTTCATCCGCACCTTCAATGTAGTACCTTGCGGCCAGATCAACAGGCTGGCCCAGGTTGCGGACAGCTCCTTTTTCCCGAACGTCGTAATGGTCGCCTTTGGTGACCACAAGGTCTCCCTGGTCGTTGGCCCGCACATCGAGGCAGGCAATGATTCGTTTGGCCAGTTCCGTGTGCGAGGTAACGACCGGCGGCATGGATGCCGGCTCCGCGTCAGAAATGAAATTCCTCAACAGGGCTAACCCCGGCTCACCGCTCTTTTCAGGATGAAACTGGGTTCCGGTAACACTGCCCGACTCGACACTGCTCACAAATTCCAGGCCATAGTCCGTGGTGGTCAGAATAACCGCCTGATCCTCCGGGGTCACGTAGTAAGAGTGAACAAAGTAATATTTTTCACTTCCCGCGGCATTATTGAAAATACGCGAGGACTTTTTTAGGTTAACACCGTTCCAGCCGATGTGCGGAACAGATCTATCAATCTGGAACTGCTTCACAAGGCCCTTGAATACTCCCAAGCCACGGATGCCCGGCGCCTCTTCGCTGGATTCGAAAAGCGCCTGCATACCCAGGCAGATGCCGAAAAAGGGTTTTCCTGATTGCAAAAACGCCTTCAGCGGGTCCACATAGCCTTTCTTTTCAAGAATATGCATCATGCTTCCGAAACTGCCCACGCCGGGAAAGACCAGCTTTTCGGCATTGATCACATCTTCGGGTTTGGCAACAACCTTGACGCTTCCCCCCAGCTTCTCGATGGCATTGATGACGCTTCTTACATTGCCCGCGCCGTAATCCAGCAGTGTTATCACTTTGTCTTCCTCTTCAAATGCCCTTGATTAAAACTTGCTACATATACGAGTATCTTGCCTGGTGTCGTGTACCACTTGGTTTCAGGTTTCGGGTTTCAGATGTCAGATATCCCAGTTAAGAGAAAAGAGAAAATAGTAAATAGTCGACTTATAGCTATGTGCCCTCAGCTCACTCTTAACTCTTTTCTATTAACGCTTAACCCAGGCTTCTCCCTACTGCCTGCTCCTTGCTGGCTTGCCTATCACTGTGGTTCCGTCCTCTCTCTGTTTTCTGACCTCTGGCCTCCGTAGAGTGTTTTGCACGGGTCGGAGGCTTTCATAGGCAAGGCGTCCAAGGGTGAAGTCGTAGTTGTTCTTTACTTCGAACCCTTGGCAACACAGGGGCCGCAGGCGCGGCTCGTAGAGCTATGGAAGCCTCCGGCTCGCCCGACTTGTCGGGCGTAGCTCGAAGAGCGAAGCCTCAAGGCTGATATTTGATGATCAAATTAAACCTATCATCCTCCATAAATTGAAAAAGTCATCAAATATCATGCAAGAAACAAAAAAGGCGGAGGCTTTGATAGCCCCCGCCTTGGAATAAACATATCGGAAATTAAGCGAGCAGCGCTTTTGCCTTTTCTGATGCGGCAGCTGCATTGGCCCCGTATGCATCGGCACCGATTTTTTCGATAAAGTCTTGTGTCACGGGAGCACCACCAGCCATGATCTTAACCTGGTCACGGACACCGGCTTCCTTGAGCGCCTCGATGGTCTCTTCCATTTTGGGCATGGTGGTTGTCAGCAGGGCAGACATGCCCAATACTTGCGGTTTATGCTCCTTGACGGCATCGACAAAGTCCTGGGGTTTGATATTGGTGCCCAGATCGATAACCTTGAAACCGGCTCCCTGCAGCATCATGGCCACGAGGTTTTTTCCAATGTCGTGCAGGTCGCCCTCGACGGTTCCGATGACAAATGTGCCGGCACCGGCCCGATCGCCCTCGGAAAGAAGCGGTTTGAGAATATCCATGGCGCCGTGCATAGTTCTTGCGCACAGGAGAACCTCAGGAATAAACATATCGCCGGCCTTAAACCGTTTGCCGACAACGTCCATCCCGGCAAGTAGACCATTGTCTAGTACGTCTCTAGCAACGGCACCCCCGTCAATCGCTTCCTGGGTCAGCCGCTTGACCTCGGCTTCGTTGCC
>Ga0180435_10005109_pt1 | contig 12817 bp, 14 predicted proteins | sample SS_ome_3_FD_132467 | JGI IMG/M metagenome (GOLD analysis project Ga0180435, IMG submission 132467) | Hypersaline lake sediment archaeal communities from the Salton Sea, California, USA - SS_3_S_1 metaG | ecosystem: Environmental > Aquatic > Non-marine Saline and Alkaline > Hypersaline >... | reverse complement strand
TGATGGCGGAGGTAAGAGTTGTCTTTCCGTGGTCGACATGACCTATGGTCCCGATGTTTATATGCGGCTTGGTCCTTTCAAATTTTGCCTTAGCCATATCTTTTATCCTTTCTTTGATGGTATTACAAATAACTGGTAGCGGTGATTGGATTTGAACCAATGACCCCCCGGGTATGAACCGAGTGCTCTAACCCCTGAGCTACACCGCCATTATCAATAAAACCCTGCCATTACTGACTTAATGATTATAAGTATTTTATGGTTATTTTTAAAGTAGGGATAAATTTTATACAAGAAGAAAATAACTGTCAATTGATTCTGATAAAATTAAGGGGATATTATAATGGGCAGTCCGCCTGTTCATATATTTCCTACCGATTCTGTTCCTCCAGGACAGCTATGAACTCTTTTACCAGCTCCGGGTCAAACTGGGTGCCGGAACACCTTGACAATTCGCCTGCGGCTTTCTCCCCGGAAAAGGCTTTCCGGTAAGGCCTGTCGCCTATCATAGCTTCATAAGCGTCCACAACCGCCACTATGCGGCTTATAAGGGGGATCTCATCGCCCTTAAGGTTCCTGGGATAGCCGGAGCCGTCCCACCATTCATGCTGGCACAGTATATATTCGGCAATGGGGGAAAGAAGGGTGGATGTATTCGCTATCCTGTAGCCTATCTCAGTGTGTTTTTTAACCTCCTCCCATTCTTCCATATCCAGGGCGCCTTTTTTCTTCAAAAGTTTTTCCCTTACCGCCACTTTGCCGATATCGTGAAGCTTTGCATGGAGTATAAGCTCTTCCATCATGTTTTCAGGAAGATCAAGCCTTTCCCCCATTCTTTTTGCCAGCCTTACCACCCTTTGCGAACTGGCTTCTGTCTCTATGTTTTTTTCAAAAAGACTCCTGGTAAGTGAAGCCACGATCTCGTTTTGCACCCTCTGGGATGATATCAGCTTGCTGCGGTACATCGAGTCTTCGGCTTTTTTGACTATAGTCTTTATCATGGTCCTGGATTTTTTCTTGGTGGCATAGCCCAGGGAAATTGACACCGGTATGCTGAACCTGGCTCTTCCGCAGGCAGACTGTATCCTGGTTATTATCTCCTCTGTATCTTTTTCATCCGTGGAATGCAGGACGATGCTAAACTCATCCCCACCCCACCTGGCCACGATATCTTCCGACCTGCATGACTTCTTGATGATGGCAGCCGCCTTTTTTAAAAGCCTGTCGCCCATATCATGCCCGAAAGCGTCGTTTACCAGTTTTAGTCCGTTAAGATCAGCCATTATTATGCTCAGGGGCAGCATCCTGGACCGGTTGAGCCTTTCTATCTCCTCTTCAAAATATGCCCTGTTATAGAGGCCGGTGAGGCTGTCATGAAAGGAGATATTCCTTAACTGGTTCTCGATATTCTTAAGATCGGTGATGTTTCTTATGGATTCTATGGCTCCTATTATCCGGTCATTGCTGTCTAAGAGAGGGGAGGCGGCCAGCCACAGATGCTCGGTCCTGCCGTCTTTTTCCAATTCCAGCTCGGCCACCAGTTTGTTCCCCTGTTTTTCTACCACATTATACTGGTTTTCGATCCCTTCCGGATCTCCTATTATATGATCAGCGATCATGGGTCTTCTCTCTCCGTAAAAAGGCAGAGAATACTCATAGTTATCTTTCCCCAGCATCTTATCTTTTTCCATGCCGGTAAGGTCTTCCATAGCCCGGTTCCATACTATGACCCTTCCGCCCCTGTCTATGGCAAATGTCGCATCCGGCAGGAAATCTATTATATTGATCAAAAGGTTCTGGGACTCCTCCAGCTTCTGTTCTGCCACCCTGGCATCAGTTATGTCTCTCAGGATAATGACCATGCCTATATCATTGCTCCTGTTATCCAGGAGCCTGGTAGCCCTGAGTTCTAAAAAAAGTCCTCTTTCCTCTATTTCCAGCTGTTTTAATGAATTACCGGCTTTATTCCTTCTGTGTATCAATCCCAGTATGCCGCTATACCCGGCAAGAACGGTATCCGCAGATTTGCCTATAGCTTCATTTCCTATGGAAAGAAGCCGGCAGGCTGCCCGGTTAATGTCTACTATCCTGTAGTCCCTGTTTAATACCAGGACACCGTCATAAAGGTTTTCCGTTACTGCATCCCTGGCTACAGGCGTTATGTCAAAAAGGCGGTACCTGAATATGGCCAGGGTCAGAAAAAGTCCGGTAAGGGAAAAGCAGATAGGTGTTATGTCCATGCCTTCAAGACCTGTCTGCCGGAAAGAATATATGATATTGCCCAGAAAGGGTGCGATGGAAGCTACAATAAGGACCCGGCCCTGAAAGGAATAGAACTTCTTGTATCTTATAAGGGAAGAAATAAGTATAGCTATCCCCGCCGCCAGGAATATATAGCTATAGGCAATATTTACCCAGTACCATAATCCATGCTCATAGAAGGCAAAGGTGCCTGCGAACCTGTTCTGCCTGAGATATATGTCAGGCCATACCAGCATGTGAAACTCATTGGTGGCTGCCATTATGAATGTGGCTGCCGGGATCACAAACAAAGATATCCTGGTCCTTGCGGTTATCCAGTTATCTGTATTTGTATATCTTGAGACAAAGAATAGGAACAATACCGGTGAAGTCACCACCCCGGCATAACTTATTTTAGTAAAGATTATCTTAATGCCAAGATCTGTAAAAACCGCCTCGAAAAGCGAAGCGATGCACCATACCGTGATGGACAGCATGAGGAAAAACAGCTCTGCCCGGATAGTGTCTTTTCTGCTGGCCCATATATATATGGTGAGCGCAAGGGAGATAATAGAGGCCAGAATAAGTAGATCCGTAAAAAGATTAAGCTGCAATTATTATCTTTCCCCCCTTCTTTAAAAAACCCGCCTGATGACGGTCTATTATAATGATTTTTTGCTATCATCTCAAGTATTAAAGGATAAAACGAAACAAGGTATGGAAAATCCTTTTAAGCCGGTTGTTGCTGAAGGCGGCCTGCCTGCTTAAAATAAAAAGCTGCCTGACCTGTATTTATATAATAGAAGCTTATTGTTTCTTGATCTGCACCAAACATGAATTGGATACAAAAGCGCCTGACGGGGACATCCTGTCCAGGGTCAGTAAATTGGCATTGCCCCCGCTGTCAGTCCCGTCTTCAGCCGGCATATACCACTTCCCCTGGTCTATGCTGGCCACGCCTTTCATTATATCCGGAGTCACTCTGGCCCTTGCTCTTATCTGCCCTCTGTCATTATATACCAGCACCGCATCATCATCCGCAATATGCCTTTTAAGTGCATCCATTGTATTGATCCAGATACGGTCTTCCCTGCTGCTGTCCAGTTGTCCGATATTGTCAAGCTGGGAATTGATGCGGAGCCTGGAATGAGTGGTTACAAGCTGTATGGGATACTTTTCTGCCCTTTTGTCCTGGTGGCCCTCCCATGCCGGTATATATTCGGGAATAGGCGGCAGCCGGGGATCATCCATCTCTTTGAACCTGGTGCTGAATATCTCGATCTTTCCCGATGGTGTGGGGAAGGGATTATGGTCCGGGTCTTTTATCTCTTCTGAAAAAGCTATCCGGGGCAGGTCTATACTATATTTATATACCCCGTCATCTTTCAGGTGATCAATTCCTGCTGGTCCTATATTTTCCATTAGATGCTGCTCCAGCCGCTTCCTGATGCTTTCCCCATCCAGGCCCCCCAGTCCCATTTTTCCGGCAATGGCGGCAAATATCTCAAGGTCTGACCTGGTCTCTCTGACGGGTTCCACGGCTTTCTCCATATTTATGGCATATGGCCCCCCGATCCAGGGGAGGCCTATATCATCCCTTTCCAGGTAATGCGTTACCGGAAGCACTATATCAGCAAAACTGGCAGTGGGTGTCATAAACAGCTCGTGGACCACAATAAACTCCTGCTTGTTAAAAGCCCTGATGCCCTTATTGAGGTTCAGGTACTGGTTAAGGACATTGTATCCCAGTATATACAGTATCCTGCAGTCTGCAGGATATCCTCCTTTCCTGCCGTTTAACAGGCAGTCATATAAATCCGAATTGTGGACTTTATGGTGGCGGACTTCCGTTGCCGGGTCTTTACTTTCCATCCTCCCCATATCCATCATATCTGTCCCGCCGGAGACAAAGCCTCCGCTTATCCCCATATTTCCGGTGATAGCGGCCAGCACTGACGCAGCTCTCTGGAACTGCTCCCCATAAGCGCTTCTGCCCGGGGCCCATCCCGTCATAAGCGCTGCCGGCCGGTTAAGGGCATAGTCTCTGGCAAGTCCCGCGATCACCCCTGCCGGCACGCCGCAGAGGGGCTCAGCCCACCGGGGACTTTTTTTAATCCCGTCCTGCCTTCCCATGACATATTCCCGGAAGTGGCTGAAGCCATAAGTGCAGGTGTCTATAAAACCATGGTCAAGCATATCTTCGCTTATGATGACATTTGCCATGGCTATGAGCATGGCTGCATCTGTCCCCGGCCTTATGGGTATCCATTCACTGGCAATTGACCTGGCTGTCCTGTTTTTCCTGGGATCGACACTTATGATAGGTGTACCTGAATCACGTGCCTTCTTAAGGTAATGGTATGTGTCGGAGCCAAACCTGGTATCCCGGGGATTCCAACCCCAGAGTATTATGTACTTTGAGTTTAATATATCATCCCTGGTGCTCCCGGTGTACCTGGTACCGAATGTAGCCAGGGACGACTGAAGGGCAGCTTCCAGGGATTCCCCGCCCCATACAGTGGTGCACTTACCCAGGCGTCCGAAAAATATCTCGGCGGCGGTCCCTATATGGTTAAGGCCGCTCTGGCACCCTGAACCTGCAAGGAAGAATATTGACCCGGTACCATATCTTTCACTAGTCTCAACCAGCTTTTGGGATACAATACCGATGGCTTCATCCCAGGTCACAGGTTCAAATTCTCCTTTGCCTCTTTTACCAGTCCTTTTTAAAGGCGTCTTCAGCCTGTCCGGACTGTACAATACTTCCTTCTGCGCAAGGCCCCTGGGACATGCTTTTATGCGCAGGCCTTCCGGACTGCCTGACCTTATATCTGTCACCCTTCCGTCCCTGACATCCACTTCCAGCAGGCACCTGCCGCCGCAGTCATAGCTGCAGGTGGTTGTTATCTTCCTTAATGTCTTACAGCTTTCCTGGTTCATCCTGTCACTGCCCTTCAGGGCCGGCCCAGGCCAAAGCCATAGGTAGTCTTATAAGAATAGATATCGCCTTTTCTCAGGATGCAGCTGGAAAAACCCTCCTTATTGGGGGAGTCGGGATAGAATTGTGTCTCCAGGCAAAGACCGAAGTACTTTATGTATTTCACACCTCCGTGTCCGGAAATGCCATCCAAATAGTTGCCGGAATATAGCTGCAGTCCGGGCTTGTCAGTAAAGACCCTGAGGGACCTTCCCGAAAAAGAGTCATAGACTTCGGCACATATACCCTTACTGTCCAGCACATAGTTGTGGTCATATCCTCCAGTTATCTCCAGCTGGGGGTGGGCGTCACCTATGCGTTGACCTATCCTTTTCGTACGGGAAAAATCAAGCGGTGTACCCTCCAGCGGCGCTATCTCTCCTGCCGGTATGGAACCGGCGCCCACCGGCGTATATTTTAAGGCATATATCCTGAGTTCATGATCCAGTATATCGCGGGAACAGCCGGTAAGGTTGAAATAGGCATGGTTGGTAAGATTGATGATGGTGTCCCGGTCACAGACAGCATGGTATTCTATATCAAGTTCATCATCCCGGCTGAGGCCAAAAGATACATGTACATCCAGTTCCCCAGGATATCCCTGGTCCCCGTCAGGGCTTATATGATGCATCACCAGCCGGCCGTCCGAAATCGAACCTTCCCAGAATACCTTGTCAAAGCCCTTATATCCCCCGTGAAGATGGTTATCGCCTTCATTTTTATCAAGTCTATACCGCCTTCCGTTGAGCACGAAACTTCCGCCTGCAATTCGGTTGGCATATCTTCCCACTGTGCTTCCGAAATAGGGATGGTTGTCGAGATACCTCTCAATATTGTCAAAACCCAGGACTATCTCCCGGAGATCATTATTCCTGTCAGGGGTTCTTATGGATGTAATAGTGGCGCCGTAATTGGTTATCTTTACCGATACACCATTTTGGTTTGTCAGTTCATACAGCTCCAGGCGGCAGCCGCCTGTATTAAGGGATGATATCTTTTTTATCATGCTTTATACTCCCAGCTCTTGCCTTACTTTTGCAATACCGGCGGAGAATGCGCCAGTATATCTTTTCTCATGCTCTGACAGGAAACCCTGCCAGTCCCGGCTCTGGTTTATGGCTTCCTGCACCGATATCCGGGACAGCATCTTTTTGCCTCCGGAGTTTACCTGCCTGACAAGAAGTTTTGGATTATTTTCAATATGGGCCTTTAATCGGTTATAGAAGTCTTCTTTTTCTTTCCGGTATCCGGTACTCATATCCTCCAGCTGATCCAGGAGTTTTTCTATATATGCGGTATGGGGATCCTTTTTCAGGTGCTCCAGGGCAAGGACTGCCATTTTCCTTCTATTTATCTCTTCCCGGGGAAGGTTTATGGTAAGAGTATCTATAAGTCTTTCCAGTAACTGGTCCAGGACCGGCTTCTTTTCCTGCCTGAGCTCTTCCCAGAGGCCGTCCGGGTCAAGCTCTTCCCTGAAGAACCTGGCCAGGATGGGGTCTATTTTCTTCTTTATCTCAATGCGCTCTTTTTCCTCTTCAGACAGGGATAGTTTTTCCGCCTTTTCCATGGCGATCTCTATGGCAGTCCTGATCTTTTCTCCCATGACTAACCTCTTTTTATGTGTTTGCTAATATTATATAGATAATATTCTAAGAGATTTTTCAATAATTTTAAATATTAATCGGTGAGCAGCACCACCGGGACAGCTTCGCGGATTAAAGGGAGTCGTTTTAAAATATCGGCTTGTATTGGCTCCAGATTCTTCTTTATATCATATGATATGAGCTCAATTATGATAACCGCTATTATCTCAGCAATTGTAAGTCCAGTGGTAATACCTGCTTAAGGAAAATCCGGAAAATATTCCGGATGATACTGCCAGACAATGTTATACTTATTTATTCATCTTCCGGAATGCAATAGTAAAACTTAACCAGGTCATGCTCTGCAAATATAGGGCACTGGCCGCAGATACAACCCATTTTTTCTATATCACAATTAGATTCCTTGCCGGCGCAATAAAGGCCCTCCATATTATCTTTCATGCACTGGCTGTATGTTGGGCACTGGCCGCAGATACACTTCATGAGATTTTCCCGGGTGTCGGGTATTTTCAATTTTCTCTCCCTCTATATATGTTTTAGATCAGTATCCTGAAAAATAATCAGTTTTTATCTTATGCTCTTCAATGCCGCCTTCCATAATCGAATCCCTAATTTTTTTTATCATCATCATGGGACCAGATATAAGGAATAACCTGTCCTTTAGGTCCTCGACCTTGCTCTCCAGCAGCTCGTAATCGATCCTTTCCGGGCTGAATACATATTCCACTGAAAGACCAGGGTTCTTGCTGCTTACTTCTTCCAGAAGGTGCTTAAAAGCTATATTGTCCTTATCGGTCCCATAAAAGAGCAAAATATCATTAACCTCTCTTTTATAAGCCAGGTCAAGAAGTATAGCCCTGTAAGGGGTTATGCCTATCCCTCCGGCAATGAATATTTTTTTATGTCCTGGATCTTCTACAATAAGATCGCCTTCCTGTGCAAATACCTCTAATTCATCACCCGGCTCTAGCCCTAATAGCGCTTTTTTAAAAGAGCTTCCTCTATTATAAGCAAATTTTGTGGTAAGTCTTATATTTCCCTCATGCGGCGCAGAAGAAATAGTAAAATGCCTTATTATACCCCTATTATCCGGGTCCTTATGAGGTAACTTGTAGTAGATAAACTGGCCTGCTTTCCATTTAAGTGTTTCTGCCGGTTTAAAGATAAAAGAAAATATATCTTTTGACTCATGATTTTTTTCAATAAGTTCTGCCTTCATTATAAAATCACCTGATCCTTTTTTTTCTTACCTCTAGTGTACCATGTATAAGTATGAGGATAAATAAGATAAGGTAGGCATACCAAAGAGGTATCCCAATCAGCTCCGGACATGCGCTGGTATCTATACTTTTCCGGCAGAAAGCCATACTGCCACAGCCAATCCTCCTAGTGTCTAAGATGAAAACAAGACTACTTAATATTGTCAAGAAATTTTCAGGGCTTTTGCCTATATTAATCAATTTCTACATTTGATATCCATTAAAAAAATATTTCTCTAATTTTAAGAATGCTGTCTCCGATGGAGTATTGTGAGCATAGAGCCCAGAATTATTCGATCTTCCCCAGCAAGATCCGGTTACAATTTTTCGGTGGAGCCCGCGGCCCTTATTACACAAGGGTGATAGTCAAATATAAAAAATCCGATTAAGATTTAAGTTTATCTGCGGGAACCCCTATACACTTATTTAAGTGATTTTAAATCCTATTTTCCAAATATCCCCAGCTCAAATAATTTTGAGGAATGAAAAACCCTCATTATAAAAACTATATCACCAGTTATCTTAAAAATTGTCCTGTAGTCACCATAAATAATATGACGGTAATCAATACCAATGTCATCAGCCTCGGGAATAACACTGCCTCTTGCAGGAAATTGTTTTAATGAAGCAATCTGAGATCTTATCTCGGCTCTCCAATTTGCTGCTGCCCGGGGATTGTCGTTTGAGATATATTCAAATATATTTCTGATATCTTCTTCAGCTATTTTAGTTATAAGTACTTTATATTTTTTTGCCACTGCTAAAAATCCTCCAGGAACTCATCTGCATCTCTTACATGACCAGACTTAAGGTCTTTCTCTGCTTCTGACAGAAGGCTCCCTAGATTAAGAGCTTTTAACTTTTTCTCAAATATCCCGGCGTCAATCAATACTGCATCAGGCTTTCCATTTACTGTAATTATAACCGGCCTGCCTGTCTGGTGTATCTGTTTGAATATCTCATTTGTCCTTTTTTTTAGATCAGTTACTGATTTTATATCCTTTGTAATGCTCATTGACATCTTACTTCATATCCTTTCTAATACTATATCATGTATATATTATGATATATTATAAAGTATCTTGATTCAATGATCATTTCAAATTTATCCAAAGGTTCAGTAGTAATACTGAAAAACAACCGTCCGAGCTATATAGTCCTTGATTTTAAGAAACTCCAGGAACTGCAGGTATCAGAAAAGGATAGTATAGGGAAACTGGACTCCAGGGTCTTAAGTGACAATATTGAAGCTTTCAAGGAGCTGGCTAAATGACCAGGGTAAGGTCAATGCCTTATTAAAAAACCAAATGACTACAACGTGTCTAATTGAATAGCATGTGAAAAAGGTGTGCCAATATTAAAAATATAATCAATTGAAGCTTCAAAACCTTCCCTGGAAAATGCTGCCTTTAGTGCCTGGTCTATTCCGGGACTTTCTTCCATCATCCGGTCACTTTCTACCGCTCCGATGTAATTAAGATCTATGCCTATGGATAGTCGTGGTAGATCGGGTAAAAATAGATTTAATGCAGTGCCCCCTTTAAGAACCCATTTTCCCTTTAGGAAAGGATGGGAGTTTAAGCTATTGAGAAGATTTAGAAGAAGGACTACTTTTTCTACCATCTCTACCTGAAACCTGTTTTGTCAGCTATTGGCAGAATATCTGATCCTGTAAGTCTCATTTTTCCTCCCAGGATCCTGTAAGCATCTCTTCCGGTATCATAAGGTTCCATTCTTTGATAAATCTGCATCCACTGCGGATATTCCTGGATATATAATGTACCTGCCGGGGTCGGAGCTCCTGCAGTTCTTTTAAGTAGGCTTCATCTACCATCAAAGATTCTCTATTTTGATATATCTACAAGATAGTATTAATATTTTTACTGCTTAATAGATATACTGTCAAATACGGTCCCCGCGACCGTGCTCTCCGAGTTGTGGTGTCTTATTTTTATGTTAAACAAAATAACAGAAGACTTATTATATAATATGACCATGTTAAATGAAAAAGATAAAAAAATAATACAGTCTCTTTCAAAGAAGTACAAAGTAAAGCGTGTACTGCTTTTTGGATCCAGTCTTGACCAAACGAGTTCAAGTCGTGATATTGATATTGCCGTTGAAGGGATCTCTCCTAAAGAGTTTTTTAAATACTATGGAGACCTGCTTCTTAATCTTTCAAAACCAATTGATGTAGTCGACCTTTCTGGTTCGTCGAAATTTATCAGCCTGATCAAAAAAGAGGGAGAACTGATCTATGGCTGATATCAGGGACCGTGTTGAAGCAGAATATGAGGCTATAGAAAATATATTAACTTTACTCACGGATAAAGCTGTCTCCGAATTATCCCAGTTAGGGCTGGCCGGCCTGGCAGCTCTTATCCATAATTTCTATAATGGGATAGAAAATATACACCCACGGGATCTTCATGGCATCAGGAATTACTGATCAAAGCTAAAGACAAAGAAATTATTTCTGATGAACTGGCAGATAAACTTAAAGAATTTCTTGCATTCAGGCATTTTTTCTCACATGCTTATGCCCTTGACCTGCATCCTTCAAGAATAGAATCCCTTATCGAGAAGATTGAAAACATTTTTAATAATTTCAAAGAAGAGATCAGCATAATTATTTAAACTTCATCTGTAAGAGCCAGATATGGTAACCGTTATTTTAGCAGAGAGCCGGAGAACTCTTTTTTTTGTGGAGCCCGCGACCGGGTTTTACCTTTTGTACTAGTAAATAAATCGAGATATAAAAGATACTAATACGAATTATTCAGAGCTCTATCTCATCAATATATACTTTGATATAAATATTTTTGAGTCAGAGAACCTTCAGGTCTATACTTCCAGTTTTTCCTAAAATCAAATAATACTTACAGGTGGCCTTCAATTCCCTGAATAGCATACAACGGTATATTGACTAGCCACTCTTCTTTTCTGTAGTCTGACATCGAGGTACGGATTGAGACTTCCGGGTTAAACTTTTCTTTGTACACCTTCAGGCTCTTTGCCCGCAGGTTTTCAGAAGATTTTACTTCAACAGGTCTTATAGTCTCACCTATTTGGATAATGAAATCAACCTCCGAGGTCCCAACCTCTGCAGACCAATAGAAAATATTTAAACCTTTAAAACAATTAAGCTGCTGGAGGACATATTGTTCTGTAAGAGCACCCTTAAATTCATCAAAAATCCTATTTCCTTCAAGAATAGCCTTAGGCCCCAGACCAGATAAAGCTGAAAGCAGACCTGTGTCCAGTATATATAATTTAAATGCACTACTGTCTTCATAGGCTTTCAGCGGTATCCCTGGCTTTGTGATCCGGTTCACTTTATGTATCAATCCGCTGTCGTTTAACCACATCATTGCCATTTCGTATTCTCGAGCTCGTGCTCCTTTACGTATAAGTCCATACATAAATTTCCTATTTTCTCTTGAAAGCTGGGACGGGATAGAATTCCAGAGCATTCTTATCCGCGGTACTATATTGTTTGGCGCGTGCTTTGAAAAATCCTGCTCATAGGCCAGAAGTATCCGCTCCTGTATATTTCGTGCCTCAAGATAATCATGGCTTTTGGAAAATGCGGCTACTACCTCAGGCATTCCCCCGGTGAAGATATATTGTTTGAGAAGCTCCACATAGCGGCTTTTAAAACTTACGATGAGATCCCAATCTTGTTTTATCAGTATTTCCAGATACTGGCTTTTTCCCATAGCTTGCATGAATTCAAAAAATGTCAGTGGGTAAAGATCCAGGAAAGTCACTTTTCCAACAGGGAAAGATGTACCAGGATGAAGTGCGACACCGAGTTGGGAACCAGCAGCAATAATATCATACTCTGGTGCATTTTCCTGAAAATACTTAAGACTTGTCAGTGCATTTGGGACTTCCTGTACTTCATCGAATATGATCAATGTATTATCTGGCTCTATGGAACATTCAGCCTCAATATTTAAGCCGCCTATAATACGCTTAATATCAAAATCACCTGAAAAAAGCCTCTGCATATTATTATTTCCTTCAAAATTAATATATGCAGTTTGTGGGTACCTGGTCCGGCCAAACTCTTTCATCAGCCAGGTCTTCCCAACCTGTCTAGCCCCCCTGATCACAAGTGGAATCCTATCCGGCTTATTCTTCCACTTATCAAGCTCGCTGATAGCCTGCCTGTACAAATTATCCTCCTAAAAGTAACATTATTACATTGAATTATAGTTGTATTATTCACATATTTCAAATGAACTTTTGTTAATATAATCACATTTACTGATAGTAACTCATCTAACCAGACTTGAACACAGAAAAATAGCTTATTTAGACCATAGCCCATCCAGGGAGATTTGTTAGTGCCCGTAACTGATATTACATAAAGGTGTTAGTTAAAAATTAAATATTGAGACCGTAAGTTTCGGAATATACCTAGTTCCAAAACTATCTTCAACATATACCTATTAATTACTAACCACAAAACTAGAGTGCCCAATATATGTTATTGGTAATGCTATTACCCCTATTTTAAGGTCTTAAGATTCTCGAAACCCTGGAGATAATCATCATAGGTAACCTGGGACTCTATACCTAAATCAGAAAGAAGATCAAGTACTTCGTTTACGGAAAAGTCCAGCTCTTCTGCCATTTTTCCCAGTGATACTTTATTTTCACTGTACAGCTTAAGCCAATAAAAGACCCAGCCTGCACGCAATAGTCCCCTTACTACTTCTGATTTAGCC
>Ga0180435_10005108_pt1 | contig 12818 bp, 8 predicted proteins | sample SS_ome_3_FD_132467 | JGI IMG/M metagenome (GOLD analysis project Ga0180435, IMG submission 132467) | Hypersaline lake sediment archaeal communities from the Salton Sea, California, USA - SS_3_S_1 metaG | ecosystem: Environmental > Aquatic > Non-marine Saline and Alkaline > Hypersaline > Sediment... | reverse complement strand
TAATAATGATACATATGTGAGAAGATGTAGCACCCCGTTGGGGTGCGGGTGTTTTTGTGGTTTTACCCATACCCAGGGTTTCACCCTGGGCTTACATGTTGGACACCTTTGGCGTCCAGTATTTTCATATAAATAGTTACCCACACAAAATGGAAGAGAACCATAATATATAATGTTCCCTTCGGTTAGAATTAGTAGTTTTTTAACTTTAGGCACTTTAGGCACTTCAGTTGACCGAACGAAGTGAGGTCTACGTTCTCATGAATTTAACTGTCGCTGAAAAGATAATTAACAGCCATCTGGTCTCCGGGGAGATGAAACCGGGGAAAGAGATCGCGATTGGAGTCGATCAGACACTTACTCAGGACGCTACCGGAACCCTGGCTTATCTTGAGTTCGAGGCTCTCGGACTTCCCCGGGTTCGGACTGCTCTCTCGGTCAGCTACGTCGATCATAACACTCTCCAGGCCGGTTTCGAGAATGCCGATGACCACCGGTTTCTCCAGTCATTCGCCTCCCGCTATGGAATATATTTCTCCAAACCGGGAAACGGCATCTGTCATCAGGTTCACCTGGAACGGTTCGGCTGTCCGGGGGAGACCATGCTGGGTTCCGATAGTCATACTCCGACCGGCGGCGGTCTGGGGATGCTGGCGATCGGGGTAGGGGGGCTTGAGATCGCCGCCGCCCTGGCGGGGAATCCATATCATCTCCGGATGCCGGAGATCTTCGGTATACGGCTTGCCGGAAGCCTTCCTCCCTGGGTGAGCGCGAAAGATATAATTCTCCATCTTCTCTCCCGGATCTCGGTAAAAGGGGGGGTGGGAAAGATTCTGGAATATTTTGGGGACGGAGTCGCTTCCCTCACTGTCCCAGAACGGGCCACTATTACTAATATGGGAGCCGAGACCGGCGCCACCACTTCGATATTTCCCTCTGATGATGAGACGCTCCGCTTTATGTCTCTTCAGCAACGGGATGCTGATTTTCGGGAGTTGCTCCCCGACCCTGACGCTCTTTACGCGGATGAATTAACGATTGATCTCTCCGCCTTAGAGCCTCTGATTGCCTGCCCTGATTCTCCGGATCGGATCCACCCGGTTCGGGAACTATCCGGGAAGAAAGTCGACCAGGTCTGTATCGGGAGCTGCACCAACTCTTCACTTCGGGATTTGATGAGAGTGGCATCGATCCTGAGAGGAAAGACCGTAAATCCCGAGGTGAGCCTGGTTCTCTCTCCCGGTTCCCGCCAGGTCCTGAACATGCTGGCGAAGAACGGCGCTCTGGCCGATCTGATCTCATCCGGCGCCCGGGTCCTGGAGACCTCCTGCGGACCCTGCATCGGGATGGGCCAGTCCCCGCCTTCCGGTTCGGTTAGTCTCCGGACCTATAACCGGAACTTCAAAGGCCGGAGCGGTACCGCCGATGCCGGGATTTACCTGGTATCCCCGGAGACAGCCGCTGCCGCCGCGCTTACCGGAAAGATAACCGATCCCCGCGATCTAGGGTCGGTCCCGGCGGCTTTTATTCCAGATAAGTTTTTAATTGACGATTCGATGATCCTGGCTCCTTCCCCTGAGCCGGAAGCGGTCTCAGTTATTAAAGGTCCAAATATATCCTCTATCCCGCGGGGGGAGTTGCTCCCCGAATCTCTGGCCGGCGAAGTCTGGCTTCGGGTTGGAGATAATATCACTACGGACGACATCATGCCCGCGGGAGCGAAGATTCTTCCTTACCGTTCGAATACTGAGAAGATATCCCGGTTTGTTTTCAACGCTATCGATCCCGGTTTTGTAGAACGGTCCGATCGAAGATCTGAGGCGGGGTTAGGGGGAGTGATAATCGGCGGGGAGAATTACGGGCAGGGATCTTCCCGTGAACACGCCGCGCTAGCCCCCCGGTTTCTCGGAGTGCGAGTGGTTATCGCCCGTTCATTCGCCCGGATACATAAATCTAATCTGATCAACTTCGGAATCATCCCCCTTACTTTCCGTGAAGAAGAGTGGGATAATGATCTTGAGCCCGGGACCAGTCTGGATTTTCCGGCTCTCCGCCGGGAGATTGAGGACGGTTCGCTGGTTACTGCCTATGATACGGCTCACGACAGGGAGTATCAGCTGAATTTTGCGGTCACCGCCCGGGAGAGAAATATACTCATCCAGGGAGGTCTTCTTAACTGGATTATTCGAACTGCTTCGCGGTCAGAATAGTTTAAGTGTTATCCCTCACCGCCGGTTGTCTTTGGTGACCGAGTAATCTCCCCACAGGTTCTCCGGATATATTTCGCCTGTGTGGATATCTGAATGTTTCTTTTTCTTCGTCTTCTTCGTGAACTTCGTGGTAGATTAAAATCATGAAAGTTCCTAAGACATTGCTGAAAAATTCCGCGGAGTTCAGACTATTTCTGACCGTCTGGGAATCAGGCAACGATGCGCGAGTAAGCCATGCTTCGGGATCCGCTCCCGGATTTATTATCTCCAGGTCGTATCACCATTCTCCCCGTCCGTTTCTGGTTGTGGTTCCCGAAGAGAAGGAAGCGGAAAGATTGCAAAGAGAGATGGAGGGTTTCATCAATCTTCCCGTTCGGGTTTTCTCCTCTCATGATCCGCTCCGGGGTGATGAAGGAGTTCCGGACCCGGTTATCGAGGGAGAACGCCAGTCCATCCTGGCTAGGATGGTTAGCGATCAGGACAATCAGTTAATCCTGATTACCACCCTATCCGCACTAACCGCGAATTTGCCTTCACCGGATCAATACGCTAATTCAATCCTGGAGATAACGGCCGGGGTTGAGATTGGCCCGGCAGAATTAATTAAACGTCTGGTCTCTCAGGGGTATGAAAATCAGAATCCGGTTATGGAACGAGGCCGCTTTGCTCGCCGGGGAGGGATTATCGACATCTATCCCGGGAATCTGGATTACCCCGTTCGGATCGATTTTGACGGCGATCGGATCGATTCTCTCCGGCAGTTTGATCCCCAGGGTCAGAGATCCCGGGGAAGAGTTGATAGTCTGAGCATCTATCCTTCATCCGGGGACGGGAGCGCGACCATCTTCGACTACCTCCCGGATGGTTGCCGGATATTCCGGGTTGGATTATTCCCCCCCGATGCCGCTGAAAGTTTTGATCGTGCCCGGGACGGCAGATCGGCGGTTATCTTTGAATCCGATCCGGCATTGCCGGATCATGAGGCGGATGGTTCCAGGCTGAGATTCTCTATCGACGGACTGGATAAATTTAAATATCGAGATCCCGGGATCAAGTATCCGCTTTTGGATATGCTCCCGGAGTGGCTCTTCTCAAGTTACCGGATCTTAATCTACGGACACAATCCGGGTGAGACCGATCGTCTGAAGGAGATCCTTATCGAGAGGGGAGTCTATCCCCATGCGAACCTGAAGGTGGTAACGGGGGAGCTCGATGATGGATTTATCTGGGAGGATCCGTGCCTGGTGGTAATAGGTGACAGTGAGATATTCTCCCGTTATCGGATTCCCCGTCCCCGGAGGAAATATACCGCGACGATCCCCGTCCTTCCCCGAACTGACTTCCATCCGGGTGATCTGGTTGTTCATCTCGATCATGGCGTGGGCAAATATCTCGGGATCAGGCAGATAAAGAGCGAGGGAAAAGAGAGAGAGATGCTGGTTATTAGGTACGCGGAAGGGGCGAAGCTCTATCTGAATTTGACGCAGTCCCACCTGATAACCCGCTATCTGGGAGCCGGAAAAGGAAATCCGAAACTGGATCGCCTGGGAGGAATCCGGTGGCTTCGGGCTAAAATAGGGGCCGAACGTGCGGTTAATGATCTGGCTGGTGATCTTCTGGAACTGCATGCGCATCGGGCCGCGACCCGGGGGCATTCATTTCCGCCCGATAACGACTGGCAGAGAGAGTTTGAGGCGGCTTTTATCTACCAGGAGACCGATGAACAGGCGAAGGCTATCATTGATGTTAAGGGAGACATGGAGGCGAAACGTCCCATGGATCGCCTCCTCTGCGGGGATGTTGGATACGGAAAGACCGAAGTCGCTGTCCGGGCGGCGTTTAAAGCGGTTATGGGCGAAAAACAGACTGCGATTCTGGTTCCCACGACGGTTTTAGCCCAGCAGCATCTCAGAACCTTCCGTGACCGGCTATCGGACTACCCGGTCCGGGTGGAAGCTCTATCCCGGATGGTCTCCCCGAAAGAGCAGGCTAAAATCCTCAACGATCTGAGCTCCGGCGCGGTCGATATCGTAATCGGTACTCACCGGCTCCTGCAGAACGATATCGCTTTTAAAAGTCTTGGTCTGGTAATTATTGATGAAGAACAGCGTTTCGGAGTTCGCCATAAGGAAAAACTGAAAAAGATGAAGAAATTGGTCGATGTCCTTACTTTGACCGCCACGCCCATCCCCCGGACACTTTATCTCTCGCTGACGGGTGCGCGAGACTTAAGCTCCATCACTACTCCGCCCCAGGACCGCCTGGCGGTGGAGACCCGGGTGGCTCCGTATAATCCTGAGGTGGTCAAGACCGCCATCCGAAGGGAGGTAAAGAGAGGTGGCCAGGTCTTTTATCTCCATAACCGGGTTAAGGATATCGAGACTGTCCGCCGGAAACTTGAGATCCGGTTCCCGGATCTCCGGATCGCGGTCGGCCACGGCCGGATGGATGAGAAGGAACTGGCCGGAGTAATGGAGCAGTTCGCCGAAGGCGCGATCGATCTCCTGGTCTGTACTACTATCATCGAGTCGGGGCTCGATATCCCCAACGCCAATACCATCATCGTGGAGAACGCCCACCGGTTCGGATTGGCCGATCTCTATCAGCTCCGTGGGAGGGTAGGGCGCTACCGGCACCGGGCTTACGCCTACTTCTTCTACCCTCCCTCAGTCTATCTGGAAGAGAATGCCCGGAAACGACTCCGGGCTATTGAAGAGTTCTCCCATCTTGGGGCGGGCTATGGCCTGGCACTCCGCGACCTGGAGATCCGGGGCGCCGGTAACATCCTAGGAAAAGAGCAGCACGGCCACATCGCCGCTGTCGGATTCGACCTCTACTGCCGTCTTTTGCGAGAGAGCGTCAGCCGGCTCCGGGGCGAAGAAGCCTCAAAACCGCCTGAAGCAGCTATCGAATTCGATCTCCCGGTTACAATCCCGCTCGACTATGCCGGGACCGAGAGCCAGAGGGTGGAGATATATCAGGCCTGGGCCGGGATTTCCTCCCGGAAGGCGGCAGCTCTCTGGTTGGAAGAACTTCGGGACCGTTTTGGTCCGGTCCTGGAAGAGGCAAAGGCCCTGGCGGCGATAGCCGGTCTGAAACTGTCCGCGGCGGAGAAGGGGATAACCTCAATCCGGTGGATTCAGGGAAACTTCGCCTTCTTCCGGAATGAAAAGGTCCTTCTAGCCTGGCCGGGGGATCTTCCCGATACTCCGCAAGCCCTCTCCCGGTTTGCCCGCGTGGCTCTGAAAAAAATCCGTGCCCTCTAATCAGCTCGCAGGAATAAAACTTCAGTATAATCGATTTTCGGGAATGCGATTTTTAAATAATGGTGATCTTTCGAAAATTACTCCACCCCTGCAGCCCGTTCCTGAGCTTCAGTGGGGATGGCGTCGGCGATATCGGCCAGGTCGTTCATAAACGCCCGCAGCATATCGTAATATCCCCCGTGATCGTTGATCAGGCGGCTGAAGTCAACCTCCTGTCCGGCCCAGAAGAGTGAGACCGCTTCACCGTCAACCCTGATATATGCGCCCCAGAGGTCATCCATCCGGTCCATCAAAGCGGTATTATCTGTTAACCTTTTGGCGAACGCTTTATCGCGGGTATAGATGGTTCCGGGGCCGAGGCCGAGATCTTTGACTTCGGGGAGTTTGTCCTCCGGGAGGACGTTGGCGTAACTCCCGACAATATCGAGTCGCGGCGCGTCAGGTTTATCGGTGACCAGGATCATGGTAATCGAAAGGGGCTGACCGATGACATCAGCCAGCAGCCGGTCGAGAGGGGACCCGGCGACATTGCCGCCGTATTCATAACTGGAAGTGAGAAAGGCCATGATGCCGCCAACTTCCCGTCCGATCTCGCCCATGGTGAGGCGGGCGGCGTACCTCCCCCAGACATCCCCGGCTTTCCCGGTGTAGAGAATCCGGTAGCCCCGGAATTCCGTGCCCAGGTACTCTCCATCGGTATCGGGTACCTCTACTTTCTTGAGACCGGTCTCTTCTTCAATGGTAACCAGGGCTTCCGCCTGATACTTCTTCTGCAAACCGGTGCAGCCGAATACTATGATCCCCGCCGCCAATATGACGGAGCATTGTACGGCAGCAGTTTCTAACCTGTTCCAGACTTGTCGGTTCATGAAGATTGATCTCACCTGTCTTTTCATGGCAATAGTTCTCCTATTGATGTTTCAACCGAAGTGAGTGAAATGTGATGAGAAAATCAGAATGATGAAAAAATTAATGAATGTTTGATTCCGTTAAAGATAATTATATAAGACGGGAAAATAGAACATTTATTCTAAAATATTTTCATCTATTATTCGGGATTTGTTGTCCTGAACATTACTTCCAGAAAGACATCATTGAATGTATCTATCTTGATTCTTTAACCCATCTATCATATTCAGCTTTGGCGTTGAAATAATCCTCTTGGGCGCGCTTGAGGCTCTCCGGACTAGTGAACGTGACCTTGGTAGCCCTCGACGTCAGTCTATTATAGGCTGCGATGTATGCCTGATAGTCTTTCCCGTCTTTTGTACGGTTATACTTCTCCAGGTATTCGTGGTATCTGTCCGAAACTTCCTTCATCTCCGGAGGCGCCGTGACACGTGTCTCGGTGACCATTTTTATCAGGTGGTTATAAGCGGCAATATATCTGTCGTAGGCCTCCTGCATAGAAGAAGGCTTCTCCTCGCGTGTTATATTAGATGAACTGTCTGTAACAATATCTTCCGCTTTTTCGATGGCCTCCCATCTGTCTTTTTTCTCCTTGTAATCTTCATAAGCTTCTTTTGCTTTGGGGGTATCTCCTTCGTGTCTCTTTATCAAATAGTTCAACTTGTTGTAGGCACTTATATATTCCTGATAGGCCTCTTTTGAGACAGCCTCCCATTCTTCTTTCGCCTCCTCGTAAGCTTTGTAAGCTGCTTGAGCTTCAGGAGTATCCTTTCTGACACTGGCCGTGAGCTTGTTCCACTTGTTGTAGGTACTGAGATATTTCTGATAGACCTCCCCGTCATCCATGGCGGGTTCAGGGATCATATTATCTTCATCCTGATGCGCATCCTCGGACAAACAAGAGGAAGGCGATATTCCAGATACAATACAGAAAATAAATACTAACGTTACAATCAGGCACGATCTATAAATCACTTTTATTCTCTTCATTATATTTCCTCCCTTTTATGTACTTAATAAGAATATTTATTTTTTGATGAAGATCCTCCAGTGATATTCATGAAAAAGCCTCGCTATTGTTTTAATAGCCGGGATGAGTCGCCATAATGGCGACTATATCCCCCGATTAGTACCTTGTAGCAGGCAAAACTTCTATTCAACAGTAAGACCTGTCTCGATTTCACCGGTTATCCCCGTGTTTGTCGTCCCGGATGACGACGATGTGTCTTCGATCAATGTGGCGTAATGCACAGCCCGATCTTTGTAGTAACTCAGGTGGGGTCGTCCCGACGAATCCAGGGTAAGGGACGTTGGCTCACCGACACTGCCGGCGGCGACAAGCTCTCTCTTCCACGTGCCTCCAACCCGCGTGGCATAGTGGATAGCCTGGTCCTTATTGTAACTGATGTGGGGTCGTCCCGACGAATCCAGGGTAAGGGACGTTGGCTCACCGACACTGCCGGCGATGACAAGCTCTCTCTTCCACGTGCCTCCAACCCGCGTGGCATAGTGGATAGCCTGGTCCTTATTGTAACTGATGTGGGGGCTACCCGCCGAATCCAGGGCCAGAGACGTCGGTTCTCCAACACCACGTGCGGCGACAAGCTCTCTCTTCCATGTGCCTCCGACCCGCGTGGCATAGTGGATGGCCCGGTCCTTATAGTAACTCAGGTGGGTCCGGTCAGACGAATCCAGGGTAAGGGACGTCGGCTCACCGACACTGCCGGCGGCGACAAGCTCTCTCTTCCACGTGCCTCCAACCCGCGTGGCATAGTGGATAGCCTGGTCCTTATTGTAACTCAGGTGAGGGCGGCCCGATGAATCCAGGGCCAGGGACGTCGGTTCTCCAACACCACGTGCGGCGACAAGCTCTCTCTTCCACGTTCCTCCTACCCGCCTGCCATAGTGAATAGCCCGGTCCTTATAGTAACTCAGATGGGGGCGCCCAGTTGAATCCAGGGCCAGGGACGTTGGCTCTCCGACACTGCCAGCAGCAACAAGCTCTCTCTCCCATTTGCCTCCCACCCTGGTGGTATAGGGGATAGCCTGGTTCTTATTGTAACTCAGGTGAGGGCGGCTCGATGAATCCAGGGCCAGGGACGTTGGCTCTCCGACACCACGTGCGGCCACCAGTTCTTTCTTCCATGTAAACCGACCAGGTTTCGTTGCGGGGGTGCACGTGGGTAGATTAATAGCTCCTGCTTGTGGAGAAGGAGTGGGAGTAACAGCCGGCAGGTTAAGGATATTTTTTACTGGCGTAGGCGAGGGAATAGATTGTATTCCAGCTACCGGCGTGACAGTGGTCGTAGGTTGAACAATAATACCCGCACCCGGTGTAGGTGTTATCACGGGAGAAATGGTGATACCGGATATCGGTGTGGGCGTAATCAAAGATATCGCAATTTTACCTACATACGGCGTCGGTGTTATTAGTGGAAGTATGGTACTTCCCGATATTGGCGTGCGCGTAGCTACAGGAAGAGAAGTTGTACCGGTAATTATACCACCTCCTTCACGGGGAAAGCACCAGAGCTCATACTCAATCTCAGATGGAGCGCCGTAACCTTGTCCCCACTGCTGGTGAAAAAAGCCCTGATCAACAACTACATCATAGGTCAAGGCCTTACCCGGAGGAACCCAACCGCTCATAGCTTTGCTGCCATCGAGGTCATTAACGTTACCCGTCCACTTGCCGGACCAACTCCCTTTCCATTGACCATCCTGCCACACCCACTGCTTGCTTGCATACATCTCCTGATGACCTCCGGACTGCGGCCAGAAGCGCTGATCTGTGGCACTGTCGTACAGGTGTATCCATGGTCCACTGCCTTTTGTCCGTGCAAAAAGAGCTATGTAGGCAGGGCCTCGGACCGTGAACTCCCCCTGTTTCACCTTCGTTTGCCTGATCACCTCATCGTATGAGTGTGTGGGGGGAAGGTCTTTGTTGACGTCGTTCAGCCAGAACGGGTCTTTGGCTCCGGCCCGGGAGCCGCGCACCCAATATTTGTCGAATTGATGCGCGCCGGACATGAACTTGAAACCACCCGTGCTTGTCCATTGCTCCGCCTTGGGGTTTATGCTCATTTTTCCCGAAGGATCCGTTGGGACTGGCGTCTTCGTCGGAACTGGCGTCTTTGTCGGGCCAACGACGGGCTTTTCATACTGAGAATCCACCAGTTGATAGGTGAGTATTAAGTGGGTACCTTCCCCGCCATACACCCATAGTTTGAAATGAGTATGGTCCGCGCCCGGCGGTCCCGGTGTAAGACCTTTCTGACTCGGATCGATAACCTTGGAACTGGCATCGTGAAGACCTCGGCTATCCCCCCAGTAATCAAGAAGATTTGCTAATATATCGACCTTTTCTATTACATAGTGTACATAGTTCATTTTCTGAGGCGGCCGGTTTGGCGGTTGGTAGGTCCCCCAATCCACCCAATTCTCCCGGAAACCCGTGGCCGCTTTCCCGATTGGTATATAGAAATCTACCGCCACCTTATCCTTGCCTGCCGGCATGGTGACGTCGATAGTCTTTATATCGGCGGCAGCAACGGTCAGGTCGACCACCCAAAACCAGGATCCGATTAAAAACACCGTCAGAAGCATACGCAAAGCAAACTGACTCCGATTCAGGGACATCTTGTTCAATTTTCGCATCCTACTCCTCCTTATGAGGTACGATGTTCTCCAAACATTATATAGCCGGGTTTAAGGTAATCTTAACATCGAGGGTTTCTTCTCCGGGCTTGATTTCAATAAAGTTGCTCTTGCCATAGAACCCGCTCGGTGGTTGCCCATTCACGGAATTGTGATTGAACTGATAAAGTCCGGGTTCAAGCGGAATAATCCCGTCCGGGAAATCGCTGAGATTCAGTTTTCTCTTCTCTTTTTCGACATATTTATTCCGGTCGCTGGTCTCTCCCGACCAGTGTTTCATGGTTACCCCTTCATCCTGCGGCTGCTTCTCGTACCTGATGAGGTTAACTGTGCTGACGTCGTCAAGCCCCATGGGTTTTCCATATGCGACATCTATGAAGATCGGTTTCACCAGACAGATCTTCTCCGTGACCTGGTTAACCTCTTCTCCTCCTGTGGCCTTTCGTTTCTCCTCGGGATCGAGGGGCGGTTCTTTTATGTCCTTCGCGGCAATCAGTTCATCCAGTTCCATCAGGGCCAGGTTATACTGTACAGTTCCTTCGTCTTCTTTGATGATTCTCTCCAGCAGGGCTTTTCCCTCCGCCTTCTCTCCCAACCTGATCAGCGCCCGGGCCTTGGTAAAAATCAGGGGATAACGCTCAGGGTCATTCTCTAAAATTTTATCCGCGTAATAGAGCGCTCGACCCCAATCCCCCACGTCCATGGCAAAGACACTGAGCTTATCATATGCTTCATAGACATGAAATTCATCATCCGGATATTTATACAGATAACTTTCGAGTGATTTTCCTGCCTCTTGATCATCTTCCTGCAAAAGGAAGAGGGTGTACATGTTCCAGTGAACCATCTGGATACCCTCTACGTTCGGGGCCTTGAGTAAGATCTCCCGGGCATATTCTAAAATCTTGTCGTAGTCCGGAGAGTCAAATCCCTCAGTTTTTGACAGGTCCTGTATCTTCTTCCAGAGATCCTGGGCAATTATCTCCTGTTCGGCGATTGGGGTCTCGGTCTTTGCGAAGTACAGACTTTCCGGATCCCGTTTCATAATCTCGATCCGTTCCAGGCTCTTCCGCTCCTGTTCTGCCTGGTTTTTTGTGATCAATTCTGCATTTCCCAATAGGAGGGGGCAGAAGATCAGTATTCCGATTGTTAAATAGAGTCGTGTTTTCCTGGTCATAACTCCTCCTGGATTTATATTATGATCAAATATTCCCATTGGATAATAGCGGGGCTGCGGAAATAAAGACAAAGTCATGTTCCACATTGGCATAGCGGGAGGCGGGTAATGGAATCATGAGGAGAAGCCATTCGGCGGGGATAAAAAGAAGTACCATCAGACGTTTTAGCAAGATGGACATTATTCTCCTTTTGTAGAAATTTACGGGTAAATTCCCACGATTATTTAACAATAACACCGTTGTGTCGTAAAAGTAAAGGAATTATATTGAATCCCAGTGGGTTATTATATTCCCATTGTCGCAACATCGGTTACTTTTCAGGATTGATTTTAAGATGGTGGTAAGGCATTCTATTGAAAGTTCCATAACCCAACCTGGAACAAAGAACTTAGCGTCTTCGCGCTAGCTTTTAGTCGCTGCACCTTTTAAGGTGCGCAAGAAAACGCCCCGCCGACGGCGGGACGGCTACCTTTTATTTACAATTAGTGTATAAGTGCCTTTGTGGCAGATTGATTAAAACCCCGAAACAACGACGCAGCAATTTTTTCATGACTGAAGAGATCGAAAAAGAGATCGGGATTCACGGAGATCGCTGGGAGAGTTTTCATCAGGGGTATTTCTCCGACCCGGTTGTCTCCGGGTTTCTGGTCCGGGAGATTATCGCCGGTGTTGAAGAATCCGGTCCGACGGTCCTGGTTGATCTGGGGGGAGGAACCGGCTACCTGTTCTCTGAATTACTGAAGGAAAATATAGATCAGTCGGTCCGCCTGATAAATCTGGATCTGTCGCTTCAGCAACTCAACCATGCAGGGTCGGCTCGGATCACCAGCCTGCAAGCGTCGCTTTCGGAATTCAAACGAGTCATGCTTGCTTCGGATCGAGATCGTGTCCTCTTTATTATGCGGTCTGCCCTGCACTACTTCGGCAAATCTGGTCTGTCGACGGTTCTCCGTCACCTACGGGAGCAGATGAAACCGGGGGAATATTTTGTTCACCAGACAGCCTGCTTTACTTCTCAGACCGCCGCCGACTGTCTTAACGCCATATATGCCGGGATGGGAACAATAAAATGGTATCCGACAGTTGAGGTATTAATACCTATCCTGGAGTCAACCGGCTGGGAGGTCACTCATATTGCCGATGTCCCTCGACTGCGACTGGCCTCCGATGAACTGAAAGAGCGATACCAATTGAGTGACGATACCGTCAGGGAGATACGCGATAGGATAATGAGCGATTTCGGTGAGATCGAGGGTGTTCTGGAAGAGACTCCCGATGGATTCATCGCGTACCTCTCCTACAAGATCTTCCTCTGCCGGGCGCGATAGCCCGAGAGCATTATGAGCGGGTAGCATTATGAGTATTATGAGCGGGTCGGACCTGCGTAATACATTATAAATAAACAGCTAACATATATTTTGGTCCTCTCACAGCTCTTAGAAGTCCAGTTTTAAGCATAAAACTAGACCTCTAAGAAATAGGTGATCGGGTAGGTGATCGGGTGGTAGGTGATCGGGTTGGAGGTGATCGGGTTGGACCTACATAGTGCGTTATAAATAAACAGCTAACATATATTTTAGGCCTATCCGCAAGCTCTT
>Ga0180435_10005107_pt1 | contig 12818 bp, 12 predicted proteins | sample SS_ome_3_FD_132467 | JGI IMG/M metagenome (GOLD analysis project Ga0180435, IMG submission 132467) | Hypersaline lake sediment archaeal communities from the Salton Sea, California, USA - SS_3_S_1 metaG | ecosystem: Environmental > Aquatic > Non-marine Saline and Alkaline > Hypersaline >... | reverse complement strand
GCGACCTTCTGGTTCTTGTAAAAGAAGCCGTCACAGGTGGCGCAGGCTGAAACGCCCTTGCCCTTGAAGGCCTCTTCAGACTCCAGGCCGAGGTACATGGCCGAGGCACCAGTCGCAATGATCAGGGCATCGGCAGTGTAGTGTGCGCTGTCCCCCTTGAGCTTGAACGGGCGCTCGCTCAGGTCCACTTCGGAGATGTAGTCGAAGATAACCTCGGTATCGAAACGCTCGGCATGTTGCAGCATGCGCGCCATCAGGTCCGGGCCCTGAACGCCGGCATTGTCGCCGGGCCAGTTGTCCACTTCGGTGGTGGTCATCAGTTGACCGCCCTGTTCCATGCCGGTGACCAACACCGGGTTGAGGTTGGCGCGCGCGGCGTATACCGCAGCGGTGTAGCCTGCGGGACCGGAACCCAGGATAAGCAGGCGGCAATGCTTGGCATCGCTCATGGTAAATCTCCTCTTAGTGACCGGTGGACAGGCCGGGCCGGTAGACAAATATCTTGTGTAAATATGGGGTGATCAGGCCGGATACAAGCCCGCAATTGGCGGCCATACTATAAGTGCTTGCTAAGGAGGTAAAGCCGATGACGATACGAGTGGGTGTGCCAACGGAGATCAAGCCCCAGGAGGGGCGCGTGGCGTTGACGCCCGCGGCAGCCAGTGAGCTGGTGAAAATGGATGCGCGGGTGTGTTTGCAGGCCGGGACAGGAAATGGCAGCGGGTATCCTGACGAGGCCTATGCGGCGGTTGGGGTCGAACTGGTTAACTCGGCCGAGTCTGTTTACGCATCTTCAGACATCGTGTTGAAAGTGAAGGAGCCGGTGGGGCCCGAGTTGCAGTTGCTGCAGCCGCACCACAAGCTGTTTTCCTTCTTGCACCTGGCTCCGAATCCGGAATTGACAGCGCGGCTTTGCGATATCGGTTTGACTGCCATTGCGTTTGAAACCGTTGTCGAGGGGAATAATCTGCCGATTCTTCAGCCGATGAGCGAGATCGCAGGAAAAATAGCCGTGCAGGTCGGCGCCCATCTGCTGCATACGCCACAGGGAGGCGCTGGAAAATTGCTTGGTGGGGTACCGGGAGTGGGGCGTGGAGACGTGGTTGTGCTCGGTGCCGGGCATGCTGGCGGTACGGCGGCGCGCCTGGCAGCGGCCATGGGAGCGCGGGTAACGGTATTCGATCTCAATCCTCAGCGATTGGGAGAGCTGCAGGCCGCTGCACCAAACATCAACGCACGATATGCCAACGCCGAGGACTTGCGTGGTGCTATTCACTACGCGGATTTGTTGATTGGTGCGGTGTTGTTGCCGGGGGCAGAGGCCCCGCGGCTGGTTAACAGGGAGGATGTGAAGACGATGAGCGAGGGGAGTGTGGTCGTCGATATCTCCGTGGATCAGGGGGGGTGTATCGAGACAACGCGGCCCACCGATTACAACGACCCGACCTACAGTGAGGAAGGGGTTACCCATTTTTGCGTGGCAAACATGCCCGGAGCGGTCCCTCGCACAGCTACCCAGGCACTGAGTGGCGCCATGTTGCCGTATCTGAAAAAGCTGTTGCAGAGTGATTGGCGCGAGAATGAAGTGCTGCGCAAAGCCATCAATGTCGAGAGGGGCCGGGTCGTGCATCCGGCGCTGATCAGGTAAATTCGGTTCCGGTTTTGTGGCTCGTTATTCGCGATGGATTGTGAAATAATCGACAATTCACGCGAATTAATGCGTGTATCCTTTTGAATTTACGTAGATTCCAGGTCTCTTTTTGCACGCTTCACTCAACAAAAGGCTCAAGGAAGGCGGTTTTCTGCTGATGCTCGCGGTCAGTGCCTTCTTTCTCATGGCGCTGACCAGCTATTCCCCCGAAGACCCGAGTTGGGGCTACGTCGGTCCGCGAGACCATGCGCAGAATGCGGGCGGTCCTGCGGGGGCCTGGTTCGCAAGCGTGCTTTTCTCGCTGGTCGGGGTCATGGCCTACCTGTTTCCGTTCATGATCGCCTGGGCCGGGTGGATGATGTTCCGCGAGCGCAACGACGAGCAATCGCACGTGCACCTCACCATCGCTCGCTGGGTGGGCTTCTTCCTCACCCTGCTGGGGGCGACGGCCCTGGCAAGCCTGCATGTAAAAGTGGGGGCGGGGCTGCCCGAAGGTTCGGGCGGAATACTTGGCAAACTGGGTACAGACCTGAGCGTCGCCGCGTTGAGTCCGGCCGGCGCCAGTCTGCTGATGCTTGCGGCGTTCCTCATTGGTTTCACCTTGTTTACCGGCGTTTCCTGGTTGGCGGTGATGGATGCCCTGGGCGGCTTTACGTTGAATGTCTGGCGCCAGACGGTGGAGCTTTCCCAGTCCGCCCGGGAGCGCCGCCAGGCACAGGCCATGAAGGCAGAACGCCAGGAAGTCTTCAAGAAAGAAAAGAAGCGCACCAAGGATCGTGTTCCACCGGTTATCGAGGCCCCAAAACCAGAACCCAAGCCCAGCGTGAGGGTGGAAAAAGAAAAGCAGATGACCCTGCTGGAGCCGGAACTGAATACCGAGCTGCCACCCTTGAGCCTGCTGGACCCACCCCAGACCAGCGGGCACGTGCTCTCGCCTGAGGCGCTGCAGGCACTATCCGGTCAAGTGGAGCGCCGCCTGGCCGACTTTGGTGTGACCGCCGAGGTGGTTGCCGTACATCCCGGCCCGGTGGTGGCGTTGTTTGAGCTGAACCTTGCGCCCGGTACCAAGGCGAGCAAAGTAACCAACCTGGCCAAGGACCTCGCTCGCGCGCTATCCACCATCGCCGTTCGTGTGGTGGAAGTGATTCCGGGCAAATCGACCATTGGCCTGGAGATCCCCAACGCGCATCGCGAGATTGTTTACCTGAGCGAGATCATGCGCTCGGAGGCGTTCGATAAGTCCAAGTCACCATTGACACTGTCCCTGGGCAAGGACATTGGTGGTGAACCGGTCGTGGCAGACCTGGCCAAGATGCCGCATGCGCTGATCGCGGGTACGACCGGTTCCGGTAAATCTGTGGCGATCAATACCATGATCCTCAGCCTGCTTTACAAGGCCACGCCGGAACAGGTGCGACTGATCATGGTGGATCCGAAGATGCTGGAACTCTCGGTATACGAGGGCATTCCGCATCTGCTGACCCCGGTGGTCACTGATATGAAGGACGCGGCCAATGCGCTGCGTTGGTGCGTGGCGGAAATGGAACGCCGTTATCGCCTGATGGCGGCACTGGGCGTGCGTAATATCGCAGGGTTTAACAAGAAGGTGAAGGACGCGGAGAAGGCCGGTGAGCCGATCAAGGATCCGCTGTTCAAGCCCGAGCCCGACGTGATTACCGGCGAACTGCCAGAAACGCCGGACCTGACCACCATGCCGTACATCGTCGTGATCATCGACGAATTGGCCGACATGATGATGGTGGTCGGCAAGAAGGTCGAAGAACTGATCGCGCGCCTTGCGCAGAAGGCACGTGCTGCAGGTGTGCACTTGCTGCTGGCTACCCAGCGTCCCTCCGTCGATGTCATTACCGGCCTGATCAAGGCCAACATCCCCACGCGTATCGCCTTCCAGGTTTCCTCGCGCGTGGATTCGCGCACCATCCTCGACCAGATGGGTGCGGAACACCTGCTGGGGCATGGTGACATGCTGTACCTGCCGCCGGGCAGCGGTATTCCGCAGCGCACCCACGGCGCCTTCGTGGACGACCACGAGGTTCACCGGGTGGTCTCACACCTCAAGCAAGCCGGCGAGCCGAACTATGTCGACGAGATCGTGGCGGAACCGACCGAGGCAATTCCGGGTCTATCTCCCGAGGCTTCAGGCGTGGATGCCGAAGATGCGGATCCTTTGTTCGACGAGGCGGTGCAGATCGTTACCGAATCGCGCAGGGCGTCCATCTCCGGTGTGCAACGCCGCCTGAAGATTGGATACAACCGGGCTGCGCGTCTTGTCGAGGAAATGGAGAGAATCGGAGTGGTCACTTCTCCTGACGAGCGAGGCAACCGTGAAGTGCTGGCGCCACCGCCGGTCAAGGACTGATATGAAATTTTTGTTGGGTTTGTTGTGCCTGCTGATTGCCGGCACTTCCCAGGCAGGTCCGGGGCGCGAAGCGCTCGACCACTTCATGAGCGAATTGACGACGCTGGAAGCGAGATTCGAGCAATCGGTGCTGGATACTGAGCACAGCCGCCAGGGCGTTTTCTACGGAACCTTCCAGCTGAAGCGGCCGGACCGCTTTCGTTGGGATTACATGACGCCGGAACGTAAGCAGATCATTGCAGATGGTCGTGATCTGTGGATCGTGGATATCGAACTCAACCAGATCACCCAGCACTACCAGAAGCTGGCCTTACGGAACACGCCGGCAACCGTGTTGCTGTCCAATGAACCATTGGAGAAGACCTTTGAGGTCGTGGAACTCGGCGAAAAGCTGGAGATGCAGTGGGTCGAGCTGCTGCCGTTAGACAAGGACAGCGATATCGTGCGTATTCTTCTGGCATTCAAAGGCAATAATCTGCTGCGCCTGGAGTTGACCGATAACTTCGGCCAGATATCACGCTTCAGCTTTTTCGAGATCAAGCGGAACCCAGAACTGCCTGATGATCAATTCGACTATGAGCCACCCGACGGGTGGGATGTTTTCTCGGCGGATATCGGCTGATTACAGTTGGGATTGCGAGTTTCGGTAACCTGCTTCTTCCGCCTAGAATGACCTGATGGTCCCTCAAAACGACGATCTTTTCGCCCCGGATGCCAGCCCGGTTCAGCCGCTGGCGGATCGCATGCGCCCACAATCCCTGGACGAGTACGTGGGGCAGGATCACGTGTTGGGCGAGGATAAGCCACTGCGCAACGCCATTTTGGCGGGGCGATTGCATTCGATGATCTTCTGGGGTCCGCCTGGCACCGGCAAAACCACGCTGGCCAGACTGCTGGCCAAGCAGGCGGGACACAGCTTTCTCACGCTCTCGGCCGTGTTGTCCGGGGTTAAGGACATCCGGGCCGCGGTAGATCAGGCCAAGCAGGCCCATGCGATGAGTGGCTTGGCCACCGTGCTGTTCATCGACGAGGTGCACAGGTTCAACAAGTCCCAGCAGGATGCTTTCTTGCCGCACGTGGAAGATGGCACCCTGATCTTTGTCGGTGCCACCACGGAAAATCCATCGTTTGAACTGAACAATGCGCTGCTGTCCCGTGCGCGGGTGTACGTGCTCAAGTCTCTGCGGGCAGAGGACATCAAAGTCCTTCTGCAACGCGCTCTCGACGATGCCGAGCGGGGGCTGGGGGCCCTCGAGCTGTCTCTTTCAGATGCTCACCTAGACCTGTTGGCCGATGCCGCGGACGGTGATGCGCGGCGTGCGCTCAACCTGCTGGAGATCGCCAGCGACCTGGCCGAAGACGGTGAAGTCAGTGAGCAGGTGCTGGCGGAGATCGTCAGCGGCCAGGTGAGACGGTTCGACAAGGGCGGAGAGGCCTTCTACGACCAGATCTCGGCGCTGCACAAGTCGGTACGTGGTTCTTCACCGGATGGTGCCTTGTACTGGTTGTGCCGCATGCTGGATGGCGGCTGCGATCCGCTGTATGTCGCCCGCCGCGTGGTGCGGATGGCTTCTGAAGATATCGGTAATGCTGATCCAAGGGGGCTTGAATTGGCGTTGAATGCGTGGGAGGTGCAGACACGCCTGGGCAGCCCGGAAGGTGAGCTGGCGATCGCCCAGGCGGTGCTTTACCTGGCCAGCGCGCCCAAGAGCAACGCGGTTTACAAGGCGTATAACCAGGCGATGGCCGTGGCGCGCGAGTCCGGCTCGCTGGAAGTTCCCATTCACCTGCGCAATGCACCGACCAAGTTGATGAAAGAACTGGGCTATGGCAAGGAGTATCGCTACGCGCATGACGAGCCGGGCGCTTATGCCGCTGGCGAGAGCTACCTGCCAGAGGAACTGGAAGGCACACGTTTTTATCAGCCGGTCGAGCGCGGGCTGGAGATCAAGATCGCGGAAAAGCTGCGCCAACTTGAAGCGCTCGATAACGAGGCGAAAAAGCACAACTGATCTTGTAGAATTCGCGTTTTCACAGGAAACGCCATTTTGACCCAGACCCTTGCCATTGCCGCCGGTGGAGCGATCGGAGCCCTGATGCGCTTCTGGGTATCGAATGCGGTTTATGCATTGGCCGGACGCAATTTTCCCTGGGGGACGCTGGCGGTAAACGTCATCGGTTCGCTGGCGATGGGTTTCCTGTATGTGTTGATGATCGAGCGTTTGTCCAGTGCGCCGGAGTGGCGGGGCTTTCTGTTGGTCGGGTTGCTGGGGGCGTTCACCACGTTTTCGACGTTTTCGATCGAGACGCTGAATCTGATCGAGCAGGCGCAGTACACGAGGGCAATCGGCAACATGCTGGTCAGCGTGGTTGCCTGCGTGGGGGCCGCGTTGCTCGGCGTGATGCTGGCGAGGCAGATGGGATGAACAGCGAAGTCACCATGGTGCGTATCTACTGCACCGAAAAAGACGGCATGCACCGCGAACTGCTTGCGTTGCTACATGACCGCGAAAAGGTCGCCGGGGTGACCGCGTTTCGCGGTATTGCTGGTTTTGGCGGTTCCGGGCGCGTGCACGAGGCCGGACTGCTCGATATGGGCATGGATCTGCCAATCATCATTGAGTTTTTTGACCGCCCCGACAAGGTCAAGGCGGTAATGCAACATTTACACAACAAGGTCGCGCCGGGACACATGGTCTCCTGGTCGGCACAGGCAAACTTGGATTAAATCATGCTGGACCCGAAACTCCTTCGCACCGATCTGGAAAACGTTGCCGCGCAGCTGGCACGCCGTGGCTACGAACTGGATGTCGCTGCCGTGCAGTCGCTGGAAGAGCGCCGCAAGGCCTTGCAGGTGGAAACCCAGGAACTGCAGAACGAGCGCAACACCAAGTCCAAGTCGATCGGCAAGGCCAAGGCCGCGGGCGAGGATATCCAGCCGCTGTTGGCTGAGGTAGCCAGCCTGGCCGACAGACTCAAGGCGGCCAATGAGGCATTGGGTGAGGTGCAGGAAGCGTTGCGCGAGATCGCCCTGGGCATGCCCAATCTGCCGCATGAGAGCGTGCCAGACGGTAAGGACGAGGACGACAACCGCGAAGAGCGCACCTGGGGCGAGATTCCACAGTTCGATTTCGAAGCCAAAGACCACGTGGATATCGGCGAGGGTCTCGGTAGCCTGGATTTCGACACTGCCGCCAAGCTGACCGGCTCACGTTTCGTGGTGATGTCCGGGCCGATGGCACGTCTGCACCGGGCTCTCACCCAATTCATGCTCGATACCCATACAACGGAGCACGGCTACACCGAGGCCTATGTCCCTTACATGGTCAATGCCGACAGCCTCTATGGCACAGGCCAGTTGCCGAAATTTTCAGAAGACCTGTTCAGGCTGGAAGGCACCGACTACTACCTGATTCCAACTGCGGAGGTGCCGGTTACCAACCTGGTGCGCGACGAGATCGTTGATGCGGACTATATGCCGCGTAAATGGGTGGCGCACACGCCGTGCTTCCGGTCCGAGGCCGGGGCCTACGGTCGAGATACCCGCGGCATGATTCGTCAGCATCAGTTCGACAAGGTCGAGTTGGTCCAGGCCGTCCGTGCCGAGGATTCCTTCGATGCCCTGGAAGAATTGACCGGCCACGCCGAAGCTATCCTGCAAAAACTGGAACTGCCGTACCGGGTGGTCACCTTGTGCACCGGCGACATCGGTTTTTCGGCAACCAAGACTTACGACCTCGAGGTCTGGTTGCCGGGGCAGGGTAAGTATCGGGAGATCTCCTCCTGCTCGAATTTCGTCGATTTTCAGGCGCGCCGCCTGCAGGCGCGTTGGCGCAACCCGGACACCGGCAAGCCCGAACTGGTGCATACCATCAATGGTTCCGGCCTGGCAGTTGGACGCACCCTGGTGGCCGTGCTGGAGAACTACCAGCAGGCCGACGGCAGCGTACGCGTGCCTGAGGTGCTTAAGCCCTACATGGGTGGGCTTGAAGTGATTGGGGGCTGATCAGCGTACCGAAAGGATCAGCAGTAGTACCAGCAGCACAACGCCGCCGAGCGGCAGGGCCACGGCAGCCCAATCGCCTTCTTCTGCCTTTGGGCTGTTCTGGCTCCAGTGCTTGTATGCTGGCCAAAGTACGAACAGCATCATGATTCCAGCAACAACAGCGAGAATCTGCATCCAGTCCATCGCCTATCTCCGATGAGGTCAAAAAAAAGCCCGGCGCTCGGCCGGGCTTTTTTGTGGTTTACGCCCGAGCTTACTCGTCACCACCCATGATGCCGAGGATATTCAGCAGGCTGATGAAGATGTTGAAGATACTCAAGTACAGGCCGTAGGTCGCCATGATGTAGTTGGTTTCGCCGCCGCGGATGATGCGGCTGGTGTCAAACAGGATGAAACCACTCATCACCAGGATGATGCCGCCGGAGACCGCCAGGGACAGTGCCGGCATCTGCAGGAAGATGTTGGCAATCATGGCGAGCACCAGCACCATCATGCCGGCAAACAAAAAACCGCCCATGAAGCTGAAGTCACGCTTGGAGGTCAGCGCATAGCCGGAGAGGCCCAGGAATATGATTCCGGTACCACCAAAGGCAGTTGCGATGACTTGTGGGCCATTGGGCAGGGCCAGGTACTGGGTCAGGATGGCCCCGAGGCCAAAGCCTAGCAGGCCGGTGATCAGGAAGATAACGCCAATGCCGGTGCCGGAATTGGCAGTACGCGGCAGCACAAAGATGCCCAGCACCATGGATGCGATGACGGACACCAGGTAGGCAATCGGCGGCACGCCCACTGCCATGGAGACCATGGCCATCACAGCGCTGAAAGCCAGGGTGGCGGACAGCAGCAGGTAAGTATTCTTCAATACCTTGTTTGCGGTTACTGCTTGTTGCGAACTACCAGCAACGACAGTTTCGTAACGGTTCATCGTTATAAAGCCCTCCGAGGCTGTTCAGTGAATGAACGACAAAATCTAAGACCAAGTGTCGGTCCAGAAGTTTCCCAAGCATACAGCAGGTAAGTGTCGACTCCAACGGCCGAATGCAACCGGAAAATACGGTTGTTTTGCAGGGGAATTCCGGTATATTTCGCAGCCTTCAACGCTTTCCGGAGAGGTGGCAGAGCGGTTGAATGCAACGGTCTTGAAAACCGTCGTGGGTTAATAGCCCACCCAGGGTTCGAATCCCTGCCTCTCCGCCATTATTTGACGAAAGGCCTCAGCATTCGGGTGCTGGGGCCTTTTTTATCGCTTGATGGCCGGTACCCATCTCTGAATTTGGCTGAACTGAGGCAAAAGTCGAGAAAAGCTGGTGCCCATGTCGTGAGTTGGAGCTCTCACGTCCGCGGGCTCTTCTGTTAAAGTTGGCAATATGTTTTGGGGATCGCCCCATGATCTTGCTGGATAGCAGGAGGTGTCACGGAAGAGGCCAGTTGTTCCGCAGAAACGATGATGAGTGGATGTTGTTGTAAAAAGGATCTTGCATGGTGCGGTAAAGGCACCTCTTAGGATTTTAAAGGATTCTTGCTCGCATTTTTGCGATTAGGTTTTGCAGGCGTTTTTCATGATTCGTGTCTTGTTGGTTGACGATCACGCACTGTTTCGTACCGGCCTGAAAAGTGTGCTGGGAGAGGCGGGCGATATTGAGGTGATAGGCGAGGCCTCCAGCGGGGAGGAAGCCGTAGATCGGTGCAAGGCGTTGTCACCCGATTTGATTCTGATGGATGTGAACATGCCGGGGATAGGTGGTGTCGAGGCGACCCGAAAAATTCTCAGGCAGGACCCGGGCGCCAAAGTCATTGCGGTAACAGCCCTGAGTGAGGACCCCTTTCCGAACCAGCTGCTGGATGCCGGGGCCAAAGGGTACATATCCAAGGGATGTCCGGGCGATGAGTTGTTCGAGGCAATTCGCATGGTCATGGCGGGCAACCACTACATCTCCAAGGATGTAGCCCAGAAGCTGGCGATCAGCCATGTATCGGGGAACAACAACGAGTCTCCGTTAAAGAAGCTTTCCGCTCGAGAGATGCAGGTGATGACCATGATCGTCACCGGGCAAGGCACACAGCAGATTTCCGATGCCTTGTTTTTAAGCCCCAAGACAGTCTCAACCTATCGACATCGCCTGTACGAAAAACTGGGTGTTTCCAACGACGTGGAACTGACCCATTTTGCGATCCGCCATAATGTGATCGATCAGGCCTGATGAATGGCGGAAGTGTTTGACCTGAATTGCCGGCGTTGTGAGCGCCTGGCCGACTTTCTCGACCAGGTGGGGGCAGATCACCCCGACTATCATGCGCGCCCGGTGCCGGCATTTGGAGATGACGCTGCGCATGTGTTGGTGGTTGGGCTGGCACCAGGGATGCACGGGGCCAATGCCACAGGGCGTCCTTTTACCGGGGATCATGCCGGAATCCTGCTTTACGAAACATTGTATCGACATGGCTTTGCCAGTGCTCCGCAATCAGTCTCAGCCGACGACGGCCTGGAGCTGCTGGATTGTCGAATTACCAATGCAGTGAAATGCCTGCCGCCACAGAACAAACCGATTGGCAGTGAAGTCAATAATTGCCGGGGTTTCCTGGAACAGGAGATGGCAGAGCTACCCGATGGCAGCGTGATTATCGCTCTGGGATCCATCGCGCATAAGGCCGTGGTTGCCGGGCTCGGGCTGAAGCAGAAACTGTTTCCGTTTTCCCATGCGGCCGAACATCAATTGCCGCGAGCCAAGGTGTTGCTGGATTCTTACCATTGCAGCCGATACAACACCCAGACCCGGCGACTGACGCCGGAGATGTTCGATGCCGTGTTTGCCCGTGCGCGGGTATTGGTCGATGGCTGAAAGGTCAGGTTTCGATCACAAGAAGTTCCTTTCCACGTTAACCCATCGCCCTGGTGTTTACCGCATGATCGGGGCAGAAGGGCAAATCCTCTACGTCGGTAAGGCAAAGGACCTCGCCAAGCGCGTCAGCACCTATTTCACGCGAGCGAGCAACAAGCGTATCGCCTTGATGGTTTCGCAGATCAAGGATATCGAGGTCACGGTAACGCATACGGAAGCGGAAGCCCTGATCCTCGAAAACAACCTGATCAAGAACCACAAGCCTCGTTACAACGTCCTGCTGCGGGATGACAAGAGTTATCCCTATATCTTTCTTTCCAGTGACGAATTTCCGCGTTTGGGATTTCATCGTGGATCCCGCAAGCAGAAGGGGCGTTATTTTGGCCCTTATCCGAGCAGTGGTGCGGTAAGGGAAACGCTCAAGTTGCTGCAAAAACTGTTTCCGGTGCGGCAGTGCGAGGACAGCTACTATGCCAATCGCTCACGCCCGTGCCTGCAGTACCAGATTGAGCGTTGCACAGCGCCCTGCGTTGGTTTCGTCACTTCCGAGCGTTATGCGCAGGATGTCAAGGACATCGAGTTGTTCCTCGAGGGGCGCGCATCGGACGTTGTCGACCGCTGGGTCGCCAAGATGGAACACGCCGCGGAGGCGCTGGAATACGAAGAAGCGGCCAAACTTCGTGACCAGATTGCAGCTCTGAAGACCGTACAGGAGAAACAGTACGTCAGCGGCGAACGCGGAGACCTGGATATCGTGGCGGTTGCCAGCAAACAGGGTGTCGCTTGTATCCAACTGTTTTTTGTCCGACATGGCCACAACCTGGGCAACAAGACCCTGTATCCGCGCACCGGAGAAGGGGCTAGCAACAACGAATTGGTTTCCGCGTTCATCGCCCAGTATTACCTCGACAAAGCCGTACCGGCAGAAATATTGGTCAACGTGCAGCCTGAGGACCGCGAGGTTTTGCAGGAGAGTCTGAGCACTCAGGCGGGCAGAAAGGTAAAGATCACCTCGTCACCGCGTGGGGAACGAGCTCGCTGGTTAAAAATGGCGCAAACCAACGCGAGCATGGCCGTCGAGGCTCGTCTGGCGACTTCGGCTGCCAGCGGCCAGCGCATGGAGGCATTGCAGGCGGCTCTCGATCTGGATGAAATCCCGCGTCGCATGGAATGTTTTGATATCAGCCATACGGGTGGAAGCCAGACCGTGGCCTCCTGTGTCGTATTCCAGGATGGTGCGCCGCTGAATAGCGATTACCGGCGATTTAATATCAAGGGGATCACGCCCGGCGACGACTATGCCGCGATGAAACAGGCCTTGCAGCGTCGCTATACGCGCCTGGCGAAGGGCGAGGGGGAACTGCCCGATGTGCTGTTAATCGATGGCGGCAAAGGTCAGTTGTCTGCCGCCCAGGAAATTTTGGCGGAAATCGGTGTAAACGGTCTGCTGTTACTCGGAGTCGCCAAGGGGGCAGACCGTCGGCCCGGTCTGGAAAGCCTGTTCTTGTTGGGGAGGAAGCAGGCTCTTATACTGCCAGGCAATTCCCCGGCACTACATTTGGTGCAGCACATCCGTGATGAAGCACATCGATTTGCCATCACTGGCCACCGGCAGCGCCGTGCCAAGGCAAAGCGCAGCTCGCCACTGGAAGAGATTCCGGGCATCGGCGCAAAACGACGCCAACGGTTGCTAAAGTACTTTGGCGGCCTACAGGGGCTGGCACGCGCGGGAGCAGAGGATATTGCCAAGGTCGACGGTATCAGCGCCAAGTTGGCGCAGGACGTCTACGTGGCTTTTCATGGTGAAGAATGAGTACGCTGTATAACCTACCTAATCTATTGACCTTTTCGCGGATTGTACTGATCCCGTTCTTTGTCGTGTGTTTTTACCTGCCGGTCAGTTGGGGCATGGCGGCGGCGACGCTTATTTTCGTGTTGGCG
>Ga0180435_10005106_pt1 | contig 12818 bp, 11 predicted proteins | sample SS_ome_3_FD_132467 | JGI IMG/M metagenome (GOLD analysis project Ga0180435, IMG submission 132467) | Hypersaline lake sediment archaeal communities from the Salton Sea, California, USA - SS_3_S_1 metaG | ecosystem: Environmental > Aquatic > Non-marine Saline and Alkaline > Hypersaline >... | reverse complement strand
CTTTGTGGCCCGGGCGTGTTTTAAAGCATTCGCCAAGACCTCCCGGAGCGACTGAAACAAGAGCACTTGCACGTCATCGGCAAGGGGTTTGGGCTTTTTGTCATCCTGATACCGCACACGGAGGCCGTGCCCCTTTTCTATCTCCTTGCACAGTCCTGCCACTGCAGGAACAAACCCCAATTCATAAAGAACGGGCGAACCGAGCTCAGAAACCAGTGCCCGGGTATCCTGAATGGCTCCCTCAATAAGCGCAGAGACCTCCTCGGCAAGCTCGGACACATCTTGAACCGACGTTTGCCGGCCAAGCTCCGCCAGTCTCATCTTGGCAAATGCCAGATTCTGTCCGATATGATCATGAACCTCGACGGCGATACGCCGACGTTGTCGCTCTTCAGCCAAAGATAGTTGGGAAGCCAGGGAACGCAAATTATTCTGGTGTGTCAACAGTTCCTCCTCGGCCTTTTTATAGGCGGTGATATCCGTACCGAAAACGGCAAGCCGGACGACCTCGCCCGACCCATCTTTGATGGGATAAACGCTGGTCCGAAATGTCCGGTCCTGACGTTGGTCTTCAAAAAGGACGGGGGTCCCATCCCGCAGGGCCGGAGCAGCCCGGGATTTTCTGTCTTCCAAAATCTCAGGTTCGAGGAGCTCTTTTAAGTTCATGCCAACAGCCTCTTGAGCGCTTTTTCCAAACCGCTCCGCCGCCGTATCATTCAAGGCCAGGATGACTCCATCGGCACTCACCAGGAACATAACCTCCGTCACCGCATTCAACAAGGCGCGAATTGTCTCTTCGCTCTGCCGCAGGGAATCTCTCTCCGCCTCAAGCGCCCGGTTCGCCCGCGCAATCTGCCGTGCCCGTTCTTTCACCCGTGCTTCGAGATCCAGGTTGGCCTTTTTCAACACCGATTCTACCTGCTTCTTCCGCGTAATGTCTCTTGAAATCCCCAGAACACCAACCACCTGCTCGCCCTGAAAAAGCGGCCTGGAACTAAGCTCGACATGGCGGACGTTTCCCGCCGCAGTCCGATAGGACGCTTCATGTGGAGCCACATGCTCGCCCCGCATGACACGATCAAATACCTGCCGCAGGCCTTCACGGTCTTCCGGTTCAACGATATCCAGATAATGCATCCCCACAAATGTCTCAGCGGCTATGCCTGCTCTTTTCTCTATGGCCTTGTTGACATACAAGAAACATCCCTTTTCATCCAACAGGTGAACGCCTTCTGAAATCGCTTCAAGAAAAGACGCACAGTTTGTATCGATAGCCTCAAGGATCTCTTCGAATTGCGGCCCGGTCACGCCTTTCTCCTCCCCACACCCCCCTGGCATATTTTACTCCGTCATCGTCCGGCTATCGACGCATTTGCAGGCACTTCCACCCGCTAACGTAAACACCTTATTACCGCCGGACTCACCATGGCGACGCCAAAAAAATAGCCCCCGGGCCGGACCCGGAGGCTATTCATACTTCACAAACAAAACTAGAAACGCATCCGCTACATGCAGTTTACACGGACGGCCATCCGCGAGAGGCAACCCGTTGATCGGACGCCGTCAAGATTAAACACTCCGTATTGGGCGTATTTTCAATAAACTGCTTGCCCACAGTCGGTTCCAAAACAAACACACTGGTCGACAAGGCGTCTGCATCCATGACATTGGCTGCCAGCACCGTCACACTACTGCTTTCCAGCGGAGATTGGCCGCTTTCAGGACTTACAATGTGATGATAGAGCTTTTCCTTGTCAAAATAGACCTCATAGTTTCCGGACGTGGCGATGGCACCATCCACCATGGTGATAATGTCCGCATAGGACCCGTCTTTTTCCGGGCTTTGAACCGCCACGCGCCACGGGGTCGTGGTGTCCTTGCCGCCGATGGCCCGGATATCACCGCCCGCATTGATCAGGCCGTGTTTAATGCCGTGGCGCCTTAAAACATCCGCACCACAGTCGATCACATATCCCTTGGCAATCCCATCAAGCGTAATCCCCATCCCCTCTTTGCCGAACCGGACCTGCCGTCCGTTCACATAGAGGGCACGGCTGTTCACGTATTTAAGGGTCTTGGCGACTTGGGCATCCGACGGTGCCTTGCCATGGTCCGCAAAGTGTTTCTTGTACATGTCCACCAGCGGCTTGACCGTGACATCAAACGCACCACCCGTCGACTCGTGGAACTTCAGGGCACGGGCGAGGACATCCAACACCTCTCCGGGCGTATCGGAGAGACGGCCGTCCCGATTCAGCACCCCGATAGCGGATCCCGAATCATAACGGTTTAGCAAGCGGCTTACCCTGTCCATCTCATGGAAGGCCTTGGCGATGATGTCGTCGGCTTCATCCTGGGACGGATGCATCACCGTGACGGCCGCAAAGGTACCCATGGTCAAACGGGTTCTCGTTACCTTGTAAAGCTTCCGATCGAAGGCCACACACTCCGAAACAGGCATCACACCACTGAATGCGAGCCCGACACCCAACATCCCGGAGTATTTCAGGAAGGTCCTTCGATCCACTGTTCCCAATCGTTCTTTTTGATCAGACATAGCAGTCTCCTCCAATTCTAATTAAGCCGCTGCCTCCTTCAGGCGTTTTTCTTGATCCAATTCGAATCGTTGCAGAATATGTATTTTCTTGCAAGCGGAAATACAGACCTCCTCGCATTCGGGTCCGTACGCCATACATTTCTTATGATCCACGGTAACCACCCCGTCAACTTCCGATATGGCGTCGGCCGGACACTTCCGGATACAGGCCTTATCATGGATACACCCACTCTTACACACCGACATGGTTACCTTGGGACTGTCTTTCGTACTGCAGGGGATATACACCCGGGCCCCCTTCGGTATCAGATGGATAATATCCTTGGGACACGTATTCACGCAGAGGCCACAGGCGACGCACGCATCCGGATCAATAACCGGAAAATTTTCAATCATGGTAATCGCCTCAAACGGACACGCTTCGGCACACTCTCCGAACCCGAGACACCCGTACTGGCAATCCAGTGGACCTGCAAAGGCGATGTTGGCCGCCGAACACGTGCCATAGCCGATATAATTGTACTTGGCGTGTACGTTTCCCTGAACTTTCGAACAATGAACCACCGCCACCAAATCTTCTACGGCCCCGCCGGCCTTGCCGGTAATTTCGGCCACCTTATCGGCCACTTCTTTCTTGCCGGGAAAGCAAAGGGTTGGTGGAACGTCCGGATCATGGACAACCGCTTCAGCATATGCTTCACACCCTGGGAAGCCGCAGCCCCCTCACTGGGCGCCCGCCAAGGTGTGGAGCACTTCTTCCACCTTGGGATCCGGTTCAACATGAAACTTTTGCGCCGCCATGGCCAGGCCGATGCCGAAAAACAGCCCGATGCACGCCAGTGTGGCGACCCCCCCTAAAGCGATCTTAATCAATACTGGATCCATGCCTATATCTCTCCTATTCGATAATGCAAACCCGCAATCCTACAGAAACCTTCTAATATATGGACAACCCGGAAAAGCCCAAAAAGGCCAGGGCAAATAACCCCGCGGTAACAAAGGCGATGGGAAGCCCCCGAAAAGTGGGTGGCACATTGCCCAGTTCGAGCCGCTCCCTCACACAGGCCATCAGGAAAAGGGCCAGCAAAAATCCCAGTCCGGCACCCGCGGCCAGCATGAGACTTTCCCACCCGTTGTATTCATTATCCGCCAGCATGAGCGGCACCGCAATGGCGATGCAGTTGGCAATAACCAGAACCAGATATACGCCGAAGGCCTTAAACAATGCAGGGTTGACCTTCCTGAGAATGGTATCCACTCCTTGAACGGAGAGGGACACCAGACCGATGAACACCACAATATTAAGAAACGTCAGCTGGTAGGGCTTCAGGACAAACTGGTACAACGCCCAGGCCATCATCGCCGCAAACACCATCACGATGGTAAACACCACCCCCATGCCGATGGCCGTGCCCCGCCGTTGAGAGGTACCGAAAAACACGCAAAGACCCAGATACTTGGTAAAAACGAAGTTCTGGACGAGTGCAGCCCCCAGAAAGATGGTCATCAGGATGCCGAAGTAGAGCTTCTTAGCGGTCACCGTGGCCGGCCCCAGATTCTGGCCCTCCGACATGATATCCGTCATGCTGAGGATGTGGGGCTCACCCTGGTTCAGAGGGGCCTCGAAGGTAAGGATGAGCGTGGTCTGATCGGAACTCAACGTCGCGTCTTTGATTTGCAACTTGATGTCCGGATCCGGCTTTTCATAAGCGGAGAAATTGCTCAGGTCCGTCGCCCAGGCCTCCTCCACAGGACCGGCAAAGGTAACTACGATCTTGTCGTCGTCCTTGAATTCCGTTTTCTTGACAAACTCATGCCCGGTTTCACAACCTGTCAAGAGAAACGCAACCAAAAGGATTCCCATCAACCATTGATATCGTCGAAGTCCGTTCATAGCCTGTTAACCTTCTTTCTTACGATTGTGTACAACCTCGATCCAGTTGAAAAACGCCATCATCAGGCCGACCACAAAAAAACCTGCCGAGGGAAGAATAAAGAAGAGGAGGGGCTGAAAGCCCAACACGTCATATCCCAGGAGTTCCCCCGATCCCAAGAGCTCCCGAACGACACCCAGAGCGACCATGCCCACCATGAACCCAAGTCCCATACCGACGCCGTCCACAAAAGATTTTACGAGCGGTTCCTTACAGGCAAACATCTCCAAGCGCATGGTGATAATGGCAAACGCCACGATCAACCTCACAAACATCCCCATGGCATTATAGGCGACCGGCACATAGGCCGCCAGTACCAGGTCAATAACCGTTACCCAGGTGGCGATGGTGAGGGTGTAGGTGGGGATTCGAATTTTGGGATGAATGTAATTGCGGACGATCGAAATGGTACAACTCGAGAAAACCTGCACGAACAAGACCGCCGTACCCAGAAGGATCCCGTTCATCACACTCGTACTGATTCCCACCGCCGGGCACATGGAAAGCGCCAATTTAAAGATGGGGTTCTCCTTGAGAATACCATCCACGAAGAGCTGGGTGTTGGATTTCGTTGTAGTAGACAATGTCCTTCTCCCTTAGTCTAAGTGTTGTCATGTCCCCGAGGAGCCATTCCACCTGCCCCCGAGTGGCTACAGACGTCTAAAATGCCGTCTGGATATTTTGTTTGTCAAGCACCGTGTCCAGCTTATCGATCCGATAGGCAAACTTCTTGGCGGTATTTTTCACGCCGTTGGTCACCGCCACGCTGGAAATGGTGGAAGCCGTAATGGCATAGATGTCCTGATTTTTATATTTTTTCTGGATTTCCGTGATCTCTTCTTTTGTCAATGCCCCTTCTTTCAGTTGCTCCCGCTCCAGGTATTTCTTGTAGTCCCCGGGTAAAGGCTTTTTTACAACTTCCAGGGTCTTGAGCTTATCGTAGGTTACCCCTTCAAACTGGTTTTTGAAGTAATCTTCCTCAATCTCCGCGCCCAGCCCCGCATCCTCTTCGTGCTCCATGATCTCCAGTCCGAGAAGCTCGAAATTGGGATCCATGGCAACCAGGGCATGGATAAAGGTCCGAAAACCGGGGAATTGTCCCGGCAAGATATAGCCGACCCGATCACCGCCGGCAACAGCCACGACAGCGGCATCTGCATAGCTAAAGGACTGGTTGGGCTCAAATACCTTTTCCAGGGCCTTGGCCCGATCATGCACCTCCAGCGCTTCCTCCAAGGAAATCGGGACCTCAAACTTTTTAAGGAAGTTGTATTCCAGGTCCATCATCACCATTTCATAGGCTATATCTCCGTCCTTTTCCACAGGAACCATATAGCCCATAAACTGCCGGCCGTCTTCCCGAATGATGTAGCGATAGATCCTCAGAAATTGCAGGTCTGACGGCGCCGGATTATCCTCACCGTACCCAAGAAGATCCAACATGGCGTTTTGCACATTCATGTGATGGTTGTGCTTCTTGGCCTTGGCCGTCAGTGTGTAAGTCAGCCCCATGGCCGAGGCCGCCACCACACAGGAAATGGTCAATGCGAAAGTGATCTTGATAATTTCTTTCATCTTCTAAGCACCCTCTTCCGGTTGTGGAGCAAAACGTTTCGGTTTAAACCAGTTATCTAGAGCCGGCGCTACGGCATTCATTAACAGGATGGCATAGCAGACCCCCTCGGGATACCCGCCCTTGAGGCGAATCAACACGGTCAAGGCCCCGATGCCGAACCCGAATATCAATTTTCCCATGGGCTGGGTCGGAGAAGTCACATAATCTGTGGCCATGTAGAAGGCCCCCAGTATCACACCTCCGGAAAGAATGGCCAAGATCGGTTTCCCCGTAAACAGCGTCTCACCCCCGAAAACCCAGGTTAAAAACCCCACCGTGACGATCACGGAAACGGGAATATGCCAACTCACATACTTTTTGTAGATGAGGTAGAGGCCGCCAAGGAGCACCAGAAAGGCGGAACTCTCACCGATACATCCCGGTCTCCATCCCAGGAAAAAGTCCTTGTAGATCACAGAAAGAGATCCAAACCGCTCGATCACCTCCGCAAGCCCATAGTGTTTGAGCACGTAAAGCGGGGTGGCCGTGGATACCGCATCAACTCCGGCGCCCATGTATTTAAAAACCGAGGCATCCCGAATCGGACTCAACCACGCCGAGGTCATCGCAACCGGATAGGTGGCCACCAAAAAGGCCCGACCGATCAGGGCCGGATTGAAGATGTTGTACCCAATCCCACCCATCAGGACCTTGGTAATGTAAATGGCCATAACCCCGCCTAAGATCGGCATCCAGTAGGGAACACCGGGGGGGATCGTATACGCCATCAACAGGCCGGTGATGACCGCACTGCCGTCTCGGATCGTATCCGTCGGCCGGTTCAACGCCCGGTTGGCCACATATTCCGTTCCTACACAACTTGCCACACTGACCAACGCGATGATAAGCGTTTGAAAACCAAAAATAAATACGGACAAAATCAGTGGCGGCAAGAGACAGGCTACGACGGTCCACATGATCTTGGACACGGTATCCGTGTTCTTGAAATGAGGCGAAACCGATACGAAAAACTTCGGCGGGCTCGCCTTCCCTGCCTCTTCTACTGTGGTTGCTTCTGCTTGTGTTCCGCTCATTATGCTCCTCTTTACCTACTTTTTCTTGGACGCGGCAATACCCGCCCTAGCCAGTCTCATAAATTGAACCAGTGGCCTTTTCGCCGGACAGACATAGGCACAAGTTCCACACTCGAAACAGTCGTCGACTCCGAATTCCTCCGTTTCGGCGCCCCGCCCCGCCTCAACGAAGACGCTCACCTCGTTGGGTTGTAAGCCCATGGGGCAGACACTTACGCAAAAGCCGCATCGGATGCAGGGGTAATGCGTCTGAACATCCGTTTCATCCTTGGTAAGGAAAAGGACCCCCGAGGTGGTCTTCGTCACGGGCACATCCAATGAGGATACGGCAAATCCCATCATCGGACCACCGACGATCACCTTCGCAACATCGGGCGTCATCCCCCCCAAATAGTCAACGATTTGCGACAAGGGCGTGCCCACCTTTACCATCAAGTTGGCCGGACGCTCGATGCCCTTTCCGGTAAAGGTAACGATTCGTTCGTACAGAGGCTTGTCATAGACCACGGCGTCATAAATAGCTTTAGTGGTGTATACGTTTTGGACAATGATCCCAATTGCCGAGGAACGAACGCCGGAGGGCCTGGCCCGTCCGGTAATACTTTGCATGATCTGATCCGCCGACCCTTGTGGGTATTTCACCTGTAGAGGCTTAACGACGATATTATAGCCATCCTGAGGAGAGCCGCTCTGAGCAATCGCCTGCTTTAAGGCCTCAATGGCATCGGGTTTGTTGTTCTCGATACCGATGGCACAGTATTTAATTTCCAATATTTTTAAAATGATTTTGGCGCCTTCGACGATATCTTTGGCGTATTCCACCATCAGACGGTGGTCACTGGTTAGGCAGGGTTCGCATTCAGCACCGTTCAGGATGAGCGTATCCAGCTTGACCCCGGGCTTAATGGTCAGCTTCACCGCTGCCGGAAATCCCGCCCCTCCCATGCCGACCACACCGGCATCCTTGATTTTACCCAGCAATTCCTCTTTGGACATCTGTGTCCAATCCGCCTGGGAATACGATTTTTCTTCTCCCTCTTCTTTGTCGGCGGCAATCACTAACGCAGGGGCATTACCCACCATGGGATGCAGGGCGTTTTGAACCCCCTTTACCGTTCCTGAAAACGGGGCATGGATCGGCGCGCCCAACCGCTCCGTAGAGGCAACCAGATCGCCTTCCGTCACCTTATCCTTCTTTTTGACCACCGGTTCACACGGTGCGCCCACATGTTGTTTCAGAAACAGGCTCACCTGTTTGGGGGCGGGCATTACCTCCACCGCGAGTTTTTCGGTAAGTTCCTTCCCCTCTCTTGGATGTATGCCTCCCATTGGGAAGGTTGCCAGACTTTCAGCGCTCATAAGCTCTCCGATCTTCCATGAACAGGCAAAAGCCTGTAAGTTGAAAGGTTCACCATACAGTACCAGAAACCGCCGCAGGGAAAACCGATGTGTTTCAAGCGGTGGTTTCTGATCCCGAAGTCACGGACCTCCCCTTACCTGTTTGCGCCGCCTTTGTCAAGGAATTTTTGTTCGAGGGAAACGCCAATTTTTTGACGCTACCCCCCACGCCAAGACCCCTGGCCGATGGATGGGACTGGCATGAAATAAAAGTGATGTCAACTTGTTATCCGGATATCAGCTTAAAACCGTTTCATAAAAACGGTTTGTGGCATAATGCTTGCTGCTGCGGATAACGAACGCATAACCGGCGTGTTTCAGATGGAGACAATAGATTGAAAGTCACTTGCCAAAGCTGCCAAAAATCCTACGACATACCCGACGATCGGCTGCCTCAAGGTAAAAAGGTAAAGTTCCCGTGCCCCGCCTGTAAGTCACCCGTGGAAATCGATTTGCGGGATCCCGGCAGTGACCCATCGGGAAACGGCGGGAAGGCGACGGAACCCCAAGTGGCTACAGGGGAAGCGCTCAAGAAACAAATTTTTAAAAGTGTTGAAAACTTACCACCGATGCCCCAGGTTGTTCATAAGGCCCGAGAGGTCATGGCCAATCCGAACTCCAGCTTTAAAGAGCTGGCCATTATCTTTGTTACGGACCAAGCCATCGCCACGCGGGTCTTGAAACTGGCCAACTCGGCCTACTATGGATTAAGCAAGAAGGTGGCATCCATTCAGCAGGCGTCGGTCCTTTTGGGTCATAAAACGTTGGCCGAACTGATCACCATGGTATCCACGTCCGGACTACTCAACCGAGAACTCAAAGGGTACGGCCTCCAACCGGGTCAGCTGTGGGAACACTCTCTTGCCGTCGCCTTTGGGTCCCGCTTCATCGCCCAATCGAAGTACCCCGACTTCTCGGACGATGCCTTTGCCGCCGGGCTCATCCACGACGCCGGACAAATTGCCCTCGATAAATATATTGTGGAACGCCAGGAAACATTTGATCGGCTCATGGGAGAGGAGCAGATGAGCCTATTGTCGGCGGAACGGGAGGTCCTCGGATTCGATCATGCGGAAGTAACCTTTGAGGTCTGTAATAAGTGGAATGTTCCCGAAGACTTGGCGATAGCCATTCGGCACCACCACCGTCCGTCGGATTCGAACGAAAACACGTTGGCCTACCTACTTCACACAGCAGATTGTATTGCCATGATGAGTGGCATGGGCGGGGGCATGGATGCCCTTTCTTGTGAAGTCGAGGAAGGGGCGGTCGACTTCCTTGGACTCAGCAACAAGGACATCAGCGCGATCCTCGACAAGGTCGTCACCTCCGTACAAAACACCCTACAGGAATTCAAATAGTCCGGTCCCCTTAAATCCTAATCCCGACTTTTATGTCATGCCTTGAGGATCGAGTAACCTGTCCAGTTCCTCTGGAGGCAGGACCTTTTCTTCCGTAGCCACCTTCCGTACCGTTGTACCGTCGGCAAAGGCCTTTTTGGCAATGGCAGCGGCTTTCTCATAGCCGATCACGGGTGCCAGTGCGGTACACATTGCCAAACTGTTTTCAATGAATGCCTCACACCGTTGTCTGTCAGCCGTGATCCCACGGACACACTTCTCGGAAAAGACGCGGGCGGCGGAAGTCAATAAACGGACCGACTCGAGCAGATTGTGGGCAATCACCGGAAGCATGACATTCAGCTCAAAATTGCCTGACTGACACCCAATGCCGATAGCCGCGTCGTTGCCCATTACATGAGCGGCCACCTGGGTGACTGATTCCGGAATGACCGGATTGACCTTTCCCGGCATGATGGAAGATCCCGGTTGCACCGCCGGAATACGGATTTCCCCAATCCCGCAGCGGGGTCCAGAGGCAAGCCATCTGACATCGTTGGCAATCTTCATCAAGCTTACCGCTACGGATTTAAGCACCCCGCTGGCCCGCATAGCCGCGTCTTGGGACGCCTGTGCGGAAAAATGGTTTTGTGCCTCCGTAAAAGGACAGCCGGTCTCGCGGGAGATCAAATCGATAACCTGGGAGGCAAATCCGGGGAGACAGTTCAACCCGGTCCCTACGGCGGTGCCGCCCAAGGCCAATTCGCCCAAATCCGTTTGCAAGCCCTTGAGGCTTTCCGTCCCCCGTTCCACCTGTCGCGCATATCCACTGAACTCCTGGCCCAAACGAATGGGTACGGCATCCTGAAGGTGTGTGCGTCCGATCTTGACTACATCATCAAAGGCTACCGACTTTTCTTTAAGCGATCCGCAAAGGCCTTCCAAGGCAGGCACCAGCGCTTTGCTTATCGTCGTTAAGGCGGCGATATGGATGACACTGGGAATCACGTCATTGCTCGACTGGCCCATATTGACGTGATCATTGGGATGGACGGGACTCGTGGTTGCCTTGTGTCCGGACAAGCGTTCATTGGCCCGTGTGGCTATCACCTCATTGGCATTCATGTTGGTCGACGTACCGGAACCGGTCTGGAAAATATCCACGACGAAGGCTTGATCAAACTTCCCCGACCGAACCTCTTCAGCGGCCGCCACGATCGCTTCGGCCAACGTCGGGGCCAACCGGTCAAATGTCAAGTTAACCTGAGCGCAACATTTCTTGATCAGACCCAAGGCCTCGATAAACGCCCGAGGGAAACGGAGTCCACTGACGGGGAAATTTTCCACCGCCCGCTGGGTTTGCGCCCCGTAATAGGCGCCGTCGGGGATTTTGACCTCTCCCATCGTATCTCTTTCCACCCTCACCTTATCACTCTCCTTATAGGTCATGGCGCCTCCTCCCAGTCAATCCGCCAGAAACCGGCCACCAGAAACCGGTCATTGACCGAACTCGACAGAAATGTCATACATCATATCAGTTGGTTCCCGGAACCCCGGGGCCGGCCGTCTTTGTTTTTAACAACGCCGAAGCAGATGAGCCTCACCGGTGCATTAATGGATCGAAGGAAAAAGGGTGTCAAGGTAAAATGGACTATCAAGGAACGATCATCCGTCCTCCCAGCGAGGCGAACAGCATCATACTCCAAGTCACTCGGGGATGTTCACACAATAAGTGTACATTTTGCGGAACCTACAAGGGGGTTCGCTTTCAGCTCAAAGATACGGCCGTCATCGACAAGGATATCCGCCTGGCGGCGCGACATTGTCGCCGTCAGCGACGAGTCTTTCTCGCTGACGGGGACGCACTTATCATGCCTCAGACCCGATTGCTTTCCCTGTTGGATGCCATACGCACGCACCTGCCGTGGGTCACTCGGGTCGGGATATACGGAAACGCAAAAAGTATACGCACCAAGACCGACGAAGAGCTAAGAACCCTGCGCGACCACGGCTTAGGTATTGTCTATATGGGGCTTGAAACGGGCGACGACACCACACTGACAAGAATCCGCAAAGGCGTTCGGGCCGATATGCTGGTCAAAATGGGACAACGAGCGATGGCTGCCGGGATGAAGCTGTCCGTCACCGTACTGTTGGGTATCGCCGGAGCCGACCGGTCCCAAATCCATGCCGAAACCACCGGAGCGGCTTTGACTCGAATGGACCCCACCTATGTGGGTGCGTTAAGCTTGATGCTTCTGCCGAACACCCCGTTGGGCCGAGATTACCAACAGGGACGTTTTAGCCTGATCGGACCTCGAGACATGTTGAAAGAACTCAAGGCCATGATGAGCCACACCGACCTGTCCGCCGGCCTGTTTCACGCCAATCATGCCTCCAATTATCTTCCCATTAAGGCCAGATTTCCCCGGGATAAGGCAGCAACCATCAGTTTGCTGGAGAAAGCCCTTTCCGGCGAGATCCCGCTAACGCCCGAGTTTATGCGAGCCCTATAGCCCCCGCAAGGTCGTGCGTTGGGGCCACTTCAAATTTCAAGGCACCTAAAACTCGGCCCCAAGCGACCCTAAATTCCGTTGGGGCTGTCTTTTCTGAATTTGTTATATAAGTCTTACAACGTCCGTGATGCATTTGACGTCCACCTCGCCAACGGCATCAAGGGTCTCTAAGGGCCTCAGACAGTTAGGCGCCTTGAAATTTGAAGTGGCCCCAACGCTTGTAGCTCGTAGGTCAGGTTACGCCGCCAGGCGTTACCTGACAAATCGCTGATCAAGTTCGGTGCCCACAGGAAGCCGCGGGGGGCTTAACCCAGCTTCCAACGAACTTAGGGCTCGCGCAAAAATAACTTCACATTTTGCCATCTCGGCTTCCGCCCGTCTTTGCCCGATGTCTCACTCGCAAAACCTCGACATAGCCTGCTAT
>Ga0180435_10005105_pt1 | contig 12818 bp, 10 predicted proteins | sample SS_ome_3_FD_132467 | JGI IMG/M metagenome (GOLD analysis project Ga0180435, IMG submission 132467) | Hypersaline lake sediment archaeal communities from the Salton Sea, California, USA - SS_3_S_1 metaG | ecosystem: Environmental > Aquatic > Non-marine Saline and Alkaline > Hypersaline >... | reverse complement strand
TATCCAATCGGCTGCGGCTAAAGCCGCACCGCCCACCTGTATTAAAGAGTAGTCAGTTTAAGCCCTTATATCCCACGACTAAAGTTCATGGGCTTTACGGGCTTTTTCTGTAAATCAGAGAGTGGTCGGGATTTCAGCCGATGTCCCGACCTTTTGTTTGCAGACAACCATCCATGAAACAGGTTACTATTTACACCAAACTGGGCTGCCATCTGTGCGACGAGGCCTACCGGCTTTTGTTGGGCCTTACTGCGGAATTTCCTCTCCACATTGATGTTGTTGATATTACTCACGAGCATAATCGGGAGTTGTACGACAAATATTTCTTGCAGATTCCGGTGCTGTCATTTTTTGGCACCGATCAGAAATTGACCTGGCCCTTTACCGCTGCCGATGTGAAAGCCTGTTTGAACCAATTGTCAGAGGATTAACTTGTGAGCGAATCAATGCCTACGGCACAATCAAACCAATCAAATAGTTTTGGCGTGGCTCTGACCCGGTGGATCAATCGCCGCATGTTGTGGGTTTCGCGGCATTGGCTGGCTGTCACCAACACGTTTTTCTTTTTTTATGTGGGATTGCCATTTTTAGCGCCGGCGCTGCTGGCTGCCGGGTTTACCGGCGCGGCCAACACCATTTACTCCGCGTACCGCATGGCCTGCCATCAATTTCCGTCGCGGGCCTATTTTATATTTGGCGAGCAGGTGGCGTTGTGCCATCGCGACCTGGCTATTTATGCCACGCTTCTGGTGGGGGGGCTGTTGTTTGCCTTTGTCCGGGATCGGATGAAGCCGCCGGCCTTTCGCTGGTATCTGCTCTTTCTGATCCCCATTGCTTTTGATGGCGGCACCGGCCTGGCCAGCGAGATTGCTGCGGTGTCGCCGATCTGGATTTTGTGGGTGTTGGGGCTGGTGGTTATCGCTATTTTCAGTGGCGTGCTGTACAGCCAGAAACAACTTAGCTGGCAATACCTGTTGTTCTTTGCCTGTGGCCCGCTGTCTTTAATCTATTTGCAGATTTTTGGCAGCTATGAAAGCGATCTTTTACGCCGTAATATCACCGGCTTTATTTTTGGTGCCGGCACAGTCTGGTTTGCTTACCCCTACCTGCAAGAAAGTTTTGCCGATATTTACCAATCTACCACGGCTCATCTGCGCCGCCTCAGTGATTAATTAATCACTCTGGTTCCCATATACACCTCGATTTTCCGGAGGCAGCATCGCGGCAATGGTTTGCATCAGCAGGTTCGTCAATTCTCGATAGGTGTCGGGGCTGTAAGGGGGCTGCCCTGCAATTTTTACCACATCCAGCGGCGCTGCAAACTCCATTTTGATCCGCGATGGACGGTTCAATCCCCAGCGAACCTTGTTTGTGCCCGTAATGGCTGTCGGCACAATCATTGCCTTGTGTTCCAGCGCCAACCGGACTGCCCCCGGTTTACCTTTTCTTAACTGGGCTTTGCGGTTGCGCGTGCCTTCCGGAAACATAAATAATAGTAAACCCTCATCCAATATTTTGCCGGCATGCCGCACAGCCCAGGCATCTCTGGCCCCCCGATTCACCGGAAAAGACCCCAACTGGCGGATGAACCAGCCAAACAGTGGGTTTTTATACAACTCTTTTTTAGCCATAAAGTGGGGATAGCGGGGAATCGTGGATCCCAGGTAAATCACATCCAGATTATGGATGTGGTTGGCGGCTACAATGCAGGGGCCGCTGGTGGGGATATTATCCAGACCAACGCGTTCTACCCTGGTCAGAATGTTGAATACGTGTTTGCCCAAAAAGCGGACAAGCCGGGCTATAGGGGTTTCGTGCATGTACCAGGTGGTGTTATCGCGCCAGTCTGTGGTTGAGCGGTCGGCGGGGGAATTGGTCATCATCAAAATTTCCTTGGGGCGTAGTCTGGGTTACCGGACGCAGGCCAAAATCTGTTCACTGTGTGTTTTGGGCTTCACTTTTCGGAGTATCTTTTCGATACGGCCCTCGGCGTCAATTAAAAATGAGGTCCGTTCGTTGCCCCAATATTTGCGTCCGTACATTGATTTTTCTACCCAGACACCGTATTTCTCGGCGACTTCGTGATTTTCATCGGCCAGCAAAACGAATGGCAGCGATTCTTTCTCTTTGAATTTGGCCTGTCGTTTGACAGAATCCGGGCTGATGCCGATGACTGTTACGTCGGCGCTTTGATATTCGGCAAAATCATCTCTCAGTCCCTGGGCCTGGACCGTACAGCCGCTGGTCATGGCTTTGGGGTAAAAATAGAGCAACACCCGTTGTCCCCGCAAATCAGACAGCCGGGTGCTCTGCCCGTTATCATCAAGTAGTTCAAAATCCGGAGCCATGTCTTTTTCTTGTAACATAATTTCCTCCTCAGGTTCGTGGGGTTGTTGGTTCAGCGTCTGCTTCATCTGCCGAAATTATAAATGCCAGGGCTAAAAACGCGGCCAGATAGCCCAGATAATTTTCGTTTAAAAATCGGGAGGCGTAGAAAAAACCGAACAACAACACCGTGTAATTATAAAGCATCTGGCTGATAGTATTATAACGAACTTGCCGCCAAAGGCCTAATAGTAGCAGCGGCCCGGCGATGATTATTTCCGTCAGCCAGAAGGGCCAGTAAGCCAGCCGATCCGGGACCAGTTGCAACGCCAGGATGAAATTACTCAGCCCCCAGCCGCGAATTTGGTAATGGTGTTCAGCCGTGCCGGCGCTCCAGCGCCACACATCATCAATCATAGCGTCGGGGTTCCACACAAACCACGGCCCGACCACAACTACCATCACCACTGCCAACGGCCAGGTTCGCCGCCACAGCGTTTGGGCCAGGGCGAGCCACCGGGCCGGCGACGGAATCAGTCCGGTTCCCCACTGCTCCCGCAGCAGGTACAAAAACCAGAATGGGGCCAGAAACCAGGCTGTTGGTTTGCTGGCGCAGGCTAACCCAAAGATGACCGCCCCCCCCAACTGCCATTTGCGGCTCGACCGGCTGTGCTCTGCTTTCTGCATCAGCCACATGGCCAGAACCAACCAGAACAAAATAAAGGAATCATTTTGCCCAAAAATGACATCGCTGGCCATAATCGGGTTCAGCCCGATGAGCATGACCGCCATCAATTTATGGGTTCGCTGCCGGGCCAGCCCCTGGGCCAGCCACAGTGTCAGCAAAAATAGCAGTAGATACACAAAGCGCTGGTCGTACCAGCCCAGGCTGAGGTGGCTTAACAGATAAAAAGGCGCGGAAAAAATGAACGTCCAGGGCAGGTAGGGGTAATGGTACAGCGCGGTGCGATACTCGATACCCCATTCTGCCATCGGGGTATCGAGGTAATTTTCAATGTAGGGGCTTTTGCCATCAAGAAAAAACTCAACGGTAGATTCTGTCTGGATGACGCCGCCATCGTGGGTGTAGGCGGCCGGGCCGGTGATATGCCGCAGACCAATCAGCAGGGTGGTTTTGCCAAAAACCAGGACGATGATGATAGCGTAAATCAGCCCCAGTTTGAGCCGGTAAGTTGTGGGGTGGCCCAGGCGAGGCTCGGCGGCATCAACGGCCATATACAGCAGGGTCAGGCCGAAGGCCAGGCTAACCAGGATTTGCGTAATCGGGTCCGACAGCCAGTCGGTCAGCAGGGCCAGGCTGGCCTCAGGCCACCAGTTTGCTACCAGGCGCCGGACGTCTTCGTGGCGTTGGGGGAGCACCAGGTCGGCCAGGGTGTCAATGCGAATTCTGGCGATAACCAGGATAAATAATAGTAAGGCGTCAATAGATTTTCGCAAGATTTTTTCCGAACAGTAAAAAGAATTATAGCCGTAAAATGGCGATTGCGATATTGAAATAGATGAACAGACCGGTGGCATCAACCAGGGTGCTCATAACCGGGCCGGAGACCACAGTCGGGTCAATGTTGAGCCGGGCGGCCAGCATTGGTAGCAGCGAGCCGGTGCCGGTGGCCCACAGGACTATAACCAAAATCGAAAGCCCCACCACCAGGGCGATCTGCGGGTTAGATACCCAACTTATCGTCAGGCCAAAGGCGAGCGCGCCCATAATGCTGCCCATCGTTAGCCCGATTCCAATCTCGTGTAACCATACTTTTAATATGTCACTCCAGTAGATGTCACCCACAGCCATAGCCCGAATAATTGTGGCGGTAGTTTGGGCGCCGGCATTGCCGCCGGTACCGATTAGCATGGGGATGAAAATACTCAGCACTACCATGCTTTGCAATTCATACTGAAACGCATCCATTACCCAGCCGGTCAGGGTCGCGGTAAAGAATAATAATAACAGCCAGCCGATTCGTTTGCGAGTCAAGGCAAAGATGCCGGTGTCCAGGTAGGCCCGGTCGAGCGGTTCTGCCCCGCTCATACGGTGGATGTCTTCTTTGGCCTCGGTTTGGATAACATCAACCAGGTCATCAATGGTGATAATGCCCAGCAACCGTTGATTATCATCTACTACCGGCAAGGCTAACAGGTCGTACCGTTGCATTAAGTCGGCACAATCCTCCTGGTCAGTATCGGCGGTAACATAGATGACATCTTTGGCCATTATATCCTGAATGCGGGTGGTGGGGTAGGCCACAACTAACTGGCGCAAATTAATGACACCCACCAGCCGTTTGAGCCGATCAGTGACAAACAGGTAATAAATGGTTTCTGAATCCGGGTGCAGGGAGCGGATGGTATCAATGCTTTGTTCGGCGGTCCAGCGTCGTTGCAGTGACAAAAATGAGGTGGTCATCAACCCGCCGGCTGTATCATCCGGATAATCAATGAGTGATTTTACTGCCGAGGCTGTTTTTAGACCAGCCAGCACCGCCAGGGCCTGTTTGGGAGCCAGGTCGTCTAACAGGTCGGCTGCTTCATCCGGCTCCATTTCATCAACAATTTTAACCAGCATACTTAACGGTAATTGGACGGCAATTTCTGCGGCTTCTTCGTCGTACATCTCTTCGATGATGTCGGCTGCGTTAGCTGGTTTGATGATTGGCAACAGGGCCGTTTGCTGGTCGTCGTCCAGGCCAGAAAAAACATCGGCCTGGTCAGCCGGCCGTAAGGCTTCAATTACAGATGAGGCGGTGATCAGGTCGTTTTTTTGCAACGCGTCGCGTACTTGGGTTAGGATATCTTGCAGAACTACCTGTTCCATAGTATACCTCCGTATGTCTCCCGGAGGCGATACCGAACATGGCGCCAACCGGGGTCAGGTTATTTGGTTAGCATTGATTAAACGGGGGAGGGACCAGGGTCCCCAACTACTGGGAATCGAGCTATCGTCCACAATTACACCTTGTTTTTGATAAAAACACACAATTATAAGTCTAAACAACATGCCTATGAGAGTTACACAGTTACTGCTCGGTTAGTGATAGGCTAAAGTATAATCCATCTGGGAAAAAAATGCCAGCATAACACTGGCTTTTTTGTTACTCTTGGCACCAACACGGTACTTTGAATTTCAATATTTTTAGAACTGTACAGCCTTGGTGGGGAATACTTGATATATGCGATAAATAACCAAATTATTGTGTGTTTGGGCGGTGAGTTTCTACATCGGTGAGGGTAAAATCGTGCCAGAAATTACTGGTAGCCAACAGGTTACGGTGGACAGATCCGAGTTTTTTGCGGTCTGTTTTATCGGTAGGAAAAAGTGTCGGTATTGTGGGATGGCCTCCGTTGGAAAATCTACTGTAGGGCGCCGCCACTCGCCCACTGGTCATATTGACGAAATGCCAAATACAATGTAGTATGGGAACAAGGTTGTTTTCCGGAGGTTAACATGGCAGAAAGAGTTTTGGTCGTTGATGATGACCTCAGCCTACTGGAACTGGTTGAGTATAACCTGAAGGTCAGCGGCTACCAGACAATTACCGCAACTGATGGGCAGGCCGGTATTCGTGCCTTCTTCAGCGACCGACCTGACATAGTCATTCTGGATGTGGCCATGCCGAAACTCGATGGGTACCAAGTTTGCCAGCGTATCCGGGAAATGTCTAACACGCCAGTGATTTTACTGACGGCTAAAGGCCGGGAAGAGGACATTATCAAAGGGTTGGATCTGGGCGCGGACGATTATCTGGTCAAACCGTTTCGAGTAGGGGAGTTACTGGCCAGAGTTCGGGCAACTTTGCGCCGTACCCAGACTGAACTGGAACAGGGGGATTCGGCAGTCAGTTATAAAGATGATTATCTGAGCATTGATCTCAATTCGCACCGGATAGAAGTCGATGGGCAACTGACCAAACTCACCCCTACCGAATATAAATTGCTGGCAACACTGGTCAAAAACAAAGGCCGTTTACTTGAGTTCAGACAATTGCTGGAAGCGGTCTGGGGCTTTGAATATATTGATGATGTAGATTATCTAAGAGTCTACATCTGGCATTTGCGTCGCAAAATTGAACCGGATCCTAAAAGCCCCATTTATTTGGCTAATGAACTAAACACCGGATATCGTTTTGAACCCCAGAATTAAGGATTGGCTGGTGTATTGTAAGTAAGTTCTTCCCCAGTACAAACTTCCCTGAGTAAAACTAATAACTGATCAGGTGATCTGGAGATTTGATAGGTGACAGCCTCAAATGGTATTAGCTGTCCATAACCGATAACTGTAATCTGTTTCATCTCGACCAGACAACGGTTTAAAGCCCAGGCGTAATCCGCTGGTAGATTATCGCTGAGAATGACGGCCTGCATAGTGTCTCCAAATTCTGGCTCAAGCGCAAGCTGGTATAATTCTCCTAAAAGTGACTTGGCCGGTATTGGCAGGGCATCATAGCCGGCATGGATCAGTCTGCGGATTATCTGTTTCTGTTGAGCCAGGTCTGGCTCAACGATTATCACGGTGTATCGCATTTTGTCCTCCTTCCTACGCCTCGCGGCACTGACTACGTTTTTGGGCCACGTACAACCACAAATCCCAGCCAAGCAGGATGATTAGTAAAATCGTCATAATGTAGATTTGAACCAGTACCACCTGTCGCAGGCTGGTGTGAAACAGCCACAGACCAATAACCTGAGCCGCCCCACCAATAACCGCCAGATAACTACCGACACTGTTATCCAGAGAAAGCCGGTAATTGACGATCACATTAGACAGGGCAAACAGCATGGTGGCAATGGCGTACAGCCACAGTAGCGGGGCAATTGCCAGATAGGCTTTACCAAACAACACGCCCACAATAAACTCCGGAACAATCACCGTGGCGCCGATGATTCCCACCGACACCACTCCCACCAGCCCCAGCGAAAGCAGTAACAAATGGCGATGTGCCTCTCCTTTTTGATATTTTTGGGCCACTAAAGGAAACATAACTGCTACCACCGACCAAGTAGCAAAGAAGACTACCCGACCAATCAGGGCCAGGGCCGCGTATTCACCGGCAGCCTGGGTAGGGAAAAAATGTTTGACAATTAATATATCGCTATTGTTGATCAGAATCTGGCCAATGAGGGCGGCCCCGGTCGGTACCATAAATAAGGTAACCTTTTTACGGGCGACCGGCTCAAAATAGGACAGTTGGGGTAATCCTCGCCGTACTCTGAATGCCACCAGCCAGGCAGCTACCAACGAAAGCGACAGTCCCGCCACCGCTCCATTTACGGCCCAGCCCATGGCTACCAAGGCCAGGGCCACCACCAGGCGCACCCACATTTCAGCCTGGTAGCTCAGGGCCAGCAATCCAAAGCGGGTTTGGCCTTGCAGTAATCCCCGGTCTATCCCCATCACCAGATAAAGGGGCATGACCACCGCCAGTATCACAAATGGCCAGATAGATTGAGTATGGAAGAACTCCTGCAAAAAGGGCGCACCAACCGTCATCACCAACAAAAAGGCAACGCCTAGTCCCCAGGCCCACCGCCCGGCCCACCGGCGTAATCCAGCCAGCCGGGGTAAATCACCAGAGGCAGAATAGACCGCCGCAAATTTGGCGGCGGTGGTCTGAAAGGTGGAGGTGATAAGTGTCACCATCAACAAAATAGTGACCATCAGGCTGAGGTCGGCAAAGGCCACTGGCCCCAACCAACGCCCCAAAATCAGGTTAAAGAGGTAATTGCCGGCATTGACCACCGTCATGCTGACCAGCAATAGGGCGCTGCCGGTGAGTATCCCGGCCCCGGGCAACCGGGCCAATCTGGCTCGCAGGCCGTTTTCCGATGCCTCTTGAGTCGGAACCGTTTGGGGGGGAACGACCACCGGGGCCGGTTCGACAACAGGTTTCACAACTTCTATCATTTCAGCATTGCCTTTCTTTTTCCGGCAGAACTATCAGGGTTGGGTTGATACTCTTATCGTAACAACAGGCCATCAAATTACCATAAAGGTAAAATTAAGATGGCATTAAATCTGGCTCATACCCCTTGAAAAGTCCAGATGCGGTTGACGCCAAAATTCCAGAACATAACAATGCCGATAGCCGCCAGTTTAGCCAGCTGGACAGCCACCAAATCGGGAAAGAACAACGAAAAGAAGAATTGGTCGGCGGCATAAAAAATACCGGAATTTATCAGTAGACCGGACAGGCTGACCAGCACAAATTGTATAAATTGGAGGCTGGCTTGCCGATTTCGGGCCTCCGGAAAGGTCCATAGACGGTTCAAGGTATAGTTACTGATAATCGCCAGGCTGACCGAGATGATGTTTGCGGTCATTTTTCCGGAGTCATCGCTCCAGCCCAGGGCAAAAATCAATGTATTGAGTGTGGTCAAATCCACCACCGCCCCAAAAGTGCCTACCAGCCCATATTTGCCAAACTGTTTTAGCTCTTTATGCTGCGACAAGCGGGTTGATAATTTCACGATTTTATCGTTGAATGATCCTGACGAAGCAGGAGCCGTGATGTGTTGCATAGTTTCTCCGGTTGATGATGAATTTGATGACATTGAATAGATAAAGCTTGCAACCAACAATCCGATCACCAACGACAGCCCCATCACCGAGACTGCTGCTCCCAATCGGAAAGAGGCTGGGGTATAGACAAAGGTAACTTCATGAGGATGATCATCGAGAGCCGCCGGCAAAACTACCGAACGGAATAACCCATTTGCTTGCAGGATAGGCGCTGATTGACCGTCAATAAAGGCAGTCCAGCCGGGGTAAACGGCTTCGCTGATGGTTAGCAGACCAGGAACCGGATTGTTGACCAGCAGGGTGATCCGGTTGGGGCGATATTCCAGCAAGTTGAGGCTGGTTTCGGCGGCGGGCAAGGGGACCGCGCCGATGCCCACATCGAGTATCACCGGATTGGGGCTGAGTTGTTCCAGAGCGGTGCCGGGGTCGCTGCCTTTAATCCCAATCAAGGCGTAGGCCGCGCCAAATTGATCACGCAGGGGTTCAGCCGCGCCCACATCGGCCAAAGCCAGGCGAGCGTTATCGGTCAACTGGGCCGTACCCTCCTCGTATGTAGCCAGGGCGACTATGACGCCGGTTGGCGCGGCGCTGACGGCAGCCGCAAAGCGGTCACTTTCTGCGGCAGACATGTAAGTATCGAAGCCGTCGCCGGCGATAATTTCGCCGGTAACGGGGTCAATCAAGGCCATTATCAATCCGCGTTGCTCCGGCGACACGGTTTCGCCGTTCACAATAATGGCGCTGTAAGGCGCGCTTTTTCCGCCGGACAGAACGCTGATGTCAACCGGACTGTATTTTCCGGTGCGACCAATTTGGTAATAATCGGGGTTCAGCGGTTCGGGCCACTGTTTAGCCAACGTTTCGCGCAGTGAGCCGTCGGGGGCAGCCACGGCAGGGCGATCCTGGTAACTTTGCGGAAAGGCGTTCAACCAGCCATTAACAGTTGTTGAAGCGGCCATAGGCCGAATTCCAGCGTTAAATTGGGCGTAGGCCGGCTGGTCGGCTCGCTGCCAGAGAGTGCCCATACTGTTTTGCAACAGCGGGGCGGCATCGGCTTCGGGCGGGTCGGTCACTTCCGGGCCGGTCACAATATAGCCCACGTTGAACAGATCCCATTTTTGGGTATCGGTCAGCAACGGCCATTGATGCTGCAAATCAAAACGGGCTTGCAAATCCAGAATGTTGTAGCCGCTGTTAAAGGGCAAACTCCACACCTGACTGTAGTTATTGGGCAGCACTTCGGCATTGTTATCCAACCGGGCCGGGCCAAGATATTGGCTCAGGGTTTCAATCAGTTGTTCCTGATCCTGAATTTGCCACCAGTCTGTGTAAAGTTCAACATTAAAATTTTTGTGGGTAAAGGCAAATTGATCCGGGTCGGCGGTGATGGTATCGTGACTGGGGGCATAGGTAGCCAGGTCCAGAGTCATCAGCAGGCCCAGCGCCAGCGCCAGTTTTGACCCATGCAAACGGTTAGCCAGCCGCGCCCACAGCAACAACACGGTCGCTCCCAGAAACGTCAGAAACAGCAGAAACTGGTTGGTGGTTTGGGTTAGAAAAGCAAAGGTCTGGTCGGGCGATACAGTGGTAAAGACGGTACGGGTGTAGAAAATTTCGCCGATTGTTTCAAAGTTCCAGACCAGCAGCAAGTACAGCAAAATGGCAACTGCGCCGCCCAGCGCTATCAGCTGGCGACTGTACCGTACCAGTTGGGCCAGCCGAGTCGTTTCCATATCATCGAGCTGCCGTAATAAGGTTTCTGCGCCAAACGCGGCCATCACACTCAGGGCAAAGTTGGCAAAGAAAAAGGCCCGGACACTGACTCGAACCTGTCCAAAGCCGGGCAGATAATTGTAGGCAAATCCTTGAAAGATGGTAAAGCCACCCAAAGCCACAACCGTGGCGGCAATCATCACCGTCAGGTAAAAGCGCAGTTCCGAACGGGAACGGCGGGTGACTGTCCAGGCCACCAGAGCCAACGCCAACGTGAGAATACCGGCATAGATACGAAATTCGGTGCCGCTCCAGTCGAGAAATTCCGGCATGAGCAGGGTGATGAAGTTGCGAGGCAGCAGTGAATATTCCGCAGAAAAGCGATAGGTCGGCTCGCTGCGCATGGAACGGCCCAGCAACTCGGCGGTGGGCAGCAGGGCCACGGCGGCTATGGCGCCGGCCAGCATACCGCCGGCGCCGAACAGTAGCGGTTTTTGCACCAGCGGATGCTGCAATTTTTGCGACCACGGACTCTGCCGCCAATTTTGCCAACCGGCGCTCCCTTCCAGCCAGCGATACCCAAAATAGGTAAGGATGAAAAGGACGCCGTACATCGTCAGTTGGGGATGACCGGCCATCACCATCTGGCTGAGGGTCAGTCCGGCCAGCGCCGTCCACATAATAGCCCGTCGGGTGTAGCCTGGTTGCGCCCAGGCCCGGTCGAACATCCACAGAACACCGGGAATCCACACTACTACCCCAAACATGTTGTAATGGCCGCGATGGCCCACAAAAAAGCCGTTAAATTGAAAGGCGATGGCGCCAATCAACGCCGGGGCTGCCGACAAACCCAGGTTGCGCAGATAGCCGTAAAAAAGCAGCGCTCCCAGCATATAATGGGCAATCACCAGCCCTTCGAAAGCCTGATAAGGTAAATCACGCCCCAGATAGAGCAAATCCAGCGCCAGGTTGGGCAGATAATAGACCGCTACCTGGACATCGCCCAGCAGGGGCATACCGGCCAATTGGTAAGGATTCCATAGCGGCAATTCACCCTGGTTAAAAAGACGATGAACAAAGAAGCGGCTGGGATAGCCCTGCATCAGAATATCGCCTTTCATCATCAACCGGTCGGCGGGATTACCGGCCCAAAAAGCCCAGAAGACAACGACGGGCAACATCAACAGCAGGCTGACAGCCAGCAGGTCAGGCACAACTTTGAGTAGGCGGCGGGGCTGCAGTCCGGTCAACAGATTTACAGGGAGGGACATAGTTTTGGGTGCAATCATGGTGTATGCTCCACGGTAAGGTAATATTAATTATTCTGCTTGTGTTGCCGGTAGCAGAACCAGAGTAGTATCATCAAAATCTATCTGGCCCAGCGAGGTGGTCAGGCCGACATGGCCGTTCTGGTTGATGTTTTCGATGACAGCTACCTGCTGCTCATCCAGAAAAACGGTTGTTTGCGCAGCGTGCGTGACCAGGCGCAGAGTATGCCACTGACCGTCGGACATCGGCGGGGCAATTTGAGCGCCGCCCACATAATTGTAATGGGTGTTTTTATCGTAATAGCCCCAGCGCAGAAAGCCGCCTTCATCGGTAAAGTCGATGCTTTGCGCCCCGGCCCGGGTGTCCATACTGGGGGCGTGGTAAATGAGGCCGCCGCCCATCTCGGCTTCGATGAGACGAAATTTGGTTTCAAGGCTGTAATCGGTCAGACGATTGGTGTCAATCATGCTGATGAAGTCGTAGCCGGTGGCATTGTTCTGCCGGTAGACGCCTTCAAATACCTGCCATTCACCGGATAAGGGCCGCCAGCCGGCATCGTTTTCGGTAAAGTCGCTGGCAAATAAGGGGGATTTCTGGTCAACAGCTTCAACCAGGGGAGCTATGCCGGGCGCGGAGGCCTGGAGAGCGGAGGCCTCATCAACAACTTCTGTTTGGGCCGAAGCGGCAGTAACTACGGCAACGGTTTCTGGTTGGGCCGGCTCGGCTTGGACAACTGTGATAGGTGGTGAGGCGGCCTCCGCAGGGGCCGAGGCCGGGGTAGTTGGCCTAATAGGCGTGGCCTGGATTTGGGACAGAGCGGTTGGGACGACCTGAGCCGGAGAATCTATATAACGGTGCAGCGAAGGATCTCCGGCCCGGTTGAGCGGAGCCTGGAGCACTTTTTGTTCGGCTAATTCAGACCCAGCCGGAAGGCCGTAATCAACAATCCAGGTCAGCGTCTCGCCGGAGGGCATCC
>Ga0180435_10005103_pt1 | contig 12821 bp, 9 predicted proteins | sample SS_ome_3_FD_132467 | JGI IMG/M metagenome (GOLD analysis project Ga0180435, IMG submission 132467) | Hypersaline lake sediment archaeal communities from the Salton Sea, California, USA - SS_3_S_1 metaG | ecosystem: Environmental > Aquatic > Non-marine Saline and Alkaline > Hypersaline > Sediment... | reverse complement strand
TGCGGGCGGCTATCATCCAAGGTTGTGCGGGGTGCGTTTCCCTCGTCCATGGGTGATTGGGATTATGCCTTTGCTTGCGGACAGATTTCTACTCGACCTGGCCGAAGCGCCGAGGGCCACGAAACGTCTCGTGATCCTCGGGCTCGACACCGTGCTCGTCCTGCTGGCCCTGTATGCCGCGTTTGCGCTGCGGCTCGATTCGCTGGCATTCCCGCAGGGCAATCCGGCGGGCTACGCGGTCACCTTCGGCGCGATGGCGGCGGTTGCGCCGATCGTGCTGAGCTTGCTGCGGGTGCCCTGGATCAAGCTGTCCGCGCTCGAGGGACGGGCTCTGCTGCGGATCGCAACCGCGGCCGTCGGGCTGGGACTGGTGGTGATCGCGATCGGCTTCCTGCGCCAGTCGCTGCCGCCGAGGTCGGTGCCTTTCATGTTCACGGCGGTGTATTTCTCGGCGGCCGTGCTGGTGCGGGTGCTCGCACTCCAGATGATCTCGCTGGCCCTGCGCCGCGACGGGGCCGCCGACCGGGTTGCGATCTACGGCGCCGGATCGGCCGGGATCCAGGTGGCGGAGGCGCTGCGCCAGGCTCGCGAACTGCGCCCGGTGTTCTTCGTCGACGACGATCCGAAGCTGCACGGCCTGATGGTCTCGGGGCTCCCGGTGTTTTCGCCGCGCGATCTGCCGACGCGGATCAAGCGCCATCACGTCAGCCACGTGCTGCTGGCGATGCCCTCGGTCGATCCGCACCGGGTCAAGCATCTCGCCGATGAGATCAAGACCCTGGATATCGACGTGCGGGCGCTGCCGTCCTACGTCGATATCGTCGCCAACAACGAGACCTTCGGCCTGCGGACAGTCGAACCGGACGAATTGCTCGGGCGCGGCCAGGTCGCGCTCGATGATCCGACGATCGCGCGGGCCTACAGTGGCCGCACGGTGATGGTGACCGGCGCAGGCGGCTCGATCGGGTCGGAGCTGTGCCGGCAACTGCTCGATTGCGCACCCGCCAAGATCGTGCTCTTCGAACAGAGCGAGTTTGCGCTTTACTCGATCCATCACGAGATCCACCCGCTGGCCGAGGCCGCCGGCATCGAGCTGGTTGCGCGCTTGGGGTCTGTGATTCGCGAGCGCCGTGTCGAGACCGTTCTGGCCGAGGAACGGGTCGACACCATCCTTCATGCGGCGGCGTACAAACACGTGCCGATGGTCGAAAACAACGAGGTCGAGGGCGCGCAGACCAATGTGATCGGCACCCGCACGGTGGCGCTGGCCGCGGCCAAGGCCGGGGTCGAGCGTTTCGTTCTGATCTCGACCGACAAGGCAGTGCGGCCGACCAACGTGATGGGGGCCACCAAGCGCCTGGCGGAGCTGGTGATCCAGGATCTTGCCGCCCGGGAGGCGAAGACCAAGTTCTCGATGGTCCGGTTCGGCAATGTGCTCGGCTCGTCGGGGTCGGTCCTGCCGCTGTTCCAGCGTCAGATCGCAGGCGGCGGGCCGGTCACGGTCACCGATCCCGAGGTCACCCGGTTCTTCATGACGATCCCGGAAGCCGCGCGGCTCGTGCTCCTGGCGGGGTCCTATTCCGAAGGCGGGGATGTCTTCGTGCTCGACATGGGCGAGCCGATCCGGATCATCGACGTCGCCCGCCGGATGATCGAGTTGAGCGGACGCCGGGTGTACGACCCCAAAACCGGGCGGGGCGACATTCGCATCGAGATCACCGGGTTGCGGCCCGGTGAGAAGCGTTACGAAGAACTGCTGCTCGATTCCAACAATCTGCGGGACACGCCGCACCCGAAGATCCTGCGCGCCGAGGAACACTGCCTGAGCGAGCTGGAAACCAAGGCCGCGCTGCGCGAGCTCGAGTTCGCGATCGATCTGCAGGACCGCGCCCGGCTCCGCAGCCTGATCGAGGCGCGGGTTGACGGCTACCGCCGGCCGCACCACGGCGCCGTGCCGGAACACGCCGGCGCCTGAACGTCTTGCCCGTGGCGGAGATGCGGCCGGGTCGTATCGGGCCCGGGGGTGCGTCATGGTGCGCCATGGGCGCGCCGCGGCGCTGTCCGGCCGCGGGGGCCGGGGCGGGTGCGGGCCGCGGCCGCGGCGGCTCAATTGGTGTCGTACTTGTTGTGACCGTAGGCGGCATAGGCGCCGTGTGATCCGCTGTGGCCGTAGCGGGCCATCCCTTTCGGGTCGATCAGGTTGAGCACGGCGCCGGAGATGGCGACGCCGGCCATGGCGAACTGGCGCACGGCCTCGCGCACCTGGGCGCGCGACGTGGCGTCCCATTTTACCGTGAACAGGATCGCGTCGGTGACGTGGGCGATGATCCGGCTGTCGGGCACCAGCAGCACCGGCGGGGTGTCGATGATGATGATGTCGTAGCGGGTGCGCATGTCGGTCATGAAGTCGCCGAACCGGTCGGACGAGAACACGTCGGCGGCGTTTGTGTCGCTCTTCTCGCCGAGCAGCACGTCGACGCCGATCAGATCGTTGCGCTGGACGACGTCCTCGAACTCGGCGGCGCCGGAGAGGATCGAGAGCAGGCCGTTGCGGTGCTCGACATCGAAATACTCCGAGAACACCCGCCGGCGGATATCGCCCTCGATCAGCAGGACCGACTTGCCGAGCCCGGCGAAATTCTGCGCCAGCGCGATCGCGGTGGTGGTCTTGCCCTCACCCGACAGCGACGAGGTCGACAGGATCACCTGCGGGGGACGGTCGACGCTGGACATCAGTACCGAGGTGCGCAGGTTGCGCACCGCTTCCGCGGCGGCCGAGGTGGGTTTGTCGACCAGGTATTTCACCACGCTCTTGCGACGGTGTGTCGGCACTTTCGGCAGTTGCCCCATCACCGTCAGCCCGGTGTCGCGCTCGACCTCCTCGGCGGTGCGGAACCCCTTGTGAAGCACCTCGCGCAACAGCACCAGGCCGGCGCCCAGCACCAGGCCAAGGAGCACGGTGAGCGCCGTCACCCGTCCGACATTGGGGGCCGAGGGCGAGGTGGGCCGCACCGCGGCGGAGAGCATCCGGCTGTCGGGCTGTTGAATGCCCTGTTGCACCGAGGTTTCCTGCAAGCGGGTCAGGAAGTGCTGGTAGATCGCCCGCAGGGCCTGGGCCTCGCGTTCCAGCTGTTCCAGCGTGACGAGGTCGGCAGACTGGCTGGCATAGCTCGCTTCGAGTGCGCCGAGCGCCGCACCGAGCGTGTCGAGCTGCGCCGCGGTCCGATCGTGATCCGCGCGCACCAGTTCCATCAGGGCCACGACCCGCGCGTCGAAGCGCGCGATTGCCGCCGCGTCGTCGAGCCGTTGCGCCAGCCTGGACAGCCCCGGGTCCTTGAACACGGCGGTCAGCTCGCTGCGGTCGTTGCCGGACGCCGCGGCCTCCAGCCGTGCCAGGCGGCTGCGCAGATCGTCGCGTTCGGCGCGCAGATCGCCGACGCGATCACGGGTGTCCTTGATCTGGCGGTTCAGCGCTTCGAGGGCCTCGGGCGAAACCAGATCGGTTTGTGCGGCGAAGCTCTGCACCTCGGCCTCCGCCGCCTGAAGGTCGCGTTTCAACCCATCGACGCGCTCGGAGAGCCAGGCCGTCGCCGTCGCCATGGCTTCAGACTTCACCCGCAACTGGTCGGCGATGTAGATCTCGCCCAAGGTATTGGCGATCTGCGCGGATTTTTCAGGATCGCGGGTTGTGGCGGTGATCGTGAACACGTAGCTCGAGCGAAGATTGGTGATCGACACGGCCTCGAGCACCCGCGAGATCGTGACGTCGCGTGTCCGCCCGGTGCCGCCGCCGGCCCCTGGAGCGAGGAACGGGTTGAATTCCGGGTCGGACATCAGCCCCAGCTCATCGACGAGCTGGCCAAACAGGTTGCGCGAGCGCAGCACCTCGACCTCGGTATTGATCGTGGCCTGGTCGCCGGAGAGCCCGGAGACGACGTTCTGCAGATCGATGACCGAGGCCTGACGGTTCTCGAGCGCGATCGTGGCCCGCGCGGTGTAGTGCGGCACGGCGAGATGCGTGGCGTAGCTCCATCCCAGTGCGCCAAGGGCGGCGGCGGCGAGGACGATCCAGAGCCGGCCGCGCCACAAGGTGCGGGCGAGGCCGAACAGATCGAGCGATGTGTCGTCCGGTGCCGCCGTAACCCGGCGGGCCTCGTTGAAATGGGCCCGCATAAGATCGTATTTCATGTCGCGTCCTTTCTGTTCGCGGGCGGCTGCCCGAAATCGGTTCCGGTGTTTGCGCGGGGCGCCCGACCGGCCGGCATGGCGCCGCTAGCGGCCGGCGCGTGCGGCAATCGTGGCGAGGGTGCGCCAGAAGACCCACGCCTCGAGCCAGGGGCCGGCGTGACGGAGGTAGAGAAGATCGGCCGCGACCTTGGCCCGGGTGGCCTCGACCCCCTCGGCATATCCGAGGGTGACCTGCGCGAGCCCGCTGATTCCGGGGCGCACGGTGTGGCGGGCGCGGTAGTCGGGAATGCGGCGCAGGAAGGCCGCGGCGTGATCAAAACAATCCGGTCGCGGCCCGATCAGGCTCATCTCGCCGCGCAGGACATTGAGAATCTGGGGAAATTCATCGATGCGGGTTTGCCGCATGACCCGGCCAAGGCGCGTGATGCGCGTGGTTTCGAGCCCTTCGTCCGGGTCCCGTGTCGGCTGCGGCGGGCCGGACATGGTGCGGAATTTCAACACCGCGAAGGGCGCGCAGTCGCGCCCCATCCGGACCTGGCGAAAGAACAGCGGTCCGGGGTTTGCCAGCGGGTTCAAGACCAGCAGAAGCGCGCCGATGCCGAGCAACAGCGGCAGCAGGGCAAGGCTCAGGCCGATGTCGAACACCCGTTTGCCGCGCCAGAACAGCGCCGACCCGCCGACAGGGGCCTGCGGATGCCAAACCTGATGCGGCGCGGCCGCGGGTCGAAAGCAGCTTGCTGGCTCCTGTAGCGTCATCCGATTCTCCAAACTCGGCGCGGGGCGGGGGCCCGGTTGCGGCTACGCTGGCGCAAAAACGTGAATTTTCGCTTAGTGCGGGTCGGGCCGGGGCGTGTCCCCGGGTCGGGCCTGCGGAAACGCCGTGTTAAGGCCCGTCCGGTACCCTGCCGCGCCATGAAGATCTCAATCATCACCGCGGCACGGAATGCCGAGGCGACCGTGGCGCAGGCGATTCGCAGCGTGGCCGCGCAGAGCCATGCCGGGATCGAGCACCTCGTTCTCGACGGGCGGTCCCGCGACCGCACGCGCGATGAAATCCGCCGCGTGCGGCACGCCCGTCTCAGCCTGGTGAGCGAGCCCGACCTTGGGCTTTATCATGCGATCAACAAGGGGATCTTGCGCAGTACGGGCGAGGTGATCGGGCTGGTGCATGCCGATGATCTCCTCGCGCATCGGCATGTGCTCGCGCGGGTGGCGGATGCGTTTCGGGACCCGGCGGTGGACGCCGTCTTTGGCGATCTCGACTACGTGGCGAAGGCCGATCCGGAGCGGGTGATTCGCCACTGGGCGGCGACACCGTTCACGCCGTCACGGCTGAAGCGCGGCTGGATGCCGCCGCATCCGACGCTGTTTCTGCGGCGCCGGGTGTTCGACGCGTTTGGCCTCTATGACACAAGCTTCCGGATCGCCGCTGACTATGAGGCGGTGCTGCGCATGTTCGGCAGCGGCCGGATCGTGTCGGTCCATCTCCCCGAGGTCCTGGTGAAAATGCGGCTCGGTGGCGAGAGCAATCGAAACCTTGGGCGCATCCTGCACAAGAGCCGGGAAGACTACCGTGCGATTCGGCGCCACCGCGTGGGCGGGCTGGCGACACTGGTGGCGAAGAACCTCTCGAAACTGCCCCAGTTCGTGCGGCGCGCGCAGGGCCGGCCGGGCCGGGCGCCCACGGTCGTCTCAGGTGGGGCGCAACCCGTCTTCGGCGACCGAAACCCGGGTTTTCTGCCCCATCAGGTCGATCAGCAGCCACACCCGGCGGTCCGGGTCGATCTGGTCGACCGTGGCGACGAAATCGGCAAATGGGCCGGCGGTGATTTTGACCTCATCGCCGGGCGCCACGCTGCTGGGCGCCTGCAGGAGCCCTGAGCCATCACACCTTGCGCGCAGGGCGTCGACCAGCGCCGTCGGCACCGCGGCGGGCGCGTCGCCGATGCTGACCAGGCGTGATATGCCGAGCGTCGAATTCACCGCGCGCCATCCGCGCGCAGCCGGGTCGAAGGCCACGAAGATGTAGCCCGGGAACAGCGGGCTGACCTGGCGAACGAATCGGCCGCGCCGGCGACGGGTTTCCTGCGCCAGCGGCAGGAACACCTCGAAACCCTGGCGCCGCAGGTTGCGGTCGGCAATCTGGTGGCTGTTGGGTTTGAGTTGAGCCAGAAACCAGGCTCTGCCGGCTGTGTCGCGCGCCATCTTTCTCCCCTGCATTCGATGCCCCCACTAAGCCCGGCTGCCGCGCCGGATGCAAGGCCGCCGGCGCGGCACGGGGCCGGGGACGGGGCGGTGATTTTCCCGCGGCTTTGAACCCAATTTTAACGGCTCGGGCCTATTCAACCGGGCATGACCCGTGATCCCGCCCCCGTCGTTGGAACTCGCCGCCCGCTGCCGCTCGCCGCCCGGTCTGCCCGCCGCCGGCCGCCGGCGACCACCGCGCCGGGCCGCCCGACACAATCGCCCTGCCGGCGCCGCGCGTCGGCGCCACCACAGCGAGGCTGACCGATGCCGCACCGCCGCCTGCTTTTTCTCATGATCGGCCTCAGCGCGATGGCGCTGTCGGGGCACCTGGCGATGGCGTTGGCACCGTCCGATGCCACGCTGGGCCTGCTCAATGCCGCGGTGCCGGTTGCGATCGCGATCGGCTTCGGTGTGCTGGCGTTCTGGATCGTTGCCACCGAAGCGGTGATGATCTGGACCCCGCTGGTGATGTTCCTCGCCAACATGGCGGTGTTTCGCGGCATCGGCCCGCTGGTCTACGTTTTCGGCTCCGATGCGACCCAGGCCAAGATCTGGGCCGGCGCCTGGGGACTGTCCCCGGGCGAGCTGTTTTCCACCCACGTGCTCAACCTGACCGGCGCCGCCGCAGTCGTTGCCGGGATCTGTCTTGTCTCGCTTGGCCGCGAGGTCGGGGCGGCCCGCGGCCGGGTGGCTGTTCGTGCCGCGAGCATCCCGGTGGCGGCCATGAGCCTGTTCCTGCTCGGCGCGATCGTGCGCTACGGCCTGGTCCTGCCGGTGAGCTTCGGCACCGGCGACACGTACCTGCCGGGGATCGTGCGCAACCTGCGTTTCCTCGTCGACCTCGGCTTCGCGCTGATCGCCTACCTCGCGGTGAAACGGGGCGGGCGCTGGACGGTGGTGTTCTGGCTGTTTTTCCCGCCGCATCTGTTCACGCTGGTCCTGGAGTTCAAGAAATCGGCGCTGGTGCTCGGCCTGATGCTGCCGGTGCTCGGGGCGTTCCTTGCCAACGGCCGGCTGCGCGGGCTGATCGTGGCAGCGGCGCTGATCGGGGTGCTGGCGGTGGCGATGCACCCGGTGGTCAAATCGGCCCGGGCACAGATGCTGGAGCAGAGCGGCGAGGCTTTCGGTGCGACTTTCTCGCAGCGGGTCGACATCCTGTCCGGGCTTCTTTCTGCGCCGACGATGTCCGAACCCTCCGCGGCGTCGGCGAAGCCCGAACAGGTCGGATGGCTGCGGCTGTCCTACGCCGCGCAGCAGGCCATCGCCATGCGCAGTTACCAGGGCGGCGACGTGCGCGACACGGTCTCGACCGCCTGGCAGGTGTTTGTGCCGCGCCTGATCTGGCCCGAAAAGCCCGCCTTCTCGAGCCTCAGCGAGTCCTTCTACCGCGCGATCACCGGGGCCGGCGGCGCGCTCGCGGGGGTCACGGTGTTCGCCGATGCCTACTGGAACGCCGGCTGGGGCGGGGTGCTCGTGGTCGGGCTGCTGGCCGGCGCGTTTTTCGGGTTCAGCTCGCGTTTCGCCATCGATGTGGTCCGCCGGCGGGATTTTGTGCTGTTGCCGGTGGTATTCCTGGCGATGGACATGGCCTTGCGGGAAATGAACGGCTGGATCCTCACCGGGCTGTTCGGCCCGATCCCGTTCCTGCTGGCCTACCTCGTCGTCGTCCAGGCCGGGCGGCGCCTGTCGTGGCGGGGGCGGTTTGCATGAACGGGCTGCCACAGCTTTTCCTGATCGGCGCCCCGAAGTGCGGGACGACCTCGCTGGCCGCCTGGCTCGCGTCGCATCCCGCTATCGTGCTCTCCAACCCAAAGGAACCCAACTACTACGCGCCCGACATCACCGCCGTGCGGGCCGCCGATAGCCGGGCCCGGTATCTCCGGCTCTTCGCGCCGACCGCGCCCGGGCAGATCCGGGTGGATGCCTCGACCACCTATTTGCGGTCGCGGGTCGCCGCGGCGCGGATCCGTGCCGACATCCCACAGGCGCGCTTCGTCGTCTGCCTGCGCAACCCGATCGAAATGGCGCCCTCGGTCCACGCCCAGCTGGTGCGCGCCGGGCGGGAGCCGATCCCGGATTTCGAGCTTGCATGGCGGATGCAGGCGCGGCGCAGACAGCTCCGCAACACCCGGATGTCGCATCACAACCCGGCGGATTGGCAGTACGCGCAGATGTGCCGCCTCGGTGCACAGGTTGCGGCGCTGTTGCGGGTGGTGCCGCGCGACCGGGTACGGTTCGTGTTTCTCGAGGACCTGGCGGCGCAGCCCGCGTGGGTCTACGCACGGGTGCTCGGATTTGCCGGGCTGGAGGACGACGGGCGGCAGGACTTCCCGGCCGAAAACACCCGGCGGGTGCCGCGCGTGGTGCCGCTGGCCCGGGCCAGCCACCTCGCCGGCAGCCTGCGCCAGCGCCTCGGCTTGGCGCATGGCACCGGCCTCGGCGCCCGGGTCAACCGCCTGAACGAGCGCCGGCCGGCCGCCGCCGACCGGCGGCTTGCATCCGGCCTGACGCGCGAGCTGGCCGACACGTTCCGACAGGACATCCACCAGCTCGCGCGGCTCACCGGGCGCAATCTCGATCACTGGCTGAGCCGGGAGGCTGGGCAATGAACATCTCGCCACCGCCCGTCGGCGGGCTTGCCGTGACCCAGATCCTGCGGCCCGACCGCGGCGCCTTCAGCATCGAAAGGGTGTATCGCGACATCCGGGCCCAGCGGCCCGGAGGGGTCGATGTGCGGCCCTGGACCTGCCCGCATCCCTCCCGCGGGGTCCTGTCGCGGCTGCGCGGCGCATGGGCCGCGCGCCGGGCCGGCACCGGCCTGTACCACGTGACCGGCGACGCGCATTATCTCGCCCTGTTCCTGCCGCGCGCGCGCACCATCCTCACCGTGCACGATTGCGAGTTCGTGCATCGCGCCCGCGGCATCCGGCGTGCGCTCTTGTGGCTCCTGTGGCTCCGGCTGCCGTGCGCGCGGGCCTGCCGGGTCGTGGTTCCGACCCGGGCCGTGCGCCGCGATCTGCTGGCCTTGGTGCCGCTCGATCCGGCCCGCGTCGCGACGATCGAAAACCCGGTCTCCCCCGCCTTCCGGCCCAGTCCGGCGCGGCCGCCGGGCAGGCCGGTCCGGGTTCTCCAGATCGGCACCAAGGAAAACAAGAACATCCCGCGTCTTGCCGCGGCACTCGCCGGCCTCGATGTCACGCTGTTCATCGTCGGGCAGCCGACCGCGGCGCAACATGCCGCGCTCGCCGCCGCCGGTCTCCGCTACGACTGGGCCGCCAACCTCAGTGAGCCGGAATTGTACGCCGCCTACCGCGATTGCGACATTCTGGCGTTCTGTTCGCTGTCCGAAGGCTTCGGGCTGCCGATCGTCGAGGCGCAGAGCGTCGGCCGCGTCGTGGTCACAAGCAACCGCGCGCCGATGACGGAGGTGGCCGGGGCAGGGGCGGCCTTCGCCGATCCCGAAGACGTGGGCGACATCCGCCGGGTGTTCCGCACCCTCCTGGCCGACCCGGCGCGCCGCGCCGCCCTCGTCGCCCGCGGCCGGCAGAACGCCCGCCGGTTCCGGGCCGACAGGATTGCCGCCGCCTATGTCGATCTCTACCGCAGCGTCGCGGCCGACGCGGCCCGACAAGGCGCAGCGGCATGACCGTGCCCGCGCGCCTCCTGTGCCGTCGCCTGTCGGCGGGCGCCGAACGCCTGCCGCCGCTCTACCGGCTCCTCCTCGTCGCGCGGCACCGCAACTCGCCCTTCCTGCGCCGGATCGTGTCGCCGGGCCATGATCTGGTGATCGAGGGTTTCCCGCGCAGCGCCACCAGCTTTGCCGTGCGGGCGTTCATGGCTGCCAACGGCTGGCGCGACCCCCGGGTCGCCACCCATGTTCACAGCCCGGCGCAGGTGATCCTGGCGGTGCGCTGGGGGCTCCCGACGCTCGTTTGCCTGCGCGAGCCCGAGGCCGCGGTTGTTGGCTGGATGGCCTACGCGCGCCAGGCCGGCCAGCTGCCGCCAGGACTCACGCGGCGCCGGGAACTGGCCTGGGTGCGGGCGCAGACCCTGCGCTACGCCCGGTTCCACGCCGCCCTCCTGCCGTGGCAGGCCGGGGTCCTTCTGGCCCGCTTCGATGAAGTCACCGGCGATTTCGGCGCGGTTCTCGACCGGTTGAATGCGCGGTTCGGCTGTGAGTTCGACCGGTTCGATCACACCGCGGCGGCCACACGGGCGGTGTTTGCGCGGGCGGGCGCGCACCTGTCCCCCGATCCGCAGCGCGAGGTGCTGAAGGCGGGCTATGCCGCGCTCTACCGGTCGCCCGAAAACGCCCGACCCCGGCGCTGCGCCATCGCGGCCTACCGCGCCCTGTTGGCGCACCGTCCCCCAGTGCCAGAGCCCGCGGGTTCGGTGCGCCGGCCGCTCGTGCCCGCCGGTCCGCCCGGCCCGTTGGCCCCAGATTCCGGATCTGCCGATGCCCCTGTTTCCTGACTACAACGCGCTGTTTCTCCATATCCCGAAAACCGCGGGCCGTTCGATCGAGACCGCGCTGTTGCCGCGCGGTGTGGCCGCCACGTCGGGGCGGCGCCGGCGGCTGAACCGCGCGGCGCACCTGTTGCAGACGCGCACCGCCAACCCGACCGCGGCGCGCCACCTGGTCGGCACGCTGGACGTGTCGCTCTGCGCCCAGCACCTGACACTGGCGGAAATCGAGCTTCTCGGGCTGATCCCGGACCGCGACCTCGCGGGCCTGCTGAAGTTCTGCGTCGTGCGCAACCCGTTCGCCCGCGCGATCTCGTCGGTCATGCATTTCCGCAGCCGGTTCGCGCACCGCTACCGGCTCGATCCGACGCCGACGCCGGAGCAACTCGAACGCGCCCTCGAGGTCTGGGCCGCGCTCGACCCGGTGGATCATAACCTGCGCGCCCACCGGCGGCCGCAGGCGGATTTCCTGTTCGACCGCGACCGGGCGATCGCGGTCGATCGGGTCTTGCGGTTCGAAACCCTGCACAAGGATTTCGCCGCGCTGGCGGCCGAGATCGGCGCGCCGGTCTCGGCCCTGCCCTGGATCGGGCGATCGACGCCGGCGCGCGGGGGCTACGCCGCATTCTACACGCCACGGGCGCGCCGGATCGTCGCCGGCCTCTACGGCGCCGATCTCGAGCTGCTCGGATACCATTTCGAAGCGGGGGAGGCATGAAGGTGCAGGCACCGATGGCCGCGGCGGGGGCACCGCGGCTTCTGCGCGGCCGCGTGACCCGCGCCTTTGGGCTGCGCCTGGTGCTGGTCGGGGTCAACCTCGCCACCGCCGTCATCCTCGCCCGGCTGCTCGGCCCCGAACGCTACGGCATCTATGTCTTCGCGATCTCGGTCCTGGCCATCGTGGCCCTGCCGGGGCAGGCCGGGGTGCCGCTTGTGATGGTGCGCGAGGTTGCCTTCCGGATGAGCGACGGCGACCCGGCCGGCGCGCGCGCGGTGTCCCTGCGGCTGGGCCGGCTGGTGCTGGGCTACGGCGCTCTCGTCGGGGCGGGGGTCGCCGGTTTCGCAGGGGTCTCGGGCGTGCTGCACGGCGAGGAACAACTGGTTTTCCTCTGGGTCGGGGCGCTCCTGCCGGGCTTCATCCTGCTCCCGGCCATCGGCGCCGGCCTGCGGGCGCGCGACCACCTCGTCGCCGGGCAGGGGGTCGAGACGCTTCTGCGGCCGACGATCTTTCTCGCGCTCCTCGCCGCGGCGCTGGCGCTCGGCCGCGCGCCCGACGCGGGTCAGGCGATGGCGCTGCACGCCCTCGGCGCGGGCCTCGGGGCGGCGGCGGCGATGGCGTTGCAACGCCGGCTGATGCCGCCGGACGCCACGCCCGCGGCACCCCCGCCCGCCATCGGGCCGTTGCTGGCCAGCGTCGCGCCGTTCACCGTGATTGCCGGGGTCCAGCTGATCCTCGCCAAGACCGACATCGTGATGCTGCGCGCCTTGCTTGGCCCGGTCGAGGTCGGTCACTACCAGGTCGCGTTGCAATGGGCCAATCTCGCGCTCATCGCGCACCAGGCGGTGCTGATGGTGACCGGGCCGTCGATCGCCCGGACCCACCGTGCCGGCGATCGGGCGGGCCTGCAGGACGTGCTGACGCTCGCGGCCCGGCTGGTGCTTCTCGGCGCGGTCCCGGTGGTGCTGGTGCTCGCCCTTGCCGGGCCGTCGCTGATCGCGGCCAGCTTCGGGGCGGCCTTCGCGCCGGCCTATGGCGCGCTCTGCGTGCTGCTCGCGGGCCGGCTCACCATCGCGAGTTTCGGCGCCGTGGTCCAGCTGGCCCGGATGCTTGGGTGGGAACGGCCGATGGTGGCCCTGATCGGCGCGGCGGCCCTGCTCAACCTCGGCCTCAACGCCGCGCTGATCCCCGGTTATGGCATCAT